>Ga0255780_10000329_pt1 | contig 46127 bp, 38 predicted proteins | sample 071ome_32_FD_179978 | JGI IMG/M metagenome (GOLD analysis project Ga0255780, IMG submission 179978) | Coastal salt marsh microbial communities from the Groves Creek Marsh, Skidaway Island, Georgia - 071405AT metaG (version 2) | ecosystem: Environmental > Aquatic > Marine > Intertidal zone >... | reverse complement strand
GTTTCCTGACGAGTAAAAAGTTATCATCAAACCTTAAATTTGACGATAGCTTTGGGCGAAGTTATCGTCAAATCTACGTGATTTCGATAACTTTATGCTAATTTTTCACATCTTTTCGCTCGCTTTGAAAAAATAGATCTTTCTCGGTCTAGTCGCATTTTTCGATAACACTTTCTGATAACTTTAGTTAACTACGGTGCTCTTAGTCGGCCTTATAATTCTTGAACGTTGCTCGGGCGTGTCTCCGCGTGTGTTAGGCGGCGTCCGACAGCCGTAGCTGACTCGAGATCTTCCACAGATATCAGATGCAAAAAGTGCGAGAAGAATGCGAACGATTGCAGCATCTGTCACAAAATGCTGCTGCGGATCTATCGGCGCTCAGGTCTTGTTCGCCTCACCGCTTGGAAGAAGGACGACTGCACCTAGCCCTCTCGCAGGCGGAGGAGGTGTCGAAGACACTGAGCCATTCAACGAGACAGCTAGAATCGTTATCTCAAGTACTCATGGTGGATTCGAATAATGCTGATTTTGTGAAATGTTCAACTGCACGCCTGCACACACTGAGCAGAACTCCGTTTCAGTCAGGTGCCTCTCCTGCTTCTCCACAACTGCCAGTGCAGTCTCTGAGAGAACTATTCGTGGTATTGGATGATATTTACAAATCGCAAGATGGGCAGTTGCTCTCTAAGGCGTTTGATTTTCAAGCTCCGTTATCTTATTCGTCTTCGCATACTGAAACTCTTGCGTGGCTGCAATCAGAAATTTTCACAGCGAGTATACGGCGCATCGCGGGATCATTGACTGGTTGAGCCTTCTTTCACACTATGCGAATCATCGAAAATTGGAATTCGAAAGAACGTTATCTAGATTTCCGAAACACATTGTTTGTATTGCATATCGCTTGAGAATACTGATCAAGTTTATTTCGAGCTGGTCTTTGTTGGGACATCAGTTGTGTTGTATGTTGGCTCACCTACAACTTTGCCCTGACCTGGAAGCTCAAAGCTTCTAGTTGAATTAATTGCATCAACGCTCATATGACTGCAAACACTTCTCGGTAGTTCACTTTCTTTGTCCTCGGTTCTCAAGCGATCTGCAAGCCGCAGTGAAAAATCCTCCTGCGGCACTCGTCCAACTTTTTGTCCCGCGTGCCTTCCTGTCTCAGGTTTGTCTTCATCACATTGAGCGTGTGTATCACTTCCTACAACTGTGCTGTTGATACGTGGCGCTTCATGAAAAGAAATACCAGACGGCGTCTGTAGCTGACTAAGGTGTTCAAGAATACGGTTACGGATACCATGTAAATACTCCGACGTATTCTGGTTTTCCATATTACTTGTTTGGATATGAAGTTGATGCGTTGGCCCAAAGTACTCTGAGTAGTCATTAGCAGGCATCATGTCGTTCATATCCACGCCCAGCAGGCATCCTGTCTCATATGCCCAGCATCTTGCGACGTTGCGTATAGTGTAACCTCCCCCTCCTAAAACAATCATTGGCACGTTGAAAGTTTGCATATACTTCAAGCACTCTGCATGACCACGGATTGACAGATTGAAACAACCTAATCTATCACCTGAAAGCGAATCAGCTCCAGCCTGGAAAACGATAGCCTCTGGACAAAACACTTCCATAACTTTCGACATAATTGGTTTGTACAACTGCTCATAACTGCTATCGTCTATCCCATCCTTGAGAGGTACATTCACACTGTAATACTTTCCAGCATGCTGACCTACATCCTGGAGGTGTCCAGTACCCGGAAAGTATTCTCCGAATTTATGAAAGGATACAGTCATGACACGGTCCGTCGTATAAAAAGCTTCCTCTACACCGTCACCATGGTGAATATCGATGTCGATGTAAAGAACTCGCTGATGTACTTTCAAAAGTTCCAAGATACAAAGCACTATGTCATTGATGTAGCAGAATCCACTTGCCTCAGCCTTTTTCGCGTGGTGTAGACCACCTGACCAGTTGACTACAGTATTTGACTGGCCATGATTGAGCCTGACAGCTGCACCAATAGACCCTCCAGTGTAGACCTGGCAAAAATTGAACAAACCGTCGAAAACAGGACAGTCTTCTGCAACGTTGAATCGCTTCAGCTGTCTGATGTGTTCATGTTGATTCTCTGGCGTTACGAGCCTTAAAAATTCGACGTAGTCATCACTGTGAAACAGCGTCAACTCTTCAGCACTGGCTGGTGCCGGTTTGTAGATCTGTTTCGACCAGTGTTAACACAATCTTTACTACAAGTAAAATAAAACGAACTTACCTCCATGAGCGAATGAAGTCCGTAGTGCAAAAGTAAGTTGTGAGTCATCCTCATGCGATGTGGTTTCATCGGGTGTCCCTGAACATAAAACGTTAGGATTGACTGTATTGGCGGTGAATAGTGATGATCCGAAAACTTCAGCGTGGCGTGGCTTTCTAGTCTTTCTACGTACTTGGCCATAGTAGAAATTGCCTACTTCCGCGTCGTAGAAGTATGCTATCTTCTTCTTCGTCATGCTACCGGAGTAGGGATCGTCACGATAGTCAGCCTGTGCGACGTCGAAGCTTGTCTTATCACCGAGTCACGGAGTAGAGTACGAAGCAGTCGAGCGCGACAGTTGATCGCAACAGAGGGTGCGAGTCGGAGCAAGCTTCGACGTATTTGCTCAAGCATCCACTGGGGTTGCAAACATAATTTCTTGGGTTATAAAATCTATTAAGGGTGACTAAGAGTAGAAGTTCATAACCCCATTTTTTTCATAACTTGGGTCTAAAAGTTATGAAAGTCGCTTGCTGTTAGGCCAAAGGGGAGATAGATGACTTTTTTTTATTTTTGCATTTTTTTCGGGGAAATGGGCTAATTTTCAGCGTCGTCGCGTTTTTGCGCGCAAAATAGGCCATCCTATCTCCCCGTGGGCTAATTTCACATCAAAATTATGTTTTCACGCGATTTCAAAAAAATAGGTCATTCTCTATCTCCCCGTTGGCCTTAAAGTTATGAAAATGGCTTGCTGTTAGTCGCCCTTAGTACTAGTACTACTAAAGTACTCTAGTATCGATAGTAATATCATTTTTTCTGTGTCCATACGAGTTTCACACCTATTTATTCTTATCACGGGCATCACTACCCCGAAGCTTCTGCGAAAATGACATGCAATATGACACTCTAACCGGCTGTACTAGTACTTCCCACGCTGAAGACGCTTCTGGTGCACCTACGCCGGCAATACTGCACTGCACAGGCAGCAACGACAAAACTCTCAAAACGTAGACGTAGTGGCTAGGCGAACGAGGCTATTGAAGCATAAGCTTGTGGCGTTCATAGTGATAAGTTCGTTCGCGATTTGATGCGCCGTTGGTTCAAAGGCTGCGTTGCGACTCCGTTGTTACGGACACTGAACGTTATGCAATTGCCCCACTAGGAGTGAAAGAGGCGCTCCCGTGATGGATACAACAAGAACTTATCTGCGTGTAATACAGGGTGTTCTTGCTCGTTCGAAGGTACAGTCAACGTTGGTAGATATCTGCTCGAATTAATGGTACCATAGAGTGAATTTGCAGCGGAACAAATATCGGACAGGGCACTGAATAAGCTCTCAACGGTGAGAGTCTTGAGCTGTAACGCAAAAATTCTGACACTGAACAACACCTAGCTCTGGGAGTCGAAGTTGCTGACACACGTCAATGAAGAAAGAGATGAGGTACGAGTGGTCGGGATCATGTTTGCATTAGATGTCTCTAAGCAGCACACTGAGTAGGTGACCCACGCAACAGGGGTTCAGCACAACAGTGAAGCTGCGGTATTTATTTCCTTTGCGCAATTGGACGTGTTTGTCTGATCATCTCGAAGTGTCGTAAACGCAAGTGCAATCAGGCTGATACTGATGAAATGAGAGTGCACAAAAAAGAATGCACTGAAGCGAGGGGAGAGCCGAAGGTATGATAACGAAGTGAAAAATATTGAGACATGCTTTTTTATCTTACATTGTCAGGAAAAGATAGAACTAGATGCCACGGATACGCGAGGTGAAGCTTTAAGCTCTGATAGCGAAGACGAGCTCGAAGGTAAGATCCGCGTTCAGGCCCATGCATAGCGCTTACATCTGAATTTGACGTTTCAACAGACGTTCAAACAACAAATGTGCTTCTTGGCCAGTTTGAGAAAGTCACAAGAACCAAATCAAAGTGGAAGTGCACGTTGAAAGATGGTGTTTACACCATCGATGGCCGAGACATAGTTTTTTCGAGGGCAACGGGTGAGTTTCAATGGGGCTAGGTCCGAAGATGCCACCTGGTGTGTCTATCTCGCAAAGCTATATACCAGTCTAATACGGCACATTGCAACTTGCTCACAGCTTTTCCAAATCGTTCTCTACCTCAAACTCAATCTCTTGATGTGATCGAGTCGATCGCTTGCGTTTTGAGGGTGTCTGCTGATTGAATACGTCAGGCAATGTTCTTCTAAAATCCTGGTCGAACTTACCTGCTCAGACCACAGCGAAGTGTGATGCAGCTCTTGATCGTACGCTGACGTTACGAAGTTGTAAGCTGAATTGTATGTACCGCTGCTTAATCGTTCCTATGCATACCATCAGTCTAAGACCGTAAGAAGAAAATAAGAAAAGAACATACTAGAAGTTCTCTCTCTATTGAGCTCTGGAGCTTTGCTGCTTTTTCAGCCTAGATTTACGATTAGTATCTACATCACGCGGATTCTATAATGGGAAGTACCTTCAACTCGTTTCTCTGCTCCCTCTTGAGCTCTCGACTTGGAATCGTAACTATATCTTGCCTAGGAAGGCACCAGTCAAACACGCGGACAAACTAAGAAAATTCATAGTGACGCACTTTACATGCTTGTTCAGTCGGCGACTACGAATCAAAAACTGAACCAACTTTGTCAGACGTTGTTTATTCTTATGCACTAAGAATTTCGGCCTTCAAGTGATGTTTAATTGACACACAGAAGAACATTCAGTGAGTCATACCAGTGGCGCAAGGTTTTGGAAACTTGCTCGAGGGCCAGAGAGTAGTTCGCATCCAGTTCGATTTTTTCCCACAATTTAGCAGGCGTGTGTGCCCGTTCAACAGTCTTGGTGAGTAGGCTCAACTTGCCTAAAAATTGCCGTTAGAGTTGTCACTTTGCAGCACTTCACCCAAGAACACTCACCCTCGTCTTCCAGTATTGTCGCATACTGGCTGTTTGCAAGAGGACAAGAACTTCTATTGCACAACCCGGTCACATTGTATTTGTTTCTGCAGAAGTTTTCTTTCTCGTTCCCACGCGTTTTGTAGCTGCAATGAGAGTGGTTGATAATCTTTAGACGACTTGAGAGTCCGTGGCGACGTGTCTGACTGAAAGACATACCTGCCAGACCACCTCGTCGCTCTGCATCTCTTTTCCTCGTCAAGTTTGTATAATAAATAATAGGACCTCAAACAACGCCGGAAAGTATACGAATGTTAACGGGTGATCAGCAACAAAGATACCGCTTTGAGCTTGTCGAGTCGACACTGGCGTTTGTGTCGGTCACTTTCCGAGTTTTTGGCGGCTGTCAAGACGAGAACTACTGCAGCCTCGCAACACCAATACTGTGTGGTAAATCTATCAAATAGGGACGTTGGGAAAAAATATATCGCCCCTTCAGATAGTCACCCGACGACTGATGAGTCATGAACGGACACATTCTATATACATTGTGAATTTTAGCACTATCAGTCCATTACGTCACACCTACTCCCGGGTGTGGACACACCCTCGACACCCGGTGCCCTGGAGCCTCGGTTTAGCTCGCGAAGCAGCCGTTTGCGCCGAGACTTCGCACGCGCGTCGCTCATGCCCGGCCGGGTCGGTCTGCGCAACACGCGCGCGACGCTGACGCGCGTCGACGGGCGTTGTGTGTGCCCTCGTGTTCGGTTACCGTTGCCGTAAAGACGTGCGAATTACCATAATAGAGGTATTAGAAACTTAAACTTATACTAGGTACAAATCGACGTGAAACTTTTGAACTTTTTCACCTATCTGCTATCATTTTTGATTCATGAGCGAAATTTTCAGCGTTCGATTCCGGCGTATTTCGCCAGAAAAACAATAGCGCAAATGCGATGATTAAGCAGCATTTTGTAAGCGCGGGGCTTGACGTGATCATACACCAAACATCGGGTCAAAACGGTCCACGGGTCAAGTTTTCCATGAAATGGAGGATAGTATTTATTTACATTAGTGGCCTCACCTGCTTCACCCCTTCACCACCTAGCCAAACTGTAAGTTGGACTGAGTTTAAATGAACACAGAAACTAATCCTGTACCTGATCGTTGATGTATGTCCTATCCCCTTCCAAAACTCCCAAAACAACGAATCGTGACATTGTGACTTGTCGGTAGTAGTACGAAGCAAGTCTCTGAAAAAGAGATTAGAAAGTTGTCTACTGAGGGTGCGCCACAATAGTCGCACAGTCTACAGAATGTGACTTCTTGGTGAGATCCTTCTAACGTTACATATCAAGCAGAGCATGTCATGTATTATTTCTGAGACTCTTTGCATTGTTTTCTAACGTTGTATCCTTTTAGGATTTAAAACTCGCATTACGATACTACTGTATTGAGGTTATTTACATCGTGTATGGTACAGATCTATTTTTCTGTGCACAAATTCGATATGGTGAAGAATCCCAGACGAAATCTTGCGTTAAAAATTGAACCAGCTCTTCTTCTCTACCTCTTCAATTTTCTGCACTACATATATGAAAACCCCTTCGGCACATGTCTCCTCATCATTCTGATCAAGTATCAGAGCAATCATATCACCTGACTCAAGTTCTACTTCATCATTTGCCCCCAAGCGTTGCCACGCCCCACCACCCAAAGCCACGCCCGAAATATTCTTTGTGTACAGACCTTTTACCAAAGCCACGCCCGTTTGTACGTTCGCAACGACACTCAGCTGTTTGTGTGATATTCGCTTTGACTCGCAACCACCATGGCCACGACCAATTGTCTGTGGTCCTCCAGTCAAGTAAATTTCCGTCTTATCAGGGGCCACTAGATAACATTTGAATTTCGGGAGAGAAGACTTGGTCGCTGGTTGTTGAATCGCTAGTGTGTGTTGATTGACTCCAGCTGCAGCCAAATCTCTACTCATGTGATGTGCCAACGCGTTTAGTTTGACTATATCTCTCTGGAGAAGTTGCAAAAATTCCTTCATGGATACATTCGGGAGGATTTGCAAGTCATCATGGCCAAATGGAACCCCCACAGTCTCTAAATTCATAATCATGTGTTCGAGGTGTTGACGTTCGCCATCATCTTCAATCTTGTCATCCTTGAAAGAGTCATATATAAACGCCCCGATGATGTCGACAACAGTTGTTGCAACAGAGACCATTATGAAGCAGCTCATGATGGCCATCATTGCCGTGTAAAAATCGGCTTTACCCATCAAACCTTTCGCCCCATATTCTAACTGAACCCCTCTATACTGCATCTCTGTACCACTCTCGGTAATGTCACCAGGACTGCCAGAGAAATGGATCGAGTCAATACTGGTAACGAAACTTTGCTCACTGTTCAACTGGACGCTCATTTCCGCGCGCGGGCTGAAATCGAATGGTTTAAAATGTGACATGGGTCGGAAGTTACTAAAGGTAAATTCCACGCTCAATCGAGCACCCGTTAATCTATAAAGTGGAAAATTTGCAGCGAACCTAGTTGAAACGTCAACTTGGTTTCTATCATCAAGTTGTATCCCAGCAAGTTGAAGGAATTCACTCAAATACATTATCGGATACTTTGCAGATGCGTTCGTATCATCTACACGGAACGTTTTGAACAGGAATGAGTTGTGATCAAAAACGTTGACAACATCGGGATACCCATTGTATCCCCAACTCGTTACAAAGCGCGGACGGATTTGTAAAACCATCCTCTCCGGATCAACCGGAAACTGATTCACTGGATTACTTTGAATGGTTGTACACCGGCTCTCAGCCTGATCAACGCAGTCACCAGATCGATTGAAGCTAATCGATTTGATATGAGTGGCGACAAAAGTCGCCCCTTCGTCAGCTTCAACTAGCTGTGACTTTGGAATGTGAGTTACGCACGAGTTGTTGATGTACGCACCCTCTGGCACGAGCTCATCTCCGATGAAATCGGAATAAGTCGCGTTGCAATAATCATATGAGTCGAAGCTGCTAATCTGTTTGAGAGCGCTTTCGCGCTGACTATTGTCAACAGCTGTTGACGTATACACTCTTGGTTTTTCCTTCAACATGTAGGTATGCGCGCCTATGACAGAGACCAGTGCATACACTAGAATTGTAACCATCAGGGTTTTGTGCACGTACGCCAGACGTCTGTCACTAATCTTCACCACCTTCAAGGTACGGTACGACATCAAATCGTCCCATAGTTCAGCGAGACCCTCCTTAATCCCTACGGCACACGTCAGTTTTCGTACGAACAGAGAAACTCGAGATTAAGTACCCATGTCTACTGAATCAATTAGCTGATCTGCTTCACGGTTGATAAGAGGCGATCGTACCGACGATTTATGACGATTATCAGACGCTGTTTGCGGTCCTTTACTCAAACAACAAGTTCGAGCTGGCTCTTGTTGACTGGCCGGTTACACTCTCTGACAAGGATTGCTGCTTCAGCAAGCGCTGCTGTCGAGAGACTTATCAAGCACGGTGTACTCTTTTGGCGGGGTTTACAAATATCAGTGAAATATCCGCTCGCGCTGTAGCGTACGTGTGACGCCCTGTCGTTGGGTGTTGGCTCGACGGTTCATAACAATTTTGTACACATCTAAGTAAAATACGGACCACTATAATTCCTAGTGCTGTATTTAAGTATTAGACGGTATAGTCTGTTAGAAACCTGAAGAGTTAAATATGGTAGCTTCCCCTAGTTAACACTAATTGACGAGTTAACACTCATAATTGAACTAATCGATCAGAACAAATTGTAATCATCATCACTTATCGACGCACTAGGCCCGATTGAACACAAATTATCAGGTTTGACCCGCATAGTCGAACTAAAGCGCAAAAGAAAATTACACGCTGATATAATTGAGGCTCACGCATATTAATCCATTTAAACACAAAAGATAGTTTCGATGGCATAGCTAGAAAAGGCAACATGACGAGAGTTGACTGTGTCGCCGCCACTTTAAGGCGGTTGACACACGACCGCCTTTTTGCACAGTTCGGACGAGGCAAATGCGCGCTCCTGCGGGGAGAGGACGAGGACGCTCGATCGGTAATCGCTCTGGTGGTCGTGGTTTTGGGCGCGGAAGAGGTAACTTTTTTGCCGACACTCAACCTGAAGCAGTCGAAGGTATTGGTCACTGTCCGAAAGGCCGAAGTAGTAACCTTACTGTTGCTTAGAAGTGGGAGAACTTGTCCATGTTTGTGAAGGCGAATTAGTACTTAAACTGAGTCATCAGAAGGTAAGGGTGCCATCTAGGATACGCCTCGTTCACTCAACTTGATACAGGTTCCTTACTTCAATGGACCAATTTTTCTTGAGAACAAAGCCCACGTTGGGAAAGTTGAAGAAATCTTTGGCGCAGTCAACTCTGTGGTAAGCAAGTGCAAATGTACTCCTCTGCCTCTTAACGAATCGCAGCATTTCACCGTCAAGCTCTCAGATGGTGTACTGGCCAGCTCCTACAAAGCAGGTGATAACCCTTCTTTAACAAAGAAAGCGCACTAAAGGTGTTCCAGGAGACAAGTTCTATATAAGCCCCGATAAGTTACTGCCGATGGAAAGGTTTACACAACCTACTTCACACAGGTAAACTTCTACGTTGCGCCCTTTTAGATGCATACTGAACGCTTTTCTGCGGGAGTAGTGCTGGCAGAGGACAGGGAAGAGGACGAGGGCAAGGACGAGGCGGCCGGGGCAGGGGCCGAACTGCGGGTCGTTCTATTGGACGAGGTAGAGGACGAGGTCGATAGTGTTGGTTCTTCTGACACGACCAAGATTTTCTTCGCATCATCTTTGTCTACAGGGAACAACGTGGAAAATGAATAAAATGCTCTGAAAAAATGAATAAAACAACAGAGCTCACTGTTGTTGTAATGCAGAAAGATGCCAGTACATTAACCGATTTCTCTTGAACATTCTCAAAATTGTATTTCGCTAGTGGCAAATGATGGTCATTAACGTTAATTTACTTGCCCTGCACCCTTCCCTATGCACAGACTTTCACCTGTTTTGCCACCATTTTGCCAGAAGATAATTTGCAGCTGATAACGTTCAAGTCCGCGTCCTGCGTAGAAGAGTGCGTCGTTCATATAAGTCACATCGAGACGCTCATCTTTTATTACAAGTTGACCAAGATTTGATGACTCGTGCGAACTGCTAGCAAAAACGAACAGAGCTCGACGAGTGCCTGTTCCCATAGAGCTTTATGGTACACTTGCGCCCTCCGTGACTCGATGCTATCATTTTAGTCGCCCTTCTTCGACTTGTTCATGAGCGATTTATGTATGTGCGGAATCACACCACCGCCGGCAATGGTTGCCTTGATAAGTGTGTCCAGCTCTTCGTCGCCTCTGATGGCGAGCTGCAAGTGTCTTGGAGTAATGCGTTTCACCTGTGTGCGTGGCGTTCAGTATCGATAGAAATTTTCTCTGCATGTAAACTACCTTAAGATCCTTGGAAGCGTTTCCGGCGAGCTCCAGAACTTCCGCCGTGAGATACTCTGTAGGTGACAACTTGTTAATGAACACATAGTGAGTTATACAAGTAGCACTCACCAAGGATGGCTGCTGAGTAGACCGCAGCGGTGGCGCCGACTCGCCCACCAGATGCCGCGCGGTTCTTTTCAAAGATAAAAATAGTCAGTCAACCGTGTGTCACCATCGTCGCCTCAACAAAGTTTGTTTCAAAGTGAAAAAGTACTCGACTGTCGACTGGGCCACAGGTTAAACGGTCATATTCGCACGGGTGGTACTTCGCAAGCACGAATCTTCGGACGAAACGGGCGCACGGCATACAGAACGAAGCTACTTCTAATTCCGAAATATTTTACCTTTAAAAATCGGTGAATGCGACCGACCGGGAATTGGAGCCCGGCCTTGACAGAACGAGATGTCGGCTTCCTCTTGTCGCCCTTCTTCGAGGACATCGTCCCTTTGGCTCCCTTGCCCGAAAGCCCTTTGCCGGACAGTCCTTTAGCACCTTTACCGGACATGTTTAAATTGAGTATGCGTTTCTATCGCCTTTTCGTGGAGGCAAGGTGGTACACTGTCGTCGTGTCAGCGGCGGTCGTGAAGTGTAGTAACGGTCACTCGCCGTTCAAATGTTGCCGCGAGCGAGGCGAAGGCTGTTATGCTACTACATGTGTGTCCCGTCCACTCGACTTTCGTGAACCCAATATGGCTTTTTTGAATCTTTATACATGGTTACATGATGTTATTTGACTTCTTGTGAAACTGATAAATTTCGATAGACATCTTGATCAAATAAACATTTATTCAATATTGATATTAAATATTTATTCAATATCAATATTTATTGATATTGAGTTCGACTAAAGCCGACTAAACAATGATGCCGCTAACTTGCACCCTAAATGGCATTTGGTGAGCCCCACTAGTGTTAGTCGTTGACCGATAACTTGTATGATAACTTGTATGGTGCAAGTTACGCGCGAACGACTAACACTAGTGGGGCTCACCAAATGGGATTTAGGGTGCAAGTTAGCGGTATCATTGTTTAGTCGGCTTTAATACACGAGTTATGAGAAATAGCTGCTACTTATGAAAAATTGCCGCTGAATATTGATTTGCGTAGATGTCTATTCTCTATTGGGATCTGATTAGCAAGAAAATCAATCTTTCTTGAGAATCTATCTTCGTGCCATACAACTCTGAGGGCTCTAAGCGCTTAACCCTACCACTTTGAAAGCGGGCGACCCTACTCTATCGACACACGCCGTCGACGGGCTAGCGTACTGGTATTTCACGTTCGCCTTGATCGCGTTGAAACAAATCGCACTTCTTCGTAGAACACAATTCGAAATGTATTGTACCGTGAGTGGTCCAGTCGCGCGGGCCAAGTTCCCAACGAAACCTACTTTCTCCCAGCGACTGTCGAAAAGGTGAGTTCTGACTTCCGCCATGCATACCGCCTTATACCGACTCTCGTGTTACATCCCAAATATTGATCCATGTTTGTTGACGGGCGACTGACGGTATTGTTCGGCAATCGACTTCAGCAGCAAACCTGACGCTAGTCATACCCGCGCGAGTGTCTCAGACTCCAACGTTTACTCTACGAACGCGCTCGAACGGACCAGGTGTGATGTTGGTATTCGTGTATGAAAAATAACTAATACTTTCCAATCATAGCGCGGCGCGTGCGCAACAGGGTAAGGGTCCATCCCCTATCGTTGTGGAGCGGTTTCAGAGTGTTGCTAGTCAACTGATGAACCAGAGAATTATCCGGTTGGGGGGGGCTGTTGATGACGACAGCTGTAATTTGATAGTTGCCCAACTTCTCTGGCTGGACGCAAACGATCCAGAGAAGGATATCACGCTCTACATAAATTCTCCTGGTGGTTCGGTCACTGCCGGTATGGCAGTCTTTGATACCATGAGACATATTCGCCCCGCTGTGTCCACTGTGTGCGTTGGACTTGCGGCGTCTATGGGTGCGTTTCTTCTCGCTTCAGGTGAGCAAGGAAAGCGTTACAGTCTACCAAATAGTAGAATTATGATTCACCAGCCTCTTGGAGGCGCTCAAGGGCAGGCTGCAGACATTGAAATCCAGGCGAATGAGATCATGCACCACAAGTCAACTCTGAATGGCTATCTTGCAGAATTCACAACGAAGCCTCTGGAGCGCATCATGGAGGATACTGATAGAGACTTTTTCATGTCTGCCCAAGAAGCTGTCGAATATGGATTGATCGATTCAGTGATTGAACACCCAACCCACTTGGCTGTGAATGGGTCAGGTATCCCCATGTTTGCAAGTGAGTTGTGAAGTGAACTGAGAAGTGAACGGCATTTTTCAACTACATAAATTTAGAAGAATTTTTTGCATTTAATTAGAACTTAAATGTAATTATGAGTCACTGGTAAAGGGAACGAAAATTAGGTATCAAGTACTCAAATCCATTCGGCGTGCAAACGCGCGAAGGGTACAACTTTTTCGATAAACTTTTCTGGTTCTACTCTCAATACTCCATCGAAGTGAGTGTTTAGAATCTGACGATGTGTTTGGGCCTGGTATTAGATAATACGTGTAGATTTTGGCATAACATACTAGAGAAGCTCGTTACACCTAATCAAAGCTAAAAGCACGTGACAGAGCACAGAGCGTGCGCGTACTGGGTGATTACATGCACAGTGGACTTAAAGCATCTTGAAGAATCACTAGATCAACTTGATCTTCGAAAGAGCGATGTACTAAAACGGAGTAAGCATTGAGTAGCGAAGTAGAGCGTTTGACGCACCGTTCCGGCCGCGAAGGTGAGCGACGTTGTCAAAAAGCCAAAGTAAAGCAGAGGGGTTGGCACTTCAGCCAACTGAGTCAACTACGATGAATATTGGGTGAATCGCCATCTTACAGAAGGAAGTGGAACTTACCTGACTTCCAAGCGTATACATGGCGTCTTGAGCGCGCGCATCGCTTGCGAATGTGGTAGTTCCTAAGGACAAAAAAATACCAGTCAGTAGCAGTTTTGATCAAAGTGTCAAGATGTGTTTCTTCTTGAGCAAAGACCTTAACGTCGTCCGTACTCTCGAATGAACTTTGACGAAGAAAATCCTTACGCGTCTATCACCGGTATTACGTACCCATCGCGAGCGTCATCGGCAGGGCAAGCTTCGCGTTGCGTTGCTGAACGCGACCGGTAGGTTTCGTGGCACAAGCCCTCTTGGCTTGGGCTGTAGCGATCGGGCGCGTTGAAGCCTGGATTACGACAGAATTCATGGTGGGGTAATTTTAGTAAATTGATAGGCACTTGTAGATGTACACGCTCGCTGTGTCGTGCCAACGCGCCTCGGTCGAAACGCAAGTTCATCCACCAAGGTTATCCGCTCAAAGACGAGATATACAGGAATAAATTTCTTTGCCGTGACGATGATGATACATATCAGGTCATAGTATGGCTTCCGAAAAGAGATACGTCCAGGTATCTGTACCCCATAGCATATATACCGTGAATATGAGTCAATATCAGAATATGTACCATTGTCGAAGATTATTTCGAGTACACGAACCGCGCGCACAACTGGCCTACTAGGCGCCGCCATCGACGCCACACGCAACACAGCGAAACGCACGGTGTAGTGGACACCAGAAGCCATTCGCAACTAGTGTAGTGCAGACTAAAAATGGTGCGTCTCTAGAACGTTTTTCGCTGCGCGCGCGCAACTAGGAATAACCTCGTGTAGGACATTCGCGTCAAGGCTGACTGACAAAAAATCGTGCACTGCACAGGACGCTATCAAACTGTACGTTCGAGAAGGCGATCAACGCAGACATATCGCTCGGAAATACATCACGTCATCCCTCGTTATCGACTCGCGAGTTCGCGAAGCGATACTGCTCTGACAACGCCAGCGGCGTCTAACTTCGTTCCGTTCTTTCCGTCCCTTAGGGCTATTGTGATGAAGGTGATCGGCCGAACCGGTTCAAGAGGTCAGGTACGTATACAGCGGTGCCTTCGGTACTTTTTGTGGGGTTTACAACATACCATATCGTGCTCACTTTCATCGATCGACGCATGCAATCCATACTCACACACAAAGACAGGTGACACAAGTTAGGGTCAAGTTCCTCGATGACCAGAACCGCCAGATCATGCGCAACGTTAAAGGACCCGTCCGTGAAGGTGAGAGTTTAAAAGCTCAGATTTATTTTGTACTTACGTTCGTATAGGTGACATCCTCACTCTCATGGAATCCGAGCGTGAGGCACGCAGACTTCGTTGATCAGGCTCAACGAGTTCCAGGGAGTAACAAGCAGGGCGAAGAGGGAATTGTAATAGCACCTCGATTTACTTGATATACACGCATAAGACAGTTTTGCTTTTTACAATGCATCTCGTTTAAAAAGAAGGGTCGTCCGCGCGCATTTCAATCATTGACAGCACTTGTTGCGAGGCTGACTGCCACTCACTCCACTCAACTCAATGACACCGTGCGGCCTGTGCGTGGATGATTCTTCCTGCGCGGTTCCCTAGAAAGGAGATGAGTCCGATTTATTAAATGAAGAATGGCCATCCCACAAACCTTACACATTACCTCGTAAGTTGAAGACAGCAGTGCGTTAAAGGCATCTTCAACGTTTGTGGCATTCAAGGCAGATGTTTCAACAACAGACAGTCCTGAGCTATGTCAGAAAGAAGTTGGGTAATCACATCGTTCATGTTACCCTCTAAAGCTGCCAATTCGTTCGCTTGTTGCGATGAAACCACTCGGAGGTGATCTAAATCACTTTTGTTAGCGGCGAGCAATACAACGATATTTGAGTCAGCGTGATCTCGAAGTTCTGAGAGCCACTTCTTGGACGAATTGAAGGACTCTACGTAGAGAGTTATTCGTTTTAAACGCATACATAAGCCATCCTTACCTATGTTAGTTATGTCGTAAACTAGTAGTGCGCCAACAGCCCCACGGTAATACGCACTTGTGATCGCACGGTATCTCTCCTGACCGGCGGTATCCCATATCTGCGCCTTCACTGTTTTTCCGTCTATCTGAAAAGATATAAACTGTGATACATGGGTTGCGCTACAGTGCGATGTTCGTACCTGCACGCTTCGAGTGGCGAATTCTACACCTATAGTTGACTTTGACTCTAAGCAAAATTCATTCCTGGTGAATCTGGAAAGCAAGTTAGATTTGCCAACTCCGGAGTCACCAATCAGGACAATTTTAAAGAGATAATCGTAACTGAAAACACTTTCAATCGATGGATAATATATCAATGAATGATTACGCACTCGTCAGAATCCTTGAAGGTTGACATCCTCCAGAAGTTGCGTTCTCTTACAAAACGTCTTGGAGCGAAACGACTCCTCACTATGTCTCGGGTATGTGGAGGTAAGGAACGTGTGCGCCCACTGTAGGTGAGATTCGAGTTTCACTGATACGTCTTTTAAGCACGTCGCAAAGCGCGTTGCGTAGAGAGTAAACGTGCACGAAGCCAGCCCGTGTCCGCGACAGTTGATCGCTCGTACTTGAGTTTGGAGTCCGCGAGTTGTGGCGCCCGGTAACGTTTGAGCACGCGGGCGTCGCACGAAGACCATCGAGTCGCGACTCGTCGAACTATCAAGTTACGGTATACTTTATGGAAATTGATAAGTTATCATACAAATTATCGGTCAGCGACTAACAATAGTGGGGCTCACCAAATGCGATTTAGGGTACAAGTTAGCGGTATCATTGTTAGTCTGCTTTAAGCCGACTAACAGTACATCCATAACTTTAGGGTTTAGCAAGTTATCCTGCAAGTTATGGCAAATTCACGACAAACAGTTGCAATTTATCGTGAAAGTTATGGATTTCACTGTTAGTCGGCTTAACCACATTTTCACGATCGGGTCGTGATCCCATCTTTAAAATTTAATTTTCATTGCTTTTGCCAAAAAGGAATCGAATCAAAGTTAATCATCGTTAATATATGTTACATGTCTAGTTCTGAACTGTGGGAGGAATCGCGGTCAGGAGATGTGTAGCGATCCACTGTCTGTCAAGAGTTTGAACAATATGAACCAACTCTATGGCGTTTTGGCTGTGGCAAACTTATCTTAAGCCATGCTCTATTCTTCATCATAAAACTCAGAATCATGGTCCCGTAAACTGTCACGCCCGACTGTGCCACCGAATCTCTCATCTGGTTTTAGCGCATTCTCATCGAGCTCCGGTACAAGCCCATCAGGCGGTGCCTCTGTAAACTCAACGCTTGGCGCGAAATTTAGTGATCTCAAATTCCGTCGAACTTGCGCCTTTAATTTTTCTATTTGTTGTGGTGAGTTTTGGTTTTCTATCCACACTGGTGCGTGTGCCTTCAACTTATAGTCTGCATCAGCATAGTATTCATAGTAGCTCTTGTGAGGAGGGATATCTTCAGCTAGTGATTTGCCCAGGAGAGTCGCCGTCTCGTTAGCCCAGCAACGCGCAACGTTTGATTTGGTATATCCCCCACCACCAGTGACTAGTATAGGCTTCTTGAAGGATTTCATGAAGGCAACACAGTCTGAATGCCCTTTAAGTGACAGGTTGAAGCATCCTATCCTGTCACCAGCGAGGGAATCTGCGCCGCACTGCAATACGATTGCACCAGGCTGAAACATATCCATCACATCTCGCATGACGAACTTGAACAAGTCCACGAATGTCACATCATCGACTCCATCGCTTAGTGGCACGTTTACACTATAATACTTTCCTGAGTTAAGACCAACATCTTGTAGTGCACCTGTTCCAGGAAAAAACATATCTCCATATTTGTGAAAGCTAACGGTCATCACTCTATCGGTGATATAGAACGCTTCTTCAACACCATCACCATGATGAATATCGATATCAATGTAAAGCACTCGCGCATGTTGCTTGAGTAGCTCGAGGATGGCTAATACGAGGTCGTTCACATAGCAGAAGCCAGAGGCCTCAGTTTTTTTTGCGTGGTGTAAGCCCCCAGACCAATTTATCGCTATGTCTGATAGTTGTAAATTCAACCGCGTTGCCCCGTCTATAGATCCGCCCGTATATCTCCTGCAGAAGTCCACCATGTGATCAAAGATCGGACAGTCCTCTCCCAGGTTGAACTTTTGCATCTCTGACACATACTGGTGCTGCTTGTCTGGTGTGATCTTTGTAAGGAACGATATGTAATCTTCACTATGAAACTGCATAAACTCCTCGTCTGTACTTGCTCGTGGTCGATAGACCTGGAGGTGCTTGTGAAGGTCGTAAGCCAGTACCAAGTCATGCGTCATGCACAGGCGGTGAGGCTTCATAGGGTGGTTTGGCCCATAGTAGTTTCTCCCAACCTCCTCGTCGTAGTAATAGCATATCCTATCTTTCGCGACCATGCTGCGACGACGCGCCAGTTGTGCAGTGTTTGCACGTGACCTCTTTGAGCTCACTTCTCGTAGACTGACTCTTGGAGTTCGGTATTGACCAGATAGCCTACTTGTACGTGTTGCTATCGCTTACTATTACAGTTATTATTGCTAAAATAGTACTCGTACTACTAGTACTTAAGCCGACTAACAGTACATCCATAACTTTAGGGTTTAGCAAGTTATCCTGCAAGTTATGGGAAATTACGACTAACAGTACCAATTAATCTGGTAGCAATTTATCGTGAAAGTTATGGTGGATTTTCGACAATCTTCGTAACTTGCGATTCGAAAATCGACGAGTTAATTTTTAGAGGGTAAGTTAGGCGGAAAGTTATGGAAATCAACTGTTAGTTGCACACGCTTAACTCGGAAAATTACGTTTGAGCCCGCGAGCGTCGCACGAAGACCATCGAGTCGTGACTCGTCGAGACCGCAAGTTACGAAGCAAGTTACGGAATTTCATTGTTAGTCGTCGCGCATAACTTTCGCCATAAAAGTTATGATGCAAGATATCGCTCAACGAATAACAATAGTGTGACCCGCTAAATGCAAGTTATGGTGCAAGTTATGGATTTCATTGTTAGTCGGCTTTAAGCTAATTGTTTTGAATTACCTACTACGCGCCGTTTCGCTTCGTCACGCGCGTCTCGGCGCGTGCAGTGGCGCAAACGACGACCGCGGCTGCGTTCTTTCACTCCACAAAAAGATGTGCGTCGCCATCGACTACTAGTCGCGCACGATGTTCGCTTTGAGAAATGCCTGGTCAAACGGTCAGGGCGTGCACGAACGTGAAAAGTACCGCAGTTGGCCCAGTCTAGACTCACGCGATTCAGGCGCTGATGATTGGGGTAAAACGTTGGGAAAGCACGCATTTTTTAAGATGCAACACGGAGGCGGTGCTTCTAAATCACACCTCTGAGGTTGCTGACTGTTCGTGGCAGCTCCTCGTTGCACGAGGTCAACTTGAATAATTTACAGCGCTTTACACTCTCGTGATGATGAACCCGCATACCTTAAACTTTACCGTGGCTCTAGTGTATCAGCAATTTGGGCCACATACTCTGTGAGGACAGTTGGTCTTGTTGAAGCGGCTGGTGTTGCGAGGTGTAGTGCATCAGCCTAGAAGTTGTGAATGCATTCGTGAGCAATCGAACCCGTTACTCACCTCTACAACCCTTGTGTACCTCGTAGCAGTCGTGTCTGCTAGCTCGCTGTATAACCATCAGCTGGCGATTTTACGAGCTAAGATTGACAAATACCAGACTTGAGCTTTTCTGAATGTACTGCCATCAAATCCGGCCGCTTTTCTGTCTCCTTCTGCGATAAGCTGGTGTAGATCACCACTCTTCAGCGAGTGGACTCCGTCTAGGCTCTTCCAAACTTCGAGATTCAGCTGTTTGTCCACTTGCCTCAGTCTGTACTTCCGATCCCCGATTACCAGATGACTACCTGTTCAAATGCACATGTTAGGGAAGTTGTTTCACGTGTTCTTAGCGGAATACCAGAGAGAGATTCGCCCTGGTCAACTCGTGAAACGTGCCGTAGTTGTACATCAGTTGCTTTGACAAGTCCAGCTGCGGAGGCTGTGAGTGAAACTAGATATGCATCATCCATGTCAAGCAAACTGAAGTACAAATATAGCGTTGCCTACGGAGGTCAATGAATATTGGCCACGAGAGAAAGCGCCCACAAGTGAGAGGACTCTGACTAACCCCCCACCTCACCTCCTCGCGCTGAAAATCAAAATATTCTTATGAAGTACTGGTAGGTATATTAATCTATAATAATCTATCAGAACGTCCGTCTACTAAGAGTCAGACGGACGATGAATACTTCATAATTAGATGGGAGTACGGGCTATAGCTATGACGAGCTGCCGATCGAATGACCGTAGTCTTTTTGACTAGCCTCGTCGCGGCGTGCGACTGTGGCTGCGTTTAGACTTGAGTACATCTTGGATGCCGTAGATTTCGCCGATGAACGTTAAAAATGTACAAACAGCGTTAAGCTTTGCCTCTGATGAATACACGCTGCTACGCATAGTTCGCGGTGGGCACGAAGGTTCAACTACTTCCAAGCCGCTTCCCAGTTTTCCGGAGCCCAGTACTAACAAAGTTCACTGGGAACACCTTCTCGAGGAAATGTCGTGGTTGTCAAAGGATTTCACAAGAGAGCGAAAGATGAGGTAATTTTGCGACGTTGCCCGCTATCAATGCTAACTGTTAGTGGTAAAAGGTACAAGGTTGGCAAGATGTGCTCAGCAGCCGCAGCGAAGCACGTATTGAATAAGAGGAACATGTTTGAGACAGAGAACGCCCATCGACTAAAGTTCTCCCGGAGTGTTGCTAAATTGATTGCCCACGAAGTTTCCGTTTTTTGGAGCAAGGTGCAAAAGGTATTTTGTCAATGTGACTCTTAAAAGTTGCACCTTTAACTTGATATCCAGCTCAACCAGTTGCGGACAACTTCGATCTACGAACAGCAAAGGAAAACGGAACTAGGAAAGCAACTTGGTAAATCTCCCGACTTCTCATTGGCGTAATATAACTTGTTTCAGATGAATTGCTTCGCAAGACAGAGAAATTTTCAGCAACGCTCGCAACACAACTGAAAACTGAAAGGAAAGAAGATTCTGAACCATACAACGTGAATAGACATGCAATCGCACCACAGGGTTTTGTACCCTCTCTAGCGCCTGATACAGAGTCAGAATATCCGGACCGCTGTACGAACAAGGGCCACGGCATGATTCATGACCACGACATTGGGAATGAATATAGGCCAGACAATCAAGATGACTGGGATGACTTGGAAACTTTCGAGGAGCAACTGCACAAAGAGTCAGAATGTAACATGGATTCTACTGCTGAACTTCGCGAGCTTGAGGAAGAAGCGAATATTCCGATTGAGGAATTATTACGTCAGTATGCGGCTAGTCGAGAGGAGCACGATGACGCTGTAACGACTAGCTCTGCCTCTCATGATAGTCCTACAACTGCTTCGAGTGAACATGTGATGTGTACAAGGTCGGAACACACTGTTGCCACTGATTTATTGAAGCATCATCTTCGGGATTACCAGATGTTTGGTGTGCGCTGGCTGGTCAGCTGCCATCAAACTGGGTTAAATGCTATCCTTGCAGATGAGATGGGTTTAGGGAAAACAATACAAACAATAAGTCTTTTAGCTCATCTAGCGCAGCATGAAGGTATTTGGGGACCTCATTTAATCGTTGTTCCTACTTCTGTCATGGTCAATTGGGAAGTTGAGCTGAAAAAGTGGTGCCCAGCACTGAAAGTGCTCACATATTTTGGCACACAGAAAGAAAGGAAGACAAAGCGAGCAGGCTGGAGTAAACCAAATAGCTTTCATGTATGCATTACAACTTATAGGCTAGTTGTACAAGATCAGACGATTTTCCGCCGAAAGCGCTGGCATTATCTCATATTAGACGAAGCTCACATGATAAAAAATTGGCGTTCTCAAAGGTGGCAAACTTTGTTGACATTGGAAAGTGCACACAGGCTGCTTATAACCGGAACACCTCTACAAAATGACGTCATGGAACTCTGGTCGTTACTGCATTTTCTTATGCCTGAGTTGTTCCAGTCGCATTCTGAATTCAAGGACTGGTTCTCAAATCCTCTTCTTGGCATGGCGGAAGGAAAAGTTGCTGTCGATCCCAAGTTAACGAAGAGATTGCATGACGTACTTCGGCCTTTCATCTTGAGGCGTCTGAAATACGATGTCGAGAAGACATTGCCAAGAAAGCACGAGCATGTTGTGAAATGTAGGCTTTCTCGACGCCAAAAGCGATTGTATGACGAGTACATGTCTTCAAATGAAACAATCAAAACGATGAACTCATCTAACGCCATGGGCGTCATGAACTGTCTAATGCAGTTACGCAAAGTTTGCAATCATCCAGATTTGTTTGCAGGAAGAAGTATCATATCGTCCTTCGATATGTCTAGCTTACCGAGCGTTTTTTGTCCTCGCGTCAATATTGAGAGGAAGTTCATAAAAATAGGTCGTAAAATAGAGCAAACACAGAATACATATCACGGAGAGATTTCGCAGCAAAAACTTACAAAATGTGGGATGGGACTGTCAAACACCACGGATAAAGCTATTTCTTACATCCTGGAGTGTCGAGGCAACTGTTTAAACATACAATACCCCATTGCGTCACACAGGTGCGACAACAAGTATCCACTATGTGGGGTGTTAGGTGCTTCAGCAAGTTTGCTCGTCGTGAAAACTCCATTTAGCTTCAACGACTTACGGTGTGATGAGTTACTTTTGAAGTTTATGTTCCGTATACCAAAGGTACGGGCGCAACCAGTACAATCCAACGGGGCACAGCCTACGCAGTATGACAATGCTGGACGACAACTGCACCATTTGACCTCTCCTCTTCGCTCTTACGTTGTCAGAGGGCACTTGATATTTCCAGATGCACGTTTGATACAATTTGATTGTGGCAAACTACAGGCACTTGCGTCGTTACTACGTTCTCTTAAGATAGATGGTCACAAAGTTGTGATCTTCACTCAGATGACGAAGGTTCTTGACATCATGGAAAAATTCCTGAATATTCATAGCTATAGCTATGTTCGTCTCGATGGCACTACAAAACCTGAGCAGCGCCAGATTTTGATGCAGCGATTCAATACTGATGACAAGATTTTTGCTTTCATTCTTTCAACTCGCTCTGGAGGTTTTGGCATCAACTTGACGGGTGCTGATACAGTTATCTTTTATGACTCAGACTGGAACCCAGCAGTGGACGCGCAAGCGCAAGATCGTTGTCATAGAATAGGTCAAACAAAAGAAGTCAATATCTACAGAATGATCTGTGAGGATACGATAGAAGAGAATATCTTCAAGAAGGCACTTCAGAAACGAGAACTAGACGAGTTGGCTATCCAAAAAGGCAAATTCGATCTAGATAGTCTTAAACGTAGAGGTGAGTCTGCAAAGTTCACGTATAAAAATTCTGTTCTCATTGTTTCGAGCAAGATGGCGTCGTGAATGATGAAGATTACACGAAGCAGAACAACAACAACAACAACAACAACAACAACAACAACAACAACAACAACAACAACAACAACAACAACAACACTTTGGAAAAGGTGCGCCTGCCTGTCCAAACGCATGTGAACCAGGTGTACTTATCCTTTTTATTGCAGGACCTCTTAGATATTGACAAACTTGCTGTGCTTCTTCATCCCATCGAGGCTTATGCGATGGTACGTTCCTATGTGTCAACATCAGCAGACCATAATTTTGTTACAGAGTTTGGTGCAGTCACATGTTCAGCCATCCTAGCAAGAGCTTTTGTCACGCTCAAATTTTGATACCATTACATCTACTAACTATATTCAGCCGGTTGTACGTCCCGAACCTGCATCTCTGATCTTCTTGCGCCGACGTCTTGCTTGTGCCTTCGATAATTTTACCTCTGAACCAGCTTGTGTGCTCAGCGGTTTTGTATTCAAGGGTTGTTTGCCCGTCGTCACAGTGTTTGAGCTTACGAGTGGCCTCGTGTTGTATTGATCGCCCCGTGCGTGTGCTGGTAGTGTGTGCTGTGAAAATATTTAGTGACATTGCTTGCCAAGTGAGTTTGCATACCTTGACTGTTGGAACTTTCTTCTGCACGCTAGGGTAGGGTACCTCATGATTGAAGTGCTGTTTTCGTCAAGGCAAGTCTTAGAAAAGATATCGAATAGCTTACCGCCACTGTAGCAGGTTGGACAATAACTGCCTGCTCGAACGGGCGCTGAGGTGGGAATTGAATAAAGCCAGATCCACGGACGCGTGCTGGGTCCTGTCAACAAAGCATTTGAGGCAAGTAACTGGTGCACGTCTTATAGTGTACCTCTATACGCATCGTGGCGTCGTCAACATCACTTTGCCTGTACATTACGGCACGTTGATCAATGATACAGTTTGCTGATCTTGAGAATACTTTTTGCGCATTCACACGCTCGCCTCAACCTCGAAGCACGGAGTTGAAGTCCGACTCGCTGCCCGGGCTTCCTCTTCTCTGTTCGCTCGAACAACGTTGGAATAATTTATTGTTTATTTCACAGCACTTATGTGAATTTTTATCTCTTCATCGCCGATTTCGAAGAATTTCCGAAAAAAAGTGTATTTTGGAGCTATATCTTCATCGGCCTAAGGAAAACGCACGCGGGCTTCAGTTTCAAGTCGAGTTGAAAATTGACTTGCGTGTTCTCTTCACGTGTCTAGCTAGAACTACGGCCGTGGACCACTACGCACGTATGAGGCCGAATCCCTCTGGTAGCTAAGCCACTCCGAAGTACAAATTATACGCTCGGCTTTTCGTGTATCCTATGAGCTCAAGGACTTAGGTCAAGAAGAAGTCGAGAGTGAGGTAAAATGTTCTTGACGCTAGCCAGGCGTGGTAGTGTGAAGCTATTGAGAACAAGCGTAAGAGAACAAGTGACAATAGCTCTCCGACGAAGGCGTCAGGGCGAGAATCAGCGATTTATCGGCCTTTGGAAGTTGGATGTCGGCATATGGGACTTGGAACGTGAACTGTCTTCGCCGAAGTGTACAGTGAAGTCAATCACCTCACAACGAAACACGACGTCTACAGACAAAGCTCAAGCTTTCCAGGAGCTCGCACATGTCTCTCTCACGCAAATCTATGATACTTTCGAGGACTGGGCTGATGAGATTGATTTTGAAGATTATGATGGCTCTATAGAGGCAGGTGTCATCACTTTATCCTTTAAAAACAAACAAACTTTCGTTCTCAACAAACAAACTGCAGCTTGTCAACTTTGGTTGTCTTCACCGATCAGTGGTCCAACACATTACAACTTTTGTGAAGATAGACGAGGCTGGTACGACACTAGAACCGATGCTAGCTTGACCCGAGTGCTGAAGGATGAAATAGAATACGTGACCGATCGCAAAGGACTGCACTTCAGCAAAATCTGATAAATGAAGTAACTATAACAACTTCGAGTAGGAACACCACAACCGCATACACTAGCCAATTGTCTATATATAGCATACAGAAACGCTTCATACGTCGTGGAACATGTTCTTCATATTCTGGAACGATATTTCATCTAACCCATGGACTACTAAGTCTGCGCCTTTCAGTTCCCATACCCTGTGCCTACCAGCTACCATGACAGTGCGCATATTCAGCTCTTGTGCAGCCTCGAGCGCATGTAAACTACTTGCAATTACGGCCACTCGCTCAAAGGGTCTTTCCAGGAGATCTGATGCTCGAATCAAACACTCCGAGTCCGGCAAACCATAGCAAAAATCTTCTGCTGTGATAATGTTTAGGCTCGTGTTGATATTTTTGTCCAACGGAACCTCGAGGATATCTTTTTCCAAGGAAATATATGCCAACATCTGCTGAACGTCTGTTAAACGTTCCTGTGACAACAGCACAAAAGGAATATCCATAGTAGAAAGATGCGAGAGGAAAGACGTTGTCTCACGACGTATCAGCGTGCGTGGTTCTCTTTGTAGACTCGTGAGCAGAAGCTGTTGCTTTCGCAACAACAGGCGTCTAATTTCATCTTTATCGTTAGTCCAGCGAAATATTTGAGAAACCAGCTGCTCTGTCTTGACATTGACAAAGCGCTTCATATCATACTCAGTTGGTTGTGCCAAGTTCTCCTCAACAGCAACTTGGCGCCAGGCGGACATGTGCAGCTCGTGCAAGTCTTTCGTTAGCACTCCTTCAATCTCACACACGACTCCAAACCAGCTTGTACCCAGACGTTTCCATCTTTCTAACGGGTTTGCTGTCGGTGACGGTGACGAGTGGGGTAAGGAATAGTAACTTTCACTTTCACTCAGTGAGAACTTCATACTCACTCTACGGCGAGATGGCTGAGCATGTTCTCCTCGAGTATAACGCAGCGTAGTCTCAGTTATATTTGCTTGAAGCGACCACATCCGTTGAACCACACTGGTGCCACTTCAGCGGACATAAACCCCTACGTACTTCACCCTCGAACTTCTCGGGCCAGCTTGAGAAAACGTCGAAACGAGAGCACGGGCATACGAAAGTGAAACGTCTACCTCCAAGCTTTGTGAAGAGGAGCGTTTTGCGCTACGTTTTAAAGCAGATACGAGTGCGCAGCTTATCCTTTCTCGAGTAGTCGACGCCAGTCTGCTCAGCCAACTGTGAGGCTCTGCGATACCAGTACTGGAGTCCAGTTGAGCGACTTGACGTAGCGCTAACGCTTTTGTGGTCAGAGTTCACGTGGCAATTTTCAGCGTGCTAGACTTAGATACAGTACCCTGCATGTATAAGAACTAAATAAATACAACTGTAGTACTATCAATGCGCAACACCGTCTAATAGTTGCACAGCAACTGCCTTCGCTCCGACAAGTCCCACGTCTTGGTTGAGCACAACGTACAGTGGGAAAGATGCTCTCACTGCCGAGAATTTGGACCCAGCACACAAGAAAGACTCCAATAGAGATCCACTGGTTACCAAGTCCCGCATCTTTGAGGGAATACCACCTGCTATGTAGACTCCACCAGTGGCAAGACATTTTAAGCCGAGGTTGGCGGCCTCACCTCCAAGGATTTCTAGAAAAATATCGACAGCCTGTACACAGATAGGGCAACTTTTAGATCTTGCATCTGCTGTGATCTCGAAAGCGTTCAGAGTTGGCAGAGATTCAGTACACCTGCTACGTAAAAAGTCGTATATTCTGATCAAACCTGGACCAGAGCACACGTGTTCAACCTCACACTGTGTAAGAGACTTTTCAACCCACAGTGCTAATTCGTGCTGTATTTCACCTCTCGCAGCGAAGTCTGCATGAGAACCTTCTGTGGCATGAATATCATATCGCCTTGAGTGACTGTTCCATAGTAGGATAGCTTCTCCGAGTCCAGTTCCTGGTCCAACGACTGCAATAGGTCCCGTCGGGTTTCTAGTCCCTCCATGTAAAGTGATGAGATCACCAGCATCAAGCTCGAAGATACCGTGCCCTATCGCCTCGAAGTCATTCATCAACTCAACTCTACGAATGGGAAATTGCGACTCTAGAATTTTGGAATCGATCGACCAACCAGTATTTGTCATATGACAGCAACCATCTTTTACAACCCCAGCAACTGCGAAACAGGCTGCATCAACTTCAGTCACTGAAAGCTGCTCCATTAAAGCTTGCATACAACTTTCGAAAGTTGGAAAATCTGCTGTTGCATACGTTCTTTTCTCGTGTGAGTTTTCTGCCACGTCCCAGAGCAAAAAGCGCGCGTTTGTACCCCCGATATCAGCGACAAGAACTTTTCCGGCCTTACACCGAACGCCCATCCGTTTCAAGTGTGAGGCACGAACTCTTTTAATATTTCGAAAGTGCGGCGATCTAGCCGAATTCAGACTCGAAAGTTCTGATCGTCCAGTCATAAGCAGAAGTCAGAGGTACTAGTTCCACAGGTTATCCTCGGGTTGTCCTCAGGTTGCTCTGCGGCCGAACTGTGCCCAACGTCACGCGCCGACTACCAAGTCTTGTTCGTCTACTATTTTCCCGAAATCACGCACACCACCGGCGACGCGATACTAAACGGCCGGCGACAAACGAGGCGGCGTTGGAAAGTGCGTAAAAAGTTACTATCGTACAAAGTATACTCGCGAACCGGAGCTATCAGTGTAGTCGTCGCGGCGCGAGACGCATTTTTTTCGACGAACACGAAAATTTACGTTCGACGCATTTTTTTCGATATGGCAACTACTAAGTACTAAGTACGATAGTATTACCGTAAGGCCGATGAAGATATACCTCCAAAATACACTTTTTCGGAAATAGTTCGAAATCGGCGATGAAGAGATAAAAATTCACAAAAATTAGTTATGTGTTTGCGCCATCTCTTCATCAAACTACCAAGTGTTAGTATTTCTGAAAATACCGGTAGTGCATTTTGGCGAAAACTCAAAAAATAGTGTTTCTGTCTTTCTCTTCATCGGCCTTATTATTCGTAAAATTACACGACATACGTACTTGGTGTTCTTTCCCGGCGTATAGTTTCTCGGGGCCGAGAAACGCCAAGAATCTCGGCGTTGACAACAACCGGCCCGCGGAGGAAAATTTGCACGTAGTGACTCTGCAGAGCCAAGGTTGTGTCCGAAGTTCTTTCGCTGTGATCCCGATCATACTCTGTAGCCATGGTAGCGAAAGCGCTCCGTTCCACTGTAGTACGGTACGCACAGTCAGAAGTTGGAAACCTGACTATAAACTAAACCCCATCAGGACCCTGGCAGCCCAGTTGTTGACACACGGTAGGGTGGAGACGACCCTTCCGCGCGCAAAAAAACTTCAAATAGTGGCGGATAAACTAGTTACGGTTAGTAAAAAGGTACCTGAAGTGCTGCACGTGTTCCTCTTCAATAACAACGCACCACAGTCAACTATAGGTGCAAAACAGCAAGTAAGAGCGTTTTTACGCTCAGAAGCCCTTACACAGAAAGTCTTCGGTGAGATGAGTTCACATTATGAGAATCGCAGTGGAGGTTACACTATGCTGCGCGTGACGAGAACAAGAAGCGGAGACGCTGCTGTTATGGCTACAGTGCAATATGTGAAGCCATAGTTTGTCACATGTTTTACAACTTACGAAGATAAGAGTCAAGTACAGCAAAGTATTTAGGATGTTCGTTCAGATCGTTGTGCCCACTACCACGAAGTTCGATGAAGTCTTTTTCCTGACATCCTGCGGCGGCAAAAAGCTTTTTGCCGCACCAAAGCGGTACTATGGCATCTGCGTCACCGTGCAAGCTCAGAAGCTTGATGTTTGCACTCAGCTGTCTTGCAGCTGAACAAGTTCCTGCCCACTTATCGAGCATTAAGATGGCAAGAGGCAAAAACCATAGTTTATTGCTCACAATTTCGATGCAGGAACTAAGCCCTCCTTCGATGACGATCCCAGATATACTGGAGTGCTCTTCCGCGCTCAACTGAGCAAGTGCGTTGACTGCAGCAGCGCTTCCAATGCTCTCCAAGTGTAGGACGAGCTTGGTCTTATTGGAACTTTGCTGGCGAATGTACCAACGGATACTAGCGACTGCGTCAAGAATGAGACCCTGTTCTGTGGGCTTGCCTGTGCTACCACCATAACCTCGATAATCAACCAGTGTTATACTGCAACCAAAAGTTGAACGCAACTTAGTCGCCCAACGGAGACGATGTTGTCTATTCCCTGCATTGCCATGAAACTGCAAAAACGAGACATCGGAGTACTTCTTGCCCTCACTTGCTGGCCAGTACCAGCAGCTCAGCTGGATACCGTCCTTGGTGGTGATTTCCTTTCTCTGGATGTCGACGTGAGCCACTGAGTAGCTGGAAGGAAGAGGAGGCTCCGCGGCCTCGGGTATGTACTGCAATTTTCGTTGTATAAGGAATAAGCCGCCTCCTATGACCGCGTATCCAACTCCAATGAGTCGGATACAGCCCACGAGAAGTGCTTGCATTGTCTGGCCCAGAGGCTGGTTGTCTCTTGCTTGGGAGCAAGTGCTTCTGTTTGGGTGGAGTCTCCAATGCGCGAGCTGGTGATTCACATGTATTACGAGTACTGAGTACTGGTAATACAAGTACACTAGTACACGGGGAGGCGAAACACCACCGAGTTTAAGTTTTTCGGGCACACTGTGAGCGAGAGATCATAAATCCATGATACTTACTTAGGTCGACCAACAGCAGAACTTCATAACTTGGTCATAACTCGGACTTATACCCGAGTTATGAGAGATAGCTGTTACCCCCATTTTTTTCATAACTTGGGCCTAAAAGTTATGAAAGTGGCTTGCTGTTAGTCGCCCTTAGACGGAAAAATATATCACACGGGTTCATAGAATCCCTACATGACTGTTGAGTCATGAACCATCGATTTTCCCTAAAAACGGACCAGAAAAAAGGATAAATTTTTCCTCATTATGGACTCTAGCGTATTTGTAAGTACTATAGTACCTATTACCATGCAGTCATGCTCTAAGGCTTAGAGTCTAAGCTTTGAAGCGTCTTCTAAGGGCAACGACTCACGGGCGGTGCCCAGAAAGGTACGCGGAAGCTAATACGTCAACGTGACCAACTAGTACGTCTACAGCTGTGAAAGATAACGTACGTGCCAGAGCTGTGAATCATTCAAGCAGATGAAGTTAGTTGGTGGTTCTAATAACTTGACGTTACGGTGTAAGAGTTGGTCCGAAGAACTTGAAAAACTAGCCGTACGTTATTTTCACTCTCAAAACGAGCTACGTCTAACGCGCAGCTTAGTGCACATTTGGAGAAGACGTCGAATCTCTACTACGCTGCGACTCACAGGTATTGAGACAGAGGGGTACACTAGAAAAACTACAGGTGAGTTCTTGGCCCAATTTTTAGACGCGTCACTGACCAGGGCTCTAGTGCCAGCTTGCATATTCTTTTGCAGAGCATTGCCGTGTGTCTCGCCAACTCGACATCATGGAAAATCATCAGCTCGAAATAGATAGTATATTGCACATGTTATCAAACGAGCTTGATAAAATGGAGAGGTGGATACTTTCACTTTTATGAAACTCCCTGATAATATTGACCAACACGCAGTTCAATCGTTGCATCAAATGACGATCGAGAGCTACTCTTCAGTTTTGGCGAAGACGTAAGCTCAAAACTTAGAAGTGTCACACAGCTTCTTTCCCAAAAGTTGGCTGTCTCTACAGAATTAGTAAGTTGCTGACTTTTCTGTTCAACAGGACGAACTGACACCTTTGCAGTCTTCAGATATAAACTTAGATCCAATATTTCAGCTACTCAAGCTACAGCTTAGACAACTTCAGTTCGTTGAACAGAAAATTCAGTCCTGTACAAGGGTTGGAGACACTGATCTCAGATATTAGTTGAACAATAATTCAGCATTTGTAACACTTCTCAGCCACTGGCATGGTTACTGAAACCACGTGTTGCACATTCTGGAAGTAGCAAGGCGAAGATCACTGCACTACTTGTATTATAGATTTTATTCTATGAGCTCTCTCGGCTAATCGCCCGACTTTCCTGGCATTTCGGACTTTCACTCGGTGATTTGCACAGAAAAGTCAGTCCAAGAGGATAACTGTATCCAACTGCACACCACACGCTTTCATTTACCGACGCACGAAAGTATCCCTGTGCTGCTCCCACAAACACACCAATCTTCGTACAGACATCTCCCTGTTCTACCGACCGTGGCATCTCACACGAAAACACCACGTAATCTACCGCAGTGGATAAACCGATAAACCTCTCTTTTTGAACAACACAAAATACAAGCTTAGCGAAATGAGTCAGCCCAGGCCATGCTCGAGCGTCAACGTGCAAACCAGACGAGCTTACGTGAAGAAAAGGAGCATTCCAAAACGTGCAACGCGTTCAGCCGCACGCGAGGTGACGAGGAACGCCGTAAGCCACACACTGTCCCCCAAGGAAGTCAAAGTAGTTGTAGCTGGGGGCGGTCTTGGAGGGTTATTTCTCGCGATTTGTCTCAATAAGCGAGGATTCGATGCGACAGTGGTAGAGAAAACAAAGCAATTCCGGGCTTACGGTGGCCCCATCCAGCTTGCCAGCAACGGCATGAGCGTCCTGAAGACAGTGAGTGAGAGCCTATACAAAGACGTACAAGATAATAGCAGACCATTCTGGGGGACTCAAAGTGGTATTAAAGATGGTCTTACAGCGAAATGGATGTTTCAATTTGATGCGATCACAGAGATACCACGACAACGAGAGTTACCTTTTGCTGTCTGCATTGATAGGTCAGACCTACAAAAATGTTTATTAGCTGAAATCAATAGAATGAAGAGCTCAGCTGTTGCTGAAGAGCACGGCCAAACGAAGTTAGTCATGGGTACTTCAGTAGTATCATATTCAGAAGATGAAACTGGCACTGTGAGTGTGATGCTTAACGATGGTACACAACTACATGCTGATATCCTTGTTGGCGCCGATGGTATATGGAGTAGTGTTCGGGCCAGAATGTTTGGTGAACCAATTAATGAACGTGGATCTCGAAGCAATGCATCCGATACTGGTTACAGACTTTTCAGTGGATTGCCTATCTTCGAAAGCCCTGATTATTTCGACATTGGTTACTGCGCATATGTTGGACCGGAACACTATTTTGTTAAGTGCCCAGATCGCTGTGGCCGCATGCAGTGGTATGCTTTCATCAAATCTGAACCTTATGATCGTCCAATCGAGGAACCCCTAGAATATCTCATGGATATTTTTGAAAGCTGGAGTCCTGAGATTAAAGAATTGCTCGCGGCAACAGAGTGCACTGATATCAAGCAGAGGCACCTTTGGGACCGTTCACCGTGTATTCTCAAGGGGTGGTCAGATGGCCATGTGACATTACTTGGAGATTCTTGCCATGCTACGATGCCGAATATTGGACAAGGTACTGGATTAGCTTTTGAGGATGCATTTTTACTGGTTGAATTAATTGAAAGTGCAAGTAGTCTTGCAGAGCTTCCTACGTTGCTTAGGACTTACTATGAAAAGCGTATAATACGCACGGCAACTATCCAAGGACTTGGACGGATGAACAGCGAAGCCATAAAGATTTTGACTCCTCTTCTACCTATCAAACCATTGGTAGATTTCGTCGTGTCCCCTTTTCTTCCATTAGTATTCCAGGCCCAGTTTGGTTACTGCTACGCTTTCAGCCCTGCGAAAGAGACTGTTGTGAAAAGCATCTCTGATGCGAACAGGATGCAGCAGAGGCACTCCTTGGAGAGCAAAAGTTCTTGGAAGGATAGACTTGGAGAAGATCTTCGTCCATTCGCGTGAGTGGCACTAAATAGGAAGTATGAAAATGGTTTCGCAGAACAAATGCGTGACATAAATTTTGTTAAATTGATTTTTGTTCTCATTACATGAAGCGCATCGTCTTGAATTTGACTTTTTAGATGAAATGTAAACATTTGTTTTAAGCTGCGATTCCACTCTTTGATGCGATGCGAAGAGCATTCGAGCGCATGAGTGAAGCCACTGTGTTTGCAAGCAGCTTGGCGTCATCAAGAGGGTTGCCTGGCACGACGGTCTTGTATAAGTAGGAGTCGAAGGTCATCTTCTGCACGTACTCATCGGCGCACATCTCAACAAATGCTTCACGGGCCGGGTTAGACCGATAGAAGACTTTTTGAAGGATATCAAGAACCTTGTATGTTGCCCAGTATTTGCGATCCCATTTGTCCAAGTACACTCGAAGGTCAGTTTCGTCAATCTCCTTAGTACCATTCATGGACTGTTCAACGATAGCTTCAGCAGCCATACGACCCGACTTAGCTGCGAAGTAGATGCCTTCACCGCTACACTTCGTGACATAGCCAGCTGCATCACCAACAAGAGCAACACGGCCTTTGACTCTGTTTGGTCTTGGGTGCTCAGGAATAGGATGTGCTTCTACGCGAATAATCTTGCCGCCCTCACATTTTTCTTCAGCTCTGTTACGCATGGCAGTTTGATACTGCTTGATAGCAGTCTTGTTGACAACAGTACCGGTACCGACGGCAACATGATCATACTTGGGGAAGACCCAACCATAAAAGTCTGGGGAGACGTCATCACCAACATACATTTCAGCAAGATCCTTGTAGTACTCCATTTTTTCATCAGGAATCTTGATTCTTTCTTGGAATGCGATTGCATAATCGTATTCACCAGCATCAATGCATTTGGCAACGCGAGAGTTCGCCCCATCCGCGCCAATAACAGCATCAACCTCGAGGGTTTTGGGGACTCCAGTTTTGCTGTCCTCTTCATAATCATTGTACTGCACCGTGATCGGGCCGTTACCTTGACCAGGATCTTCAATCTTCATGAACAAGCCATTGACCAAGTTTGCACCGAGACTTTTGGCCCGTTTGCGCAGGAAGTCATCCATTACTTCACGTCGGCACATACCAATGTACTCTTTATCATTGAGAGTTTGGCCAACATCAACCGCACGATTTGACGGGGAAATCATCTTCATCTTCGTCACTTTGCGGTCAATGATTTCTTCGGGAAGATCGAACTCACCGACCATGCAGAGGGGGATAGCACCTCCGCACGGCTTGCAGTTGTCCATCTTGCGTTCAATCAGAAAAGTCTCACAACCACCCTTGGCGAGAGTCTCGGCAGCACAGGCTCCAGCAGGACCGCCACCGATAACGGCGACGCGCAATTTGCGATCCGGGAGAGAGGCACCGGAGGCATAGATCGCATTTTTTACCGTCGCTCTGGTCGTTGAGCGCGCGCGGAATCGGCGCTCGCCTGACTTGGAGCTCAACCTGGGGGCGAAAGGATAACGTTAGTGCGAGAGCGTGTTTTACGAGGCAAAGCAAACAGTGCCGTGCGTGAGAATACTCCGCGAGGACGCAAGATCTTCCCCTGAAAAAAGTGAACGAAAAACTAATCAGCGCCGGAAGCTAACTCCGTGCCGAAAGAAAATGCACCCCTGATTCAATCATCTTCGGGGATGCTAAGAATCGCGCTGGCTCGGTGCTGGAAGGTACTAATAGATCGTCGGGGTAGCCCGGGCGCAGATGCCTTACCTGCGGGCGCTATGAGCTTGATGTTGAAGAACAGAGGACATTTTGGGCCGTTACGAGAAAGCGCTGGCACGAGTCGTCGCGTGTCGCTTCGCAGCCGGCACAAGGTCGCTTATCCTTGAATATCCCGGAGCAGTGGATATCCACACGAACCCCTTTCCCTAACAAGGCATAGGGATCAATTCGACACATGTATGGGTCTAAGTGGTGTTCAATATGATTTTCGATGGTGTGATATACAGGCGCGCTAGCACGGATACTGTCATGCTGGAGGATATCTGTTACAGTATGAGTCTGTGATGACCTTAAAAAAGGCGCAGAGCGTGCGACGAACTTGCTTTTCGATCCTATATTATGAAATGCCGGATTTATGCTCGGAGGATAATCGGGCCCAACACGCAGATCGTGAGAGAACGACCATGGCGCTTACTGACAAAACCCGTACTCTGAGTACATTATCTTTATGTACGTCTCTCGACCTTGAGAATCACATACCGCAGATATGAGCTCCATGAGTGTGCTCATCAGCTAGTAGCCAATGCCACGCTGTAGACGACGCATCTAGTCTCGTTTACCGCGATCACCGTGACGCGACGACTGGGATAATAAATTCCGGGAGCTCCACCATGATTTCTCAGATAAACTTATGGCGAGATAACAAGTTTCTCGCACGTATTCATATATATTATACTCCCATAGTATACAGGTTTTGTAAGTGTGTGAATTTGTAATCTCTCACCCAGAGTGCATATCTCCAACATGCCTGGCGATATTAGATAAGCGGAGTAGTGTGCTACAAACGCTTTGACACTGTGCCGTCAGAAGTGCAAATCTAACCGCTGAAGCGTTTGACTGAATCAGCAACCGGGCAACTTGTTCTCGGAGTCGATTTCTTGAAGAGCCATACTGAAAGTATTCACTTCGCAGTTTGAAGACGACTTAGTAGTTCCACAGAACCCTGCGAGTACGAGGGGCTGAACGACTGGAAGTGGTTTGAGTGCACGCAATTATCATGACTAGAGATTCATCTAGTAAGAGCGCAGTTCGTCTTAGATTTTGCCCGAATAGCAATGATCTTCTATATCCTCGAGAGGACCAGTCACGTAAGAAATTAGTGTTTGTGTGCAAGAACTGTGGCTATACCACAGATTCCGAGACAAGCTGCGTGTATCGCCACCAAATTACGCACAGTGCGACCGAAGCAACGACTGTATTAGCGGATGTCACTAGTGATCCAACTCTCCCGCGTTCTCGTGGGATTCGATGCGATAAGTGCACGAACGATGAGGCTGTCTTCTTTTCACTGACAACTAGTGAGGGGATGTCTCTGTTTTTTCAGTGCACAGGGTGCGCACATCGCTGGAAAGATACCGGTGATGGAGCTACCGCGTAGTGAGCGCGCGACTTGATTTCCCTTGTTGTTTTGTATTAACAATTACACACCTTGATCATAAAAAGCTGACCGAACTACTGGCTATGTGTTCTCTGACCACTACAGGTTGCAACTTGCACGACTACCTAGCTTCGAATTGCACCACTGCCACAAACTTCGTTAGGCGCAAAGTTAGGATAACGTGAAACAACACACCTTGTTTTGTCCTCTTCTTGTAGAGTATCCTGTATCCACACTCGCGACAGATGACAACGTCACCCGGGCGTAGCACCACTTCCGAGCCACAGTCTGGGTGTAACTTTTGAAACAAACCAAGTGAACGGGAAGTGAAAGTACGCACCACCACAGTTATAGGACACACCGTTCGCAGTTGTACCGATAGTGCTATGCATGACGGAGGATTTCACGTGTCTTTCTGTGACAACCGCGCGCGCGAGTCGCCCCAGTGTGACTCGAGACACTCGACATACTTACATCATGCTATGATTTTTAGCAGAAAAAACAATACTTACTATTAGGTACTACTATAGTACGAGTACTTAGTAGTGTAATAACAGGCCAGAAAAGGGTGTGATTTTTAGCAGTCGACACTCACTAAGCGGTACAAAAGCGTAAACGATGAGATGAACCCTAGGTCGAGTTGAAATTCGCCAGGGCCTTTTCCCATTGAAAACCCTCGCGCCAAATCGGGGTGCAGCTCAACAGTAGGCAACGCGAAGCAAACTCGGGTTAAAGCCAACAAAGGATCACGATGCCCAAAGTAACGATCCGTGAACTAACGTCAGCTCAAGTTCGATTCACTCTCGAAGGGGTGGACGCAAGTTTATCCAATGCCGTCCGCCGAGTATGCATCGCTGAGGTACCAACCCTCGCAATTGATCTCGTTGAAGTTTTAGAGAACTCTTCAGTTCTGTGCGACGAATTCATCAGCCACCGCCTCGGTCTTGTCCCACTCACGAGCACTATAGCAAAAGAAATGCGATTTCCTTACGAGTTTGAGCCAGACGTCGACGAGGACGACAGTAAGACAGAGGTTCAATTTGAATTGAGCGTGAAAGGAGTTTCAGAGAGCACCCAAGCAGTCACAAGTGAAGATTTAGTTTGCCACGACAAAAGAGTTTTCCCAGCTACACATGTCATGAACGAAAAGCATACAGGCTCAAACGCAGGAATATTGTTAGTCAAGCTCAGAAAAAATCAAGAAGTCCAGCTTCAGTGCACTGCAAGGAAAGGGATAGGCAAAGACCATGCGAAATGGTCTCCGGTGGCAACAGCAGTATTTCGATATGAGCCGGTAATAAGTGTCAATCAGGAAGTACTCGCCACCCTCAATGGTGCGTTTTTCATTTTTATTTCTTCATCTTTTCGCGTGTTACTGACTCCATATAGCTCAAGAGAGAGAAGAGATCGCAATAAGTTGCCCAGGAGGCTTGCTGCACTATGATGCTGATTCTGGACTTTTAGAAGTTGATAGGAACTGTCAATATTCGTATGATGGCGAGGTACAGCGAAAGGCGCAAGAACTAGGAAAACCAAATTTGATTCGCATTGAACCGCGGCAAGATAAGTTCAACTTCGTTATTGAGGGAACTGGTGCGCTGCCACCTGAAGAAATCATCTCGCAGGCACTTGGCATACTACAGAACAAGTTGGAGTTACTGAAGGTGCGCTTCACGAGCTTTGTACGGGTTCAATAAAAAACTAATTTTTATTAGGGTGAACTAGACCTAATTTAATCATCATTTCGAGAGGTAACGAAAACGAGAAGCTGTGGGATCACATTCACAACATGTTGCCTGGTAGGAAGGTGTGGCCTTGCAACAACCAGAATGTCTCTGATTCTACACTTCTCTCAAGCAAATGCGAATAGACCTGGAAATACATTAAATTCAGTGATTGATTTCATTCAAGTTTCAGTATTACCGTTCGTTTGGCTGTTTTCCAGACTTTTGGCGAACTAGTTGCGAGTTAGGTTAGTGCGAAAAGACTTGAACAATTCATACCACAGTGCCCTCGATTTGATAGCAAATAGCTCTGAGATTCCATCAAAGTGTGTAGTTTCCTAGTGAGGTATACCTTGTAAGTAGTGATTAACTCTGAAAAGAGGCGCAAGAAACTCACTATCAATGGCCGGAGTTGTGCACATGAAGAAAGCCTGCGGCAGATATTCTCATGAAAACAACTCAACAGCCCAGTGCGAGGACGTTCGCGCTTGAAACCGGCGGCAGAAGAAGCCGGATTTAATGTAGGGACGTTTACCATCGCATTTAATAGCCTTAGTCCACCTTCACCATTGAGCATAATATTTCCAGTTTCTATGAACCCCCGAACCACTTGCCTTAGCTGAGGTGCAGTCAGTTACACAAGAAACAAGTGTTCACGTTGCTAACGCACATTCACCGAAGACTTGCGGCAGGCAAGAGAGATCTGTAGTCGATTAAGAGGAAATGCCATGATCAATTCTCCACGTATTTCAGACTTGTTTCAGTTAGTTTCCCACGGAGTTCCCAAGTCGATGCGTTAAAATACCTCGAGGTGCTGTGCCCACTACAAAAAGATCAGTCACAAATTCATAGCCAATGCCGACATTGCATGGTACCTGAAAGTTTAAGGTTTGCACGAGAAAGTGCATCAGAAAATCGAAATCTCCTAAATGAACCATCATAAGTGTGTCATCCAACTAACGTTAACTCACGTGGATACCGCGACCTAGCTACTGTGAAAACATTCATGGCGAGTGCTCCCTGGATGACAGTAAAGATGATGCTTCGTGACCACAGCCAACTTACTTCTGACGTGGGTAGAGCTCGTTTCGAATGACAGTTTGCATCTACCTTTGCTTCCTAGAAACTCTACATTCAGACAACTGGTAAAGTTTGACGAGTTCAACTTTACCAAAAGACAAGCAGGTTTCAATTCGAGACTTTTTTGGCGATCTCTGATCGTAGCAGTGTAGCGAAGCTCAAGATCGAAATACAACCACCAGAGCTCTATATCGCTTTCAGATAGAATATGATGTGCTCCACGGGAGTTTACCTTTTTCACAAGGACACACACGCAGTGCTCGCTGCACTAAAATGCGGGAACTGTGTGGATTAGACTAGGCCGTGGATGTGACTTAGAGGTGGTACAAAATACTAAAGTTGAGTCTTACCTCTGTCAGTGATTCCCAAGATATGGCATGGGCCCATAAGCCGGGGTTTTGTGGAATAAGGCGGAGAGCTTGAGCCAGTGCCCTTGAAACAACTTTACGTGAACCATAACTTGAAGCGTGCTTGAGAAAGGCGGCCCATAAGCTTAAATCATCTGGACATCGGGACAATCCACGTCTAAAAATACTCATCGTTAGGCGGTGGAATGCCTTCAATGTCTTGTCGTGACGAGCGTGAACAACTATATTTCCACTCTAGGAGCAGCCGTCAGTGGGCTTATAACTCAGCTGAAGTGAAGAGTCGTACCATCCGTCGATGAAATTTCTCTTTTAATTTGACGAAGTCAATGTAAGCAAACACTACCCGCGGGTTTCTTCGTTCCCTTTGCATTCTATCTTCGAAGCGTGTTAGACACTGGGTTATCTGTACAACTTCAGCCTGGCCGTGGAAGCCGGAGGCTGCGAGCGCTTCCGCCAACGCAAGGTGACACTCGAGCGCACTCATTAAAACAAGCAAGAACGGTCAATATACTCAGAATCGCTCTGACAGCGCCGAATTAGCGGGGTCAACGCTATTCTTGCGAGGTCAACGAACCGTCGCGCCGTCGTAGAATGGCTTTGACGCGCGAGCACACTAAGACCAATGACAGTGCGATGACATTGAATTTCAATGATTGAAATATATATTTTTTGATTGACGCCAATCACGATCTTACGCATCGAAAACTACCCACTGCACAATGTGCGCATGGGTTCGAACCCCATTCCTGGCACTGATTGAGCCAGGATGCCCGAGTGGTCTAAGGGGGTGGATTTAAGACTTTGGCGAGCCACAATATGGCTGAATCGTTTTGGTAACGGTGCACCGCAATACGCGAAGTCTCGAGAGATTTTTGGGTCATTGCGAGCTTGTGAACGACTACGACGCTAACGAAGCTAACGAAGCTAACGAAGCTAACGAAGCTACCCCAGTGGCAGGTTGTACATTCGTTACTATCATGACACTCCACGTACATGGTTCCACGAAACTTGACACAAGACTACGTTGCGGAAGGTGGCCTGGAATAGGCAGTACACGCAGAGCTTGTGCGCCGGCGCCGCTAGAACGGCGTCAGTTGAGCAGGATCCCATTCAACGCTACTCACTTCGATTCGGCAGACGATAGAAAGTGCCGGGAACACGATGATCTGCTTGTTGGAAAGCGCCACGTACTTATTTCGAGTATGGCTTCGCTGTTACAGCTTGGGTTGACCCAAGCGGCAGTTGCGGATCAGGTGCGTTCAGTTTTGCCTTTATACATGCTGATGATAATGAATGATGAACAGCTCGAATCGAAAATGGTAGGATCTTACTAGGTTCAGAGTGTTTATGATGTTACCGCGCTTTAAGGTCGGTGCATACTTGCCGCAGTCAAGTTCAGCAGTAAGGAGCTACATCAAGTTGATTGAGTACTTTTGATTGCTTTCCTATCAGGAAGGACTCTATGTATTTCACGCGAGTGCTGATCGTACCCCTGCATTGAGGTAAAACACGCGTTCGATCAAAACGAGACGTATTGTCATCCACGTACTAGGGCAGGTGCACTTGAACAATACACAGTCAGTCTGCCTGCTGACTGGAAAGAGGTGGGCATTTTTCAACTCATATTTGACACAAGCCGAGCAACATGAAACTAGGTACCCATCAGCAATGCAAAAAGTGGAAACTATTGTCAACCGAGATGTGATGAGGTAATTAATGTTCACTGAGACAGTCGTTAAAGAAGTACCATTCTCCATCCAGGCTACAACAGAAGTTTCTTTTGGGAGCGCCGAGCAGGGAGTACTCCAAGTCATCATCATCCCGACCACTAAGCTACTCATTTCAAAGAAAGATCCGAGTTTAGAAGATGTAGGGAACCCCATTGGAATTCTCAACGCCGTCTCCCCAGCCATCACTGGCAGGTAAAGTTACAGTATCAAGAGTAACACGTTCAGCGGACTGATATGTACAACAATAGTGTCGCCATAGAAGAAGAAGATATCGTCAACGTATCAGAGAAGAAGAGCAGTGAGAAGACTTACTACCAGGTAACTAAGAAATGCGGATCACTCTACTCAAATTGTTTATTCGAGATCTAGTATGAGCTGTACACACCATATGCGCAAAATGGTGAACATAACCTCACAACAGTTTGCACATCCAAGGTTTGGCGTACATATAGTTTTCACATTGCAATCTTAATTCGATCTTTATCGCAGAATTATTTAGTTATTGCTACTATTTCTGCGACTGAAAAGCAATGGTTGAATCACGAGCAGGTAAGTGTGAGATTTTTTATCATAGAGGAGGGGTTCAGTAACTTTCAGGTCTTGAAATCTGTTTTGAATTCGTTCTACGTCGGTAGTTGAAGTCAAAGCATAGTGGTGGAGGCTTCTATCGATGAATTCATGTACACTCCATGATCTAGGCCGAGTGCGGAAACAAGCGCGCATATTTAGATCGTTGAAATGAAAGAACAAAAGAACATAACATCAAACTTCATCGATCACAAGCTGAGCTAAATTAGATCATTTGCGAGAAACCTTATCGAAGGAAGAGACTCCAATAACAGCCGCAGCGATGGCGCCGAGAACCACGCCTCCCGCAACGACAGACAACAGAGTGTTCTTCAAGGAAGGAGTCATGGCTGCCTCTGCAACAAGTGGACTGGATAGGGAGACAACCATAGCGGTTGTCGCAGTCGCAACAAACTTGCTCGGTGCATTAGAACTGTAATAAGGACTTTACCGTCAGTCTAAAATTCGCTCAAACTTCCGAGGGATAAGCGTGAGGTTACTCGTTGAAGAAGACGGGAACGCGAGCCGAACGTACCGCTCGGAAGTTTTCTCCGCGCTGGCGCGAACGCCAAATCTACTTGCGTGCGGGCGGGAGACACCTGACAATGGAATTGAAATAACATGGCAAGTTAGTGGCGGTGTCAAGTCGTCGTGCGCCAGATGCTGCTAGAGAGCGACCTGATGGACGCTATCTTTTCTGAGACCGCGATCGCAGTCCGAAGATTATCGCACCTTGACGAGAGCGGCGCGGCAGCGTCATCTTGGCATATACGGGCCGGGCAGATTGAGTCGAAATAGAGAGCATGGTACTTATTTGTGGCAACAAGTCGAGTCTTCGTTAAGTTCGCGAACGCGCTGTGCAGCAGTGACCTGTGATCCAACCGCTTACCGCGGCGAGGGAGGGTATCACGAGCGATCGGGCATTCAGTCAGCGCCTCAGTAGTGTGATTTGTTTTAGTGGTATATCACAACATGTTTTCTCTTTATCGACATGTTGGATTCGGTTTCGGGGGTCTCGATGTCAGAGTCATACCAGATGTGGATCCATATCTTGTACATTCGTCTTCAGTATGCACATGTCACCGTGAATCATGCAAGATCCCCCTCGATCGCGGCAAATCTTCTCGGTATTATCTACCAAGGGAGGTTCGGTGGACATATTGTAATGTGCTTTAGCATTGTATAATAGATCCAATAAAGATATTCAACGAAGTCAGTCGGTCAGATAGGGCGCGCAACAGTATCCTTCGCGATCGAACGCCTCGAAACGTACGCCACAAGTACACGCCTGAGAGTGCAATATGTCCCTCGCTCCCGCCGTGATGAATGCCACTAGAATTATTTCGAGTACCAGAGGTAGGTTTTCAGCAGCCATGCGTTCTCGCGTTATCCGCAACCCCTATCGAACTTATCTTGCTCGATGTACTTCTCTTCCGGAATTCCTGATGTTCTGACTTTCTCGCTCACAGGGTTACCGTCTCGTCGATTCTCCGCTAAGCCGGTCGGTAAGTTGCTCTTTGATAGTCTTATACTGAGACCTGTTAGCTCTACCGCGCGATCCCTTTCGCAACAGGTGGAGCTGTCGCGAAAGGGAACTTGACCCGTTTCTAGTTCCGTCATGACTAACCTGCGTTTCTCGTTTTAAGTCGCTCGAGCTGACGTCCGTAGCGTGAAGACCCGATCGATGAAGTCTGAAATTGCCAGACTTACCACGGTTATTGGCACCATGCAAACGTTCCCCGCACTCGCCATAGTAAGTTGCACATGCGCTCCCTTGATCCACTCTCTAACAGCTGGACGTTTTTTCTCTTCAGGTTGACGACCGTCTCAACGGTGACGGTACTGGACTTCCGTTGGGTATCAATGACGGTGCACTCGGCATCATCCTTGCCACTGTGCCGCTTGCCATCTTCAGCTTGTACTTCATCGCGGGCAAGCAAGATGACTCCATCATTGCTGGTGGCAAAGATGACGAAAGTGGTCTCTCTCTATAAGGCGTATCATTTCCTTCAGAGCATCCATCGAAAAATGCCATAATTGTCACTCGGATAAAACTGTCTAGTGCTTGTAATGAGAAAAACTCGCACTGAAAAGAGGTTGCTGCAGTTGTGTGATAGTTGCACTTTGTTAAAATGCGAGAGTTGCGGTGAACACTACGCACTCTGCGGATGAATGGAATGTCGATAGATTTAATTAAAACTCTGTGTTCAAATCAAGCGATCCTATTCCATCTCATAGCCGAAGACGGATGAAAAGACTTCGTAAACGCGAGAACCCTCATCAATAGTTGCCATGGGGTCCTTGCGGAGACGGTGGCGTAAGCATAGGGAGATAACAGAGTAGACATCCTCATCAGTGACGACCTTAGAACCCCTAATTGATGGTTGAGATAGTTTCATAGTAGCACATCATAGTGTACAAACCTAAATGCCGCAGCAGCACGCGATGCACGCGTTGTTACCAAATCACCACGTAAGCCATCAACATCAAGCTCAGCACAGACCTAAGTTCCTTCTGATCAGGGATTCGATGGATATGATGAAGTCAGACGCACTTGAGATATCTTGAGTCTTATATCCATCGGCACTTCAACTTCAGGGAGAAGCGCACGAGCGAGCGTCACTTGTTCAATGATACTGGCCTGTTCCTCGGCGTATTCTGCCTCAACTATCAGAGAAGTGTTATGGGAAGATTTGTGAACTTACTCGCTCGGAAGGATTTTGGATCGGAATCGAACTCAGTCCGCTCTTCGACAACCTTGACACGTTCCTATTCACCGGTTCAGGAAAGTTGTGATTAAAGCACGCAATCTCACCTCCGGAAGTTTCACAGTTCGGATTTGAGCATGCATTCCAAAACGGTCAAGTAGCTGCGGACGAAGTTCTCCTTCCTACGTTGGTTTAGCGGTTGAAATATGAAGTCCTTCACTTGCATACCTCAGGATTGCCTGAGCCGATCAAGATAAACCTCGCTGGATGACAGATGCTGATGCCTTCACGCTCAACCGTGTTCCAGCCAGAAGCCTAGTCTCCTTTAGATATTGATAGCAAACGACGATGATGGAATTACCGCGGAGTCAAGTAACACATCGACGAGGTGATCATCCAGTAAGTTGACTTCATCAACATAGAGAATACCTCTGTTGGCCTGCAGGGTGAGATCGTCAGCTCGAGAGTTCTTTTAAAAAAGCTGCCATACCTTTGCCAATAAGCCTGGTTCAAACGCCTTCGTACCCTCTTTTGCGTGGCATCAGTCAACGCTTCAATCGATGAGATGTTGAGTTACCTGTTAAAGCCTTTTCGATGTCAATAGTACCACAGACGCGATCCTCAGTAGCACCCAGAGGCAGATCAACCATGTTGATGGGCACCTTGCTAGTTTCGAGGGTTTCCCTGACAAGTTCGAGTTAGTTACCGCCATCTAAAGGCTATTGGTTGATATTACCCCGCCCTGTACGCAGCAAGGACATCTGGAGACATAAGATTCGGGTCACCCGGACTACTCATGAAGGGATCATCCTTGACAACGTCGATGAGAGGTAAGAGGTCAACCTGTCCAGTTGTCAGTACACTTAAATGTTTTGGCTATGGGTACATGTGCGCCCCACGTACCAGTGAACGGACAGTAGTGGATTTTCCAGTTCCGCGGTCACCCATAACCATGATGCCTCCGATATTTGGATCGATAATGTTCATCAGAGCTGCAAATTTCATCTCTTCTTGCCCAATGATCGCAGTGAAAGGATAAACTGGACGTGCTTCAGCAACTTTCCCATCTTCTGCGAGTTAGTACATTTTGATTGCACCTGGGAACTTCGCGCTTACCCTCGGATACCGCAGCATTGCAACAAGCATGACCGCGTCTCAAGCATGTGCGGACTTGGGGCTTAGCAAAGTGAGGTGACCTCCTTAACACGCTCGCTGTCGAAAGAGTAAGTCGCGGTGTTTTCCATCGATAGCAACCTCACCACGCTTCAGGTTCAATGCTTGAGGGTTGTAAATACTAGAAAGCACAGGCATCGATGTTTCTGTCTTGAGTGGATGGTACGAATATCACGTGGACAGTAAGCACGCACGACGGTACGTAGGTGTGGCTTATCCACTACGCCAGCCCTGTGTTTCTTCCACGGCGGTTTTCTGTGACCTTTATCATTGATAGAGTTTTCGTATTTTCTTGCTATTCGATCGATGTGGCTTCACAAGTTGAAAATACGTGGTCAGAATCTTTTTTCTGGTCCGTTTTTAGGGGCTTATTACACCTATACGTGTAATAACTGTTTGACCTCCTTCGGGCATCTGAATGCACGTGGGATTAGCTTATTTTTTGTTACAAGGCGAAATGAATCGTTATTGATGTCTAACCGCTCGTGGTGCCACTCGTACATGCAAGCGACGCACAGCGGGGCGTTACAAGTGCAGCAACGCCACTTTGTAGCCTGCCTGAGCCCGTTTCGGTTCCAGCAGTTCTTGCAATTCGTCCGATCGCCATCTAAGGAACCCGGATGTAACGTGGGACACTCAGTACCTGTTTCAGGTCGAACGCGTTTGCGTTGTCCGGTCGACATCCGACTCTCGTCGGCTGGTAAGTGCTCATCTTTGAT
>Ga0255780_10000327_pt1 | contig 46211 bp, 39 predicted proteins | sample 071ome_32_FD_179978 | JGI IMG/M metagenome (GOLD analysis project Ga0255780, IMG submission 179978) | Coastal salt marsh microbial communities from the Groves Creek Marsh, Skidaway Island, Georgia - 071405AT metaG (version 2) | ecosystem: Environmental > Aquatic > Marine > Intertidal zone >... | reverse complement strand
CCATTAGTTTTACTTAGCTGCGGCCACAAATAAATGCCCGTGCCCTGGCTCACCCACCAAGTACATTGTGCGCCCACGCCCACCTTCATGTCCGAGCTGCTGAACGACCCGCCCATAACCGTCTGATTGTCGTGGTAGGCCATGCCCACATGCGCGTCGAGTAACAAACTAAAATCTCGGTCACTGGCCCCCATCGCCAAAAAGTGCACGCGGCCCGTGGTGGCGTAGGTCTGTGTCAAAGGAGAAAGATCTGTCGAGGCCTCTAAACCAATAGCCGTTGTGGGTGTTACAAAGGCACACGAACCGCCTTGGAGTGCAAGGCGAGCATTGGTAAGGTCTGAACTCGTTCCGGTTAGGAATGCGGATCCGCCGACACTGCCCAAACGGGTGCCTTTCTGCCAATACGGCTGCGCATGTGCAGCGACGGTCAGAAACAGGGCGACCCAGAGGTGGGAAAATCGGTGGTTACTCATGATGCTAAGCTACGAAAGGCAGTTATCTTTGCGCTTTGAAATAAACGTGTCGTATGGCAAGACTTTTATCAGAACAAGAAATCCTTAGACGTGAATCACTTAGCAAGCTGAGAGCATTGGGTATCGACCCGTACCCAGCCGCTGAGTATAAATGTACGCACTTTGCCAAAGACATACGCGCTGGATATAGCGAGGGTGTGCAAGGTTTTGAACAGGTGCGCATCGCGGGCCGATTGATGACGAAACGCATCATGGGTAAAGCTTCCTTTGCTGTATTGGCCGATTCTACCGGCGAAATGCAGATCTACATCAACCGCGACGAAATCTGCCCTGGCGACGATAAAGTCCTCTACAACGACGTGTTCAAAAAGCTCCTCGACATCGGTGATTTTATCGGTGTGGAAGGACATATGTTCATCACCCAAACGGGTGAGATGAGCTTGCACGTGAAGGAATTGGTCGTGCTATCAAAAAGCCTTCGTCCGCTTCCAGTCGTGAAAAAAGATGCCGACGGAAACATCTACGATCAGCTCACCGATCCAGAAATCCGCTACCGCCAACGCTATGTCGACCTCGTGGTAAACCCCGGCGTGAAAGAGATTTTCCGCAAGCGCAACAAAGTCATTTCTACCATGCGTCGCATCTTCGACGACGCAGGATATATGGAGGTGGAAACCCCTATCCTCCAGCCCATCCCTGGGGGTGCCGCGGCCCGTCCTTTTATCACCCACCACAATGCGCTCGACATTCCTTTGTACCTCCGCATTGCCAATGAGCTCTACCTTAAACGCCTCATCGTAGGTGGTTTTGAAGGGGTCTATGAATTTGCCAAAGACTTCCGCAACGAAGGGATGGACAAGACCCACAACCCGGAGTTCACCGTCATGGAGATCTACGTGGCCTACAAGGATTACCACTGGATGATGCGCTTCGTGGAGAACATGCTCGAAGAAGTGGCCACCGCCGTAAACGGCACCACAGACGCAACCATCGGCGCCAACACCGTAAGCTTCAAAGCCCCGTACGCTCGCGTTCCTATTTTGGAGGCGATCAAAACGCACACGGGCCTCGACCTCAGCGGTAAAACCGAATCTGAAGTGCGCGACGCGGCGAAATCAATCGGTCTTGAAGTAGATGAGACCATGGGCAAAGGAAAGCTCATCGACGAGATCTTCGGCGAAAAGTGTGAGAAGCACTACATCCAGCCGACCTTCATCACTGACTACCCTGTGGAGATGTCTCCGCTATGTAAAAAGCACCGCGACAACCCAGAGCTCACCGAGCGTTTTGAGTTGATGGTCAACGGTAAGGAAGTGGCGAACGCCTACTCTGAGCTCAACGATCCTATCGATCAGTTGGAGCGTTTTGAGGACCAATTAAAACTCTCAGAAAAAGGAGACGACGAAGCCATGTTCATCGATATGGATTTCGTGCGTGCCCTCGAATACGGTATGCCGCCAACCTCAGGTTTGGGGATCGGTATCGACCGCCTCACCATGATGCTCACCAACCAAGACAGCATCCAAGAGGTGCTCTTCTTCCCGCAAATGCGTCCGGAAAAATGGGAAACCGTCGCTAGCCCAGCAGATTTCCAAGTCATCGGCGTCCCAGCGGATTGGTCGGAGCACCTCGTGCAAGCCGGCTACCACACTGTCGAAGCCTTGCGCAACAACAAACCTGCGGCCTTGCACCAAAAACTCAACGGGTTTAGAAAAAAGAATAAATTGGACCTCCCAGCCCTTGGGCTAGACCAAGTGGAAAGCTGGTTTAACGCCTAATCGCACTATGAGCACCATTAAAGCCGCCTACAAGAAAATCGCCAATGCCGTACGCCCGGTATTGCTGAGCATGCTCGCCCTCTTCTTAGCAGGGATCATCACAACGATTTTCCATTTGATCTTCACCCCATTCCTTGATCCGTTCCCGCAAGAAGCTTTGATGTCTGCGGACTGGGCCGGGAAGGTCGCGGTCATGGATGCCTACATGAAGGCCAATCCATTCGCGGTATACTCCGCTCTTATTGCCCACGGCATGGGGGCATTCGCCGGAGTCTATTTCGTAACCCGCTCAAACAAAGCCTACGACCGCAAAAACAATATCGTTCGCCCGCAATGGATAGGTCCGTTGATCGTGGCGGGATTTTGGATGTACGCCGACATTCAAAATGATTTGAAAGATGCCCCCATCGGACCGGCTTGGACGGCCCTAGATGTGGTGGTTACTGCGGCACTTTCCTTCCTCGCGTATTTGTTGGCTGGAGGTGCCCGTAAAGCACGTACTACAGACGATTACTACAAAGGGTAGGCCATAACCATTGAAAACATATCCCGAGGATCTTTTTGAAAGCATAGAGTTTGATTTAGTCAAGCAAGCCGTCGCCAAACGAGCAGTGACGGAGCGTGCTCGGGAACGAATTTCAGAGTTAAAGCCCAGCGCTGATTATGGCGCAGTTACCCAAGACCTCCAAGAGGTCCACGAAGTCTTAGGGCTATACCAAAGCGGGTTCGCCGTTCCCGCCCTGGCCTCTGCCGACATCAAGCCCTTCCTACTCCGCCTAAAGATTCAAGGCGCCTCCCTCGACGGTCCGGACTTTTTGATCCTCAAAGACCTGGTGGAGAGCTTCAACCGCATTCGCTCTTTTTTCAAGTTGCATGCAGAACGCACGCCCTCGATCCAAGAGAAATTGGCCCACCTCGAACCCAACAAAGCCGTACCGGACGAGATCGATCGCGTACTAGACCGACGCGGCGTAGTCAAAACCTCCGCCTCTTCGGAACTGGGTAAAATCCGTGCGGCCTTGACGAAAAAACGCGCGGCAGCGGACCGCATTTTCTACCGCGCCGTGAAGAAATACCAAGGCAGCGGGGTCCTGGCGGATATCCAAGAGAGTGTCCACGACAACAAGCGAGTGTTGGCGATTGAAGGAGCCTTCAAGGGCCAAGTCAACGGGATCTTCCACGGTTCCTCTTCCCGAGCGACCATCTTCTATGTCGAGCCGGCAGAAACCTTGGAGATCAACAATGAAATCTCCATTTTAGAAGATGAAGAAAAGCGCGAAGTTGCCCGAGTCCTCAAAGTATTGACCGCCTTCGTCGCGGGCTACCGCGAGCTCTTGCGCGACTATAGCACCGCCCTGTACCAAATCGACTTTATCAACGCCAAGGCCCTTTACGCATTGGACGAAAACGCCTGTTTGCCCCAGCTGCTGGACAAACCGCACATTCACTTGATCAAAGCCATCAACCCGGTCCTTCGCTCGTTTAACGCGCCCAAGAAAAAACCGGTAGTGCCGCTGAACATCAAGCTGGACACCCACACCCGTATCCTTGTGATCTCTGGTCCCAATGCGGGAGGGAAATCCATCACTCTAAAAACCGTCGGCTTGCTGCAACTCATGTTGCAAAGTGGCCTTTTGGTCACCGTCCACCCGGACAGTACCATGGGTTGGTTTAACGGGCTGATGGCCGATATCGGAGATGCGCAGAGCATAGAAAACGAGCTCTCCACCTATAGCTCGAAACTGTCGAAGATGAAATACTTCTTAGACGCGTCGTATGCGAAAACCTTGGTACTCATCGATGAATTTGGTTCCGGTTCGGATCCCGACCTCGGTTCCTCCATGGCCCAAGTGTTCTTGACCGAGCTCAACAACACCAAGACCTACGGGGTGATGACTACCCACTACAACAGCATCAAGGCCCTAGCGGGAGAATTGCCACGAGTTGAGAACGGTTCCATGCAGTTCAACTCATCAGATTTGACGCCGGAATACATCCTCAACCAAGGCGTTCCAGGGTCGTCCTACACCTACGAGGTAGCGCAACAAGTAGGCATCTCGCCCGCCCTCATTCAAGCGGCCCGCGAAGCGTTGGACGACAATACCGTGGCGGTTGACCGATTATTGGTCAGCATTCAAAAGGAGAAAAACCGCTTGAGCGCCCAGTCAGAAGCCTTGGCCAAGCGCTTAGAGGAATTGGAAAAACTCAAAGAAAAACAAGACCGCAAGATCGATCAGCTCGAAGACAAGGTGCGCCGTCAAAGCGCTATGAACGAGCAGCAGAATGCCATGATTACTTGGGGCAAGAAGTTCCAGTCCCTGGTCAATGAATACGCGGACCAGCGCACAACAAAAGGCAAGGACGAGGTGGTCGGCCGCTTCAAGGTCTACGCTGGAGAACGTGCAGAACAAACCCAAGGGGAAAAGCAAAAGAAGAAGAGCAAGTACGAGAAGCAAAAAGAGAAGAAGATCAAAAAGCTCATTGCTTCGCCTGCGAAAGTTGGGGATCGCGTTAAGCTCATCGGCTCTCGCCAGCCGGGTGAAATCATTGAGATCAAAAAGGACCAGTACCTTCTCTCCATTGGCGCTTTAAGCACGTGGGTGACCCGCGATAAGTTCATCCCCGCCGAAAGTCTGCACGGCGATGAGGGCACAGTCAAAAGAAAGGCGCGCGGCGGGGTAAGAGAAGAGGCCCCTGCGACCGAAGCTGCCGCTCCAACCAAGAGCAAAGCGGAAGAAACAGCGGATAAGAAAAATGCGAAGAAATCGGTGAAATCGGGCCAAAATCAATCAAAAAAGACCGAAAACACACCAAAAACGATTAAAAAGCCGCGAAAACGCACCAAAACCGAAAAGCCAAAAACGACGCAAGAAAAGCTTCAAGAGGTGCAAAAGGCGGCGCCATTAAAACAGACTCCCACAAAAAAATCTTCGGGTAAATCCGATCAGAAACTGACCCCTGAACAGGCCGCACAAGTCAACGCTCCGGTGCGAAAAGTGGGCTCGCCCAAGGCTAAAGCTGAAGAGCCAAAGGAAGCAACGGATGCCGATCTTGAAAAGTTGAAGGCGTTCTTTAAGAAGGGTTAAGCCTCTTTTTTACTGCCTTCCTCTTCCTGTGGATCTGTTAGCGCAGTAAGCTTATCCTTGAGAATATCTATCTCTTCTTCAAGCTTTTCCTTTTCAGCTTCTAATCGGCTATTGTCATTTTTGGTTTTTTCCAGAGTTAACTCGATATCTCCAATGGCCGAACGCAAACTTTCATTTTCCTTACTCATGGCAAGGGCGTCTGATTCAGAACCCTTAAGCGCTTTCTTGAGGTTGCTTGCATTGGTATATGCGTAGGTAATAAAGAGCAAAAATGCTACACCCAACATAACGTTTACAACGCGATAAACATTCCACTCTGTCCCAAATATGACATATGCTGTAACGCAAATCACCACTACACCAATTAACATGGCGGCCCATTCAAGGGAGACGTTGTTTTTGTCAGAATTTAAATATGACATGGCTATTAATTTGATGTGCTATACTACGAATTTCTTCGCACTCCACAGTAATTATTCATTTAGTTGTCTATTCCTCTTTTAATCGGTTCTTTAAACGGTCTACCTCAGCCTTGCGCTTTTCATTCTCCTGCTGCGCAGTGACTAAATCTGTTTTTACCGTTTCCAGGTCCGCTTGGGCCTGCAATAACTCTGATTTTGTGCTGGCTAAATTTCCGGACAGCTCAGTGTTTTTATCCGTCAACGCGCCGATCTCTTCTTTTAGCCCGCGCATGTTCAAGAAATTGTACACGACAAAGACCAGGAAGGCCAACGAAATGACCTTGTTGGTCATGTTGTACGAGTCCTCTGCGAGGAATAAAAAGTAAACCGATGCTAAGATGGCAATGCCCCCTATGAGGATGGCGACCAGTTCAACGGATTTGGAACGAGCGGATGATGAAGACATGTTGTTTTGTTTTGTTCTTTAGAAAGGATCACTCGCCATAACACGGCTCGAAATCAATCTGTTTCCTTTCTAAATCTACATTTTTTACCGTGATTTTCATAGGATCTCCTAACTGATATATTTTTCCCGAGCTTTCACCCTCGATACAGAAGTTCTTGCTGTCGAACACATAGTAGTCGTCGCGGAAGTCACGAATACGAATCATGCCCTCACAATAGTTGTCGACCAATTCCACATAGACGCCCCATTCCGTTACACCTGAAATCACACCCATAAAGCTTTCGCCCACGTGCTTTTCCAAGAATACGGCCTGCATGTATTTGATCGACGCTCGTTCCGCATCTGCCGCGGCCTTTTCGCGCTCGCTACTGTGCTCACAAAGGGCTTCGTAGGTGCCGTAGTTCGGCGACTTTCCGCCGTCGAGGTAGTGCTGTAATAATCGGTGCACCATAACGTCCGGGTAACGGCGGATAGGCGAGGTAAAATGCGTGTAATAGTCAAAGGCCAATCCGTAGTGACCGATATTTTGCGTGGTGTACTTCGCCTTGCTCATAGTGCGGATGGTCAAGGTTTCGATCATGTTGGCTTCCGGGGTGTTCTTCACCTCGTCAAGCATCTTGTTCAAGCTGCGGGTAATAGCGGTCTTGCTGTTGAGGCGGACCTCATGACCGAATTGGCGCACAAAAGTGCTCAAATCTTGAAGCTTCGTGGGGTCCGGATCGTCGTGGATACGATAGACGAAGGTCTGGCCCGAGGGCTGTCCGCTCTTGGCTTTTCCAATAAACTCGGCAACCGACCTGTTGGCGAGCAGCATGAATTCCTCAATCAAATGGTTGGCGTCGCGGCTGACCTTGAAGTATACGCCGGTGGGCTGGTTCTCCTCGTCAAGCTTGAATTTGACTTCCTTCTTATCGAAGCTCAGAGCACCCTTGCTCATCCGAACGGCACGCAAATTCTTCGCCATGCCGTCGAGGGTCCTGATGGCGTCGTAGAAATCTGCTTTCTTTCCTTCAGGGTGGTTGTCCTCGATGATCTGTTGCGCCTCTTCATAGGCAAATCTGCGGTCGCTGTGAATGGCTGTTCGGCCAAACCAACGGTCGTGTATAGTCCCTTCCTCGTCCATCTCAAAGACGGCACTGAAGGTGTATTTATCTTCGTTCGGGCGGAGTGAACAGACCCCGTTGGACAATACCTCGGGCAGCATAGGAACTACTCGGTCCACTAAATACACACTCGTCGCGCGCTCCACGGCCTCTTCGTCGAGAATCGAATCCGGATGCACGTAATGGCTCACATCTGCAATGTGCACACCCACTTCCCAGTGGCCGTTTTCCAATTTCTGTAGCGACAACGCATCGTCAAAATCCTTCGCGTCCGCCGGATCAATGGTGAAGGTCGGCACCCCTCTGAAATCGCGTCTGTTTTTTGCAATTTCCTTTTCGTCAATGCTTTGGTTCAGCGCATTGGCCTCCTCCTCCACATCTTCTGGGAACTTGTACGGCAAACCAAACTCCGCCAATACCGCGTGAATCTCTGTATTGTGGTCGCCCGCATCCCCGAGCACTTCAATGATTTCTCCAAAAGGCGAACTCGCGTTTTTCGGCCAGTCTAGGATACGTGCCACAGCCTTTTGCCCATGCTTCACCCCTGCTAATTTCTCTTTAGGAATGAAAATATCTACCAACATCTTGCGGCTCGACGGCACCAAAAATCCGTAGGTCTTACCGATCTCAACGGTACCCACAAAATCCATGCGCTTGCGCTTGATGATTTCAATAATCTCGCCTTCGAGTTTCTTGCCGCCACGACGTGCATACAAGCTCACTTTCACGGTATCCCCATCGAGGGCGTGGTTCAAATTCGCTGCGCGAATCAAAATATCCGCTTCGGTATCCGGGCTCACAACATAGGCGTTCCCGTTGCCTGCCATATCCACCACTCCGGTAGTGTAAACCGCGTTGTATTTGAGCTTGTACTTGCCGCGGTCCACCATTAAAATAGTGCCGTTGCGCTCCATGTCCGCCAAGGCCATTTCGATCTTGGCCTTAACCATGGCTGGCTTATAGCCCAACTGGGCTGCAAGCTGCTTATAGTTGAATTTGCGGGTCGGGTATTTTTTGAAAACGCCTTCTAGCGCTTGGGCATAGGCTTTGATATCTATGCTGGTCGAGCGTTTTTTGGCCCGTTTATTGTGCTTTCTTGCCATATATTTAGTAAAAATACCTTTTTATCGGTCGGCACTCTATGTTCCCGTAAAGAATAACCTAACAATACTATGAAAGCCCTGTTCCTCTTCTCTGCCCTTACTCTAAGCACTCTGATGACCGCTCAGGTCGCTGAGGAAGCCCAAGCAACCGATACCACCATCGTCGAAACCGTTGAAGAAGCCGTTCCTACAGAGGCAAATTTGGTGGTGCAATCAGTGAAAATCAGTAACGTGCTCTACGATTTGAGTGAAGGGTTGATTAGCAAAGAGGAGGCGCAGGCAAAAATGGATTCGATCATCTCTGAACTGTATTTGACCTCCGCTTCGTTTTTTGAAAACTACGTCCCCGACACGGTAGAAGAGGCCTTAAGCTGGAATGACGATTTTTCTGCCGCCTATTCTGGGCCCGATTCTGCCCAGTCCCCACAAGAACAATACGACACCGCCTTTGAAGATTTTGATTTTGACTTTTCCAGCTTTTTTGATGATGCCCCAAAAACCAAGGTCGGTGTCTTTGGCTTCCATCTAGGACCAAATGCACTTGTCATCAGCGACCGAAGCATGGCTTCCGCGATGGACAACATGAATGCAGGGTTATCCTGGGAAAGTCGAATATTCTTCGGTCAAAAGCGACGCATCGGCGGAGTGAAATCACCCGTACAGCTTGAAACGGGATTGGGCATTGCTTCCACTGTCTTCAGTTTTAAAAACGGGATGACCATTGATAAAGATCCTATGATGTTCGGAGCCGCAAACTTGGTCCCTATATCAGGTCTTAGTAATGTGCGCAGAAGTAATTGGAACATCGGCACCTTCGATGTACCTGCCATCCTACATCTAGATTTTAGTCCAAAGGGAACTTTTGACGAAGGCCTCAACATAGGCTTTGGAGTGATGGGGCGCATTCGTTACCTCAGCCAAGCCGCCTACAGTGGAGAAGATTGGGATGGGGATTTCTACTCCGAGACCCGCACCAACGGCTTCCACACGCGCTTGCTTAATTATGCACTCGTGGGACAATTGGGCTATAAAAAACTAAAGGTCACAGGGAAACTCGAGCAGCTTCGGTATTTCAAGGACAACTACTTCCCTGAGGAGGCCTACCTGGGTTCAATTACCGTTGGATTCTCGCTGAACTAACCCCCTCCCTCAAATGATCCGCCGCCTAGCCTTTTTCTTGTTCTTGCCCGCCGCTCTTTGGGCGCAGGAACTCAATCCCCTTCGTGAGCTTGAAGTTCCCTATGCGCCGGAGGGCCTGATGTTGGACGGGGTGCTTTCAGACGGGGAGTACGCCGATGCCTTGCCCTTTGAGCTCTTCAATGAAATGGATCCAGATCCCAATGGAATACCTCCGGTCTTGGCCAAGGCATATGTCTATCGAACCGAAGAATCTCTGATCATTGGATTTGATTGTCCCTTGGTGGATATCGAACACCTGCGTGCCAACGTGCAACCCAGAGATAATGCTTGGGGCGACGATTTCATCGGCATCACCATGGACCTCTATGGAGATATGCGCAACACCATTTTCATCGCGTCCAATGCCCATGGCGTTCAAATAGACTTGCGCAACAACAACCCGACTATTGAGGATGAAAGTCAGTACGACATAGGATATAACATCACCTATGATACCTACACCAACATTGGTGAAAAGGGTTGGACCTTGGAAATGCGTATCCCCTTCAGCTCATTACAATTTGAGAACAAGCCCGTTCAACAGTGGCGCGTAGGATTTTTCAGAGAGTACTATGTCGGCGCACAAGTACACCGCGCCATCAGCATGAACCGAAATTTTGACAATCCTTGTTTCGATTGTCAGTTCAACGACTTCCTCATCATCGAAGATATCAAGGGCGGTACGCGTCGTGACCTGCTCCCTTATGTCCTCGGAGGAACGCCACTTGAAAATGGTACTTTCGGCACACCGACCGGAAGCGTAGGGCTCTCCGCCTTCTACGGCATCAACTCCCAAAACTCGATCGAAGCCGCCATCAATCCGGACTTTAGTACGGTTGAAAGCGATGCTGCCCAAGTCAGTGTGAACTCAGCCACCAGCCTCTACTACCCCGAGCGTCGCCCCTTCTTTAATGAAGGTTCCGATCTGACCGCGACCACCATGAACTACTTCTACTCCCGCACCATCTCCAACCCCTCGGGTATGGTAAAGTATTTAGGGCAGGGCTCCAAGCTCCGCACCTATGGATTGGCGGGATACGACCGTTCAAGTCCCTACCTCGTACCTGGGGAAAACAGGGACATTCTAGGAGTGGCCGGTCAAAGTTTTGCGTCTGTCGTGCGCCTATCTAAGCCGCGACAAAACGGCGCCAACCTTGGATACCTCAGCACAAATCGCATCTACATGGACGGCGGATCTGGCCACCTCAACGCCATTACCGTTCGTGAGAACCTCAGCGACAGTTGGCGATTGACCGGGGAATACGCCTGGTCATACACGGTGGAGCCGGAGACAGATTGGGTCACAGACGGTGCGACCTTTGGCAAATACACCGCCGCCACTGATGGCGAGCGCTTTCATGGGTTTTCTCATGCCACAGGCTTGCAACGCACCAGCACGCATTGGGTCTCGGACCTGTACTTCACCCACGTGGGGGAAACCTTCCGTGCCGACATGGGCTTCTTGCCATTGAACAACAGAAATGAATTGGGCGCCCAGCAGCGCTATATCAATAGACTCAACGGTAAGCGCGTGAAGTTCTACCAAATCACCACTGGCGGCCGAGCAAATTTCACCCCCGACCAGCGCTGGAAACAACAACAGCTCACCCTCGAGTGGAATGCACAGTTTGCCGGAAACTTAATGCTTGGCGGTGGCGCCACCCATGGTTTTATGGAAGAGTTTGAAGGCGCGGTATTAGATAACATGTCCAGCATTACTCAATGGTCCAGCTGGAGTCCAACGCAGCGATTTAAGCTCAATCTATACGTCAATACGGGTGAGTTTGTGGCCTACAATACCGCCTCCCCGAGGATAGGAAGCGGACTGAACACCGGAATGGAAATGAACCTCCAGCTCTTCGGAAATGTCCAAGCAAACTTCACGGGGAACTACAGCTCGCTTTGGGAACAGGACGGCAGTGGCATGATCTACGAAGGCTGGATTTGGCGCAGTGTACTTCGCTACAACCCCAACAGGTTTGTGCAGGCAAGATTGATCACACAATGGAACCAATTCTCCGGTGATTACCTCTTCCAGCCGCTCCTGCAATACCAGCCTGGGCCGTTCACCATTTACTACATCGGCAGCAGCACCTACGCCGCGCCGAACCAAGGGTATAATGGCACCCAAATCTTCGCTAAAGCCCAGTTAACACTTAGGCCTTAATAGAAAAAGTGTTTTTTGGAACTGTTTCTCCAACCCGCTTGACTTTGGTACTTGACGAAAAAAATCTTCACATCAGCCTGAAATTCATACTTCACAAAATGAATAGTTTTATCAGATTGTGATTTGTAATCTACGAAGTACCAAAGTCCTTCGTTCCCTTTCACTTGGCTCTGATAATCGACCTTATAAACTTTTAAGTCCGCTTGACTTTCATACTGAACCACGAAAACCTTGACATCCGCTTGGCTTTCATAATTCACACTATAAATACTTTGCCCTTTCAGCCCTATTGAAATCAATACTGCGACGATAGCTTTACTATGTTTCATTGTTTTAGATTTAAAGGTTATAGAAGATACATGAATTTGGAGTGCAAATAGCCAGAGCTGAAGAATTTGTCCCCAACTAGGTTCCAAGTGTTGTATGGAGGGCTGTTCCCGCGGAAGCCCTGTTGGGACTAGGATTGCGAGGCGTTCGCCTCGCGGACCTGGGCGTCGGTAGGTATTGTCCTCGATAACGCCCTTCAACGCTTGCAGCGTTGTGGTCTTTTTTATGCCCACGCCTATGCAAGCAAGCACCGACTAGGATTGCGAGGCGTTCGCCTCGCGGACCTGAGCGTCGATAGGTATTGTCCTCGATAACGCCCTTCAACGCTTGCATCGTTGTGGTCTTTTTTTATGCCCCACTCCTTTGAGCACGCTCAAGTCGTGGGGCATAAAAAAAGCCCCTCACTTTCGTGAAGGGCTTTTATCGTTACCCGACTAGGACTCGAACCTAGAATAACGGTACCAAAAACCGGTGTGTTGCCATTACACTATCGGGCAATCGTTCCCATTTGGGACGGCAAATATACTGCAATTGGTATTACTCAAAAAAGAGATAAAGAAAATTTTCGTGGTTTAACATTCCCTAAGCCCAATAGGGCGTTGGTTTTTCTTATTTTCGAGGCGATTACACCCGATCTTTCAAGACAAAAGATCAAAAAGCAGAGAATCAGTGAATTACAAAAAGCTCAATAATGTGTTCGGATGGGCAGTGTTTGCCGTCGCGACCGCCACGTATTTTATGACTATTGAACCTACGACCAGCTTCTGGGATTGTGGGGAATACATCGCAACCTCAGTAAAGCTACAAGTGGGTCACCCTCCAGGCGCACCGTTCTTCCAGTTGATGGGGAACTTGTTTGGCCAATTCGCTGCTAATCCAGAAAGCCAGGCGTTGATGGTGAACGCGTTGAGTGCCTTAAGCTCCTCGTTCAGTATTCTGTTCTTGTTCTGGACCATTACAGCCTTGGGTGTAAAGCTGTTGGGTGGGCAAGATAAATTGGACAACGCCAGCACCATCGCAGTATTAGGAGCAGGTGCCGTAGGTGCATTGGCCTACACATTCTCTGATAGCTTCTGGTTCTCCGCCGTAGAGGGTGAAGTGTATGCCATGAGCTCCTTCTTCACGGCTGCCGCATTCTGGGCAGTACTCAAATGGGAGCAAGCCGTAGATCACGATCCTTATGCGAACAAATGGTTGTTGCTCATCTCCTACCTCGTAGGGCTTTCCGTCGGGGTACACATCCTCGTGTTCTTGACCATTCCAGCCATCGGAATGATCTACTACTTCAAGAAATATCCTAACCCAACCCGCAACGGATTTATCATCGCCAATGGAGCGAGCATTGCCGTTCTCGGATTGGTCTTTGCCTTTATCATTCCAATCGTTTTGAAGTTGTTCAGCACGTTGGAAATCAACTTCGTGAACAACTTCGGATTGCCGTTCCATTCGGGCACTATTGCTGCCTTCCTCATCCTCACCGCTGCCGTGGTCTTCGGAATTTTGTGGACGCAGAAGAACAACAAGCCGCTGTACCAGCAGGCCATTATTGGTGTGATGTTAATCGTGATGGGGTACTCAACCTTCATCATTTTGGCGATTCGTTCGAATGCTAATACGCCGATTGACGAGAACAACCCAGAAGATGCCATGTCTCTTTTGGCATACTACAATCGTGAGCAATACGGTGATTGGCCAATTCTCTACGGTAAGTCTTTCAACGCCCCGTACGACCGCAGCAACCCATTTGATGATGGTAAGCCCGTATACCAGCGTGGATTTGCCGTAATGAATGGCCCTAAGCAGGTGACCTCATTCAAGCTCAAGACAGAGGCCGAGGCTTATGTGGCGGCCAATGGCGGCAACCTCACCATCGACGGTAAGTACTTGTTGACTGACGACAAAAAGGGAAGTGTGCCAAACTACGATCCAAAATACCAAGGATTTTTCCCACGCATTTGGAACGACGATCCACAGTACAAGCAGAATTACATTAGAATAATGGACATTAAGGACGAAACGGCGCCTATTACTTTTGCGCAACACGTACGGTTCTTCTTTGAATACCAAGTGGGTAAAATGTGGTTCCGTTACTTTATGTGGAACTATAGCGGCCGCCAAAACGACGAGCAGCACCGCTACGAAATCTCTAAGGGGAACTGGATCACCGGTATTCCATTCTTAGACAGCATGCGAATTGGCAACCAAGAAAACTTGCCGGACCACTGGAAAAACGATCCGTCGCGCAACACGTACTTCATGTTGCCGTTCCTATTGGGAATCTTCGGACTCTACTACCAATATAAGAAAAACAACAAGGATGCTTGGGCCGTGACGCTCTTCTTCCTGCTCACTGGTATTGCTATTGTGGTCTATACCAACCACAAGCCGTTCGAGCCTAGAGAGCGTGATTACGCCTTCGTGGGGTCGTTCTACGCTTATGCGATTTGGATTGGGCTTGGTGCCCTCGGATTGTGGGATACCCTGCGTACGAAGATGAGCCCTCAAGTGGCCTCTTACCTCGTGGTGGGTGTGACCCTTCTCGCCGTACCTGTGCGCATGGCCGCAGAAAACTGGGACGATCACGATCGTTCAAACCGCTACACAGCGCGCGATATCGCGAAAGCATACTTGGACAGTTGTGAGCCAAATGCCATCCTCTTTACCAACGGTGATAACGATACCTTCCCGTTGTGGTACGTTCAGGAAGTGGAAGGTTACCGCACGGACGTGCGCATCGTTAACCTTAGCTTATTGAACACGGACTGGTACATAGACCAGCAGCGCCGCAAGGCCTACGATGGCGAAGCGGTACCGTTCTCATTTGATTGGAACCAATACGTTCAAGGAACTCGCGATGTCTTGTACTACCGCGACCTAGGTGTGAAGGGGCGTTGGGATGTGAAGGACTTTGTCCAATTCACCAAGCGCGACGACAGCCAGGTGAAATTCAAAGCGAGCGGCGGCAAAGAATTGCCATTGTTCCCACAGAAAAACTTCCGCATCAATATCGATAAGGAAGCCGTCTTCGCCAATGGCGTTGTGGATATTTCCGACAGCGCAAGTGTGGTGGATTACATCGATTGGAACTGGAAAGCCAACGTCATCACCAAGCGTGATTTGATGGTTATTGATTTGATCGCCAACAACAATTGGGAGCGCCCAATCTACTTCTCCATCACGGTGGGGAACAGCCCGAAGGCCTACTTCTGGTTGAACGACTACTTCCGCCTTGAGGGTATGGCGTACAGATTCGTTCCTCAGTACTACCCTTCTTCAGGCCAGGGTATTGACTACGGTCGTGTTGATACTGAAACCATGTACGACAACCTACTCAACAAGTTTGAGTACGGAAACATGGAGGTTCCTGATGTATACCTGGATGAAACCAACCGTCGTTTGAGCTACAACCTACGCACCATCTTTGGTCGCTTGGCCAACGAATTGGTCGCAGAAGGAAAGAACGATAAGGCCGTTGAAGCCCTCGACTTCGCTATGGAGAAAATGCCGGTGGAGAAATTTGGTTACAACTACTTTGTCTTCGGCATCATCGACGCTTACTACAAGGCAGGAGCGACGGAAAAAGCTCGTGAATTGACTTGGGCTTTCGCGGACCGATTAGACGACGAGCTCGCCTTCTACGCCGCGTTCGACCGCCAGGACCAGCGTGCCGCCTCGAACGAATGGCGTACCAACCTGCAGTTCTACCAAATGCTATTGCGCAACGTTCAGATTCACGACAACAACGAAAGCGTACAGAACTTCTACCAACGCTATAATGCCGCTGCATCGCCTTTCGGCAACGGACAGGGGTAAGAGAAAAAACAATATTCTTAAACCCCCGGGGCGCTCCGCGCCCCGGGGGTTTTTTTATGGGATCTAAGATCCGGGCGCCTGCGGCGCCCGGATCTTATCTTATCCAAAGTCCAATTGCATTCTCTGTATCCGCGATACCAACGACTCGTTCGACATGGTCTCGCGCAACCTGTCTACCAAAATAGGAAAGGCCAACGGGGTTGGTGCGTCGATGTAATTAAGGACCCATTCCTGCTGAGCGATGCGCTCCAAAGCTGCCCGAATGCGCGCTTCTTCGAGTTGGAACTCGTGCACCTCCTCTTGGGCCTGTCGCAGCAAAAGATTGTCTGGGTCGTAGTCGCGGAAGACCTCATACATGAGCTTGGTAGAGCTCTGCAGCTGCTTCGTGCTCATGTTCTTGCCTGGATAGCCCGTGAAGAGTAGACCAGAGATTTGGGCAATGTCGCGGAACCTACGTTGGGTCAGCTCGCTTTCGTTGAGGCTGCTCGAGAGGTCCGAGCGAAGGTGGTCCGTGCTAAAGATATCACTATCGATAGCGTCCTGAATAGGGATGGGCTGGTCGCTCAAAAGCTCAAAACCATAGTCGTTCATCGCGATGGAGAAGGTCTGAGATCCAAAATGTCCCAAACGGTGGCCCAGTAGTAGCGCCATACCTTCGTGGGCAAGGCGCCCTTCAAACGCATAAACAAAGAGGTGGTAGCCCTCGTCGTCGTCTAGGTATTCCATGAGAAATTGGTCGCGGTTCGGCACAATGCTGCGTTCTTTTTGCAGGCGAATGATGGGCTGAATAAGCGCAAGCTCCGGGTCTTCGAACGAATGCTTGGTCGCGGACTCTTCGATTTTTTCTCTTAGGTATCGGCCCAATTCTGCACTGAGCGGCATCCTCCCGCCCATATAACTGGGCACCGCCCCCTTCGCGTTTTTCGCCGGGCGAACGGTGGCTTCTATGCCTTGGAACCGCACGAGCTCGAGGCATTGGCCTGCAAACCAGAATGGGTCCCCTATGCTCAAACGAGAGACGAAATATTCCTCCACTTGGCCCAATACCTTACCGCGCTGCAATTTCACCTTGACCAGCGCTGCACTGACGATCGTGCCTATGCCGAACTTGTGGCGCATTGCGACCTTTTTTGAAATCACCTTGTGCACTCCCTCTTCCACCACGACCTTGTGGTAGTCGTCGTATCCGCTCAAGGTATCGCCGCCGCGCACCACGAAATCCAAACACCACAGCCATTCTTCATAACTGAGCGACATGTAGCTCACCGTCTCGCGCACCTCCTGCCACAATTCATCGGCCACAAACCCACCGCCCACGGCGCGGGTGACCAAATACTGTATCAACACATCCGTGCTGCGCAAATACGGCATTCGATCCTCGTTGGTTTTCGTATCTATAGCCTTGCGCAACGCGGCACATTCAATCAATTCCAAACTGTGGGTCGGCACAAAATATATCTTCGAAGTCGCGCCGGGTCGGTGTCCGCTTCGGCCCGCGCGTTGCACAAACCTGCTCACCCCCTTCGGCGACCCGATCTGCACCACGCAGTCCACCGGTCGAAAATCCACGCCCAGATCCAAGGACGAGGTGCACACCACAGCCTTTAATCGGCCGTCGTACAAGGCTTCTTCCACCCAAGTGCGCATCTCCCGCGAAATCGCGCTGTGGTGCATGGCCAGCACCCCCGCCAGCGACGGATCGGCCTCCAACAACTTCTGGAACCATATCTCCGCCTGTGCCCGAGTATTGGTGAAGATCAAGGTGCTTTGATTTTCATAGATGAGCGGAACGACTTGGTCCAATAAACGAATGCCCAAATGCCCAGCCCACGGCAAGGTCTCTACCTCTTCCGGCAGCACGGCCTCGACCACTAAATCCTTTTCAATATCTGCCACAACCCATTGTCCCCGCTTCGGGGGATTTGGGCCCAGCAGCACCTCCATGCTCTCTTCCATATTGCCAATGGTGGCGCTAATGCCCCAAGTTTGCATGGCGGGGTTGAGCACGCGGAATCGGGCCAATAAAAGCTCACATTGCACCGCTCTCTTGCTGCCCATCAGCTCGTGCCATTCGTCCAAAACGACGGCCTGAAGGTGCTTAAACAACTTTTCGTGACCCTTCTGGGTGAACATCACATGAATGCTCTCGGGAGTGGTGATGAGAATCTCCGGAAGTTCCTTTTTCTGGCGCTGCTTGATCTTTTGAGACGTATCCCCAGTGCGGATTTCCACCCGCCAATCACTGCCCATGCCTTGCACCGCCCGCTCCGCACTCTGCGCAATTTCTTTCGCCAACGCCCGGATAGGAGTAATCCAAATGATCTGACAGCCCTCGGTCGGCTCCTGCAGCCCGCGCGCGATGGCCGGCAGCAATAGCGAATACGTCTTCCCGCTTCCCGTAGGTGCGTTGACCATGCCGCTTTCGCCGCTCAATAAGGCGCTCCAGGCTTGAATTTGAAACGTAAAGGGCGACCAGCCTTGATCTGAAAACCAAGACCTACAAAGTTGCAGGGCTTGTGGCTGGGCCGCCACCTCTTAGGAACGTATTTTCCGAACCAGCCACATGAAGTCGCTGAGGTATTCCGGGTAGTTTTTGTTGAAATGGAATTCTTGTGGCTCTCCCGCTTCATTGAACAAGTTGCCCACGTTACTCACGAGCAGCTTTGAAGAGAGAGGTACAGCACCGACGTACATCATCCAAGCGTGCAAGTCGTGCATGGCGTTGATGCCACCGAAGGGACCCGAAGAAACGGTCACTACGCCCATGGGCTTCTTGGCGTATTCGGGGCGGAAGTAGTCCAAGGTGTTTTTCAAAGCCCCTGGCATACGTCCATTGTATTCTGGAGCAACGATGAGAATTCCGTCGGCATGTTGAAGGGCCCCGCGGAATTCTTCTAGGCGCTCTTGGTCTGGGGCTCCAGCACCATAAACTGGGAAGTTGTATTCTCTAATATCCAGAAATTCTACTTTGCTCACATCCGGGTTGGCATTGAGCTGGGCGGCCAAAAAGGTGGCAACTGTAGCCGTTTGAGACTGTGCTCTAGGGCCGCCTTGAATAATGGTAATCGTCATGGTAAAATGGCGTTTTTGGAGTAACGCCTAGGAAAGGTAAAGGTTTAGACCTTCTTCCCAAACTTGGGCACGCGGAAATAATCCGAATTCGCATCCGGCGCATTCTTAAGCGCATCCTCCTTGCTGATCATGTTGGCCACCTCGTCCTCGCGCATCACATCGACAGACTTGCTCATCTGCGTCAACGGCTCTACGCCATCGAGGTCCAAGGATTCAATCTTAGCGACAAAGCCCAAGATCTTAGTCATGTCGCCCTGCATCGCATCTAGCTCTGCTTCCGACAGCTCCAAGCGGCTCAAATGTGCCAAGTGTTTGATTTGTTCTCTGGTGATTTCCATGGGTCCAATGATCTACGACAAAGGTAAGGCAAGTTTGCCGGTGTGGCCATGATTTTTTAGGTCTGTCGCCAGCGCCACATAGCAACGATCGCTGAGTTCTTCAATAGGGTTCTCGGCCTTCTCGTCCGCCCAAAATTCGCCCAAGACTTTCGTGTCTACGGGGCCTATGCTCGAGGGCTCGCCCCAATCGCCTAATCTGAACTTATTCTGGTAGATGCTCATCAGCACTACGGGCACATTGTTTTCCGCGGCGAGCTTGAAGGCTCCGGCTTTGAACCCGCGCAATAATTGGTCCTGCGGAGGAATACCTCCCTCAGGATAAATACACACGCTGTAGCCCTCCTTAATCTTTTGGTCCGCATCGCGCATGGCTTGCTTGCGGCCGCTAAATGAGCTGCGGTCCACGGCAATGGAAGTTTGTTTGAAAAAGTACCCGAACAGCGGAAGCTTCAAGAGCTCTGCCTTTCCCATAAAAACAACAGGAGTAGGCGAGGCCAAGAAGGTCATCGGAATGTCTAGGTCCGAACCGTGGTTGGCCGAAAGTACCACCGGTCCTTGGTGCTTCATTTGGTACTTGCCCGGCCTTGGCCAAACACCCATAAGCAGCAAGTACATCCAAGACCACACCTTTGCCACCTTAAAAAAGTGGTTGTAGTTCCCGCCGGGACGCGCGGTCCATAACAAGGCGGGCAACAGCACGACAATAGTGGTAAAAGCCACCAAATAGTACCAAATGTGATGGATGTAGCTGAAAATTTTCACGTGGCTAAAGTAACATTTATCACTAGTTGGGGGAATAGGGCTGTTTAATTTCGTTCACATAATCTGATGACCATGAAGAATTTAACCTTGGCCTTTGCGCTGCTCCTTCAACTTTCCCTTTTCGGACAAAGCACCTTTCCTTTTGATATCGTATTGGAGCCTATTACCATTACCAACCTTCCTGGAATGCAATCCTATGCCGCAGCACAGCACAATGGCAAATGGCTCATCATTGGTGGTCGTATCGACGGACTCCACCAGCGCCAGCCTTGGCAGGCGTTCAATGCTGCGGGGCACAATACCTCAATGTATGTCATTGACCCGGTCGCTCAAACCTTTTACAGTGCGCCGCTTAGCGGACTAAGCAATGATACCTTGGTGGCCCAATTATCGAGTACAAACGCCAACTTTACTCAAGTAGGCAACTACCTCTACCTCCTCGGAGGCTACGGTTTGGACGCTTCCGCCGTACATATTACCCACCCCATGCTCACCGTTATTGATGTCCCCTCTACCATCGACGACATCGTGCAAGGCGGCACTTTAGACAGCACCGCGTTCGCCCACTTCAACGACGAAGACTTTGCGGTTACGGGCGGGAAGATGCTCTATTTAAACGGCACCTTCTACCTGGTGGGCGGACATAGATTTGACGGCCAGTACAACCCCATGGGTCACAACACCTTTACCCAGGCCTATACTGAGCAAGTACTGCCTTTCACCGTCTCTGGAACCTTCCCGTCGTTCAGCATTTCGAAGGGGACGCCAATGGTAGATACCGACGAACTCCACCGACGTGATTACAATGTCACCTACATGATGGACGGAAGCCAAACCTACTTCACGGCATGGTCCGGTGTATTTCAAAAGACGGCCGACCTGCCGTTTCTCAATGCAGTCGAGGTACGCGACACTGGTATCTATCCGGTGCCTGGGTTCTCGCAATACTTAAACCACTACCACTGTCCAACCGTGTCCTTATACGGAGAAGATCACGCGGCGATGTATACCGTTTTCTTCGGCGGGATCGCGCAATACTACTACGACAACGGGGTGTTGACCCAAGACAATGATGTGCCTTTTGTAAAGACCATTGGTGTGGTTGAAAAGCGAAACGGCACATACAGCGAATCGTATTCCTCTACTGAAATGCCCGGGCTCCTAGGTGCGGGCGGCGAGTTTTTTCCGGACCACAACCTAGCGGCGAACGGAGAAATATTCTTGGCTGATTCTCTGGGTACAGATACGACTTGGGTGGGCCACATCTTCGGAGGCATTAGCTCACCGGGAGCCAACATCTTCTTTGGCGGGATGACCAATAACAGCATCGCTTCCCCAACCTTGTTCAAAGTCGGTTTTGTGCGCAATAGTGGATTGGGAATGTTGGAATCTAATTATGGCGACAACCTAGGGCTGATCGTTTCTCCAAACCCAAGCAATGGCAAACTCATCGTTCAAATCCAAAGCCAGCTTCAAGGGATGACTACCTTTGAGGTGTTTGATACAACTGGGAAATTGGTGTTGCGTACCGAGGTTCCGACCAAGGATGGGGCCAACACCATTGATCTAGGTGCCCTACAGATTGCTGCGGGCAAATATGTGTTGAACGCCACACAGGGTGGAGCGCGTCAAAGCATCAATTTTATCTGGAACTAAAACCCTAGTTTTTCACGAACGCGGGACAGCGTAGCTTGTGCCACAGGGCGTGCCTTTTCGGCGCCTACCTTGAGGGCTGCTGCTACCTCTTCCGGGTGTGCCATGTAGTGGTCAAACTGCTCGCGCGCTTCGGCAAACTCCTCTAGGATGAGCTCCAACAACGCGGTCTTCGCGTGGCCGTAGCCGAAGTTTCCTCCGCGGTAATTGGCCGCTAATTCTTCTACTTGTGCTGGCGTCGCCAACAGCTTGTAGAGCGCAAACACATTGCAGGTTTCTGGGTCCTTCGGATCCTCCAATGGGGTGGAATCTGTCTGTATACCCATGATCTGTTTCTTCAACTGCTTCTTCGGCAAGAACACATCGATGACATTGCCGTAGCTTTTGCTCATCTTACGACCGTCCGTCCCTGGAATGGTCATCACAGATTCAGAGATCTTAGATTCTGGCAATACAAAGGTCTCGCCGTATTTATGGTTAAAGCTAGAGGCCAAGTCTCTAGTAATTTCCAAATGCTGCTTCTGATCCTTGCCCACCGGCACGATGTGTGCATCGTACAATAAGATGTCAGACGCCATCAATACAGGGTAATCGAACAGCCCAGCATTCACGTCGCTGAGGTTATCGCTCTTATCCTTAAAACTGTGTGCGTTCGCCAACATCGGGTATGGCGTAAAGCAGTTCAGGTACCAGGTAAGCTCTGTACATTCCTGCAAGTCACTCTGGGCGTAGAAAACCACTTTCTCTGGATCTAGTCCGCACGCCAGCCAGGCCGCCGCTGTCGCCAACAGGTTCTCACGACGCACTGCCGCATCTTTCACCGTGGTTAAGCTGTGCAGGTCCGCAATAAACAAATACGCTTCGTTTTTCGGGTCCTTGCTCATTTCAATTGCCGGACGAATGGCGCCTAAGATGTTTCCTAGGTGCTGTCTGCCCGAGCTTTGAATGCCTGTAAGTACTCTCGCCATTGTTATTATTTAATCAGGGTAAGCTCTAAATCAATATCTGCCCAGTAGCTGCTATCTGCTGGGATTTGCATGAAAGACGTTCTCCACACTTGTTCGGTTGGCAACCCGCTCACCATCACAAAAGAATAGCTCACGCTGTCGTTGTCCATGACCAAGACGCTATCTGCATTGGTTAGGGTCCAAGTACCGCTACTGATCAAGCTCACAGGCACCTGGATGGTGTTCAAGTTTGCCACAAACTCCACGTGTAAATTCCCCGTGTCCGGCATCTCGTACAAGTTCACCTTCCCGTACAACTGTGTGCCTAAACCACTGAATTGCATCAGCGCGCTTGGGTTAAGCGGGTTTGGCATTTCGCCACTGTAGGCCACTTGATTGACCGTCCATTCGCCCAATACGTCTTGACGCACGAACACCTCCGTTGGTGTGGGCTCCGTTGTACAGGCCACCATCAATGCGGTGCTCAGTATTCCGATTAGGGATCTTACTTTCATGATTATACGTTTGAAGTGCTAAAAATAACGGGGATTTCGCTTTCGGAGACAAATACTTCCAATAGCTTTTGCGCAACGAATTGAGGCTGGACCAATTCCCCTTGCTCAAAGGCCTCCACAAAATGTGCTTTATCGGCAAAGGCCGTTGAAGAAGATTCTCGAATAACGGCTTGCATCGGCGTATCTACCTTGCCCGGGCGGAAGGCGTGAATACGCACCCCTGGATGCTCCTTGGCCACGACCTCAGCATATTGATGCGCTGCCGCTTTGGAGGCACAATAGGCCGCCCAGCCTTCGATGGGGTAATTCGCCGCGCCAGAGCCTGTGAAATAGACTTGTTTTTCACCCTTGACTTCCTGCAAGAAACGCGCGGTCAAGCGCATCGGTGCCACAACATTTAGCTGCATACAATGGGCCAATTCCTCATGCCCAACCTCCGCGGTTGAAGCAATGGGCCCTATGGTCCCCGCATTGTTGATGAGTATGGTCGGGCCGGAAGCGGCAGGTAAAAGCGGTATGGCCTCTACAGCTGTGGGGTCGGTGAGGTCGGCTTGAAAAAATTGGCCCCGCGTATGACTTTCAATAGCATCACAACAACGGCGGCCCACGCCCAACACTTCATATCCTGCTTCCAAGGCTGCCTCCGCCAATGCTTTACCTATACCGGAACTTACACCGGTAATGATGAGGCGCCCTAATGACATCTTATGCGTTGATTTCGATGAATCTGTTCACGTCCTTGGTCAAACCAAAAATCATGATGATATCTCCTTCATCAATAACTGTGTCCGGACCCGGCACCCCTTTGATGTGGTGCTCTTCCCCTTCTTGCTTGAGAAGGGTCACAAGGTTGATGTTATACTTTTTACGAAGTGCCACGTCTTGTAGTGTGCGTCCGTGCAGTTTCTTCGGTGCCGCCACCTCTATGATTTCGTGATCGTCCGGCAGGTTGACACACATCAACACGCCTGGATTCGTAAGCTGCTCGGCAATGTTATTCGCTACCTCAAGTTCTGGACTCAAAATGTGTTCGAGGCCCATTTTGCATAGAATCTCTCTTTGCACCGGCCCTTGAGCGCGCGCAATAATCTGCTTTACTCCAATGGCCTGCAGTTGAAACACACAGAGCAACATTTCTTGAAAGCTCGAGCCAATGCTCACCACCACCGCGTCCATTTCAGCGAGGTTTTGTGATTCCAACGCATGCTTATTCGTGGCATCCAAACTTACGGCATATGCCACGTCGTTCACGATGCTTTGAACCTTGTCTTCGCTTTCGTCAATAGCCATAACGTCGGCGCCTCTTTCGGCCAACTTACGTGCGATGGCCGAGCCAAAAACTCCTAGGCCTATTACCGCGAACTTACTATTTCTCATATTCTATCTAATGCTTGTGTGAGATCCGCCAAAAGATCTTCTACATGTTCAATTCCTACCGAAAGGCGTACCAAATTGTCGGTCACCCCAACTTTCTCGCGCTCCTCTTTTGGAATAGAGGCATGGGTCATCGACGCCGGGTGTCCAGACAAACTTTCCACCCCGCCCAAGCTTTCTGCTAGGGTGAAGACCTTCATGGCACTCACCACTTCGGCCGTCGCTTCGAAGCCTGCGTCTTTCACAGTAAAGCTAACCATTCCGCCAAACTTCTTCATTTGACGCTTGGCCACCTCGTGTCCATTATGTCCCTCGAGACCTGGCCAATAGACCTGGCCTACTTTGGGGTGGTTCGCTAAAAATTTGGCCACCGCTTCACCATTTTCACAATGGCGGTCCATGCGAACGTGGAGGGTTTTAATCCCGCGCAAGGCGATGAAGCTGTCCATCGGCCCGAGAATAGCGCCCGAAGCGTTTTGGATGAAGTACATCTTCTCCGCGATCTTTTCGTCTTTGGTCGCCAACAACCCTAGGACCACATCGCTGTGCCCGCCAAGGTATTTGGTTCCGCTGTGCATCACCACGTCCGCACCCAAATCCAGCGGTCGCTGCAAATACGGCGTTGCGAACGTGTTGTCCACAACCAGCATCGCACCGTGCGCTTTGGCCACCGAAGAAGCCTGGGCGATGTCGAGTACGTTCAACATCGGGTTTGTCGGCGTTTCCATCCACACCATTTTGGTGTTTGGACTCATGTGCGAGGACCAATGCTCGTCGCTCATGTCCACGAAGGTGAACTTGATTCCGTACTCTGAAAAGACCTTGGTGAACAGCCTGTACGTTCCGCCGTACAAATCGTTACACGCCACTACCTCATCGCCAGGACTCAAAAACTTGAGCATACAGTCGATGGCGGCCAGGCCCGAACCGAAGGCCGCTCCGTACTGTCCGCCCTCAAGGCTCGCGATGGAGCGCTCCAGGGCATAGCGGGTAGGATTCTGGCTGCGGCTGTACTCAAACCCCTTGTGCTTGCCAGGATATTCCTGGGCATAGGTCGAGGTTTGGTAAATAGGGGGCATCACTGCTCCGGTGGTTGGGTCCGGGTGTTGCCCGCCGTGGATGGCTAGGGTTTCAATGTGTAGGTCTTTGTGGTCCATCTGTGCTAGGGGTAAATTATTTGCAGTGCTCTTCGAAGGCGCCCAATAGGTTGCCGGCGATCATTTCAGCCGTACGGCCTTCAATGTGGTGGCGCTCCACCATGTGCACAAGTTCTCCGTTTTTAAACAACGCCATTGAAGGTGAAGATGGAGGGAACGGAAGCATGTGCTTGCGCGCTTGGTTCACCGCATCCACGTCGTTACCGGCAAAAACAGTGATCATGCGATCCGGCTTCACCGATGATTTTGCCACTGCCATAGCGGCTGGGCGAGCAGAACCCGCAGCACAACCACACACAGAATTTACGACTACGAATGTCGTTCCGTCCGCGTTGATCGCTGCAGTTACTTCATCTGGGGTCTTTGTTTCGGTATATCCATTGTTCGCCAATTCGGCGCGCATAGGGGCAATGAGTTCTTCTGGGTACATGATTAGATGTGTTTTTTATCTAAACAAAGTTAGTGTTTCCTAATGGTTTAGACGATTGTACCTTTGCGCCAATTCTAACGATACTATAATGAGCTCAAAAGTTCGTGTCCGATTCGCACCGTCCCCAACTGGACCCCTACACATTGGTGGGGTGCGCACCGCTTTGTACAACTATTTGTTCGCCAAAAAACACGGCGGAGATTTTCTATTGCGCATAGAAGATACCGACCAAACTCGCTTCGTAGCGGGCGCGGAGAAATACATCATCGAATCCCTCGCTTGGTGTGGCATCAGCCCGGATGAAGGCATCGGTGGCGAAGACCGCGGGAACGGCCCTTACCGTCAAAGCGAACGCAAGCCTATGTACAGACAGTACGTGGACCAGCTGCTCGCAGACGAGAAAGCGTATATCGCCTTCGACACGGCGGACGAGCTCGACTCTATGCGCCAATTGGCCAAAGATGCCGGCGCAGCCAACTGGCAATACAACTACATCACTCGCGGGAACATGAAGAACTCTTTGACCCTTCCCAAGGAAGAGGTTGAGGCGAAAATCGCTGCCGGCGAGCCCTACGTGGTGCGCATCAAGCTCCCGCGCAATCACGAAGTGCGCTTCGAAGACACGATCCGCGGCTGGGTGAGCGTCAACACCAACAACATGGACGACAAGGTCCTCTTTAAATCTGATGGCATGCCGACCTACCATTTGGCCAACATCGTAGACGACCGTTTAATGGGCATTACGCACGTCATTCGTGGTGAGGAGTGGTTGCCTTCAGCGCCCCTTCACGTGATGTTGTATGAGGCCTTTGGTTGGGAGTGTCCAATTTTTGCCCACCTCCCCCTCCTACTCAAACCAGATGGCCCAGGAAAACTAAGCAAGCGCGACGGCGACCGCCTCGGCTTCCCTGTATTCCCTATCGATTGGCACAATGAAGAGACTGGAGAAACAGCCAGCGGCTACCGCGAGTTTGGCTTCTTCCCTGGCGCCTTCATCAACATGCTCGCCCTCCTTGGATGGAACCCGGGCACCGAACAAGAAATTTTCGACCTACAGGGCCTCATCGACGCCTTCGACCTCAGCAAAGTCTCTAAATCCGGCGCCAAATTCGATTTCGAAAAAGGCAAATGGTTCAACCAATTGTACCTACGCGCCTTGAACGAAGACCAGCTAGCGGCTGAGCTCAAAAAAGAATTGGACAAAGAAGGCCTCGCATACAACGAAGCGCACCTCGGTAAAATCGCTACCATGATGAGCGAACGCGCCACCTTCCCGCAAGACCTCCTCGCCGAGGGCCAGTTCTTGTTCTCCGCCCCGTCGGAATACGACGAAAAAACGGCTTCCAAAAAATGGACTGCGGACAGCGCCGGCATGATGCAAGACCTCGCCTCACGCTTCAGCGCACTCGATACTTTCACCGAAGAACACATCGAAGCTTCCTTCAAAGCCTACCTCGAGGAAAAGGAACTAGGCTTCGGCAAAGTAGGCCCTTCGTTCCGCCTCGCCGTTACCGGCAAGGGCATGGGTCCATCTATGTTCACCATTTGTGAAGTCCTCGGCAAAGACGAAGTCCTCGCTCGCATTGAAAAGGCCATCGCTGTACTAGGATAATGAGCGCGCTACACCAAATCGACGTTCGCGGCATCCGCATCTACACCAACCACGGGTGCATGCAAGAAGAGGCCACGATCGGCTCCCACTACGAGGTAAACATCAGCGTTTGGGCCGACCTCACCGCGTCCGTAGCCTCAGACGACCTCAACGACACGGTTGATTACGTCGCCTTGAACGCCATCGCCAAGGAAGAAATGGCCGTTCGCGCCAAGCTCCTTGAAGTCGTTTGTCAGCGCATCATCGACCGAATCATGAACGAACACCCATCCGTTCAAAAAGCATGGGTCAACGTCGCAAAACTCAACCCGCCCATCAACGGGGATGTGGAGCGCGTCGCTCTAACATTTACCTCTGAGCGGTAGACAAAAATTATCTCGAGGCCGTTCGGATTTTTCCATTATTTTTGGCCTCCCTAAGGTTCCGTGGCCGAGTGGCTAGGCACTGGTCTGCAAAACCAGCTACAGCGGTTCGAGTCCGCTCGGAACCTCAGAATAAGAAAAGCCCCGGCTCGCGATGCGAGCTGGGGTTTTTTAGTAGCGGCAACCTGGAAGCTTGCTTCCGTGGTTGGCGATGCTAAAAAAGCCAAGGGCTTTGCGCAGCAAAGGACCGGGGCGTTCTTACTGACCTTAGGTGGGCTGCGGTCCGCCGAGCGAAGCGAAGGCAATCCGCAACAAAAAAAACCCCGAACCAAAGGCCCGGGGTTGTAGATCTGTTGCGTTGTGTTTTACAACAAATAGTCCGTCGTCATCCAGGTGCTTTGGCCCCCAGAAATCACATTTCCGACCAATTCTTTCTGGTCGGTTCCCGTCGCCACAAGCGTACGGATAGAGAACGAACGCAAGGCATCGTGTACACTCAATGTTGCCACGGCACTATCCTTTCTTCCCGTAAATGGCAAGTAATCAGGACCGCGCTGACAAGAGGCGTTGATGTTCACACGACATACTTGGTTTACCATGTTGTCCACAGCATAGGCAATGGTCGCCTCGTTGCCGCTGAACAAACTACATTGCTGACCGTAGTCGGATTGTGCGATACACGTCATTACCTCTTCAAGATCTTCGTATTCCACGATGGGGACCACTGGACCGAACTGCTCTTCGTGGAAGATGTCCATCTCGTTGGTTACGGGGAACAATACGGCAGGGAAGAAGGCTGTATCCGAAACGCGACCGGCGTTTTTGTTGATGACTTTAGCGCCTTTAGACACCGCGTCGTCCACATACGCCTCCATCTGCTCAACTTTGTTGCGCTCTGGCAGCGGAGTGAGCGGGCAATCTGTTTCTGGGTGGTCAAGTACGAGGGCATCCACCGCCGCTGTAAACTTGCTGCGGAACTCTTCAGACACGCTCTTGTGCACAAACAATAGTTTCAAAGCTGTACAACGCTGGCCGTTGTAGCTCAATGCACCGTTCACACATTCCTTCACAGCTTGGTCAATGTTCGCGTCGTCAAAAACGATGGCTGGATTTTTGGCTTCAAGTCCGAGGACTTGGCGGAGTCGGTTGGGTTTTGGGTGTTGGGCCACAAGCGCATTCGAGCTCTTAGAGTTTCCAATCAAGGCCAATACGTCAACATCGCCGGTCTTCATAATTGGACCCGCCAACGTGCGTCCACGACCAAAGACAATATTCACCGCTCCTGGAGGGAAGGCTTCTTTGAACGCGTCAATGAGTGGGGTCAACAACAACACGCCATATTTCGCGGGTTTGAAGACAATGGTATTCCCCATAATGAGGGAAGGGATCAACAAACAAAAGGTTTCGTTTAGCGGGTAATTGTATGGGCCTAAACACAATACAACGCCTAGAGGGCCGCGACGGATTTGGGAAATTACACCGTCCTTACTGGCCACGTGCGAGCCGCGTCGCTGCAGCTCTTTGTACTCTTCAATGGTATCATTGATATAATCAACTGTACGGTCGAATTCTTTGTAGGCAGAACTTTTATTCTTCGCAATCTCCCACATCAACAAAGTGCTGACTTCTTCGCGCTTCTCTTTCATCAAAGTCACGAATTTTTCCATCGCCGCAATGCGTGCGGCAGCTCCTGCCGTTGGCCAATATCCACGGCCGTTGTTGTAAGCTTCTTTTGCCGCTGCCAATGCATCAAGGCCGGCTTGTTCGTCTAGAGTGGGCGATTCGCCTAAGTATACTTTTTCCGTCGTGCCGTTTGCGCCGACTTTACCCATGGGGCTATATACTTTTTCAAATTCTCCGTCCCAAGTGCGAATGGATCCGCCGACAAGGTATTGGTTCCAGCGAAATGGTTTTGGTGCGTCAAACTCTGTGATAGGATTGTGTTTAGAGCTTGCTTTCATCTTATTCTCAGTTTATTACAATATAAGGCGCGGTTCAGGTTAATGTTCACGCCGGGCTAAATGTAAAATAACCCTTTTAGAAAAGGAACCCCCGTGATTTGCGTTACGAACAACGTTTGTAACTTGAGGGCAAATTGAATTTTCATGAACCTATACCCCATTCACACCGGGAATTTTAAACTCGATGGCGGCGCCATGTTTGGCGTGGTTCCAAAAGGCCTTTGGGAGCGAACTAATCCTGCAGATGAGCGCAACTTGTGTACTTGGGCCATGCGGTCGTTGTTGATCGAGGAGGGTGACAAATTAATCCTAATCGATACCGGTATCGGTGATAAGCAGAGCGAGAAATTTTTCAGCCACTACTTCCTGCATGGCGACCACAGCCTCGACGCTTCATTGGCTGCTCATGGCTTCAACCGCAATGATATCACCGACGTATTCCTGACACACCTTCACTTTGACCATGTGGGCGGTGCTGTACAGTGGAATGCTGACCGCACCGGTTATGAGCCAGCCTTTAAAAACGCCACGTATTGGACGAATGAGCGCCATTGGAATTGGGCCACAAAACCCAATGCTCGAGAACGCGCGAGCTTCCTGTCAGAGAACATCTTGCCGCTGGAAGAAAGTGGGCAGCTCAGGTTTATTGACGCACCAGAAAGCGAACACCGCGTGAGTACACCGCTTGGGTTTGATGTTTTTGTGGTGAACGGTCACACGGACGCTCAGATGTGTCCAATTTTACCCTACAAAGGAAAGACCGTCGTATTCATGGCAGACCTCATGCCTTCGACCGGTCATATTCCTTTACCGTATGTGATGGGATACGATACTCGGCCCCTCATTACCCTGGATGAGCGCAAACGCATCTTCACAGAAGCGGCAGAAAAGGGCTACCATTTATTCCTCGAACACGACGCGTACAATGAAGTTTGTACGTTACAAATGACAGAAAAGGGGCCGCGACTTTTGGACAACGGACGCCTCGATCATTTTTTTGGATAACTCCTACACACAATGAAAAAACTCCTTCTTGCATTCTTTGTGGGTCTTGGCATAAGCGCACAGGCTCAATACTGGCAACAAGCCGTGCACTACGACATGGACATCACTATAGATGTGGTGAAGCATCAATACGACGGTGCGCAAAAAATCACCTACACGAACAACAGTCCAGACACCTTACACAAAGCGTATTTCCACCTCTACTTCAACGCCTTCCAGCCGGAAAGCATGATGGACGTGCGCTCCAGAACCATTGACGACCCGGACCGCCGTGTTCGCGATCGTATTGAAGGGCTTGCCCCCGATCGCATTGGCTACCAAGACATTCGTGTGTTGACCCAAAACGGAGCACCGCTGCGTTGGGACGTACAGGGAACGGTCTTAAAGTGTGAGTTGGCCGAACCGCTCTTGCCGGGTCAATCTACCGTGTTCGATATGGCTTGGAACGCACAGGTACCTGAACAGATTCGTCGCTCAGGCTGGAACAACAAGGAGGGTATTGAGTTTACCATGACGCAATGGTACCCAAAATTGGCCGAATACGATGAGGATGGCTGGCACGCGGACCAATACGTTGGGCGCGAGTTCTATGGTGTTTGGGGTTCTTTTGATGTGAAAATCCACATCGACCGTGATTACGTTCTTGGCGGTACGGGCTATCTACAAAACCCAGAAGATGTAGGTTTTGGATACGGCGGCGTTAAAAAGGTTCGACTCGGGAAAAACGAACTGCGCACCTGGCATTTTAAAGCCGACAAAGTCCATGATTTTGCTTTTGCTGCAGACCCCGATTATGTCCACAAACAGCTTCAAATAGAAAACGGTCCTCTAGTCCATTTGCTCTACGATCCTAAAACAGCCAACGAGGCGAATTGGGACGAAATTCAAAAAGGCTACCTACAGGGCTACTTCGATTTCATGGCAAATCACTTTGGTAAATACCCCTACGAGCAATTTTCCTTGATTCAAGGCGGCGATGGCGGCATGGAATACCCCATGTGTACGATGATGTTGGGTGGCGGAGATAAGTTTGAGGGCTTTACCGGACTTTTTGTACATGAGGCAACACACAACTGGTACTACGGTGTGATCGGAACAAACGAGGCTGCTTACCCTTGGATGGATGAGGGCTTCACCTCCTACGCAGAAGAGGAGTGCATGAACTTCTTGTTCAATCGCGGCGAGGAGAACCCGCACCTTGGGGCCTACAGGGCTTATGTCTACCTGGACACCTCCGGCTTGCGTGAACCATTGAGCACCCCTGCCGATCACTTCAACTACAACCGCACCTATGGCATCAACAGCTACAGCGCGGGCGCATTGTTTTTGAACCAACTCGAATACATCATTGGTGAAGAAGCCTTCGCACGCGGCATGATGCGATACTGGCAAAAGTGGCAGTTTAAGCACCCCAAACCGGAAGACTTCTTGCGCATCATGGAGTTGGAATCCAACATGGAGTTAGACTGGTACCTCAGCTATTACAAGGATCAAGTAAAGAGCATTGACTATGCTGTAGCGGCTGTTGAATCTGACCAAGTAGGCACACAAATCACCTTACGCCGCGTTGGACTGTTCCCAATGCCAGTGGATGTAATGGTGTTTTATGACGGTGGGCGTAAAGAAATGCACACCATTCCTCTTGTTAGCATGTACGGCGCCAAGCATCAAGAAGGCCTTGAGGTTCACCAGCCTTGGCCTTGGACACATCCAGAATACAAGCTGTTTATCCCCAGTAAAGAAACGATTATTGGGGTTGAGATTGATCCTTCGAAGCGCATGCTCGACATCGACCGGAACAACAACACATACGAGTAACAAAAAGCCCCGCATCAGCGGGGCTTTTTATATCCTGGGCCTAGCGTTTTTTTCCGCCGGTGCCGTACTTTTTGGCTTTATTCATACGCTTTTTCGCGCCCTTACCGATGTTGTAGTCCTTGGCGTTCTTCGGCTTCTTCTCGTGAAAAGAAGGTCCGGGTTCGTCTGTGACGCCGTGTTTTCTTGGACTGCTTTTACTCATCGAAGCTTACAACTAATCGGTCGCTTGTCGCGTGGCTTTGACAGGTCAGAATGTAGCCGTCTTTAACCTCGTCGTCTACGAGCGCATAGTTCATAACCATCTCAGCAGAACCTTCTAAAACTTTGGCACGACAAGTACAGCAAACAGCGCCTTTACACGCGTAAGGAACATCCGCTCCAGCGTCCAATGCCGCATCCAACACGTAATCCTTTGGGCCCATTTCAAAGTGGGTTTCTTCACCATCTAGAACCACGGTTACCGAAGCGTTGGCTGAAGCTCTTGCTTCAGAGGCGGCTTGCTCTTCTGTGGAAGGTGCTGAGGTGTTGAACAACTCAAAGTGAATGTTTGATTTCGCCGTACCCATACTTTCGAGCTTGGCGCTTACCGTTTCAATCATCTCTTGTGGCCCACACAGATAATGTGCGGTCACCTTGTTGAGGTCGATCAACGATTGTGCAAATTTTTCTGCCTTTGCGGCATCTATTCTTCCCTTGAGGTGGTCGGTGCCCTGGTCCTCACGGCTCAATACGTGGTGTACTTCGAAGCGCTCGAGGTAAGTGTTCTTTAGATCGTCGATGGCATCTTTGAAAATGATGCTATTGCTATTCTTGTTCCCATAGAAAAGGGTAAAGGTGCTGGCATCATCGCTCGCCAAAACGCTTTTCGCGATAGACATTACCGGAGTGATGCCCGAACCTGCGGCCCAGCCCACAACGTGTGATGCGGCGCCCGTAGGTGCCCAAGTAAAATTGCCTGTTGGCGCCATGCTTTCAATGGCATCACCCGCCTTTAATTCTCGGTTGGCATATGTTGAAAACTTACCTCCTTCGATTTCTTTAACCGCAACGCGCAGCTCGCCCTCGTGTGGAGCGACACAAACCGAATACGATCGGCGCACCTCTTCCCCGCCAATGTTGGCTTTCAGGGTAAGGTATTGTCCTGGTAAGAATGAAAAGTCTGCGCCATCCCCAGGCAGGTTAAGGGCAATGCTCACGGCATCTTCGGTCTCACGACGCACCTCTTTAACGGTGACCGTGTGGAAATGACCGTCGCCCTTCTCGTTTGATTCCTTCTGTAGGGATGGGCTTTCTGTGGAGTTTTTCTTGAAGAATTTAAACATGCTTCTGGATTTGTGGTGTAAAGGTAGAGCGCAATATTAAACCATTAACAACCATTAGTTGTTGTGTTTTAACTTTGTAAACGACCAAATACACAGATACATGGGAACCAACATCTCTTTAGAAGAAAAGTTTCAGGCTTACGTCGACGCCGAGAATAAGGTGGAGCCGAAAGACTGGATGCCCGAAAAATACCGCAAGACCTTGGTGCGTCAGATTTCTCAGCACGCCCACAGTGAGGTTATTGGTATGCAGCCCGAAGCAAACTGGATCACGCGCGCACCGTCGCTGCGTGCCAAGCTCATTCTTCTTGCCAAGGTGCAGGACGAGGCTGGACACGGTTTGTATTTGTACAGCGCAGCTGAAACTTTAGGCACAAGTCGCGACCAAATGATTGCGGACCTGCAAAGCGGAAAAGCGAAATACAGCTCGATCTTCAACTACCCTACGCCTTCTTGGGCAGATATGGGAACGATCGGATGGTTGGTCGACGGTGCTGCGATTCAAAACCAAGTGATGTTGACGCGCACCAGCTACGGGCCTTATGCTCGTGCCATGGTGAAAATCTGTAAGGAGGAAAGTTTCCACCAACGTCAGGGGTACGAGATCGTCATGAAATTAGCCCAAGGAACCCTTGAACAAAAGAAAATGGCGCAAGAGAGTTTGAACCGCTGGTGGTGGCCTTCACTCATGATGTTTGGACCGTCGGACGATAATAGCCCTAACTCAGAGCAGAGTATGCGCTGGAAAATCAAGCGCAAGAGCAACGATACCCTTCGTCAAGAATTCATCGATAAAACCGTTCCACAAGCGCATTACCTCGGGCTTACTATTCCGGATCCTGATTTGAAGTGGAACGAGGAGCGTGGGTCGTACGATTTCGGAGAAATTAATTGGGACGAGTTTTACAACGTTATTCAAGGCAACGGGCCTTGCAATAAAGAGCGTATTGCCCATCACGTGAAAGCGCACGAAGAAGGCGCTTGGGTGCGTGAAGCCGCGCTCGCCTACGCTGAAAAAGAAGCCAAGCGCAAAGCAAACAGAACCTCAGCCGCCTAACCTATTACAACCGCATGAATAAGAACCACTGGAAACTTTACGAAGTCTTTGTCCGCAGCAAAAACGGACTCGCCCACAAGCACGTAGGGAGCCTTCACGCTGCCGACGCCGATATGGCCATTAAGAATGCTCGCGACGTCTACACCCGACGCTCAGAGGGCATCAGTATTTGGGTTGTTCCTTCGGACCAAATCACCGCAAGTTCGCCGGACGAAAAAGAACCGTTGTTCGCTCCTAGCGACGACAAAGTTTACCGTCACCCCACCTTCTACGACATCCCTGATGATGTCGAACACATGTAAGCCATGGGGGGAGGATGGTTAAACGGCGTGAAGCGCGACTTCACCAAAGAAGAGGCTCTAGAAGAATATCTGTTTTTCCTAGCTGACGACGCCCTGATCTTAGGGCAGCAACTCAGCAAATGGTGTTCGGCCGGTCCTGTCTTGGAGCAAGATATAGCGATTATCAATACCGCATTGGACCACATCGGTCGTGCTCGATTGTTGTACCAACAACTAGCAGAGTTAAAAGGGGGCGCTACCACAGAGGATTCCCTGGCGTATTTCCGTGACCACATGGATTTCCGCAACGCCTTATTGGCAGAACAGCCAAACGGCCATTGGGGAGATTCAATTGTGCGTAGTTTCTTCATGGACACCTTCAATTTTTACCTGTACGACGCACTGAGAAATTGCTCTTATGCGCCAATTGCAGAGATCGCAGAAAAGTCCATTAAGGAAATTGCCTATCACGCGCAGTGGAGCGCAGAATGGGTGGTTCGTTTGGGAGACGGCACAAAAGAAAGTCACGAGAAAGTTCAGAAAAGCATAGACGACCTATGGATGTGGGCCGGCGAATTGTTTGAATCTGCTCAAATTTTCGGGGTTTTGGATCCAAGTTTTGTAGCCTTTCCTACACTGAAATCTGCTTGGTTAGATAAGGTCGATGAGGTGCTTCAAATGGCCACGCTCACTCGCCCTGAGGATGATGCCTGGGCTCAAACCGGCGGGCGTTACGGCATACACTCTGCCCACCTTGGGTACATCCTTGCCGAGATGCAAAGTTTGCCGCGTACCTATCCGGACGCAACCTGGTAACAAACTCTTAACACAAGTTTTTTTTCTTGCGCCATTTTTCGGCACGAGGTTTGCAATGTCGTTTGAAAACAACGATTCTACGTGTTTTTGTGTTAAGCGAGTGAGGGCTAGAGTGGGGACTTTAGCCCTCTTTTTTTGCCCCAACCTTACTCCAAGCGAAGCAAGCGGTAAATTGTAAGAAACTAGCCACGGCCATAGAGCCGCTAATAGAACCGCCCACCCATTCTGCAATGTAGTAGCCTAGGGTGGCGCTGATCAAACCCTGCAGCATGATCAAAAGGGTCATTCTTTTGAAATTATCGGTGATTAAGTAGGCGCTTGCCGCAGGAACCACTAAGAAGGCAATGACCAAAATCGCACCTACGCTTTCAAAGCTCACCACGGTGGCCACCGAGGTTGCAGCCATTAAACTGTAGTGCCACAACACGGTGCGAATCCCTATGCTTTGTGCATATTCATTGTTGAAGGACGTAATCATCCAGCCTTTATAGCCCCACCAGAAAATAACCTGAATGACCAACAACAACGCCAAGAGTGTCCACACTGGGGCGGGAACATTGAGGCCTAAGAACGAAGATATTTGAAGCGGCACAAAGGCAATTTCACCGTGCAACACACAATCTGCATCAATATCTGCCTCGCCGGCGAATCGGGTCACCAAAATCACCCCCACGGCAAACAAAAAGGTAAAGACCGTTCCCATCGCGGCGTCGGATTGCATCTTGCCTTTGGAAGAAAAGAATTGGATCAAAAGCGTCGTCACCACACCCATCACGATCGCGCCTAAAAACAACGGTAAGGAAGCGCGCGAACCGCTGATGAGGTAAGCAATCACGATTCCGGGAAGCACGGCATGGCTCAAGGCATCGCCCATCATGCTCATGCGGCGCAACAGCAATAAGTTGCCCAACATCCCCGTGGAGGATGCTACTAAAAAGCCTGTAATGATGATCCAAAAAGCATCCATACTATGCGCCCTCTGGGACTATTTCGTGAATTTCAAGCAAGGGGTTAAACCTACTACATAGGCCCAATTCCTTTAAAATCTCCGCTTCAATTTCTGGAGTCAAAAAGTGCTCCATCGTGTCGGCCTCGTCGTGGACTAAGTGTACACTCATCTGCATGCGACGCTGCAAATACACCTCCCAAATCTTGTGTCTTCGGTCAATCTCTGCACCGATTGCCCTACCCTCTGTGCTCAAGGTAAATCCGGTATGTACCTTCTTGACCAAACCCTTTCTACGCAGGCGCTTGATGGTTCTGTTCCACAATCGGGTATCAAAGAATTGGCGTGCGCTGATGCTTCTGCGATTGAAGAGTTTCCCTTGGCCGCGAACTTCTAATTGTACCGCCGTTTTCAACAAGTTCTCCTCGTTCATTCTACGCTTAACCAAAAGCTTGCTCCAACGCTGAAACACAACCCCTTTGTTTGGCGCAAACATCATCGAAATAAAAGCAATCAAGCTGATCATCACTATGGTCCACGGGCCTGTCGGCATGCTCGAATAACTGTAGCTGATAAAAGCCCCTAGCCACCCTGAAATGGCGCCAAAGGTACCGCTGATCAACAGCATTCGGCCCAGTTTGTCTGTCCAGAACCTTGCGGCCGTTGGAGGGATAATCAACAAGGCGCTCATCATCACAATACCCACCGCTTTGATGCCCACACTAATACTTAAAATGGTGATAAAGCTGATCAGTGTTTCAATCCATTTCGTATTTATTCCCACGCTTTGTGCGAAATCTTGGTTGAACACGACGGCCTTTAAACTGAAGTAATGCCACGCCACAATCAACAGCACTACCAGGGAAATAATTCCAAAGACCACGCTGTCCTGCGGACTCATTGCTGCCGCGTTTCCAAAGATGTAATGATCTAAACCGCTTTGCTCTCTGCCGTAGGTGCGTTGAATCACTGTGAGCATCACAATGCCCAGTCCGAAGAAGCTCGAAAGCACTATTGCTAAGGCGCTGTCCCCTTTGATTTTGCTGTGTCTAGTGATGTAATCCACCACCCAAATAGACAACCAGCCACTTGCCGCCGCACCGGAAAGCAAGACCAATGGGTCCTTGACCCCGCTCAACACAAAAGCGATAAGTACGCCAGGTAACATACTGTGGGCAACGGTTTCACCGACCAGGGTTTTCTTGCGCAAAAAATTGAATGTACCGACCGCACCGCTCACCCCGCCTAGTAGCAAAATAGCTAGGGCCACGTATCGAACATTGGGGTCCGAAAGGGTAAGGTATTTAATAAGGTCGTTCAACGTTTACTTCAAGTAGGTGGCCAACAAATTGGCATTGTATACGAGCATTTCAAGGTACGTATCTTGATCCGCTTCCGGTCCTAATGAGTCACTTAAAAGTTCAGGTCCCAACACCACTGGGCAGCCTTTTGCCTCGCACCCGCGCTGCACACTTTTCATCGCCTGAGGGCTTACTATGTTTTCCAAGAAAATTGCGGGAACGCCCTCCGCACAGATGAAGTTGACCAAATCTGTCACTTCCTTTAATCCAAATTCAGAAACCGTAGAGGCTCCTTGTAGGGTGCTCACCTTCATATTGAACGTACGCGCCCAGTAACTCAATGCGTCGTGGGTGGTCACCACCAACCTGTTTTCCTTAGGAATACTGTTCACAATCGCTGCAACGCTATCCGTGGTCGCCGCAATGGCCGCTTGGTATTGCTGTACACCGGCTAAAATTTCTGAATCGCTCTCGGGATAGGCGCTTGATAATGCTTGGCCTATATCTGCGATGATGAATCTCACGAGCCCTGTATCAAACCAGTAATGTGGATCCTTGCTCGCTGGGAAGTTTGGGTCACTAATGATGATTGAATCCGGCACGTGTGCCGCCGCATCAATGATCAATTTACCTTGAATTTTTTCCAGGACATCGATGATTTTTCCTTCCAAATGAACGCCGTGGTAGATGATGACGTCCGCCGCACGAATGGCGTCCAAATCTTTTTTACTTGGCTTGTAGGTATGTGGATCGATGCCTTTATCAAGCAATGCTTTTACCTCAAAACTCTCCCCGGCAATGTTGCTTACCCAATCCGTCATGATGCTCGTGGTACACAAGATGATGGGTTTGCTTGGCGCGGAAGTAGCCCTGTTTTCTGGGGTTGTACAGCTGGTGGCGGCAATAAGGATGGCGAGGAAAATTGGGGTAAAACGCATCTTATTTAAATTAATTCTAAATAACAAAAGTACGCAAGCCGAAGCATTTAGAAAAAAACCAGATAGAGATTTATAATTCCAACAAAAGTGATGCTCAATGTTTAATTTTATACAAATTTTGAATCTATCATGAACACGCTTCAACCGGAACACATTCTTGCTTCACTTGGAATCCAATCAAAAAATGACGGAACGGCTATCGGACAAAAATGGTCTGCGTCCTCACATTACATTGGATCTTCCTCGCCTATCCAAAACCAACACCTCGCCGAGGTAAATACCACCACCGAAAGTGATTATCACAACGTGGTCGGTGCAGCGCATCAAGCTTTTGTGGATTGGCGTAAAATCCCTGCACCTAAACGCGGTGAATACATTCGTCAGTTTGGAAATGCATTGAGAGAAAAGAAGGAAACCCTTGGCGCATTAGTTTCTCTTGAAATGGGTAAGAGCTACCAAGAGGGTTTGGGTGAGGTTCAGGAAATGATTGACATCTGTGATTTCGCCGTTGGTCTATCTCGTCAGTTGTATGGATTGACTATAAAAAGCGAGCGTCCAGAACACCATATGATGGAGCAATGGCACCCTATTGGTGTGGTTGGAGTGATTTCTGCATTCAACTTCCCAGTTGCTGTTTGGGCGTGGAACTTTGCCATCGCTTTGGTCTGTGGAAATACAGTGGTTTGGAAGGCTTCTGAAAAATCTCCACTATGTGCCGTCGCTTGTCAACATATTTGGAATAAAGTCGCTGCAGCGAATGATTTGCCGGATGGAGTTTCAAATATTATCACAGGTGATTATAAAGTAGGGGAATGGATGACGGCGGATCATAGAATGCCGCTTATCTCTGCTACTGGCTCTTCTCGCATGGGTGCTATTGTAGGCGCTGCTGTGGCGGGAAGATTTGGTAAATCCATCTTGGAGCTTGGCGGAAACAACGCTATTATTATTACCCCAAGTTGTGATCTAAAAATGACCATTACCGGTGCCATATTCGGTGCTGTAGGAACTTGTGGACAGCGCTGTACTTCTACCCGTAGATTGATCATCCACGAGTCGGTATATGATACCGTGAAAAATGCCTTGGTTCAGGCCTATGGCCAATTAAAAATTGGCAACCCATTAGATGCTTCCAACCATGTAGGACCCCTGATTGACCAAGATGCCGTCAATAATTTCCTACACACCATTTCAACTGTTCAAGAAGAAGGTGGAACAGTTTTGCTAGGCGGTGAGGTACTCTCTGGTGGTATTTATGACGAAGGATTCTATGTATCCCCTTGTATTGTGGAAGCTGAAAACCACTACGAGAGTGTTCAGCGCGAAACCTTTGCCCCTATTTTATACTTGTTGAAATACAGCGGAGATATTCACGATGCTATTGCTATTCAAAACGATGTCAAGCAAGGTTTATCCAGTGCTGTGATGACCAGTGATGTTCGTGAAGCACATATTTTCTTGAGCGAATCTGGGTCCGATTGTGGTATCGCTAATGTCAACATCGGTACCTCAGGAGCAGAAATAGGTGGTGCCTTTGGTGGTGAAAAAGAAACAGGCGGCGGACGAGAAAGTGGCTCTGATGCTTGGAAAGCGTACATGCGCCGACAAACCAATACATTGAATTATGGCAATGCCCTACCTTTAGCGCAGGGGATTGAATTCAATATATAAATGAAATATAAACAAATAGAAGTGGGGAATTTGAAAGGATCAGATTCCCCTTTCTTTTTTCTAGGTATTGGCAGTTGCTTCGTGCAACACTTCGAAGGTTTTGCACGGCAACACCATCTACCTATGTACTGCAATCCCTTAGGAACTTCCTTCAACCCTATATCCATCGGCCGGCAATTGCAATGGCTCTTCTCGAACGATTTTCCCCTCCTACCTCCAGTGGATTTTCAAGGGATCTATCACCAATTAGACGCCGCTAATAAATTCCAACATTCCGATAACGCAGCCCTTCAATCCAATACAGATTCGATAAAATTAGAAGTGCTTGATAGTATTAAAAAACATCAAGGCCATCAGAACATTCTAATACTGTCTTTTGGCACAGCCCACGCTTGGATGTACGAGGATCAGATAGTCAATAATTGCCATAAACTGCCCAACCCTTTGTTCGAGAGACAACTACTTTCTATTGAGGATATTGTGGGTTATTGGGCGCAAGTGCTTCCTATTATTCCAGAGGATTGGACTATTATTTATACCGTCAGTGCTGTAAAATACACCAAACTGGGATGGCACGAAAACACCCTTTCAAAATCTGTACTTCACTTGGTGATTGACCAATTACTTCCCCTTCGAAACAACAGTTATTACTTCCCAAGTTTTGAGATTGTCACAGATATCTTGAGGGATTACAGCTACTACAACGAAAAAGGAACACACCCTACAGATCAAGCCGCTGCAACAGTGATGGAACACTTTAAAACATTCCTTGATTTAAAAGGCTCCTAAAAAGACTTTTCGGGCCGATCCACAGGAAATCTATACTGACCCACCCGCCAAGTCATTCCATCCTGATCAATAGGAATAATACCAATGGCGAAGTTTTTAAACGCCACCTGACCATAAATTCCAGGGGTGCGGTTCGGGGTAGACACTTTATGATGCACAACACTGATCCATGGATTATCATAGACCTCTACAGAATCATGTATTAACCAATCGCCTCTTCTCATTATATATATAATCTTATTCTTTAAAGAAAGTTATAGTAATATATATAGTCCGTGTATAAGTGGGATAACTTTTAGAATGAAATAATTATATGAACTGGATAGTTACTTTATCCACTATGCTTGTTTTCCGATTCCCTTAAGTTTAAAGGATTTGGAATTTTGTATTCACAATGTGATTTTGGTTATCAACAATGAAAAGTGAAAAGGATTTTTAGAATTTCCTGTTATTATCTACATGATGGATGCGAATAAGTCGAGTGTAAGTAAAAACAACTCTTACAGCTGTTTTTTAATTTTTTGTTCAATTCGAAATTTAGATTAAAAAAGCAAGGATAAGTTTCTAGACGATGTTCAATACTTACTCACATCTATTAACCTAGTTACAAACATCATTGTTGATATTTGTATTAAAGTTAGAGACTATGAAAATTGCTATCGGTTGTGACCATGCTGGTGTCGAAGTGAAAAGTGCCATCATCGAGTTATTAGAAGGAAAGGGACACTCAATGATTGATAAAGGACCTTTCTCTACAGAGAGTGTTGATTATCCAGATTACGGTCACCAAGTAGCTGAGGCAGTAGAATCTAAAGAAGCAGATTTAGGTGTTGTCATCTGCGGATCTGGTAATGGTATTAATATGACCGTCAACAAACACCAAGGTATTCGCGGTGCTCTTTGCTGGTTGCCTGAGATTGCTTCACTTGCTCGTCAACATAATGATGCAAACATCATTGCAATTCCTGCGAGATTTTTATCGCAAGAGGAAATAAATACTATCATCACTGCTTTTTTCGAAGCCGAATTTGAAGGTGGACGTCACGGTCGTCGAGTAAATAAAATCAGCTGCGCTTAATAGATTTTAAAAAATCTAACCTCGCGCTCATTCATTCCTAAATACGATTTAGGATCCTCTTGCCATATACTATTGACGTAGCGTATAGGATAAGTGGATATTTTTCCACTCGGAGGAGGGTATTTGGATAGTAATTCAAACAATTCTATAGCGGGGTACTCCTCTATATACATTGGAAAGACATCTGAATTCTTACCTATTGAAGAGATAATATGATTTTGTAAAGAACCCGGATAGTAATTATAAAAAAACAAGGTTTGCACAGGAGTATTCACGAACCAAGGAATACTACCATGTATTTCTAATCCAGTGGAAGCAAGGGCCTTGATATTATATTTTTTGGCCAATTCATTATACAATTCCACTCCCTCATATCCTCGTCGTTCTTTATTATCACTATTCTGAACTTCTAGAGACTCTGTATGCTTAGTGATACGAAGGACATTATATCCGGTTTTATTTAAATACTTAGAAATTGAATCATTAAGTCCACATCCTGGATCTTGGAATAATAAAACCGTCGGCCTTTGCGCCCTACCCTGTTGTTCAACGTTATAATTAGGTAGGTTTGTAATGATTGTTTGTTGTGTTGAACAACTTGAAATTAGTAATGAGAATACCAGGAAATATAAAATACTATGTACAACGCTTATTTTTACATAAGTTATTGTATTACAGTGTTTTATATTTAATAATATCTGCATTATTACTCTTAATTATAGTCTTCACAAACTACGTCTTTTTTCCGCCATTAGAAGAGTTTATTAAAGGAATCAAGGCTATTGCTATACTGTGGGGTTTAGGTTTACTCTTTGGACCTATCCGATTATTAGGATACTACCTAGCGACTTTTATACTTCCTATCACCTATTTCTCTAAAGCCTTACAGAAGTATGATGAAGGGCGATGGTTTAGAAGTGTCCAATTTATTCAATCAAAAAACACCATCGAGAATTGGGCTTCAAAAAAAGTATTGGAAGAACTTAACGACGATCTACCGCGCATCGAACAATCGTGGCGATCAAAATTTGCATTACTTCCTATTATGATTATACTCATACTGAGTATTACATGTATAGCGATATTCAAATCACCAGTATCAGATACAGGTATAGAAATTACGACAAGTGAATTCACATCACGTTCTGGAATTCAATTTGAAGGATACGATACCATTCATATGAATTATGGTGAAGTATTTACTATTCCAGAGATTTCTAAAACCATTGTATCTATCGACGGTAAGTTATCCCAAATACCTTCCTTGATATGTACGAGCGACATTGAATTAACATGGTTGTTACAGGGTCGTCTTGTAAAATCATTGTGGATAGCCACAGATTCTATTCCTCGCTTAAATAGCTATACGGCAAGAATTACTCCTCCGGCTTATTTAGAGGTTGATCAATATACGAGCAGCGACACCTTATTTCTGTACGACGGCAGTGAAGTCTTTTTTGAACTTACAGGCTTATTAACAGATAGAATATTCCTTAGTGTTTCACGTGGAACAGTACAGGCATCAGAAACTATTAACTGGAGCAGTGGAGAAACAATTAGTATAGTTTCCTCTCAAGGAAAGGAATTAGTCAAACCTGTTATTATAGAACTAAAAGACCATCCCCCTACTCTCACTATTATTCAAAATTCAATTGATTCATTAGAGTTTGAGGTGAGGGATGATTTTGGTCTACACTCTTTGTTCGTCAATAACCATGTTAGTCGTATTTCAGGATCTAGAAAAAATTTCAATATGAATTGGTCGAATACTTCTTCTGTTGAAATCAAGGTAAGAGATACCAAGGGACAAACTACTGTATTGACAGTTGAAAAACCTATGCCAAGTGCTCAGATGTTGCAATCGCAGATCGCTAGCCAAGTGGCGGATGAGTTGGGAATACGAAAAGAAAGTAAAGAGCGATTATCTTCTGCGCAGCATCAAAAGGAAAAAACATCCCAAGACAGAAAGGAAGATGAGATAAAGAAATTGGATCCATTAAAACCTTTAACACCGGAAGAGGAAAGTAAATGGACGAAGGAGTTAAACCAACTTTGGTTAAAAGAACAATTACTAACTACACTATATACTGTGGATAGTAACAAGAATGCTTCTACTGATAGCCTTATCGCAGAATTGTTAGAGGATATTACCACTGAAGAAGGTTCGGAAGAAGCGGATGTATTGGATCAAATTGAGGATATTCCTGAGCAAGGTGAGGAACGGGAAGAAGAAGCAAAGGACGCTGCAAAGAAACTTGAAGAACTACTTAATACTACCCAAGCAGCGGTACAGGAGGATAACGTAGAGCGATTGAAAAGATTATTGAAACAGAGCTGGTCTACCTCGATCCAGCAAGAAATAACCAATACCATAGCTTTAGAAACGAACAAGGTTCGTCAGCAAAAAGCGCTTCTGGCTATTGAGGATAATATCAATGATAGTTTAGCTTTTCTATTGGTACACGACCCCGCCTTAGCAATGGCTTTAACTTCTTGTCAAAACAACCTAGAGGATCAGATTAGTGTATTAGAGCGTGCTTTCGTTGCAAATAAAGGGGTGCCGAGCGCGTCTGGTTATGTACTTAGTGCGTTGAACGAATTGGACATGATTCTATATGAGATTTTAGAAAGTGAAAAGTTGTCCTTAAATCAAGCCCAAAAGAATTGTAAGAATGGGCGTCCTGGTAAGACGGGTAAACCTTCAACAAGCGGCCAAGGTCAAAAGGGAAATAAAGGCAAACCGTCACAAGGTAAAAAACCAGGAGGCCGTTCAAAGGGACAAAGCGGAGAGCTTCGTGAAGAGGGTGAAAATGGTCAAAAAGGAGCCTCAGGAAAAGGAACACCCCAGAGCGATGTTGATCTTTTAAAGAGGATTGAATCCATGGAAAAGATGGGTGTTTCAAAGGAACTTCAATCTCAGTTAGAGTCTATCAAACAGCAACTCTTGTTTATGTCAAATGAAGAGAAAGAGCGGCTGGAAGCGTTTGAAAAGCGTTTATGGTCTATAGAGCAAAGTGTCTTTGAAAAAGAAGAGATAGGGGATACGCGTAGCTCTAAGGAAGGAAACCAGAAGCAAGAAGAATCGGTTGATTTTAAAGTGAATGAGCGTG
>Ga0255780_10000322_pt1 | contig 46733 bp, 59 predicted proteins | sample 071ome_32_FD_179978 | JGI IMG/M metagenome (GOLD analysis project Ga0255780, IMG submission 179978) | Coastal salt marsh microbial communities from the Groves Creek Marsh, Skidaway Island, Georgia - 071405AT metaG (version 2) | ecosystem: Environmental > Aquatic > Marine > Intertidal zone >... | reverse complement strand
CTAAGTACTTTAGACAAACTCTGTCTTTCTTCAACAGTTTCTCCACCAATAGTGGTTGATTTTGTATTGTTAACAAAATCTGTTTTATAAGTTTTGCGATCGTTTGTTTGAGTCATTGTCATTCTTACGTTATCTTCTTGTTTAACCCAACGCTGTCCGTCATATCTAAATAGTCTGTTTGGCATAAAATCTGTTCTCAAATAAAAGTCGCCTACTGTACTTGCTAATGGGAAAGAACTGCCAAATCCAAACTGTTCACCATTAGGCGGAATACCATCACCAATTAAGTAACCTTGGTATCCAGTTGCCTCTGGAGTTTGATTAACTCTACTAGCATCTAGGTTTCCACTAGCAATACTAGCATCAATAAGTGTTTCGTCAGCACCGACAAGTTCTGGATTGCCCTGTGCATCAACTTGAAGTGTATAAAAACTAGTTGTATCATAACCTGATTTTGCCGCATCTGATTCTGCTTGTTGTATAACTGCATTATTAATCTGCATTTCTTTTTCGTAGGTAGAAAGGACATCACGTAATGTATTTGTACTTCCTTCTTCTGCAGGTAAATCAAGTATGTCTTTAAATTCTTGAGAGTCTACTATTTGTTTTAGTTTTACTCTATATAAATGTGGATACCAAGTTTGTGTAAATCCTTCTGCGGCTCTGTTTACATCTTCTACAACGTAAAAACGTTTTAATGCTACTTGATAATCATTAAGTGCATTTTCGTCTTTTAAATGTGGAAGTTCAAAAACATCACCTGGCATTACTTTTCTGCCTAATGTTTTTACACTATAATTAATAGGAATAGTCATAAACAATGTATCATTGGTTAAAAATAAACCAAATTGACTCATATCAAAGTCAACATCTTGTACATTATAAATTCCACGTATTGTATAAATGTCCGGATCGTACTTACGATCTCTATTCTCCATAAACAACATATCCTGTATGTTAGTTTCTTTTACAGCGTCATAATGAGGCTGTGTAGGAGTAGCATCCTCTTCGTCGGGATTTTTAGGCCCTAAATACTTGTGGACAAATACATCAGTTCCGCCAACAGTAAACATCTCGGTGATGGTTTTGTCGAGGAAATCGTAATCTTTGCCCTTTTCCGGTTTATATAAACTTATTCTTGGCATAACAATAGTATTTATCGTTAGCATAAATACAAGTGGAGACCGAAAAGAATTATGGCAACTTTACAAACACAAAAACAAGAGATTTTCGACTATGTAGAAGCAATGCTTGGCGGAGGCATGGTTGATGTTGAATTAGATCCTAAACATTACGAAATTGCACTTCAAGCGTCGTTGGACAAGTTCCGTCAAAGAAGTGATAATTCTGTTGAAGAGTCATATTCATTCTTAACTACAGTAGTTGATCAAAACGATTACACACTTGATCGTAACATTGTAGAAGTTCGTACAATTTTCCGTAGATCAATAGGGTCAAGAACAGGTGGCGGCGATGGCGGAACATTATTTGAGCCATTCAACTTAGCCTACACAAATACATATTTGTTATCTAGTTCAAATATGGGCGGTCTTGCTACATACAACTTGTTCGCAAGTTACCAAGAACTGGTAGGACGTATGTTTGGTAGTTTTATTGAATTTAATTGGAATACTACTACTAAAAAATTAACACTTTTACAACGTCCACGAGCAGAAGAAGAACTATTACTTTACTGCTACAATCATCGTCCTGATTCAGAATTATTTGCAGACTATCTTGCAAAACAATGGATTAAGGATTATACACTAGCCAAATCAAAATTCATGCTAGGTGAAGCACGTTCAAAATTTGCTACTATTGCTGGCCCACAAGGCGGTAGCACACTTAATGGTGATGCTCTTAAAGCAGAAGCACAAGCAGAAATGGAAAAACTTGAAGAAGATCTTAAAATGAACGTTGCAGGTGGTGTTGGATACGGCTTTACAATTGGTTAAAAACCATTTGACAAACTCCTAACTTTATCATATACTATATACTTCTACTTAGGAGATATAGATGATCATTGGTATTTGTGGTTTAATCGGTTCTGGTAAAGATACTGTAGCACAGCATTTAATTAACAACCATAATTTTGTTAAAATATCTTTTGCAGACAAATTAAAAGACGCTGTTAGTGTTATGTTTAGTTGGGATAGAGAACTACTAGACGGCAAAACAGACGAGTCAAGAGAATGGCGTGAGCAAGAAGATCCTTTTTGGACAGCAGAAACCGGACGCAGTATCACTCCAAGACTAGTACTACAAGAGTTTGGTACAGAATGTATGCGTGAAGGATTCTATGACGGTATTTGGGTCAGTCTAACCAAGCAACATATTCTTAATAATCCTGATACAAACTTTGTTATACCAGATGTACGTTTTCCTAACGAAGCAAAAATGCTTTACGAAATTGAGGGCGAAGTTTGGCGAGTAAAACGAGGCCAAGATCCTATGTGGTTTAGAATATATCAAGATGTAGGTGTTGAGCCTAAAGATGTACACCCTTCAGAATGGGCATGGGCACATACTAAGTTTACTCAAACTATTGAAAATAACGGAACACTAGAACAACTTAGAAGTCAGGTGCAAGATCGCCTTGTTTCCACCGGACGCCTTCTCTCTGCATAGCAATCTGACAGTTTGCACATATAGTTTTAAGATTACTAGGTCGACAGTTTTCTAGGTTACCATCAATGTGGTATACACGTAGTTGTTCTTTATAACTTGCTTTGAATCCGCATTTTTCACAATTTGTTAACTGACGGTATCCGGACTGGTACCATCTTGGCTTCTTAGGCTCTCCATTTCTTAAGCAGGTATCACATTTAGTTCTATAGAATGTTTTACCATTCTTCTTGTAATTAACTGCTACAGGACGCTGTCCACAACTACATAAAGGTCTCATATAGGTATTTATCATACCTTTTTTTGCCCTTTTTTGACTATAATAAAGTATAGAAAAACAATCAATGACATAAATACTATTAACAAACTTATGTTAAGTTCAACAGGAGAGCATAAATGGCAAACTTAGTATCACCAGGTGTACAGGTTTCGGTAATCGACGAAAGTTTTTATACCCCAGCGGAACCGGGTACTACCCCAATGATTTTTGTTGCTACTGCACAAGACAAAGCGAATGCAAGTGGCACAGGTACAGCAAGAGGCACAACGAAAGCAAACGCTGGCGTTCCGTTCTTGCTAACATCACAAAGAGATTTATCCGAGACTTTCGGAGATCCATTATTTTATACAGACAATAACAACAATCCAATTCACGGTTCGGAACTAAATGAATATGGCTTACAAGCGGCTTATTCATACTTAGGTGTTTCAAACAGAGCATGGGTTGTTAGAGCAGACATTGACTTAGGAGAACTCCAAGCATCAGCAACTGCTCCGGCGGCTGATCCAGCAGACGGAACTCATTGGTTCGACACTGGTTCAACTAGATACGGGATCTTTGAATGGAACGGCAACGCTGTAACATCTACAGGCGGACAAACATTTACTAACAAAGTACCTACAGTAATTACAGATGGTACTAAACTTGAAAACTTTAATTCGGGTACTGGCGCAAACGACGGACCAAAATCTTCTGTTGGACAAATTGGTGAATACGCTGTTGTTGCTACTACTACAATTAACAGAGTTTGGTACAAGAATGCAAACGGTACTTGGGTGAAAGTCGGTTCAAGTGCATGGGTTGGTTCATGGCCAACAGCAGTCGGTGACGAAACTAATCCTACATTAACAGGATCATTTGATATTAATGGAAACACAGTAACCGGTGCTGGTACATTGGCAGACCTAGTTTCAAACATTAACGGTAATTCAACACTACAAGCCGCAGGCATTACTGCTAAAGCAACAAACGGATCACTTGAAATTTATTCAACTGGCCCAGACATTTCTTTAGTTGACAATGCTGGCGCATTAGCAGTAGTTGGTTTAACAGAAAAAACTTACTATGCTCCAAAACTTCAAGTTTCAGCACATACTAGTGTTCCTGAATTTAAATCAACTGACACAGAAGCAAGACCAAGTGGATCTGTTTGGTTTAAAACTACAGAGCCTAACAAAGGTGCATTGATTGCTGTAAGAGTGTTTAACGGCGATACAGGGTTATTTGAATCTAAAAACGTTTCAATTTTCCCAGATAACCAAACAGCACTTAAAAACTTAGACTCAACAGGCGGCGGCTTAAATCTTTCAGTTGACAATTACTATGCACAATCAAATGTCACTGAAGAAGCAGATGCAGAGTTTAACTTTAAATTATTCAAACGTGCAAACGCTGGTTCTACTAAAATAGTATCAGATGTGATTACTGCTGGAAAAGTAGCATCAAGCACTTATACATTTACAATTTCAGAGTCTACTACAAACTCAGCAACAATGAGTTCGCCAGTAACAGTACAAGTTGTTGCAACAGGCGCGGCGACAGATGCAGACGAAATTGCAGGACAAATTAACTCAGCAGGTTTAACAAACGTTGTTGCATCAGTTGATGGTTCAAACAAAGTTGTTATTGAACACAACGATGGCGGCGAAATTAGATTTGTTGACACATCAGGTATGTTGGGAAATATGGGATTCACTCCATATGTAAGTGCAACAGAAGGTACTGCTAACTTATATTATGTACCTGGTACTGACAATTCTACAAGTCCTAAAGAGTTTATGGCTTCTAACTGGCAAGTATTAACTTACACTGCTAACGATGACGCACCAAGTGCTTTAGCAAATGATGGTCAACTATGGTACAATTCAGTTGTTGACGAAGTTGATATGCTAATCCACAACGGTACTGATTGGGTAGGTTATCAAAACTATCAATCAGGTAGCGTTAGTTACGCATCTACTTCACCAGAAGGTCCTATTGTTTCAGCAACAGAGCCTACTAAACAGTCAGACGGGTCAGATCTAGTTGAAGGCGATCTTTGGATTTCAACAGCAGACTTAGAAAACTATCCACAAGTTTATCAATACAATTTCACAACTAAGAAATGGGTATTAAGAGATAGTTCAGATCAGTCAACTGATAACGGTGTACTATTTGCAGATGCACGTTACAATACAGCAGGTGCAAACAGTGACGAAGCAGGTGCTATTGTAGATTTATTAACAAGTAACTACTTAGATCCAGACGCTCCAGATCCAGCACTATATCCAAAAGGTATGTTGCTATGGAACCTAAGACGTTCTGGCTTTAACGTTAAAAAGTTTGTACGTAATGCAATTGATACAGCAGAGCGTAACATCCGCGGTACAGACGACGGTGTGTTAATGACAAATTACTATCCACATAGATGGGTAACTGAGTCAGCAAACCAACCAGATGGTTCAGGATCATTTGGTAGAAAAGCACAGCGTAAAGTAGTTGTACAAGGCTTCCAAGCACTTGTTAACTCAAACGACGACATTAGAGATAACGAATCAAGAATCTTTAACTTAATGGCTTGCCCAGGTTACTCAGAACTAATTGGCGAAATGATTTCACTAAACTACGACAGAGGCTTAACAGCATTTGTTATTGGTGACGCTCCATTTAGACTTAAGAGTGATGCAACAACACTTAATAATTGGGCTAATAACGTAGCAGGTGCAGTTGAAGATAACGATGACGGTCTTGTTAGCCGTGATGAATATGTTGGTATCTTTTATCCAAGTTTATTCACAAGTGATAACGCCGGTAACAACGTAGTTGTACCAGCATCACACGGTATCTTAAGAACTATTGCACTAAGTGACAGTGTTTCTTATCCATGGTTTGCACCAGCAGGTACAAGACGTGGTGGTATTACTAACGCTTCAAGTGCAGGTTACATTGATGCTGAAGGCGAGTTTAAAACAGTTGCTCTTAACGAAGGTCAAAGAGACACATTGTACAGCAATGCAGTTAACCCAATTACATTCTTAACTGGTGCTGGACTTGTTAACTATGGTCAAAAGACAAGAGCAAGAAATGCAAGTTCGTTAGATAGAATTAACGTTGCAAGACTAGTAATTTACTTACGTTCACAATTGAACAAACTTGCTAAACCTTATATCTTTGAACCAAACGATAAGATTACAAGGGACGAAATTAAACAGCAAGTTGATAGTTTAATGCTAGAACTTGTAGGACAAAGAGCGTTATATGACTTCTTGGTAGTGTGTGATGAATCAAATAACACACCTTCAAGAATTGACAGAAACGAGTTATATGTAGACATAGCGATTGAACCAGTAAAAGCAGTAGAATTTATTTACATTCCACTAAGACTTAAAAATACTGGCGAGATAGCGGGACTATAATATGATAAATAATATTAATAGGAGCAAATAATGGCAATTTCATCACTCTCAAGATTAACAGTGCCTTTGGACAGCAACGCAAGTTCAAGTTCACAAGGTTTGTTAATGCCGAAACTGCAATACCGCTTTAGGGTATCGCTAGAAAACTTTGGTGTGAGTACCCCAACTACAGAACTTACTAAGCAAGTAGTTGACGTTACTAGACCTAACGTTTCATTCGAACAGATCACCTTAGATGTTTACAACTCAAAAGTATTTTTAGCAGGTAAACATACTTGGGAACCAATCACACTTAACTTACGTGAAGATGTATCCAACAACGTACAAAAACTTGTTGGCGAACAGTTACAGAAACAGTTCGACTTCTTTGAACAGTCAAGTGCGGCTTCGGGTGCAGACTATAAATTCGTTACTAGAATCGAAATTTTAGATGGTGGTAACGGTGCTAACACAGCAACAGTTTTAGAGACTTTTGAATTGTACGGATGTTATCTTGAGAGTGCAAACTACAATCAGTTGGCTTATGCAACTTTATGCTGTAACTGTAGCACTTACAATCAGATACGACAACGCAATTCAAACACCACAAGGTACTGGTATTGGTACTGCTGTAGGCAGAACTGTAAATACTCTAGTTACCGGCGGCGGCGCATAATTAGTATCACAACAAAATTAAAGGGCGGCTTAGGTCGCCCTTTTTTATTATCTGCCCATATAATCATATAGATAAATATTAGTATGGCTAGTATTAAAGGTTTTCTCGACAACTTAACAAGCGGAGCACTAAGTCCGAAAGGTAATCTCGGAGATTGGCAACACGCGGCTAGATTATATGTAGACGATGCATTTAAGTATGCTCCTAAGAATAAGTTTTTATACCATGTCGCATTTTCAATTAATCCAAATGCGTCTGCAATTATTCCACAGTTAACACAGAAGCATAGTAACACTATTAATATGCTTGTTAAGAGTGTTGACTTACCTAAGTTTGATATTACAACAGAAGTGAAACACGCATATAATAGAAAACGTGTCTTACAAAAACGTATTGATTATAGTCCTTGTAATATTACATTCCATGATGATAACTACGGTGTAACTACAGCAATGTGGGAAGCCTATTATAGATATTATTATAAAGACGGTAACTATGCGTCAGTTGACCAAGCAGGTCTTCCAGCACCGTCACAAGTTTCAGCATATAACAGAGCAAACATTTACGGAACTGACAAACAAAATAAATTCCGTTATGGTTTTGATAATGACAGTTACGAGCCTTTCTTTAATAGCATTATCGTTTACCAAATGTCAAGAAAACGTTATACAGCGTTTACACTTGTAAATCCGATCATTTCATCGTGGCAACACGATACAATGGATCAATCAACATCAGAACCTGTACAAAGTACAATGTCAATTGAGTTTGAAACTGTTTGGTATTCGAGAGGACCAGTTACAGAAGGATCAGCACCAAAAGGCTTTGCTCAAGAACATTATGACAAGACACCAAGTCCACTAACACTAGAAGGTGGCGGAACGTCTAGCATATTCGGTGTTGGTGGCGTTGCATCAGGCGCGGCTGATGTGTTTAATGATATTACTAGTGGAGATGCATTTAGTTCACCAGGAAGATTACTAGGTACAATTCTTAAAGCAGGTAATCTAGCCAAGAATGTAAAAAGTTTAAGCAAAGAAGGTCTTAGACAAGAAGGATTTCAAATATTAAAAGATGCACTAGGAGATGTTAGTGGAGCACCTGTTGGTGGTGTTGCTAATTCTCTATTTCCTAAAACTGCTGGTACAGGATCATTAAAAGATATTACTAACGCTGTAGCAGGTGTAAGTGCTATTGCCGCAGTACAAAAATTAGCACAATCAACAAGTATATCTGATTTGAAAAATACATTAACTTCTAATCCAGATGCACTTGATAATTTAACTAAGTCTACAACGTTTAAGAAAACACATTTAGCCTCTGGCGGTGATGCAAGTGTTAACGCAATTAACTCTGCGTGGGATAATGCTAGTTCGACATTTAAAGAAGCACAAAATAACGAAACGTTAAATAACTTAGGAAATATTGTTAAAGGTATTGCATAATGAGTGGAAATTTACCAACAGAGAAAAAAAGCAGATATAACGAAGACGGAACTAAACGTTTCTTTAATCAATATTTTACAGGTTTCATTAACTTTCCTTCAAACCAAGTTGATGCTGTAATTGGTTTTTTTGAAAGTAGAGGATTTGAAAAAACATCTGCTATTGCTGTAGGCACAGTCTTAATGCAACAAGCAAAACTAGATGGTGTTAATGTTTTTACATTATTAGACACACTTAAGAAAACAGATACAATACAATTAAGTAATGTAGTTACTGAAGTTCTTAACTATAACCGAGAAAAAATATCAACACTTGGTTATAAAACTTCAGACACAGGAAATAGAACCGAAGCAAGAAACATAGAGGTTTAACATGGCAAAGTTTGCCCAAGGTCGTTACAACCTAAAAAACCCAGACAAGTATGTAGGCAGAAAAACTCCTTTATATAGAAGTAGTTGGGAATTTGCTTTTATGAAGTTTTGTGATGAAAACCCCAACGTTGCTAAATGGGCAAGTGAAGCAGTTAAAATCCCATATCTAAATCCACTAACAGGAAAGCATACAGTTTATGTTCCTGATTTCTTCATAGCATATTCGGATAGAAATGGTAAACAACGAGCAGAAGTAATTGAAGTTAAACCAGATAATCAAACTACTATGGAAAGTGCAGGACGAAATAAGTATAAACAAGCACAAGTTATACTTAATATGGCTAAATGGGAAGCCGCTAGAGCATGGTGTAAAGATAAAGGTATATTCTTTAGGGTAATAACCGAAAAAGACATTTTTCATCAGGGCACACGCAAAGGTTGATAAATAATAGTAGCATTTAATAGGTTTATACTATGACTAAAAAACTAGAAGAATTACTTAATATGCCCGACAGTAAAGAGATTGTCGAAGCAGAAAAGAAAAAGGATAAATCAGAAGCAAAGCAACACGCTATTGTTGAACAAGAAGAAACACAGCGTAGCATTGCTGAACTTGATAAGATTTCTGCGGCATTACCACAAGTAAAAGGTTTAGGTGAATTGGCTGATAAAGAACTTAATGAAGTTGCACAAAAGGCCATGGACGCATACGAAGACCTAATGGATTTAGGTATGAACGTTGAAAGTCGTTATAGTGGTAGGGTATTTGAAGTTGCAGGACAAATGCTTAAAACTAACCTTGATGCTAAAGTTGCTAAATTAGATAAAAAATTAAAGATGGTAGAATTGCAACTTAAGAAGGAAAAATTAGATAAAGAAGGTGGCGAAGACAGCGGCCTAGTAGCAGGCGAAGGATATGTGGTCACAGACCGTAATAGTTTGCTTGAAAAATTAAAAAACATGGATAAATAACATATAAGTAATAGGAACTATTGGATATGAAAAAATACAGCGATTATTTAACCGAAGCATATAACGGTAAAACATACGAATTTAAGATCGGCATTGCCGGCGATAATGAAGGTGTTGCAGAAGCATTAGAAGTTGCACTTAGAAAGTTTGGTGTTACAAACGTAACTCCAGGCAAGAAAACACCTATTCAAGAACGACCTTTAGATTTTCCACAATTACAAAACGAAGAAGTAACCTATTACGAAGCAACAGTAACATATCCAACACATGATGAAGCATTACAAGAATATCTAAGTTACAATGTAAATGTTCCTCGTTCTCATATTATTGTACGTAACATGAATGCAATGCAAGAAGTTTATCAAACAGTAAACAATGAGCCATATGAAACTATGCTTACAAAAGAAGAAATTGAAGCAGAGTCTGCTCAACACGAAGTAGGCAATAACAGAGTAATGGATTTGCTTAAAGAACTTGAAGCAGTTCGCAAAGAAAATACATACAGTCCTATTGCAGAAGTTAAAGCAGACGCAGATCAACAACACATGGATGATGCTGAAAAGGCTAAAAGTCCGATAGGGAGTTAATTATGAAATTCGAAGATATCTATAAAAAGATTGAAGCATTGGACGAAGCATTAAACGAAGCGGCATCGGCCTCAATTAATATGTCCGGCGACACTGCTGAAGATGTTATTCAGTTAATGAAAGCATTAAAAGGCGACACAGGCGCAGATGTTATTAAGCCAGCAATCAAACCTATGGCACCTGTAATGGGACCACCAGAGGACGATATGGCTAAATTACGTGATATTGTTAAAGGTCCTGACATGGATGACAAAGGTCCTGACATGGATGACAAAGACGAACTTAAACCAGGCCTCCAAGATAAACCTTGTCCAATTTGTGGCAAGAACCATTTAGGCAATTCAGGATGTTCAGAAGATTACGAAAACGAACCAGATGAAAAATATCAAGACCATCAATACATGACTAAAGATATGACTGCCGACGGCGGTGACTTTGGTCAAAAGAAATCATATGCTCCAACAAATGGTGCAGACAATCCAATGGCATTAGAAGATGAACTTAGAGCAGAACTAGCGGCTAAATTAAAAGAACATATGTCAGAAGGCAAAGGTTGTGGTTGCAATGACGGTGGCGATTGCCAGTGTGACGGTGACTGCGAAGATTGCTCTTGTAGCAAATAATTATTAATATCAAGCAAACTCAATAGGGCCTACGGGCCCTATTTTTTTCGGTAAATACTTTTACTATGGCAAAGAGTTTAGATGGTGTCTTAACCAAAAAGGCACATATAAAAGAACGTTTCACTGAAGAACAGATTGAAGATCTAGCACGTTGTATGGATCCTAAATCAGGCTATCTACACTTTGCTAGAAAATTTGCATTTATTCAACACCCTGTAAAAGGCAAATTACTATTCGATCCGTTTACATATCAAGTTAGACTTTTAGCAAGTTACCACGATCATCGATTTAATGTTAATATGCTACCACGCCAAACAGGTAAAACTACTTGTGCGGCAGTTTACTTAACGTGGTATGCTATGTTCAATCCTGATCAAACTATTCTTATTGCGGCACACAAGTATAGTGGTGCCCAAGAAATTATGCAACGTATTAGATATGTATATGAATGTTGTCCAGACTATATTAGAGCAGGGGTTACATCATACAACAAAGGATCTTTAGAATTTGAAAATGGATCACGTATTGTAAGTGCTACCACAACAGGCAACACTGGACGAGGTATGTCCATATCATTATTATACTGTGACGAGTTTGCGTTCGTTAATCCAAACATTGCTGACGAATTTTGGACTTCAATATCACCTACACTAGCAACAGGTGGTCGTGCAATTATTACTTCAACACCTAACTCAGACGAAGATACATTTGCTATTATTTGGAAAGAAAGTCAAAAGAAATTTGACGAACATGGAAATGAAAATGCAAATGGTGTTGGACAAAATGGTTTCTTTGGATTTACTGCTAGTTGGGATGAACACCCAGACAGAGACGAAGAATGGCGACAAACAGAAATTGGTCGTATTGGTGAAGAAAGATTTAGACGTGAGTATGGTTGTGAATTCTTAGTTTATGACGAAACACTTATCAACTCAATTAAACTTGCATCAATGGTAGGAAACGATCCTGTAGAGAATATGGGACAAACACGTTGGTACAAAAAAGTTGATCCTAAGATGACTTACTGTATTAGTCTTGACCCTTCAATGGGTACAGGGGGAGACTATGCGGCTATTCAAGTTTTTGAATTACCTAGTTATCAACAAGTTGCAGAATGGCGACATAATATTACACCCATACCTGGACAAATTAGAGTACTACAAGATATTTGTAATTACATATCTCAAATGTCTAAAAGTCCAAACAATAGTAACATATACTGGAGTGTTGAAAATAATGCTATTGGCGAAGCGGCACTTATTGTTATCAACGACATTGGCGAAGAAAACATTCCAGGACTATTTGTGAGCGAACCGATACGAAAAGGTCACGTAAGAAAGTTCCGTAAAGGATTTAATACAACACATCAAACTAAAATTAGTGCTTGTGCTAAATTAAAAAGTATGATTGAAAGCGATACTATGAAAATTAATAGTAAAGCACTTATATCAGAACTAAAAGGATTTGTAGCAAGTGGTACAAGTTATAAAGCAAAACCAGGTGAAACTGACGATTTGGTTAGTGCAACATTGCTCAGTTTGCGTATGATGAAGGTGCTCAAAGACTGGGATCCTAGAGTATATAATACGTTTGCGTCAGATCACGTTGATCAAGACGATTTTGAGCCACCCATGCCAATATTTGTAACCGGCGTTTATTAGATAAATACTAACATGAAGAACTTGGATTTAATTGCTGAAGAATTATTCAATAAAATTAGAGGTCGTTTTCCTAAAGTAACACTAGGGGACGAATCTTCTACGATTACAAATGTGCCTAATAAAGCACGATTTTTTGATTTTGACTTTGTTACAGGATCAAAAGTAAATATAACAGTAGATGAAGATGCATTAACTGTAATGTACAGCAACGATCTTTTAAGTGATGCTGAAAACAGCACAAAAGAAAGTTGGTTTGGTTTTATGAAAGAACTTAGACAGTTTGCAAAAAAGCGTATGCTCAAGTTTGATACAAGAGATATAACAAAAACAAATTTAGATAGACGTGATTACCAATATCTATCAACAAACAGACCCGGAGATGAACAAATGAGTGAAAGTAAGATGTATGGAACTAGCAGAACTAGTTTTCAAGATGTTGGAGAGGCAAGACTAGTAGTCAAGCATAGAAATCCAATTGATCAACAAGCGCCAGCAGGACGCACACAACAAATTGATAGCATTTATATTGAAAGTGCAGATGGCGAAAGATTTAAATATCCTTACAGACATCTAAATGGTGCAAGAGCAATGGCTATGCACGTAAGCGAAGGCGGAAACGCATATGACTCTTTTGGTAAGCACATCGTATCACTCAGCGAAGAACTTAGCAAACTACGTCAATTCAAAACTTACATGAATCGTTCAAGTGTAATGGCTGAGGGTCTAGTCGGTTACTTGGACATTGTTAATGAAAGAATTGAAACTGTTAAAGAAACAATTTTTAAATTACAAAGACAAAATTATTACAAAGAAGCATTTGAATCATTTGAAGAAACTGTAATGGAAGAAGTTCCAGAAGATGTGTCATCTACTTGGATTGATGAATTAACTATCCGTCAGTTCAACGAAGAACTGAAAGGTGTATTCCCTTACATTTATAAACTTGTTAAAGAAGGCAGTAAATCTAAAGTTGTAGGACCTGAGGACTTGTTAGGTGAAACTGAAGAAGAAGAAGTAGCAGTTGAGCAAAATACCGACACAGAAAGATACAGCATGGAAGATGAATATGCTTCACACTTAGACAACGTAGTTACTAACTCAAAACACGAACAAGGTCCAGTACAAGAAGGCGAAAGTGTTGAAGATTTTATGACTAAAATTGCTAACAGCGACGACGGTTATGAATTAATGGATCAAGGTCTAAGAGGAAAACACGGTCCTGAAATTGAAAAAGCATTAATGGATATGTACAATGATGTTTCAACCGATCACGGCTTGCATCCAGATGATGATTTTGAACAAATTCACGATCGTATGATAGACAATATCACAGATGACTATGGCACTAACGAAGGCAACGAGTTTGCACAAAAGGTACAAGCACTAAAAGCAAAAGGTGCTAAACCAGGAACTAAATTCAAAACATCAGATGGTGAAGAACATACACTTGAAGATGCTATTAGATTAGCAGGACTACAAGTTGAAGACTTTTGGACAGCAGAAGAACTAATGGCAGAGAAAGGCGCAGATGACGATACTATGGATGTCAAAATTGACAAAGATGGTGCTATTTCAAAAGCAGATGCTCCGGACGAGTTACACGATAAAGAAGAAGAATTACCTTTAGATGAGTTTATCAAAGGACACTTTGATTATACTACTAACCAATTCCCTAAAGGTGAAACAGCAGTAATGACAGCAGTTGAAAAGAAATATGGTGAAGAATCAATTCGTGATGCTGTTGGCATTATGAAGGAATTGGTAACAGGTCAAGACGAAGAAATGTCAAGAATTAAAACTTTGGCGGGATTGGCCCACTAATTTCACTTTTTTGACAAAGTTTCACTTGACTTTATAAGTATGTTTGTGTATTATGTATATACGTGCTACACAATCTAGGCACTTAACAGCCAAAGGCAATTTTTATAGGAGGCTTAATTATGGCAACATTAGCAGAAATTCGTGCTAAACTAAAAGAACAAGAATCACGCACAGGTGGTTCTAATCAACCAACAGGCGATAACGCCATTTACCCATTTTGGAACTTGAAGGAAGGCGAACAGTCTACTGTACGTTTCTTACCTGATGGTGACCAAGCAAACACTTTCTTTTGGAAAGAGCGTTTGATGATCAAACTACCTTTTGCAGGTGTAAAAGGTGAAACTGATTCACGTCCAGTACAAGTACAAATTCCATGTATGGAAATGTACGGCGAATCTTGTTCAATCTTGAACGAAGTTCGTGGTTGGTTCAAAGATCCAACACTAGAAGACATGGGTCGTAAATATTGGAAGAAGCGTTCATACGTATTCCAAGGGTTTGTAACTGAAAGCGGTCTTACTGAAGACAGTATCCCAGAAAATCCAATCCGTAGATTTATTATTGGTCCACAGATTTTTCAACTTGTTAAATCTGCACTAATGGATCCAGATATGGAAGAACTACCAACAGATTATACTGCTGGCGTAGACTTTAGAATTGTAAAAACTTCTAAAGGCGGATATGCAGACTATTCTACTTCAAACTGGGCTCGTAGAGAGCGTCCGTTAACTGAAGCAGAAGCAACTGCTATTGATACACACGGTTTGTTTAACTTATCAGACTTCTTACCTAAGAAGCCAACTGATGTTGAACTTAAAGTAATGCAGGAAATGTTCCAAGCATCTGTTGATGGTGAAGCATACGATCCAGAACGTTGGAGTCAATACTTCCGTCCATCAGGTATGGCGGCACGTACTGGCGATCCAGTAGCAACTCCTTCAACTCCGGCTTCAACTCCGGTTACTGAAGCACCAGCGGCACCAGTTGCTGAAACAGTTGCAGAGGCGGCGCCTGCTCCACAAGCGGCACCACAAACTGATAATAAAGCGGAAGATATCTTAGCGATGATCCGTTCGCGACAAAATCAGTAATTGCTTAACGAATAGGGATCTTCGGATCCCTATTCACATTGAAGGAGAAGTTAATGGCTAATAAAGCATTTGACGTTTCCAAGTTTCGTAAAAACTTGACTAAATCTATTACGGGTATGAGTGCAGGATTTAATGATCCTACTGATTGGATTAGTACAGGTAACTATGCACTCAACTATCTTGTAAGTGGAGACTTTAATAAAGGTGTACCACTAGGCAAGGTAACTGTTTTTGCAGGTGAGTCTGGTGCAGGTAAATCATATATTTGTGCAGGTAACATTGTAAAGGCGGCACAGGATCAAGGTATCTTTGTTGTACTAATTGATTCAGAAAACGCACTTGATGAAACATGGTTACAGGCGCTTAATGTTGATACAGGCGAAGATAAACTGCTAAAACTTAATATGTCAATGATTGATGATGTTGCTAAGACAGTATCAACATTTATGGCAGACTACAAAGATATGCCGGAGGAAGATCGTCCTAAGGTATTATTTGTAATTGATTCACTAGGTATGTTGTTAACACCAACAGATGTAGACCAGTTTAATAAAGGTGATATGAAAGGTGATATGGGTAGAAAACCTAAGGCACTTACAGCACTTGTTAGAAACTGTGTTAATATGTTTGGTTCGCACAATGTAGGCTTAGTAGCAACTAACCACACATATGCATCGCAAGATATGTTTGATCCAGATGACAAGATTTCAGGCGGTCAAGGCTTTATCTATGCATCATCTATCGTAGTAGCAATGAAGAAATTGAAACTAAAAGAAGATGAAGATGGTAACAAGATCAGTGATGTAAAAGGTATTAGAGCGGCTTGTAAAGTAATGAAAACAAGATATGCTAAACCTTTTGAAGGCGTACAGGTTAAGATTCCTTATGAAACAGGAATGAACCCATACAGCGGTCTTGTTGATTTATTTGAGAAAAAAGGCATTCTTACAAAGGATGGTAATAGACTTAAATATGTTTCATCAACAGGTGAAGAAACTAAAGAGTATCGCAAAGCGTGGGAAGCCGGTGGCGAATTGCTAGACAAAGTCATGATGGACTATAACGAACCAGGTGATGTGGTAACTACAATGGAAGAAGAAATTCCTGTTGAAGAAGTATTACAACCTGAGGAGTAATTTAGTTTATGGACAGTTCACAAATTATCGATACTTGGAATCTTTTTAAAGAACACATTGATAAGAAACACTTAGAAATTGTTGCAGAACGCTTTGTCGATCTAATGGCAGACTACGGTGTATCAGATGATGCTTTTAAAGATTCTTTAGGTAACTGTGATTATCTTGATCATGCAATCAATTATTATCTTGACATTGATGATGATATGGTTGCTGATGATGACGATTGGGATTAATGAATGTGGTACGGTAAAATCTCAAAAAATATCACAGAGATTCCAAATGCTATTCAATATTTTGAAAACGAACTAGCAGAAGCAAAAAAAGAAGTTCGAGTCTATGGTAACATAGAAAAGGCCGCGGCAGAAATGCCCGGCCTTGTCGAACATCGCTTTAATCAATTACAAGAATTAGAAGCAATTCTCGAATACCTCAATATTGAACTACGTAGACTACGCAGTTCTTTCTTCAAGAAATATTTAGAAAACTATCAACGTTCGTTGTCAAGTCGCGATGTTGAAAAGTATGTTGATGGTGAAGCAGACGTTGTTGATATGGAAAAGATCATTAACGAGTTTGCTCTTATGCGTAACAAATGGTTAGGCATTACTAAAGGATTAGATCAAAAACAGTGGCAACTTACTAACATTGTTAAACTACGTGTTGCAGGTATGGAGGATGCATCAGTATGAACGTATCAGAAGAATATAAGCAACAACTAAAACAAACACACGAAAATAAAAATTGGGGTACTACTAGTAATTTGCCTAAACAAGTAGAACTTGCTATTGCCAAATATAATCCTCAATCTATTTTAGACTTTGGTTGCGGTAAAGGACAAATTGTAAATTTATTAAAAGAAAAATATCCACACATGACTGTCTATGGATATGATCCTGCATTTAACGATCAACTTCCAGACAGTGTAGATATGATTATGAGTACAGATGTATTAGAACACGTAGAACCAGATGCACTAGAAGCAACACTAGATGATTTAAATAAACGTTGTAATATAGTACAATATCATTTAATTGCTTGTTTTAAAGCAAAAAAAGTTTTACCCGACGGACGTAATGCACACTTAATTATTAAAACTCCAGACTGGTGGCAAGAAATCATGTACAATAAATTTAATGTTGTTCACGAAGATATTATTGGCTATGTTAAAAAAGGTAAGAAGGGTATTCCTAAGGCAGTGACAAAATACGAATGCTTACTAGAGAAGAAATAAGACTACAGTTTGAAAACAAAACAGTATGCTTGGTAGGAAATTCTGTAAAACTATTTGACAACAAAAACAACGGATCGTTGATTGACAGTTACGATACTGTTTGTAGATTTAACAAAGGAATTTCAAAACTAGGTGATCCTTGTTACGGCAATCGATTTGATGTTTTGTTTTATGCACATTCTAATGTTGTTCCAATGGCATGGCGAACAAATCCAACACAATTTGGTGAAACATATCTTATTCAAACAAGTATTAAAGGGCGTCAGCCAGAAAGACTTTTTAATAAACACAAAAGTTATATTGTACCGATAACTAATCTCAGAGATAGATTAAAATTAATAAAAGGTCAAGAACCTTCTACAGGTATGGTAGCCATTGACTTTGTTCTATCTTTTAATCCAAAGAAAATAGTATTATTTGGTTTTGATTGGAAAAAGAATCCAACGTTTTATGCAAAACCCATTGACGTTGAACCTCACAACTATCAAAACGAAGAACTCTACATTAACAGCCTTAAAAACATAGAAATCCATTAAGTCAGAAACACTAACAAATTAAGTTTAGTGTATTAAATATCATTGATGAAACAGCAACTGATAAATCATATTTTGGATAAATTTCCTGAAACATATGAACTGCAAAAACAATATCGCAGTCATCCTGACTACAGTTTATTAACATTAGAAAACTTTATTCCTAGAGAATTAGTTGCATTATTGGCAAAAGAACTAGACGATATTCCATTAGAAGACTGTAAGCATTTTACAAGAGCAGGTTCTTGTATGTACGAGTTTAATAACACTGATCGTACTCCAATACAAGATGCAGTTATACACGCATTACATAGTTCAACGTTTATCAAATGGTTACAAGAAGTTACTGATACTGTAGATTTAATTCCTGATCCGCATCTAGTTGGCGCAGGATATATGAAGTCATTTGCAGGAGACAGTTTAAAAATACACACAGACTTTAACTGGAATGAGCAAATTCGTTTGCATCGTATGTTAAGTGTTGTAATATATCTTAATGAATATTGGCAAGAAGAATGGGGTGGTCAGTTACAGTTTTACGATACTAAAAGAAACAAAGTACACACTAAAGTTCCTGTAGGTGCAGGTAACTGTGTAATTTGGAACTATAATAATTTTGCCTTCCATGGGTATCCAGACCCAATGACTTGTCCCGAAGGTGTAAGCAGAAAGGGTATTAGGTTGTTCTATTATGTTAGTAATGCCAAACACGACGACAAACATCCTCCGCACAGAAGTTTGTATTGGTATGATGAAAAAACAGGAACACCTTACGATCAGCCATGGAACAAGTAAGTTTTATATTGCCTCCGTTAAACTACAAAAGTTTAACTTGGACTGAAAAAAATAATATAGAATACGAAGGTCGCTCTAAAGAGTTTGAAGAGCAAAATAAACGTTATCATCTAGCAGGCTTTACAAAAGAAAATACAAAGTACAATCAAAGTTTTAAAGTAGGTGTTGATATAATTGCATTTGCTCAAACATTGTTTGACAGATGTACTATCTCAGTAATGTATCAAATGCCAGGACAAACATTACCAAGTCATGTTGATACATTTTATAAAATTTCAAATGAATACGGAGTTGACCCGCAAGACTGTATTCGTGTAAACATTTTCCTTGAAGATTGGAAATCGGGTCATTATTTTGAAATAAATGAAAAACCAGTCTTGCATTGGAAGCGTGGTGATGCTATAATAATAGAAAAAGATGAACCGCATTTAAGTGGAAATTTTGGCATGAGTCCAAAATACACTATGCAAATTACTGGAGTAAAGAATGAATTTAAGAGGTGCTAAACCTGTATCAGATAACAAAGTAAAAGAGTTTATTGAACGTTTAAACCCTGTTGCTGATCTATATAATCCTAAACTACCAGAAGAATTTAAGTACGAATTTGTAGATTGGATTTTATCAAGCGAATTTAATTTTATTAAAGGCATTGAAGAATTTGCTAGTATTAAACTATGCAACGGAACTGTTCAAGCGTTTGACCATTTTTATTACAAACACAAAGAAAAACGTTTTAGATTCTTTAAAGGCGAGTTTATGTATCATCAGGCTTGTCTTAAAAACGGTAGTCAGTTTGAATGGATTAACGATATACCTTTGCGTGAAGGCGATGCACTAATCCTTAGTGTGCCGTTCAGTGATAGAGGTATTCAACACCCTGCTACGGATATGTTACTACGCAATGCAGAACAGTTTGGTATTCCTGTACTACTAGATTTTGCATACTATCCTTGCACTAAAAACATTAACTTAAACCTTAGCGAATATCCTGCTGTTGAAACAATTACATTTAGTATTAGTAAAGCATTCTATGGTGCAGAGTATCTACGTGTAGGTGTGCGCCTTGAAAGAGAGGACACAGATGACGGTATTGACGTGTTCAATTCTGTAGATATGCATAACCGAATTAGTTTAAGTATAGCAAGTAGTTTGATAAAAACTTTCCCTGTAGATTGGAATTGGAAAACATATGCAGATGTTTACAATGCGGTTTGCGAGGAGAAAAATCTAAGACCCACTGATTGTATTATGTTTGGTTTAGGCGGTGATGAATATAAAGAATTTAATCGCGGTGGAGAAGTAAACAGAGTCTGCATTAGTGATTTAATTGGAGAAAAAATAAATGACAGTAGTAAGTAGTCATAATGATTGGGATCCTTTAGAAGAGGTATTTGTAGGTATTGCGGATCATGCACGTATTCCTACAGTAGATAAATCAACACACTCATTTGGTTTTGCTGATTGCAAATGGGAACACATTAAAGATCTCGAAGGACCTAGTCCGGAGTGGGTAATTGATGAAGCAAACGAAGACTTAGATAATTTTGCTAAAGTATTAACAGACCTAGGTGTTAAAGTAAGACGCCCGGAGTCAATTGATCATTCAAAAGAATTTGGATCGCCTGATTGGAAAACAACAGGTTGGTATACATATTGTCCAAGAGATTTATTATTGCCTTTAGATAATCTTATTATCGATTGTCCAGGTGCTATGAGAGCAAGACAGTATGAAACAACAGCGTACAGAGATTTCTTGTATGAAGCAATGGAAGGCGGAACCGAGTGGATTGCGGCACCACGTCCTCGCTTATTAGATGAGAGTTATCAACTTGAAGACTTGAGTATTCCAACTCTTGTAAACAAAGAGATTGTATTTGATGCACCTAACGTAGTGCGTCTTGGAAAAGACTTATTATATCAAGTAAGTAACAGTGGAACTAAACTAGGCTATGAATGGTTGAAAACTATTGTTGAGCCAAGAGGTTACAAACTGCATCTTGCTGAAGGCTTTTATAGTTATTCACACTTTGACAGTACAGTAATTCCTTTAAAGCCAGGCTTAGTATTGTTCAACGGTGATAGAATTCGTCCAGACTTTTATCCTAAAATCTTTGAGAAATGGGATAAGATTTTCTTCCCAGGAGATAAGGTAATTGACATTGGTACGAATTTGCCAAATGGTGTATCGCCTTGCAGTAAGTACATTGGTTTAAACTTTATGAGTGTAAACGAAAACTTGGTAATCTGTGATGAGAATCAAGAAGAACTACGTAAAGAGTTAGACAAACACGGTATTGAATCAATTGGTTTACCTATGCGTCAAGCACGTACATTGTCAGGTGGCTTCCATTGTGTTACTTTAGATACTAAGCGTAAAGGCACACTGGAAAGTTATTTTGACTAATCGCGGCTACCATATACCACATCTCGAATATATGATCACAACCAGTTGCGATCTGGCTTGTCCAGGTTGCGACCGGTTTATTGATTACGGACATCCATTCGTTGAGTCGTTTGATGAAATTGTCAAAAATATGGAAGAGTGGTTTGTTAGATTAGACCCCGACCATGTTACTATCATCGGTGGTGAACCTCTTATACACCCACGCATCTATGATATTTTAAAAGAAGCAAGAAGGATATTTGATCATGCAACTATTGAAATATATACAAACGGTTTTCTATTACCTAAGAGACCTGATTTACTTAAGACACTAAAAAAGATTGGTCATGCTAAAGTAAGTTGTAGTATACACAATAGAGATCCAGAAGTACGTAAACTAATAGAAAAAAATTTATGGGATGCCTTTTATTCTAAAGGATCGTGGACTTATGCTAACGAAGGACAGTATGTACAAGACAATGTAATGGTAGAAGTTACCGATCCAACAACAGGCGGTTGGTATGACTATAGACGAGTAGTTGACGGCCAATTAAAACCGTGGGATGATAGAAACCCAATTGGAAGTTATGGTAAATGTGGTGTTGCTACCTATCCTATTATATACAAAAAGAAATTATATAAGTGTCCACCAATTAGTATGTTGCGTACCCATTTAACAAAAACTAAACAACTAAATGATATTGATTGGTCGCCTTATCTACAATACAAAGGACTTGCTGTAGATTGTTCAGCAAACGAGTTAGAAGAATTTGTAGACAATATTTTTAAACCACACAAGATTTGTGCTATGTGTCCTGCTAATCCCGAACTAAAGCCACAAGAAGAAGCCGTAATTAAAAACGTGAAACTATTATGATAACAGTACCTTTAATTACAATGGACAGTAACTCAAGAAGCCTTGGAACGTTTCTTGACAAGTTTAAAGATATTATTAACTTCGAAAGTTACAATCATAAGATACTTGACGGTGCAGAAAAAGTAGTTGTGTTTTTCGAATATGTAGGTGATAACGAATTTACATTTACACAATTTACAAACTTTTTTAAAAGTTATAATATTCCAACACTGCTTGTAATTGACGATAGTTACGAAGGACTAGCAGATAAAAATTTTATTAAATTAGTTGAACAAACTGTAGATAAAAACCCAGCAATAAAAGATTGGGTTATACTAACCAATAATAAAATTCTCGATACAGAAAATAAAATTCATTTTAATGTCCAGTTATTTTTAGATCGCTACGATGGTATTGATGTTAATAAACACATAGGTACTGACTGGAACGGTAATAGTAATTTACGTCGAAAGAAATTTTTATGTTTAAACAGACAAGAAAGATTGCATAGATTAGAAGTAACTGACTTCTTGCTTGAATACGACATTGCTAAACACACGTATCTTAGTTGTCCTCTTGGTAACTATCAATATGTATTAGACGGTACGTTAGAACAACAAGAACATAGAAAGTATCTTGACAAGTCTTTACAAAATGCAAATCTGTCAGAAGAAACTGTACAAAGATTAAAAGCAAACTTGCCTATTAATTTAGATTTAGATGAAACAACATATAAGTCAATGGCAAGAAACTTACCTGACGGTAGCCAATACTATGCTGAAAGTTATTTTAGTATTATTACTGAAGGCGACTTTGATGATGTCCATAGACAAGCATTTACAGAAAAAGTTTTAAAATGCTTTTTATTCAAACACCCTTTTATTGTTGTAGGCTTACAAGATACACTAAAGCAATTAAGGGAATTAGGATTTATAACTTTTAATAGTGTTATTGATGAAAGTTATGACGAATTATCATTTGCACGTCAGCGTTTAAAAAACGTAAAAGACGAGTTAATAAAACTTAATAGTTTGAATATTCACGAACTGCGTGATATGTATAACGAACTTAAACCTGTGTTAGATTATAATAGACAACATTACCTAAACTTATTTCAACAAAAGCAACCTGTTGAACTCTTACACAAAATTAAGAGTTTTGTAAATGATTAATTATAAATTCTTTGTTAGGCAAGTTTAAATGTTTAACATCGTCTATAATACGTTTCTTAGTAGCAACATCTAACGTAGCAATGTCTAACGGTAACGGATAAGTTAATACGTTAATATACCAACGTGCATCTTTAAATCTTGTACAAAAATCACTTAACTTTCCTAATCCCATATAATTGTTTTTGTGCAGTACAGTATTAAATTCTAAAGTGTAAAAATTTGCACCTACCCAGTCGATAAATTTTACAACATCGGCCCATTTGGTTCCGCTTCTTACTTTTTCAGCAAGTTCGCCTATGCCGTCGATACTTAAAATAAATGTTACATTTTTATAGTTGCTAAGTTCTTCAACTACTTCATCACTAGGTATAAAAGTACCATTGGTATTATAAATTACTTCAACTTTATTTTTATGTTTTACTTGATGTAATAAACGCAAGTGTCTATCTGTAATTAACGGCTCGCCGCCTAAAAATAAAATCTTGTCTATTGTGTCTGGAACATTAGTAACACTATCAATTTCCATTAATTTATTTTTGGCTCGACCGTAAATGTCTTGTTCTTTTACAATCCAACTTGTACTAAACTCTGAGTTACACCCGTCACAAGTTAAGTTACATAGATTATCAAAACCTATTTCTAAAAATTTAAGTTCAACTGAATCTGTATCATATTTTTCGTTAAACTCTTGGCGTAGACTTTTATGCTGAATACTTTCTTCGTAATAACATTTTTCACAACCGGATATGCGTTCGCCAGCAAGGCTTTGTTCTCGTAATTCTTTATATGCTTCTGAATGCAATACGTTGGCTACATCACCATCGAATGTATCAATGGAATATTTAAAACGACAACAAGGATAAACTCTGTTACCACTGCGTATATTAGTATGTTTCCAAAATGCACTACACTTCATAATAGGGAATCCATTTGTCATCTAGGTCTTTTTTAAGACATTTAGTTGCTAAATCTAAAAATGGTTTGTAATCCATTTCCGTTTTATCTTCATTACGCATAGGATCAAACACAAATATATTGTTTCTATCTACAATATCTAAATCATCTGTGTGTATGTTTAAGAACACCGGTTTAGTGGTGTCTAAAACGCATTTTAAAGCGTCTACACTGCACAAGACATAGTCAGAGCACTCAAACATATACTCTAGCATTTCAGACCGCTGTACGGGCATCTTAACCAGGTTTACACGGGCATTTAACCACTGTTCTATATGTTGCTCTAGCACACTATCGCCAAGCGGTAGCATTAGTACATAACTAAATTTATTTTGGTTTGATTGTTCAAATAATCTATCAATTTCTTCTTTTGTCATTTTTTAATAATTTCAAAATCAAACACGATAATGTTTAATGCCTTGTCGCTCAAATTAGGAGTTGTACTAATATCTAAATAGCCAGGTAAGAAATAAATTTCACCCTGTGGCATTGGCAAATATGTTTGCCAACTATTATACGGATTCTTATTTTCAACAGGAATACTATTATAGTAATATTCGCTTACTGGATTATCAACAACTAGTCCACCACTGTTTGGATCGCTTGAAACAAAGTACATACCTGTATAAAAACTTCCAGTATTCTTTTTCTTGGTTAAGCAACCACCCGGTAATACACATTGTATCATCGAACGTGTTATAGCAATGTGTTGACCTTGTTTGATATCTAACTTTTTGAAAACATCTTGACAAAATGCTTTTACTTCATCACTTTCACTAATATGTTTGAATAGATTATTAGTTTGAAAGTTATCCTTACTTTGCCAAGTGTTAACGTGCTGAATGTTTGTATTGTTAGACTGTTTTTGATAGTCTTCAACTACTCTATCAAACAATTTAGATACGTCTTCATGCTTGGAGAACGTGGTATGGAATATACTGTTTACAAATAAATTTAATTGGTCCATGGTAAAATTACTTATTTTGCTTTCAAGAACTGTAGACTGTATTTGGCTTCAAATGTAAATAGAGTTATGAAAATCGTGCTAGTTACAGGTGGATTTGATCCACTCCATTCAGGTCATATCAAATATTTTAAAGCGGCTAAAGAACTAGGGGATATGCTAGTTGTCGGAGTTAACTCTGATGAATGGCTAACACGAAAGAAGGGTAGACCCTTTATGCCTTTCAAAGAAAGAATTGCCATTATCAAAGAACTATCCATTGTTGATAAGGTTATTAGTTTTGATGATCAAGACGACAGTGCTTGTCAAGCAATCTTTCAAACACAGTCAACTAGCGGTATAGACGATCAAATAATTTTCGCCAACGGTGGAGATAGAACAGATAAAAACATTCCTGAAATGGCGATGTTTGATAATGTTAAATTTATTTTCGGAGTAGGCGGTCAAGACAAAGTTAATTCTTCAAGTTGGATATTAGATGAATGGAAGGCTCCAAAGACAGAACGTACTTGGGGTTACTACCGTGTACTACACGAAGTCGAAGGTTGTAAAGTAAAAGAACTTACAGTTGATCCTGGAAAAGAATTATCAATGCAACGACATAAAAGTCGTGCAGAGTATTGGCTAGTTACAGAAGGCAAGTGTGTTGTTAATTCAAAATTAGAATCCGGATATAACATACCTCCAAAGACTTTAGAGAAACACGAAGAATACAAAGTTGATGTTGATGCATGGCATCAATTAACTAATCCTTTTGATACGCCTTGTCGAATAGTTGAAATTCAATATGGAGATAAATGCATAGAAGAGGACATTGAACGCAAATGAAAATATTTGTAGGCTACGACACTAGAGAAGACATTGCTTATCAAGTGTGCAAACACAGTATTATAAGCAGACAATCTAACGCAGAAGTACATCCGTTAAAACAAAACGAGTTAAGAGAAGCAGGTTGGTACACTCGTCCTATCGATACATTGGGTTCAACAGAATTTACTTTTACACGTTTTCTTATTCCAGAACTTACTAACTTTGAAGGTTGGGCATTGTTTATGGATTGTGATATGATCCTTACTACAGATATTAAAGAACTGTTTGATCAAGCAGATGACAAGTATGCAGTCATGTGTGTACAACACGATTACAAAGTTGAAGAAGGGTTCAAGATGGATGGACAGAAGCAAACTGTTTACCCTCGTAAGAATTGGTCAAGTGTTGTGTTATGGAACTGCGGACATCCAAGTAACAAAGTAGTAACTACAGATTTAGTTAACGATGAAAAAACAACAGGAAAATATTTGCATAGGTTTAGTTGGCTTAAAGATGACGAGATTGGTGAACTAGATCACACTTGGAATTATTTGGTTGGAGTATATAAAGATCTTGACAAACCAAACTTAATACACTACACTGAAGGCGGACCATGGTTCGAAAATTATCGTAACGGAGAATTTTCACGCTTATGGAAAGATGAACTTTTTAACATGATGAACAAATAATGAGCCATTGTATTATTACAGACGAAAACGATGCTATTGTTAAATGCTTGATACAGTCATTTAAAGATGTGCATTATTCAGGATTTCAAGACTTTCATAAATTCAATAAAGAAATTCCTGTAGTTCTTAGAGGAATGACTGAACGCAAAGCAATACGAACTGCTGAAAAACAAGGAAGAGATTATTTTTATATTGACACAGGATATATGGGTAATCTAAACAAGCGTAAAAACTGGCATAGAGTTGTAAAGAACAATGTACAAAATATGACGCCGCGTTATGATTTACCAGCAGATAGATTTAATTCGATCGACGATAATAATTTAAGATTTACTGGTTGGAAAAAAATGGACGGAGCAATTCTTGTTGTTACTCCATCGCAAAAGCCTTGTTCGTTTTATGGAATTGACAGAGATGTTTGGGTAGACGAAACTATTAAAGAGTTACGTAAGCACACAGATAGACCTATTCTTATTAGAGATAAAGGACTGCGTAGAGAACGTTTAAATGACAACAGCGTCCCTGCACAACTTGTTAGACAACAAATACATTGTCTAGTAACTTATAATTCTATTGCGGCAACCGAGGCAATAAGTGCAGGAGTACCTGCTATTGCACTTGCTCCGGGAGCGGCTGGAGAGTTATGTACTAAAAAGATTAGTGATATTGAAAATCCTTACTACCCCGATGAAGAAAAAGTTATTGCTTGGCAAAACTGGTTAGCCTACTGCCAATACACGACACAAGAATTAGAAAGCGGTTTCGCATTAGATTTAATAAGAGATTTAGAACTATGTTAACAGTTGCAAGTTATATGAAAGTTATTCCTCCTGGAAATTCAAATCCAGAAAAACCTGCACTACTAAAAAATTATATTGAAGGTGTAAACAAAATGGGTGATAAAGGAATTATATGTAATACATATCATCCTATTGATACTGACGTAGCAGTTATACAAGGGTTTGTTCATGCTAACAGCAAAGATACCCCTCACCTTAAATTACGTAGATTAGTATACGAAAATCAATTGGCTAGAGGAAAACGTTGTATAATTGTTGATAGTAATTTATTTTTAGCATACGACAAAAACAATAGTAAAACATATTTGCGTTATGGCTATGATGGTATATTTGCCAACACCGGAGAATATTGTAATGCTCCTGAATTTGTTCAACCCGAACGTTGGCTACGATTGTCAAAAGATTTAAACATTGAAGTTAAGCCTTGGAAGAAAAGAAACGACGGTCATATTTTAATTGCTTGTCAAAGAGATGGCGGCTGGAGTATGCAAGGACAAGATGTTTTAAAATGGTTGGAACAAACTGTTAAAAGAATTAGAGTAGTGTGTGATGCACCTATTATGGTTAGATTCCATCCAGGTGATAAGCAACGTGATACATATCCACAGCGTATTAAACATTTAGATGTTTTTACAAGTGTGTCGCCAAGTCTATTACACGATTTACAAAACGCAAGAGCATTTGTAGGACATAATAGTAGTCCTGGAATTATTGCCGCAATTGAAGGAGTTCCAGTATTTTTAACAGATGCCGGACGCAGTCAAGCAAAAGAAGTTGCACACACTAATTTTCAAGACCTAGCACACATTAACGAATTTGATAGAGGCCCTTGGTTAGAAAAACTAGCAATGTGCCATTGGAGACTTGAGGAACTTAAAACAGGTGCGTGTTGGGAACATATGAGGAAATTTGTATAATGAGAGTACTAGTTGTAACTACATTTCATAAAGAAGGAATGGAATTATATGGACAACGTTTTATGGATACGTTTTCCAAAAATGTAGATCCTAAAATTGATTTACGTGTATATGCAGAAAATTGTACACCAACAGTTAATGATCCTCATGACCGCATAGGAGTATGGAGTGCTGAAACTGTACTAGATAAACTTCAAGCATTTAAAACAAAATGGAAAAATGTTCCTAAAGCAAATGGAGTGTGTCCTCCAGAAATAAAAGCAAAGCGTCCACGAGACTGGCACAAAGAATTTAAGTGGGACGCTGTAAGATTTGCTAATAAAGTATATGCAGTATTTCATGCCTGTGAAGATGAACAATATGATTTAGTGGTTTGGTTAGATGCCGACACAGTATGCCATAGTGCAATTAGTTATGAAAAGTTTGTAAGTTTTTTCCCTCAAGATACATGGCTAAGTTATTTAGGTAGAGGACACAAATGGCCAGAGTGCGGATTCTATGGACTACACACTAAGTCACTTGCCGCCCAAGAGTTTTTAAAAGAATTTGAACGTGTGTATGAAGATGCCGACAATGGTATTTTCAAAATGGAAGAGTGGCACGACTCTTACGTATTTGATCAAGTACTAAAAGGTATTAGACAAACACATTCAAATATACATGATCTTAGTGGACATTTAGTAAAAGGTGAAGGTCATCCACTGATTAACACTGAACTAGGTGCCTACTTTGATCATTTAAAAGGCGCTCGTAAAAAAGAAGGTATGAGTAGATTAAAAGATTTATTTAGAGTTAGAACAGAAGATTATTGGAAAACTGCCAAATGAGATTTAGTTTATTCACAGACAACGGTGCGTTAAATTCTAAACCCGTGTTTGAAGCATTTGCACAAGGGTGCGGTCAACAAGGTCACGAAGTTGTATATAACGACTACAATGCAGATGTAGCAGTCATATGGAGTGTCCTATGGCATGGCCGTATGCGTCCTAACAAAGCAGTATGGGATCACTTTCGTGGTCAAGGTAAACCTGTAATTGTTTTAGAAGTAGGTGCTTTACACAGAAACATAATGTGGAAAGTAGGTATAAATGGGATCAATAGAGATGCTGATTTTGGCGATAGTGACAATAATAGTAGTAGGGCTGACCAACTCGGACTAAAATTAAAACCATGGCGGGAACAAGAAGGAAGTATTTTAATTTGTACACAACACGATAAAAGTAGACAATGGGAAGGACTTCCGCCTATCAGTAATTGGGTTTTAGAAATTATAGATCATATCCGAAGTCAAACCGAACGCCCAATTATAATTCGTCCTCACCCTAGATGTAAACTAGAAGGTATTCAACACGAGTACCGTAATGTTAGACTTCAACACCCCAAACACATTGACGGAACTTATGATGATTTTGATTTAGAGTTTGATAACATATACGCTGTAGTAAATTGGTCAAGCAATCCTGCTATCCAGGCAGTTATTGAAGGAATACCTGTATATGTAAGTCAGCACAGTCTAGCACACGACGTTGGCAATCCTATATTTGGGGATTATAACAATCCAATCAAGCCTGATAGACAGCAGTGGTTAAATGATTTGGCATACACAGAATGGAGTGTGCCTGAAATAATTCAAGGAATTGCACTAAAACGCTTGACTTCTTTCCTATAATGTCGTATAATGTTATGAATAGTATAGGAAATATCCATGAGCAAATACACTGTAGAAGACTGTTTAGAAATTTTGATTGGGCATCGAAATATTCCTGGTGCCTCATGGCGTGAGCACAAATTCAAGTTATTCCCCGAAAATAGAAAAGTCTTAACTAGTATTGGTACACAGGTATTTCGCGGCAAAGCCTTAACAGAGAAACAACACGAACTAGTTAAAACTCTTTTAGTAGAATGGTATACAGAACAGTTTGCCGAGAATGGCATTACTATTTTAGATCATGTAAATTTAACCCGTGAGCCCTACAGAGTAGTTGACAAGTCGCATTGGATTAAACGAACTACAACAAATGATCAAGACTACATTAGTATTCGTTTTCCGTTTAGCAATGAAGTAATTGATCACATTAATGATCTTAAAAAGAACACAGACAAAGAAGAATATTTTTATAATCAACACCAACACAACTTTCTTTTTAATGAAAAGAATGTTTTTAAATTAATTGATATTGCACTACGATTTAAAACAGAATTTGATATCGATGAGGAAATACTAAGTTACTATCACCAAATAGTAGATATTAAAAATCACGAAGAAGATTATATTCCCGGGGTTTACAACTTCGAATATAAAAATTTACATCCTAGTCTAGAAGAACATCTTTTAGATACGTATGGTAAACCTACTCCTGAAAATATTATTGGGTTATGGGATAAACGTAGACTATACGGACTACACCACTTTGACAATATTGCTGTTGCCAATTATTCAAGTTTAAGTCAAAAAATATTTGCAAGAAGAACTTCTAATATTCATGTAAGAACAAAAGTATGGACAAGCACTCAATTGTTTACAGCAATTTATGAGATGGATAGATTTCCTTTGTTAATTTTATTGAACGAAGAACGTGCGGCCGACGAACTTTCTTTGGTGTATAATGATGTTAAAGGGTTTGTTGACAATAAAGATGTTAGTGTAATGTTTAGATTGGACAATAAGAATGGCAATGAATTTAACCAATTCATCAGGGATAAGGGATTAAATAATAGTATAAGCAATGAAACAAAGATTGTAATTGCTAATCGAAAGAAAATAACAAAGCCTATTTTAAAGTCTAACTGGACTCCTGTCTGTATGTTAACATTTGGACCTTCACGCTTTCCAGGTTACGTAGTAGACGGGTACCTAACACAATTTGATCTCAAGTTATATTACACAGAGGAAGATAGTATCATTTCACAATATTCTAAAAAGAGAGATTATCACGAAGGAATCGAAGCAGTATGAGCAGTTGCAAACTTGTAATTTTAGATGAAGTAAATCTAAAAGTTGAAGGACTTGAAGTAGATGTTCGTAGAAAGATTGCGAACAAACTAAAATTTCAAGTTCCATATGCTCGTTATTTGCCTCAATACAAACTAGGTAGATGGGACGGAACTGTAGGTTTCTTTGGTTTGGGTGGTAGTGGTTATATTAATCACTTAGATGTTATCCTTGAAGTTTTACATCAACAAGGTGTAGAAGTTGCTGACATCGAGGATCATAGACACAAACACGATTTAAGTTTTCCAAATATTACAGAACGCTATTGGGCAGACCAGGGAGTGCGTTGGCCTAAAGGTCATCCAGCAGAAGGCGAAGAAATTATTCTACGTGATTATCAAGTAGAAGCAATTAATAATTTTTTAAAGAATCCACAATCGCTACAGGAAATTGCTACAGGTGCAGGTAAAACAATTACCACAGCAACACTATCACATTTAACAGAAGCATACGGACGCAGTCTTGTAATTGTTCCTAACAAGTCACTTGTTACACAGACAGAAGAAGATTACATCAACTGCGGTTTAGATGTTGGCGTATACTTTGGTGATAGAAAAGAGTTGGGTAAGACACATACTATCTGCACATGGCAATCACTAAACATACTAGACAAACGTAGTAAGAATGGTGAAGATGTATTATCACTAGCAGAGTTTTTAGATGGTGTTAGTACAATTATAGTAGACGAGGTACACCAAGCAAAAGCAGATGTACTTAAAAAATTACTAACACAAAACTTAAAGAATGCACCTATTCGTTGGGGACTAACAGGTACTATACCTAAAGAACAATTTGAATTCCAAAGCATCTTAGCAAGTTTAGGTCCTGTTATAGGTAGCATTACTGCTAAAGAATTACAAGACAAAGGCGTACTATCAGACTGTCACGTTAATGTTGTACAGTTAGTAGACATTGTCGAACATAGAGATTATCAATCAGAATTAAAATACCTCGTAACAAATGACGATCGTATAGAATACATAGGCAAACTTTTAAACACAGTAAAAGACTCAGGCAATACTCTAATACTAGTAGACCGTATTAGTGCAGGCGAAATGTTACAAGAACTAATACCCGGCAGTGTCTTTGTCAAAGGCGATGTTAAATTAAAAGATAGAAAAGAAGCGTATGACGAAATTAATGAAGGTACCAACCATGTTGTTATTGCTACGTACGGTGTGGCTTCTGTCGGTATCAATATCCCTAGGATATTTAATCTGGTGCTTATTGAACCTGGCAAAAGTTTTGTAAGGGTTATTCAATCAATAGGTAGAGGCGTAAGAAAGGCAAAAGACAAAGACTTTGTGCAAATATGGGATATCACAAGTACCTGTAAGTATGCAAAGCGACATCTTACACAACGTAAGAAGTTTTACAAAGAAGCACAGTATCCGTTTACTTTAGAAAAAGTAGATTGGCAATGAGAGGAAAAATATGAACATACTGACACTAGATAATAAAGCATTTTCCTTAAACAATTTGCCTGAACAAATTGAAGAAGATATTAGATTTAGCGTATTAGATAATTCAGATCCAAGTAATCCTGATTTTTATTTTATGCCTTTGATCTTTTTAGAATCTTTTAGTTCTCCAGCGATTGTATTAGAAATCGGAGGAAAAGAAGTAAGTATGCCACTTGACTGGCATATTGCAGTAGGAGATAGTACAAGCGGAAACGATTTGGAAATTCTTCCACTAACATCGATTAATGATAGAGGCTTTGAAGCATTTATTTTTAATCCACTAACAAGTTTTAAACCAGACTTTGCAGATTTAAAAGTTATTAATTTTTATAATGATGTTAAATGGCACGTGCCTAAGAGTAAGAACGGACAACTACTAAGTGTTCCTATTACCGAAGGCGACAATCCATTTTGTGCATTCTTTATTAAAGATGTATCGAGGCAAATTGAAACTATTGATTACGGAGAATTGTTTTAATGGATAAACTGTTTTCTGACAAATATGCTTCATTGCTTAATCAATTACATAATAAGAAACCACATTTTGGAGACTCCGGTAGGTACAAAGGTTTAACCAAGTGGATGCAAAAACACAATGCCAAGACTGCAATCGATTATGGTTGTGGAAAAGGTTTTGTAATGGAAAGTGTAAAACAAGACTTGCCAGGAGTTACAGTAATAGGATATGATCCAGGTATGCCAAACTTTGCTTCAATACCGACAGAAGCAGTTGATGTTGTTTATTGTACTGATGTGCTTGAACATATTGAACCAGACATGATTGATAATGTTTTAAAACATATTCATAGTTTGTTTAATAAGTCTGCTTGGTTTGTTATTGATACTGTGCCTGCTAAGAAACACTTACCCGACGGACGTAATGCACACCTAATTATTGAAAATCAAGAATGGTGGACAAATAAAATAAAAGAAAATATGCCAGGTATTAAGTTTGATGAGAACTGGTTTAGTAAACGTAGAATTGTAATGGAACTTGTGAAAGATGGAACGAATTGATATTAGTCCACACTTAGTATACAAAGTACACTGTCCTTTAGACTTGTCTGCAATAGCAGAACGAGGTGCTAAACTGTTAGACACTATTCATGATTCAGGTGAAGTAGAACAACAAGGTGGCATAACAAGTACGGGACATTTAGATGCTCCTCATATGTGGCCTGAAACACAGATACTTAACAACTGGTTACGAGCAAAAGCAGAACACGTTCTTAAAGAATGGAATATTAATTTTAATAGTTTTGGTGTAACTAAAAGTTGGGTAAACAGTCATTATAACGGTGCTTGGACTGATGCACACGATCATGGGGATAGCCATTTAGTATGTTCTGTCTATCTTCAACAACCCGACTACGGCGGAAACTTAGAGTTTGAGAATCAAGGTCGTCAACTGTTTGCGGGTTATCCACGCTTTGCCCAGAACAAATCAAAACTACATAATTACTTTACAGAGGTAGAAGTAAAACAAGGAGATGTTGTTTTCTTTCCTGGTTGGTTAAGTCATAGAAGTCAACCTAATGAATCCTTAAACAGAAGAATTGTTATGGGGATGAATTGGCATTGTGCATTACAACGCCCACAACAAAAAGATAACGATCATATAACGAGGCAAGATGTTTAATATTTGGAATAAACCATCAACTATTATATTAGATTGTTTTACTGATCAACGAGTTATCCACGATGCATATGAACCAGTACTTGCTAAAGATTGGATGCCAGATTGGTGGAAGAAGATGCCTGCCACACGTAAATTTGACAGCAGAACATATCAAGGACTAGACAATGCTACACTAAAACGTTGTCCACACGTTAATCAATTGTTAACAACAGGAGTAATTTTTCCTGCTTGGATGCAATTACGCATTAAAACTTTTGACCAACCTGATCAAGCAATGGTGCAAACATATCCCGAGAACAGTCCTGTTATTCCGCATGATCCTCAAGACTACGCACATCACAAGCCAAATATGTTTCACGGCAAAGTTATGAGTCCTTGGCAAATTAGAGATAAGAGCGGAATCGATTGGATGTGGATGGCTCCACAATGGCATCAAACTAATCCATTAGAATATTGGACTGTACCAGCAATAACAGAATTCAAATATCAACACGCCTCACTAGTAAACATTATGGTTCCGTTTAATACTGAACTAAAAGTTGAACCTGGCGATCCGTGGTTACATTTAGTTCCACTGTCTGATAAAAGAATAAAAATAAAAACTCATCTTGTAACAAGCCAAGAACTAGGGAAACTTAATAGCCTAATGATGGGTGTTGGTAGTTACTCGAAATTTATTACACGTATGAAGAGGAAAGGCAAATGACTATGAAAGCAGGAAAAATTTGGGGACAAACAGAATTAATTCATGCAAACGGTGTGCTAGAATTTCACCGTATTGAATACAAAGCAGGATATAAATGTTCAGAACATGAACACAAATATAAATGGAACGGATTCTTTGTTGAATCGGGCAAGATGCTTGTCCGTGTTTGGCAAGATGACCAAGACGGATTAGTTGATGAAACTATTCTTGGTCCAGGGGAGTTCACGCAAGTGAAACCCGGAAAAGTCCACCAGTTTGAAGGTTTAGAAGATGGAGTCGCTTTTGAACTTTACTGGGCGGAATTTAATCACGATGATATCGTGCGTAGAACAGTCGGCTCCGAAGTAAAGAAAAGGAAGTAACATATGTTTACAAAACTACTAGACGGTGTGGATAAAGCACTAGCAACTAAACTAGTAATCTTACACACATTAGTAATTGCAGTCAGTAATTACTTGGTAACAATTAGATTTGATTTATTCCCAGGCGCAGAATTGCCTTTGTTTGGATCATTTCCACTAGCGGCGGCGGCGTTTACGTTTCCGATCGTAGTTGTTGCAACCGACCTTACAGTACGTATGGTTGGAAAGGAAGCAGGCCGTGCAGTTGTAGCAATGGCTATTCTACCTGCGATCATTGCATCAGTGCTTGTTCTATTAGCACTAGGTGATGAACACGCATACAGAGTAGGTATCGCTTCGGGTACTGCCTATGCAGTTGGAACTATGCTTGACGTATATGTGTTCCAACATATCCGTGAGAAGTACACAGAAATGTGGTGGGCGGCACCAGCAATTTCAACTATTGCCGCAAACATTATTGACACATATACATTCTTCTACACTGCGTTTTATCCAGCACCCTGGGTACATGGCGTAGCATTTAACAACACATTAACTAAAATTGTTGTAGGATTAATTGTATTCCTACCTGCATATGGTGTATTGTTAAGTTACCTAAAAGGTAAAATGAATGTCAAAGGTCAAGGGTAAACTTATTCCAGGCCAGGCATTGATATACGAGCGTGCCGACGGTATTGTGTACGCTCGATATAGAGATCCGCCCTTTAATAAATTACCTAGATGGATTGTTGGAGGAGTCCCTGAAAAAGGGCTCTTCCACAATCAACAAGAATTAGAGAAGTTATTAAAAGTTGCAGAAAGGGTACCAACACTTCAAAAGGCACTTGACAAAGTTGCTTTAATATGGTATACTATAAAAGATGATGAGAGATCCGAACAAAATATTTGAAATTGAAAAACCATTTCCTGATTGGATGGTGCAGTACATTGAAGACCAAACCAAAGATGTAAATTGGCAATTTGTAAGTGTACCTGAAGAACACGAGGAAGGGTTAAACTATAGAACGCCAGCATTGTTTACCAATGTAATGTTCTGTACCCAAAGCAACATACTTGATGATCATAAAGAACTTACAAAGTTATTGCACACTGCACTAACACGAGAAATTATTACTAATACAATTCCAGATGCACAAATTAATCAAGTAACAAGAACAAGATTAAATGGTACAGTTCAAGGAGTGTATTACGGTCCTCACAATGATGTTAGAAATGGACAACCAGGACTTTGGACGTTTGTGTACTATGTAAACGATGCAGACGGAGATACTATTTTCTTTTCAGACGAAGGCAAGACTGAAATGAAAAGAACAAAATATAAAAAAGGAAATGCAATCTTATTTCCTGCACATTATTGGCACACCATGGACGTGACAACTGTTCCATTACGTGTTAGTATAGGTATGACATATTCAATAGAGACAAAATTAAATGCAGAATAAATTACCTTTAAAAGATGTACTTGCGGCAATTGACATGGGTGCTAAAGAAGTTTGGGATGAACTATCTGATGAACATCGTAAACAAGTTTCGTTTTATTTGTTAAACAGATATGCAAGTGTAGTAAAAGGTAAACGTGAAGCACAAGAACTTGCTGTGTTTAAAACAAATGAATACTACAACAAACATTATTTTACACTAGCCAAACATCAAAAACTTATGTGGCAACTATTGTGTATGACGCAAAGTGCTGAAAAGAAAATTAACTATCACGAGTGGATTGGCTATAAGAAAAAAGGCACAGACAATAATAGTAAGATGGGAAAAGAACTTGAAAGAATTTTTCCTAATATGAAAACCGATGAAATTGCAATGCTTACTAAGTTGAATACTAAAAAAGAAATTGAAAAGTATGTAGAGGAATTCAATGGCAAAAACTAAAGGAACAAGACTGTTTACATTTGGTTGTAGTCTAACTAGATATCATTGGCCAACTTGGGCAGATATCCTAGGACAAAGTTTTGAAGAGTTTTACAACTGGGGTAACCGAGGTGCAGGTAATAGACAAATACTCGAACGTTTTTCAGAAGCAGTTGCTAAGAATGCATTCCTACCCGATGATGTAATTATTATTCAATGGACAGACTATCATAGGTTTGACTATCATATGTGGAATCCTGAAGCACACGAAACTTGGTATCCAGGCGGTGGTCTCTTTAGTAACACAGAACAAGACCCAACTAAAGGACTTGTAATTAGTAAACTGTGGAATGAACAAAGTTATCAAATGCACAGTTTAAATTTTATTCAAGCAGGTGTGGCACTAGCAAGAACAACAAGATGCAGAGTATATATGACGTTTGCACACGATCTACGTCCTGATTTTAACACAGGCGAATTCCAAGGATACAAAAAGATGATGCAAAATTCTTTTTGGTTGCCTGGAGATATGTATAGTTGGCTCATAGTAAATCATGATAAACGTTTAAGTTTCCAAGGTGCAGATATGGGTAACCTTAGTGATGAACCTCAGATCGATCATCACCCAACTCCAATTATGTATTATCATTGGTTGAAAGAAAGAATTAGCACAAGGCTTAATCTGCAAATAGATAAAGACTTTGCAACAAAAATGCAACACGCATTAGAGAATACAAAGATATACAACGACATCGGTGAGTCTATTTTAAATGCGGGTTACGATACAAACAAACATTACGTTAGGGGTTATTAATGACAAAGCCATACGTTTGTCAATACTGTAACACAGGATATACAAGAGAAAAAACTCTTGCTGTGCATATGTGTGAGCAAAAACGTAGAGCATTGCAAAAGAACGAAAAGCACGTTCAATTAGGTTTCTATGCATTTGAACGATTTTATCAACTGTGTCAAAATCTACAAGGATCAAAAACATATGAAGAATTTTGCAAATCACCTTACTATAATGCTTTTGTTAAGTTTGGTTCCTTTGTTTCAAATGTACGACCTCTATATCCAGAAAAGTATGTTGACTATGTGGTCACTTCAGGGGTCAAACTTGACCACTGGTGCAGAGATGAATTATACGAAAAGTACGCACTCGAACTTATTAAAAAAGAAGGCGTTGAAACAGCAGTAGAGCGTTCTATCAAAACTATGATGGATTGGGCTGATGCAAACAATGCTCCGTGGACACACTACTTTCGGTACGCTAGTTTAAATAGAATAACCCAACAACTTAAAGACGGTAAGATAAGTCCTTGGCTAGTACTCAATTCCAAAACCGGAAAAGAAATGTTATCAAAGTTCAGCGATGAACAATTAGAAATAGTATATCCTGTAGTCGATCCCCAACACTGGGCAATGCGTTTTAAAAGATCACCTGCTGATGTAGAATTGGTAAAAGAAATTGCTGAAAAGGCTGGAATTTAATTTGACTTTAGATTTTAAAATGTGTATAATGTAATTATGGAAATAGATAGAGAAAAATATAAAGTAACATCAAATCATATAGGTCCAGACGGCGAAAGTGTTGATAGACTTTATGGCGGCGGCGCTGGAACTAATTCTTTAAGAGTTGTTAATAGAGATTACACAGAGTATAAAGGTAATATTAAAAAAGTTAGTATTATTAAAAAAGATATGAGTGGTAATAACTTTAGAAGTCATGTTTACAAAACAGATGACAATAGATGGTTTGATCGTTGCGGATTACCAATCGCCAAACCAACCAATGTTAAAGAGGAGGACGAAGATGTTACACAAGATTAGTCAGTTTTGTGATAAGATAGATTCGATTAAAAAAGACGCAGACAAACTACGAGAATACAAGTACGGTGAGAACAAAAGAACTAATCAAGAGATTGATAATTTAATTGCACAAATACAAGCAGACTGTTATCTAGTATCTCAAGATAAAAGTACATACCCAAAAGAAAAATAATGCCTGATATTGATATAGATTTTGCAGACAGAGATGTAATACTTGATAAACTAAAACATCGAGTAGCAAAACTTTCTACGGGTAAAAAACATAACACCGGAATTTATGTTACTGAAATTCCACACAATCCGGTTGACAACATATCAACTATCGACTATGAAACAGCAGAGGATAGAGGCTACTTTAAACTAGATTTTCTTAATGTTTCGATATATACTGATATAAGAGACGAACAGCATCTCTTATCACTAATGAAGAAAGAGCCACTATGGGAATTACTCACGCACAAAGAATTCAGCGACAAATTATTTCACGTCGCAGGACACTCTACCGTCCTACAACAGATGAAGCCGACAACTATAGAACAACTAGCCGCAGTCCTAGCGATGATCAGACCCGCCAAACGTTATCTGATTGGGAAAGAATGGACTTTGGTGATGAAAGAGATTTGGACTAAACCTTCGGACGACGAGTATTACTTTAAGAAAGCACACGCAATGGCTTATGCTGTTGGTGTAGTTGTACACATGAATTTGTTATGTGAGCAACTTAACGAGGCTTCCTAATCAGTTGGACCGAACGTCTTTTTACTCTTTTAACGGATAAGTTTTTTAAATTTACACAAGGACCGTGTATTACTTTTACATCTTTACTGTTCATGTTTACCATGCAGTATCTAAATGATTCCATCTCATGCCTTAAAAAGATATTAATAGGAATCATTCGATTTGATTCCCACCACCAAACTTCTCCTAAACTTAGGAATATGTCCTGATGCTCTTTAGTTACTATGTCTGAGTAGACATACATACTTGTGATGAAATTATCTTGGTTGTTGATGATCCCGACATACTCCTGGCCACCGTATGTAACCACGCTTAAGAACGGGAATTTTTCTTCAATGTCTTTTCTTAGCATAACTCGATATTAATAAATATGTGTAAGGGAAATTAAAAAAATATGCAACTTACACCCAGATATTTAGTCAATAACAAAACCATTCTCGTAGCAGATTTGGCTACGGGTGTTGCAACGGAGTATAGACCAGTGTACGCAAAAAATTTACAAGTATATCGAGGTATCGACAATGTCCTTACTTTCGAAGTTAAAAACAATGATCAAAAGAAAGTAAGTATTCTTAATACTTACACACCTAAGTTTGTAGCCTTTGATTCAAACAATACAATGGTGCTTGAACTAACAGGAACTGTTACAGAAACTACTACGCCAAGCAAAGTAGGACAGTTCGAAGTTAAAGTTACAGCAAACGATGTATTAAATTTAAAAGATCAGTTCTTAACATATCACGTACACTTAATTAAAAACTCTGATGACACTGCTGTATTGACTTATGCAAATGCTCACTTTGAGGCTTGTGGAAATATTCAAATATCTAGTTGTGCATTCCCTGGACCTAAAGAGTCATACTCTGTACAATCATTTACTGAAAACAACAGCACTTGGTACAGTGAAAAAATTGATGCAGAGCCAGCACTAAATGGAAATGAAGCATTACACACTGCGGCTATCTACTCTACAGGATTTGACGGTGAAGTAACTATCCAAGCAAGTTTAGAAAATCAAAATCCAACTAATTGGGTAGACGTTGCTAATTTAACTCTTACTAGTCCAACAGAACCAATGTATGTAAACTTTAACGGAATCTACAGTTTCATTAGAGCCAAGTATACCAAAACCAATTCTGGAACAATTGATAAAGTTCTCGTCCGAAACTAGTTGACTTTACTTGCGACTTATACTATAATAATAGTATGAGCATCGTATCGGATACATTACATCTGCACCTACCAGCAAAACGTAAAACAACTCCAAGTGGTTGGACTAGTTTTAATGCACCCTGTTGTGTACACAACGGAGATAGTGCTGACAAACGTCAACGTGGCGGTTTGATTGCTAATGGCGATGGCGGTATTTCATATCATTGTTTTAACTGTGGATACAAAGCAAGTTGGACTCCGGGTAGACAGTTAAGTTATAAAATGCGTAAACTTCTACAATGGTTAGGAGTTCCAGATGATACTATTACTAAACTTGCACTACAATGTTTACAAATTGCAGAAGTTGGAAAAACAAATATACAAATCGAACTTCCAACATTTGAAACAAAACAACTTCCGAAAGATGCTAAACCTATAAACGAAAACACTCCATTAAATGTTATAGAATATTTACAAACACGTAATTTGTATCTAGAAGATTATAAATTTCACTGGAGTCCTGAATTCAAAGACAGAATCATTATTCCTTTTTATTACAAAGGGGATGTTGTAGGATATACCGCACGTAAGATTACAGACGGTAATCCGAAGTATCTAAGTGACCAACAACCTGGGTATGTGTTCAATATCGATGCTCAAACGTATGAACGCAAATACACAGTAGTTGTCGAAGGTCCGTTTGATGCTATTGCTGTAGAGGGTGTAGCCTTGCTTGGTAGCGAAATCAAAGACCAACAGGCTATGCTCCTTGACAGTTTAAATACAGTTAAAATAATTGTTCCAGATAGGGACGAAGCAGGTAGTAAAGTTATTGACGAAGCAATTGATTTGGGTTGGTCGGTTAGTATGCCTGAGTGGGAAGAGAGTATAAAAGATGTAAATGATGCTGTGCGAATGTATGGGAAAGTTTATACTTTATATTCAATTATAAAATCTGCAGAAAGCAGTGAATTAAAAATTAGACTTAGGAGTAAAAAATGGTTTGGTTAAAAACTTTATGGCAAAAGATTACAAAGCCATATACAGAATGGAAGGAGAAGAGACGTTTGAAAAAACGAATCGAGGAACTTAAAAAGAGAGATCCTTTTATATACAAATAAATGTTTATGAGTGAATTTAGACAAGGCATATTTAATTTATTAAAAAAGATCATTGGCGGTAGCAGTGTTATGCTAGCCGTCATTTATACCATTGGCCATATCGTAATTGCCATGGTTTGTAATAATTTTATCACGGGTGCTTCATTTGAATTGGCGGCAGTTGATGCCATTGTTGAACCCATGATTAACGGTGTGTGGTTTTATATACTACATAAATTATATAAAAAGTTTAAAGGTGTAGAATGATTCAATGGGGTATAGTAGGTAACAGTCACGATGCTAGTTTAGCAGTGTTTGATGACGACGATCTTAAATGGGCGGCACTAGCAAAAGACTTTAGTGGAGTTGCTAATGACCCACACCTAAACAGCGAAATTATAAAATATGCTCTCAACGGTTGGGGCGGTCCTGAAAAAGTAGTTTGGTATGAACGACCAACACTTAAATCTTTTAGGCAGTTACTAGCAGGCCAAGGTTTTCTATTTGAAGAAAACAATATTAAAAAATATCTAAGAAGATACATAGGATATCGTTTACCAATTGAGTATATGAATCATCACCATAGTCATGCCGCATATGGTTATTATACAAGTGGCTTTAGAGATGCTAGTATTATTTGTATTGACAGTATTGGTGAGTTTGAAACACTAACAATGTGGAAGGGCGATGGAGACAAGTTAATTAAAGTTAGTTCGCAAGGATATCCACATAGTTTAGGTTTGTGGTATAGTGCTATGACACAACGTTTAGGATTTATTCCTAATAAAGAAGAATACGAAGTTTCTAATCTTGCTAAGAACGGTGACTGGAGACGTTACTATGATTTCTTAAAAGATTACTTTTTTGAATTTGAAAGCAGACCATTCTGTATTGTAAAACTAAAAGAGAATTGTCATAGAGGATTAAAATGGTGGGCACCAGAAATTAAACAAGATGATCTAGTAGACCTTGCCGCGGCAACTCAAAAACTGTTTATGGATATTGTATTAAGGTTAACTACTAGTATGGCACTGCGTATGCCTAGCAAGAATCTAGTTGTTACTGGTGGGTGTGCGTTAAATAAAGGCGCAATGGATTATATTAGACCCAACTGGGACAATCTTTGGATACCCCCTAATCCAGGTGATCCTGGCTCATGTATTGGAGCAGTATTGGCTTCGGAAAAGAAACATATTGACTTTAATCCTAATGTATGGTATAATAGTAAGTAAAATAAGGGAACTAAATGGCAAAACAAAATAAAGACTACGGCTATGATGTACAGAAAGTATATCTAGAAATGATGTTGAGCGATGCCCAATCATTTGTGCGTTGTCAAAGTATCTTTGATAGTTCGTTGTTTGATAGAAAATTACAAGACGCCGCAGAATTTATTAACAAGTATGTAAGTGATCATAACGCATTACCTACACAAGATATGGTGAATGCAAGTTGTAAAACTGATTTGAAAATTCCTGAAGGTCTACGTGAAGAACACTATGATTGGTTACTACAAGAGTTTGAAACATTTACTAGACACAAAGGTTTGGAAAGAGCAATTCTTGAAAGTGCTAACTTACTTGAAGAAGGCAACTACGGTCCAGTTGAAGACAAAATTAAAAATGCAGTACAGGTAGGACTACAAAAAGATTTAGGTATTGATTACTTTGAAGACCCTAAAGGTAGACTACAAGGACTAAAAGACAACAACGGACAAGTAAGCACAGGTTGGGCAAGTTTAGATAGGAAACTGTTTGGCGGGTTCAACAGAGGTGAACTGAATATCTTTGCAGGTGGTTCTGGTGCAGGTAAATCTTTGTTCTTAGCAAACCTCGGTGTTAACTGGGCACTTGAAGGTATGAATGTTTGTTATCTAAGTTTTGAATTGAGTGAAGCACTTGTAGCAATGCGTATTGACAGTATGTTTACTGATACACCAACAAAAGAAATATTTAAGGATCTTGATGGTGTTGAAATGAAAGTTAAGATGCTTGGTAAGAAAACTGGCGCATTTCAAATTAAGTATATGCCAAGTGGTAAGACAGCAAATGATATTAGAAGTTATTTGAAAGAATATGAAATTAAAACAGGCAAGAAGATTGATGTATTACTTGTAGACTACTTAGATTTACTAATGCCTATTAGTAGAAAAGTATCGCCAAGCGATTTGTTTATTAAAGATAAGTTTGTATCTGAAGAATTGCGTAACCTTGCAATGGAAACACAAACTGTGTTTGTAACAGCGTCACAGTTGAACAGAGGTGCAGTTGAAGAAATTGAATTTGATCATTCACATATATCAGGTGGTTTGAGTAAGATTCAAACAGCAGACAACGTTATCGGTATCTTTACAAGTAGAGCAATGCGTGAGCGTGGACGTTATCAAATACAGTTAATGAAGACACGTTCATCAAGTGGTGTTGGCAGTAAGATTGATTTAGATTTTGATGTTGATAGTTTGCGTATTAGAGATCTTGAAGACGACGATGACAACAACTACAACACTGCTCCACAAGGTGGATCGAGTGTACTTGCAGGACTAAAAAGAACAAGTGCTGTTGAACAAGGTGAACCAACCGAACCAGATCAAGGTGTGCCTGTTAGAAAAGTAAGAGCAGAAACCGATTCAACTAAACTACGTGAATTCTTAGGCAATCTTGGCAATGAATAGTATACACGTAGTTGACAACGTATTTCCTGATTGGTTGTTAAAAACTATACAACATAGTATTAGCAATTTAAAAGAATGGGAATACGGTCGTGTACAAAGTGCATTCAACGAAGAATACGAAAACTATTACAACTGTGTACTATGGCACAAGAATTATCCTGAAGCAAAAGATCCTTTAAAAGGATTAACCAATACAATCGCTAGTTGCTTTGCACTAGAAGTTTTACCTAAAGTAGTTAAGTCTGCCACACAGAGTTTACAAATTGCCAGACTAAATGGAACTACTCCTGCTAGTACACAATACCCACACAGGGACTGTGATATGGGAGAAAACATTGATAATATGTATAGTATAGTTTGGTATCCGTTTGACAGCGACGGTGGTCTACGCTTTTGGGAAGATCAAATTGTTTTAGATAAACCGTCACAGGTTGTAGAATACAAAATAAACAGAGCCGTGGTATTTCCTAGTCATATTCCACACGCAGGATTAGCACCTACAGACTGGCCTATGCGAGTAAGCATAAACACAGTTTGGGCTCTTAATTAGATTCCTAGGGTAAAAAATACCCCCGTGCGACAGACGCCTTAAATGCATGAAAATCACCCCTAAATGGCTCTTATTTGCCGACTTAAGGAGTTTTGCTATACTTTGTATGTCTTAGGTATTTTTACACGGCGAGCACCGTTTTAACCGCTTTTAACACGCCTTTAATATACGTATATTAAATAGAGTTATGATAAAAGATTTTATAGGTGTATTCGAAAATCAACTCGATCCAGAATACTGTCAAACTGTTATTGATTACTATCATCAGCAGGAAGGCACACGAATACTAACACGCCAAACAGCAAACGAACGAGCACCAAAGATGAACAAGGACGGTTCGATGCTATATGACGAAGGCGAGTCTGGTACGTTTGCTCTTAGCATGAATAAATTGCTAGAGCCCTACTATAATGCACTACAGAACTGTGTGCTAGATTACACACAAGAATATGGTGTGTTTGAAAATCTTAATCCAATTCAAATATCACATTCAATAAAAATACAACACACTCGGCCTACAGAAGGTTATCATATTTGGCACTGTGAACACGCAAGTCGTGATACAGGCCAACGTGCTTTATTGGCTATGGCCTATCTGAATACTGTACAAGAAGGTGGCGAAACAGAGTTCTTATACCAAAGCAGACGTATACCTGCTACACAAGGAACTATTATGATTTGTCCGTCTGGCTTTACTCATACGCATAGAGGCAATCCTCCACTAAGTGGTGACAAGTATGCTATCACCACTTGGTTAGAGTTTACTCACTGATTACCAGTTATTGGTAGATTTAGTAGACTGATGTCCTAAGATTTTATCTTTGTTAGGACCATGCTTTACTACATATCCAGAAGTACCATTGGCATTTACTTCAACCTCTTGACGAGCCCTCCATAA
>Ga0255780_10000321_pt1 | contig 46897 bp, 25 predicted proteins | sample 071ome_32_FD_179978 | JGI IMG/M metagenome (GOLD analysis project Ga0255780, IMG submission 179978) | Coastal salt marsh microbial communities from the Groves Creek Marsh, Skidaway Island, Georgia - 071405AT metaG (version 2) | ecosystem: Environmental > Aquatic > Marine > Intertidal zone >... | reverse complement strand
TGCGCTCGCTCGCCAGCCGGGGCGACGAAGACGCGGTCGAGTTCGGCGCGGCGCGCGCGAACGAAGGCTTGGACGTCGATCCATCGGCGTCATCGCGCGGTTTCTTCTCCTCGGCTTGGGTGAGGGCGCGCGTGGCGCGGATTTCGACGCGCGTCACGTGGTTGGCGATGACGACTTGGATGACGGTGAGACCGCGGAACATGAAGCGCGAGGAGAGGCGCGTGAGGATGAAGGCGTCGTCGGCGCCGATGGATGGGAGTTTCGCGAGCGCGCCGTCGGTGAGGGAGACGATGGAGCGGGAGCGGATGAAGGAGAAGGAAGCTCGCGCCTGAAGACGCGCGAATCGACTGTAAAGTCGAATCGTCGCTTCAGCCTCGAACGTACCGACCGACCGACCGACTGTCCGATCGAGTCACATTTGACGGTTCATGACTCAGAAAGTACCCCTCTTTCGGAAGGGAACATTTTTCAAAAACTCGCGACAAAGACAGCCCAGCCCGATCCCGACCCCGACCGAGCGACACACGCCGCCGACGCCGACGCCGCCGACGACGATGAAACGCGCGGGCGCGCCGCCGACGACGGCGAATAAAACCCCGCGTGTCGACGCCGACGAAGACTTGGATGATTTAGCGCGACGCGCGGAGGAACACGACGATGAAGAAGAGACTCGAATGATGCTCAAAGCGACGGGTGACGCCGCGCACGCGGGCGAGGAATACGACGACGACCTGGATTACGACGAAGAGGAGGTGTACGCGCGGGGTCAAGGAGGGGCGGACGTCGTCGCGACGGCGAGCGATCGGGCGAATTGGGTGCGGAAACCGCTCGCGGCGCCGGTGCGGGCGGAGACGGATCGGTTGTTGTTTCAACAGTTGGACATCGATTACGTGGTGGACAAACCGCACGAGTGGTTGAAGGATCGACGGTCGAAGGGTGACGCGGCGGTGGTACGGATGTTTGGCGTGACTGGGGATGGACACAGCGTGTGCGCGCACGTGCACGGGTTTGAGCCGTATTTTTACGCGAGTGTACCGGAGAATTTTACCGAAGCGGATTGCGAGGCGTTTAAACGAAGACTCAACGAAGAGGTGGCTGCGACGAAGAAGAACGCGCAAGGGAGCGGGGTGTTCGTCGTCAACGTGACGTTGGACCGTAAACAGTCGTTGATGCATTACAGTGAGGCGAAGGATCGGTTGTTTGCAAAGATTACGATGGGTTTGCCAAACATGGTGAGCGCGGCGCGGGGCATCTTGGAAAGAGGCTTTAGCGTGCCGGGCGTTCGCGAGGGGGCGTTCACGACGTACCCGACGTTTGAGTCTAACATTGTTTACGCGCTGAGGTTCATGGTAGATTGCGCCGTGGTCGGTGGTAACTGGATCGAGTTTCCCGCTGGGTCGTACAAGGTTCGCTCGAAGAAGGCGTCGCACTGTCAAATCGAAGTGGATATCATGTACGACAAGCTCATCTCTCACCCCGCCGAAGGCGAGTACTCGAAACTCGCGCCGTTCCGCATTCTTTCAGTCGACATCGAGTGCGCCGGTCGCAAGGGCCACTTTCCAGACGCGAAGATTGATCCGGTGATTCAGATTGCTACCCTCGTCACCGAGCAAGGGAGCGATAAACCAATTATTCGAGCCGTGTGGACGCTCGACACGTGCGCACCCATCGTCGGCGCGGACGTCCTCAGCTTTAAGGATGAACGCGAGTTACTCCGCAATTGGGGTAACTTTTTGCGTGGATGTGACCCGGACCTTTTGATTGGCTATAACATTATCAATTTCGATTTCCCGTACTTGCTCGATCGCGCCGAGACTCTCGGCGTCGCCGACTTTCCGTACTGGGGTCGCATGATTGGGACCAAGGTTCGCATGCGTGACACAGTCTTCTCTTCCAAGGCATACGGTACACACGAGAGCAAGGAAATTTCGTGCGAAGGACGCGTACAGTTTGACATGTTACGCGCGATTCAACGTGATTACAAGCTCTCATCTTACTCTCTCAACGCCGTGTCAGCGCACTTTTTGGGCGAGCAAAAGGAAGACGTGCACTACAGCGCCATTTCCGAGCTTCAAAACGGCACGCCTGAAACACGTCGCCGTCTCGCGGTGTACTGTTTGAAGGATGCCTATCTTCCGCAGCGATTGTTGGACAAGCTGATGTACATGTACAACTACATCGAGATGGCTCGCGTCACAGGCGTTCCGCTCAACTACCTGCTCACGCGCGGTCAATCCATCAAGGTTATGTCCCAGCTGTTGCGCAAGGCGAGACAGCGTAATATGCTCATTCCACACATGGCCAAGCAAGGTGGCGGAAACGTCCAAGCCGAAGGAGGCGTCGCGTACGAAGGTGCGACTGTGTTGGACGCCAAGGCGGGCTACTACGAGATGCCCATCGCCACTCTAGATTTCGCCTCTCTGTATCCGTCAATCATGATGGCCCACAACCTTTGCTACTCGACGCTCGTGCCGAAGAGTATGGTGAGTAAGCTTAACCCGGACGATGTGGGAATATCGCCCGCCGGTGACGCTTTCGTCAAGGCGAACAAAGTGAAGGGCATTTTGCCAGAAATTTTAGAGGAGCTTTTGAGTGCGCGTAAACGCGCGAAGGCGGATCTTAAAAAGGCGACCGATCCGCTGCAAAAGGCCGTGTTAGACGGTCGTCAGCTCGCGTTGAAGATTTCAGCCAACTCTGTGTACGGTTTTACCGGAGCTACGGTCGGTCAGCTGCCGTGCCTCGAAATTTCTTCATCCACCACCGCGTACGGCCGCACGATGATTGATCACACCAAGAACCTCGTGGAAGAAAAGTACCGCACCGCGAATGGTTACTCGGGCAACGCCGAAGTTATTTACGGTGACACTGACTCTGTGATGATCAAGTTTAACACCCCAGATCTGGCTGAGGCGATGAAACTCGGCGAGGAAGCCGCGGGCTACGTGTCGGACACCTTTTTGAAGCCCATCAAGCTCGAGTTCGAAAAAGTGTACTGGCCGTACTTGCTCATCAGCAAGAAGCGTTACGCCGGTTTGCTGTGGACGAACACGGACAAGTACGACAAGATGGATACCAAGGGTATCGAAACCGTCCGTCGCGATAACTGTTTGCTCGTCCGTCAAGTCATCGAGACGGTGCTCGAAAAGATTCTCAAGCAACGCGACGTGCAAGGCGCCGTCAAGTATGTGCAAAGCACCATTGCGGATTTGTTGATGAACAAGCTCGACTTTTCTCAGCTAGTCATCACGAAAGGGTTCACCAAGGAGGCTGACTCGTACGGTGTGAAGATGGCGCACATTGAGCTCGCGCAGCGCATGCGTCAGCGAGATCCAGCCACGGCACCGGTGGTGGGCGATCGCATCGCGTACGTCATCATCAAAGCGGCGAAGAACGCCAAGGCTTACGAAAAGTCAGAGGACCCCATTTACGCCCTCGACAACAACCTTCCGATCGACTGCCAGCATTACTTGGACCATTACCTCGCGAAACCATTGCTTCGCATCTTTGAACCGATTCTTCACAACGCGGCGTCTGTGCTTTTACACGGCGAGCACACGAGACGCATCGCTCAACCGACGCCGACTGTCAAAGCGGGCGGCATCATGCAATTCGCAAAGATCCGTCTCAGCTGCGTCGGATGCCGAGCACCGATCGCGGATGAGAAATTATCCAAATCTTTGTGCAAAAACTGCTTGACCAACGAATCCCAGCACTTGCAAAAGGCGCTGTCATCCGTGAACAAACTCGAGGAGGATTTCAACCGTCTCTGGACCCAGTGCCAACGATGCCAAGGTTCGTTACACCAAGACGTCTTGTGCACATCACGAGATTGTCCAATCTTTTACCGGCGTAAAAAAGTTCAAAAGGATTTGACCGAGGCCACGGCTCAGCTCAAGCGCTTCGATTGGTGAGCGCTTCGATAGACTGAACATTCGCGACAAAAGTTGAAACAATCTGTAGTAATCAATCAACCGACAAAAAACGTCAACCAACCGACGGCGTTCGACTCCACACTCCTCGACGTCCGGGGTCGACATGTCCGCCCCGCCCGCGTCCACGCCGATGGACGCGCTGGCATCGATGATGATCGACGACAAGTACGCCCTCTTGGCGCGCGTCGGCCGCGGTGCGACGGGTGAAGTGTACAAGGCTCGCGACGTGCAGTCCAACGAAATCGTCGCCGTGAAACTCGTTGACCTCGAAGACGCCGAGGACGACGTCGCGGACATTCAACGCGAAATCACCTTGCTCGCTCAGTGTTCTTCGCCGTACGTGACGAGGTACATGAGCTCGACGCTCGTGCCGGGGACGAGTAAACTCGCGATCGTCATGGAGTACATGGCGGGCGGAAGCGCGCGACACGCGTTGAATGAAATTGAAACAACGTCAACGAACGAAGACGAGCATTCGTCCGGGGTGAAGGGCAAAGGGGTGTCAGAGGGTGAGATTGCGTACATCATGCGCGATGTACTTCGCGCGCTCGAGTATTTACACCACGAGGGGAAGATTCATCGGGACATCAAGGCGGCGAATGTGCTCTTGACGGAAAAGGCGGAAGCGCGACTGGCAGATTTCGGAGTGAGCGGACAGATGACGCACACGCTCGGGGCGCGAAGGAAGACGTTTACGGGGACGCCGTTTTGGATGGCGCCCGAGGTGATTCAAGGAAGCGAGGGATACGATGAGAAGGCTGATATTTGGAGTCTCGGTATCACGTGTTACGAGCTCGCGACGGGCGCGGCACCGCACGCGGAGCTCCATCCGATGCGCGTGTTGTTCGTGATTCCTAAATCAGACGCGCCGAGATTACCGCAAGATGGGTCGTTCAGCGTCGAGTTTCAAGATTTCGTAGCCAAGTGCCTGCAAAAGACGGCAAAGGATAGACCGAGCGCAAAGGAGCTGTTACAGCACGACTTTTTAAAGCGCGTCGATCCCGAGGCGATCGCGGCGCTCAAGGCTCGCGTCGATAAACACGTTGCGTTGACTGAAAAGGACGTCATCGACGGTCAGACTAATAACCCAGGTGCATCGGGGCGACAGGTGGCGAAAGCGGCGACGCCGTCGTGGGATTTCGGCGACGACTCTCTCGGGCGTAAATTCGCTTCAAAGGTGCAAGTGAGCGTAGACGCTCGCGCGGATGCGGTGGATGAAAAATCAGAAAACGGCGGGAGTACGGTGTACCAGTCGATGGGCGGTACCATTCGGATGGCGATACCCCCAAACATGCAAACCACCGATGACGAAAGCGAAGAGTTGGGCGATTCCATGGGAGCGGCAACAGTCGGCACGACGAGTTCTCACGGAGGCGGCGTCAACAAGGATAGGTTTAGACTCGACGAAGTCCTCGACCAAACATTCTTACAGACACCGCTGATGCGAAGTCTCATCGTGCCCGCCATGACGGAGTCTTGCAAGTCGGACGACCCCGAGGTGAGTTCCGCGTATGACAAGACGATTGAATCCTTGGACGCGCTCGAGATGGTTGCCCCCGGATCTCTGTCGCTATTCATTCAATCAATCATGCGTCGCGTCGCCACATCGCGCGATGAGTCGCTCTCTGCGCTCAAAGGCAGCGCGAACGCGTTGTTTGGTGGCGCCAACGAGGAAACCTTTGTAAAAGGCGACGGTGGCCGCTCGGTGTTGGCCAACTATCTTTTGCGCCGTTGGCAAGCGGATGTCGAAAAGGCTAGAAACAACAAGTAGTAATACAGATATCTAAGTACTTAGTAGTATGGGTCCCACCACGCCGCTACATGCGCTGAAATTTTTCGTACATGTCAACGAGCTCTTGTCGAGGCGGTGGGCTGGGCCTGACTCGCGAGCACGCGGCGCCGATGTGCCGCGCGTACACCTTGTCCGCGTTGATATTTTCCTCGAGCGCGACGAGCGCGGCTTCGCGAGCGATAGCTGATAAATCAGCCCCGGTATACCCCTTGGTCGATAGCGCCAACATTTTTAAATCGACGTCGTCCGCGAGCGGCGTCTTCTTAAACTGCACCTTTAGAATTGACTCGCGATCCTCCGCCGCGACGGGCGGAGGGACGTACAACAATCGATCAAATCTTCCCGGCCGCAACAACGCACCGTCGACGAGGTCCGGTCGGTTCGTCGCTGCGACGACGGTGACGTTGGACGACGGGGCGAGACCGTCCATTTCGCCTAAAAGTTGCGTGATGACGCGGTCTTGAACCGACGGTGCGCCGCCTTCGCCTCCTCCTCCTCGGGTACCGGCGAGACCGTCGACTTCATCGATGAATATCACCGATGGCGACGATGTGCGCGCGCGCGCGAAGACGGATCGCACAGCTTTTTCGGAATCACCGACCCACTTGGAGAATAATTCGGATCCTTTGATGGATATGAAATTTCTACCCGAAGCGCTCGCCACGGCGCGCGCCAACATGGTTTTGCTGCAACCAGGCGGTCCGTACAACAGGATCCCCTTGGGTGCGGACGCGCCGACGCGCTGCATGGCGTCGGGATGTTTCTCCGCCCACTCCACCGCCTCTTTCAGGCGGTCCTTCACCTGGTCGAGTCCTCCGACGTCGTCCCAAGCGACGCGCGGAATTTCAATCGCGACTTCGCGCAGCGCGCTAGGACGCACCTTGACTCGGGCAACGTCGAAATCTCCGACAGTCACCTTGTATGCGTCGTCCGGGCCGATGTTCACGTCGCCAAGTGCACGCGTGATGGCGTCCACGTCATTTTCCGGCGCGCTCGACGCGTTGCCCGAGTCAATCAATCGACTGAGTGCGTGCATGGCGGCGTGTTGGCAAAGCGCCGCGACGTCTGCCCCGACGAAACCGTGCGTGCTCTTCGCTAAGTCGAGCACGTATTCCTCCGGTAAGCTGTGTCGGATCCCCCGTAAGTGCGTTCGGAGAATCTCTAATCGATCTTTTGGCGTCGGCACGCCCACCTCCATCTCGCGGTCAAACCTTCCTGGGCGTCTGAGCGAACGCTCGATGGCGTCGGGTCTATTCGTCGTGGCGATGACGACGACGCGGTCCAAATCGGGCATGTTTTCAGAACCTCCGTCGAAAATGGCGAGCATCGTCGCCACGATTCTCGACGACATCATCCCATCCCCACCGGATTGGTTGCGCGACGGTGCGATGGCGTCGAGCTCATCCAGGAGAATGACGCTCGGCGCCGCTTGTATCGCGGCGAGGAAAACCGCGCGCAACGCCTCTTCGCTCTCGCCGAGATGCGCGCTCACGAGCTCTGGACCGTTGACGACGAATAACTTTGCGTTTGACGCGTGCGCCGCGGCGCGCGCCAAGCGGGTTTTGCCAGACCCAGGAGGCCCGTATAGGAGCACGCCTCGCGGTGGCTTTACGCCGCATTGCGTAAACACTTCTGGATTTGTAAGCGGCAACGTCACGAGCTCTCTCAGCGCCGCTTCGTGCACCTCCACGCCGCCTAAACTTTCAAAAGATACATCCTGTGCCGACGCCGCACGCGCGGCGCGACGGACGGCGGCGGCACCGACGTCTCCGTCGCTGTCTGATTCGCTATCGGATGCGTATGTCGACGATTCGGCTCCGCCAGCCGACGCGCTCGTTCGCTCGCGCAACGCGACGCGCGTCCTCGACGTAATCTCCACGCCCCGCTTCGCCGACTCCGGGCCCTCAATCTCGGTGACCTCGAACAACGCGCTCGTCCCGAGCAAGGGCAACCGGACGAGGTTTCCAATCAAGACGCCTCGTCCGCTGAGCGCGCGTTTAGCCAATGCTTCTAAAATTCCTCGCTGTCGCGACGACGATCGCCCGCCGTCGCTCTTCAATCCTCGATCCAACCACACCGCAGCTTCCCCGCCGACGTCCGCCTCCAACGCCCACAACGTGAGATGCACGACGACGATATCGTCGTCATCGATCCCGAACCCGTCCAGCTCAACCGGACTCGTGCCGTCGTCTTCGCGTCGCAGCGCCCGAGCGCCGAGCGTCGATCCGCCCGGCGGGCATCCCATCGATAACCAAACCTTTCTACTCAACTGAATACCATCGTCATCGAGCGTCGCCGATGGCCACACCCGCGCGAGAACCGTCGTCGCACCCATTCTACTCGTCGTCGTCTCGTCGAACCCGTCGTCGTCGATGTCCAAAGCGAGTCGCGCGCGCGCGTTCGTCTTGAACGCCACGGCGTCGCTCGCGTCTCGCTCGTCGGCGACGGTTACGATGTTAACCACCGGTGCATCGCACCCGCCCGTCGTGAACAGCGACGACGACGAAGGCGAACCGGTGGATTTACGACGGTCCTTTCCTGATCGCGATCGCACCGGCGTATCCAACCGAACGGCGACGTTTTTCAAACCCGACGCCGCTTCGTCCTCCGCGACGGCGTAACAACGCAATTCCAACCACGACCCCGTCGTCGCCCCGCACGCGCGCATGAGTTTCGGCGACGCGACGCAGTGCGCGGACGCCCCGACGTTCTCCGCGACGGGGGCGCGCGCGTCGAGCGCACACGGTGCGATGCTTTCGGGGAGTTTGATGATGATTTCATCCGCGGCGGCGGCGGCGCTCGTCGTTGTCGTTTTACTGCTGACGCCGCTTTGACGACGGATTTCCATGTCTGTCACCGGCGCACCCGCGCGACGGTCGCGCCCGCGATCATCACTATCGTCATCGACGTCTCGGTCGCGTCCGCGAGACGATCGCGACGCGCGATCGCGACCGCGGGACGACATTGAACGTGACTGATGGATCGACGCGTTGTGAAGCGTCGCTCCGCGCGCGTCGAACGTTCAAATCGATCGTCGAACCGATGAGCGCATGAAACGCGCGTGAAGACGTAGTTACAGTATGTGTTCGTTACATGTATAAAACCTCGCTCGCCGCGCGTGTGGGAACGAGCGAGCGATGGAGCTTTGGGTTGTTTTGGTTTGATTCGATTCGGCCGGAAACGCTCCTCGAGTGATAAAGCCAGAGGATAAAAGAGCGCCGGGCGATCGAACCGCATCACTTTACGCGATCAAGCGTTTTGAAGCGTTTGATCGAAATGCCACGCCGCCATGCCGTCTCCCGGCGGGCCCATGCGAAGAAGCGTCGCCACCATTTCGCTCACTTCGCGAACGCTCTGCACTTGCGGATCCAACATCGTACCCTCCAAAAAGTCGCACATGTGCGCGTCTCCAGAGGCATCCGCCACGCGATGAAGCTCGCAGAGTTTATCATTGTTCAACTTTTCCAACGACAGGCTCAATTCGAGCGCGTACAGCGCGCATCCTTTGATATCGTCGTCGTACTCCGTTTGCGGCGGCAACAACTGCTGCAACTCGACGCGTCCTCCTCGAAGATTCATGTAATCCATCAGCTGTTCCGCGTGCGCCCGCTCCTCGAGCGACTCCTTCTTAAAGTGCTCAGCAAATCCCTTCAACGCCACGTTATCTCGGGAAAAGTAACAGTACATGGCGTGGTAGATGTACGACACGTTGTATTCGACGTTGATTTGCGCGTTGAGCGCGCGTTCGCACTCCGCCGAAAACCCGCTTCGCGCGAACGAATACTCTACCGATTGTCTCACCGGGTGCGTCGTCGTCGCCTCGACGATGGCTTGGGATTTCTTAGTTTCGATCGCCCCGTCCCTGGGTTCGCCCGCGCGCGGGACGACGACGACCGTCGTTCGCGCCGATCGGCGGTTCGATTGCGTCACTGAATTCTTCTTCTTCAACCCTCGCACCGTCGCGCGGTGCGCGGCGTTTAAGCTCTGCGTCGTCTGCGACATGTCGCAATCTCTCGTGGCGTTCGCGGCGGTGGCGTTCGGTTTCGACGTCGGCGCGCGCGTCGGCGTGTGACGACGCGAAGGATGAAAAATCGTTACGTTTTTGGATCGATCGTTCGAACCGATCCGTCCGACGCGACACACGCCGACGCGCCGCTCGTCGACATGTCGCCGTCGGACCACGCGAACGCGACGACGGTGAGACGGGCGTACGCCGTCGCGCACGGATGGGAACACGCGAGCGCGCTGAGTGGGACGCAGAACGCGGCGTTGGCGACGATCTCGGCGTGCGCGCAGCACGGAAAGGTGACGACGACGACGACGCGACGCGAGGGTGACGAGAACGCGGTGAGCGATGGCGTGGGAGGCGGGACGAAGGGTGGTGCGTCTGTAGATCGGTCGGTGGCGTCGCGTGGGGACGGCGCGGCGTCGACGACGACGACGACGACGACGAGCAAAGCGAAGAGGAAACTGTCGACGGCGCGCGAGTTTTACGCGTGGTACGCCGACGTCGAGACGAAGATGGATGAGGAAAGACGGGCGGTGCACCGAGCGGAAGTGGAGGCGCTGAGGGATGAAATCAAGGCGTGCGATGAGACATTGGGGAAGCTCGAGGGGATTGAGCGCGGGTTGGAGACGATGGTGGCGGCGCAGAGAGAGTTGAAGCGGCACTCGAGACGAACGCAAGAGGAGAGCGAACGTTTGATTGCGGAGAGGGATCGGCTGTTGGAGTTTGCGGACGCGTTGAGGAGTAAGTTGGACTACTTCGATCAGTTAGAAAAGGTGGCGGAGCAGTTTCAGGCGGGGGTTATCATTTCGAGCGCGAGCGATCCGAGCGGAGGAAGCGTGGCGCCCAAGGAGCAAGTGTTGCCGATGTTGAAGCGGTTAGACGATTGCCTTCAGTTTGTCGCGTCGCACCCGCAGTACGCCGAGGGTGGGAGCTACGGGACCAAGTTTAAGCAGCTTCAAACGCGCGCGTTGAGTACGGTTCGTGATTACTACATGTCGGCGCTGCGCAAGGCGACCAAACAGGTGCAAGACGCGGCCAAGGGTAAGAAGAGTGGGACGCCTGTGGTCGGAGACGCGTCCGAGTACGACGAGATTGACGTGGACGAAAGCGATGAGATGGGGCTGTTGTACGTTCGGTTCCGCGCCTCGGCGATGGAGCTGAGAGATCTTACGGAGGAGCTCGAAAAACGTAGCCATCATGAAGAGTACGCTGCGTTGCTTTCAGATTGTCACGTGCTGTACTGCGAACAGCGCGCCAACTTGCTCGCGGGCTCCGTAAAGAAGAAGATGCGTGCCATCGCGAGTGCCGAACGCGCCGCAGACGTCATCTCTCTCACCCGTATCGGCATCGCGTACCTCATCGAAGTCACCCAAGCCGAATACGCATTGTTCAGACACTTTTTCCCAAACACCGAACCCACTGGTGCGCTTTCGGCTCTGATGATTCCTCTCGGAACGCATTTGAGCGATATTCTTCGCCCAAAATACATCTCCATCACGGATTTGTCCCTTTTGGCTGACCTCGTTGAGGCGATGAAGGGTGAGATGCTCGCCGACGTCTCGACCAAGATTGAAAATGCGAAGGCGCTTGAGCCCGTGCTGCGTAGGATTCTCTCAGACGTGCAGGAACGTCTCATTTTCCGCGCGCAGACGTACATCAAGGATCAAGTGGGCAACTATCGACCGACGTCGGAGGATTTAGACTTCCCCGCAAAACTTGTTCGGGCGTTACAAGCGAAGAAAGACGACGATTCGGCGGACGACGGCGACGTCACCAATTGGTACCCACCTCTGGAGAAGACGCTCACATGTCTCGCAAAGCTCTATCGCTGCGTCGAGCTCAAAACGTTTGCCGGGTTGGCGCAAGAGGCGTTGGCTTTGTGTGCCGATAACATTGCCGTTGCGGCTCGATCAGTCGCCACAAAGGCAAGCAACGTCGACGGTCAACTCTTCCTTATTAAACATTTGATTATTTTGCGCGAGCAAATCGCACCTTTCAACGCCGAGTTCACCGTGTCCATGAAAGACTTGGACTTTACGCACATGCGAGGTCACATGCGTCGAATGTTGGGCGGCGAAATGTCATTCTTTTCGCTCAGCCCTGAAAACGCCCTCTACCAGCTCGCGTCTGAAGGCAGACCGCGCGTCGTGGAAAACAAGATTGACTCAAAGCAAGAGCTCGAGAAGCAACTCAAAGCGGCGTGCGAAGCCTACATCATGACAATCACGAAGCAAATCGTCGAACCGATGCTCAGCTTTATCACAAAGGTGACTGCATTCAGGGTCTCCACGGCGTCTCAAGGAAAATCTCTCAAGGCCGCCGCCTTTGCGTCCGAGGACAAACTCAAAGTCATCGCCTCTCAAGTCAGGTCGGCGCTCGACGAAAACCTCCCCAAGGCTGTCTACACCATGAAGTTGTACCTCAACTCTGACAAGACGCGCGATGTGCTCCTGAAACCAATCAAGAGCAACATTGCCGAGGCGTTCGCTCAAGTCGCCGCCATTTTAGAAGCCGACTTTGCTCAAGGCACCGCCGCTCGCGTCGGCTTTTTAGACCCTCCCTCCCTCGCTGCGGCGATGGAAAACGCGTTGTAATACATCTCATAGAACGACGATTACCGACGCGAAAAACTCGATCCAGACGCAACGCGAGACGGAGCTTTTCGATCATTTTTCGTTCATTGGGTCGCCTTTCAGGCACCAACACCTTGCTGGTGCGTTAGTTATGCATCATCTGAACCTACCCGCGTCAAACCGACGCGCGCGTCATGACGAGCGGCGGCAACACGGATCCAGATGATGAAAATAACGATGCCGTCGCGAACGACGACACGGCGCGACTTTTACGCGAGGATGCGGCCGTGGGTGCGACCGTCGATGGGGTGGTTTCCTTTGAAACTTCGTTACAGAGAGAGAGGTGCTCAACGCTGCGACTGATCGGGATAAACGCCTTCTTCTTCGCGTACGGGGCGTGGATCAGTTCGTTTGCGATCGTCACCTTGCCCGCGGAGTCGACGCTGTTCTTTCCGAATAGCGATACGGTAGCGCTGGCGGGTTTCATGATGATTGCCGGGGCGTCGCAGTTGAGCGGTCCTTGGGCGGGATTCGTTTCCGATCGAACGCAGTCAAAGTTTGGTCGTCGACGACCGATCATTTTGAAGAGTGCGGCATTTGTTGCGCCGTCGATGATCGCCATGTTCTTCGCGAGGACGTTTAACAACGCGTGGTGGGCCGCGGGGACGTATTACGTGGCATTTACGGCGGCGATGTTGGCGCTCAACGTGTGTTACACGGCGTGCACGGGACTAGTTCCGGATATCATCAGCGATAATCAGACTGGACAGGCGAATGGGATCCTCGCCGCGATGAGCGCGGCGGGCGCGTGCGCGAGTTTTCTGTACACCATGGTGTATCCAAACGTCGGTTCGTTGTATTGGTTTTACTTGGCGCTGTTGGCCACGGTGCCCGTGACGTGTTTGAGTGCTGACGAAAAGAGCACCCTTGTGCATCCGAACGCGGGAGATGACGCGCCTCTGCAAACCACGTTTTCGTGGCTCGAGTTGGCGAGCATGTACACCATTTCACCGAGTAAGGAATCGGAGAGGAGTTTCTTCTGGCTCTTTGTGTGTCGAACGCTGTATTACACCGGCATATCGGCGCAGGTCTTCTTACAGTATCTGCTTCGCGATACCGCCGTGAAAGATGATGGAACGGGTTTGATTGGTCACGAGCCCGAGCAAACGGTGGCTCGGTTATCCTTTATAGGTCAAGTCGCCGGTATGGTGTGCGCGTATCCCGCGGGATTGATGAGCGATATTCTCGGGCGAAAGCCCGTCATCGCGGGCGCGTGCGCCGGAATAATATCGGTGTACATCATGTTCATTTTCATCCACAAAATGTCTTCCATATATATGGTCGGCATCTGGTACGGTGCCATGAATGGGATGTTTCTCTCGGTGGACTACGCGCTCGCTATCGATTGCCTCCCGGATCGCGCGCAGTCGGCGCGCTGGCTCGCCATTTGGGGCGTCGCGAGCTTCATCGGAACGTCTGTAGGACCTCTAGTTTATTCTCTCATCTTACATTTCGCGGATCGCGAGTACGACGAAGACGACGGATCAAAAGAGACTGTCCAAGAAGGATACACGACGATGCTTCTCGTCGGCGCGTTTCTGATGGCTCTCTGTGCCTTCGGTCTCCTGCTCGTCAAGCCGAGAAGGTAGACAATCAAATCTGCGACTCGTATAGCGACCTCGCGAGGCGTTGGTGCCGAATGGGGCTCGGGCGATCGGCTCAAAAACCAGACGCAGCCGCTGACGGCGACTTTTGTTTCAAAATTGACCAATTTTAGCTACGAATGTGTACCATATCAGAACCAGATGATTAGCCATCGTTCGCCCGAGCGTATCAACGAAACACGAAAAAACTTCCGACGCGCGCGCTGGAACGGGGAGACGAAGAGTCACTTGCATCTTATCCTCGCCCACCCTCGTCGACGCGTCGACACACCGACGCGCGAAGAACCGCGCGCGTGCGAGACCGTGGACGAACGGCCCACGATGGGATTTTTCGCGCGGTGTTTTCCTTTCGTCGCCGCGTCGTCATCGCCGTCGACCGGATGGGACGCGTTCGCCGAGGATGTCTTCGGTGACGACGCCATGGACGATTCGTGTGCCAAACGACTCTCGCGTCCCGGCGTGCTCCGCGCGCGCGCGCGAAAGCGCATGGCCATCGGCGAGGTTGATGTCATCGATGCTGACGTCGGCGAGCCGCGCGCGACGGAGGAGGCGCGAACGCCCGCGGCGGAGCGCGCGATACTCTCAGCCATGGATGGAAATCTGCTCTTCGCCGAGCTCGACGCCAAGACGAAGACGCGCGTCATGAACGCCATGGTGCCCCGAAGCGTCGACGCCGGGGAGGTGATCGTGCGCCAAGGAGACATGAATGCGGAGCTGTTTTACATCATTGAGAGCGGAGAGGCTCGGGTAATGAAGAGCGAACAAGGGAAGCGGGCGTCGCTGACGCACGCGAACGATAGCGCCAACGAACTCGACGCGCCGGAAACGCATCAAACTCCGTTGTCCGATGAATCTTCGGCCAAGTGTGTCGCAACGCTCGGACCTGGGCGTGGTTTCGGTGAATTAGCGCTGTTGTACGCGTGCGCACGGTCGGCAACCGTCATCGCGGATACGCCGATGAAGGTGTGGACGCTTCACGTGCACGCATTCAAAACCATCAAGCGATCCATCGCCAAACGGGAAGCCTCATCGACGCTCGATCTCATGGGCCGCGTCGAGCTCTTCGGCGCACTCTCTGAGCATCAACTCGTGTCTATCTGTAACGCGTCGAGACGAGAGACGTACGAAGCTGGAGATGTCGTGTTCAATCAGGGCGATTCTGGCGACTGCTTTTACATTGTACACGAAGGCGAAGCGAGCGTTCGCGTAAACGGCGCGGAAGTCGCGAGGCTCTCTTCCGGGGATTACTTTGGCGAGAGAGCGCTTATCCATAATGAGCCTCGCGCGGCGACGATCGTCGCGAGCACCGACCTCGCTTGTCTCGTGCTCACCCGCGATACTTTCATCTCCATGCTCGGCTCGATTGAGGAAGCGCGTTGCTTCGCTGGTTTGGCAGAGTGTCCGATTCTCGCGCCTCTGAGCGACAATCAGCTCACGGAGATTGCCGAGTCGATGAAAATGCAACTTCACACCGCGGGCGATATCGTCTTTAAGGAGGGCTCACCCGGCGATGCGTTTTACGTGATCATCGACGGAGAATTTGATGTGTCCAAATCCAATTCGGCTGCGCCCATCGCGCGTCTCGGGCGAGGTCAATACTTTGGTGAACTCGCGCTTCTTCGCAAAGACAAACGTTCGGCAACAATCACATGCGTGAGTTTACGAGGAAAGATTGCCTCAATGTCGAAATCGGCGTTTGAAAAGAAGATTGGACCTTTGGAAGTGTTGCAGCAGGCGTGGAGACGCAACACATTGCGACAGGTGCCGATTTTGTCCAAATTATCCAACAGCGAGATTCACGCCCTCGCCGACGAACTGACTGACGTTGCCTTCACCAAGGGTGATGTCATCGTGCGTCAGGGAGAACGCGGCGACGCCATGTTCATCCTCGAATCTGGCGAAGTTGAGGTTGTCGACGAGAACAAGAGAGACAATGACGGTAAACCCAAAGTGTTGTGCACACTCGGACCGAGCTCTTACTTTGGCGAGCTCAGCCTCTTAAATGCTGATCTGCGAGCGGCCACGGTGCGTGTGCCCAACCGAGCCACTGTATTGATCGTCACCAAGCGCGCGTTCGAGTCACACATGGGTAATCTCAAGGATATTCTCAAGCGCAACGCGCAAGAAATGTACACCATGAATGGCGCCGATCCGCGAAAGAAGCCCGTCGCGGCGACGCTAAAACAGCTGACAACCGTCGGTTTTCTCGGTGTCGGCTCTTTCGGCAAGGTGACTCTCGTCGAACACGCCGGCGAAACGTTCGCTCTCAAGGAGATTGGCAAGGCACAGATTGTCAAACGCGGGCTCGTCGAGCACGTGTGGCGGGAAAAAGAGACAATGTCGCAGTGTGACTCGCCATTCTTGGTCAATCTCAGGCGCACGTACGTCAGCGAAAAATCAATTTACATGCTCATGGATAAAGTACTCGGAGGAGAGTTGTTCACGTATCTGCAACAGCGCGCGGCTCCGTTGCCAGAGTCTCACGCCAAATTTTACGCCGCGTGCGTCGTGCTGGCATTCGAGTATCTCCACGATCGTCAGATTGTCTATCGAGACCTCAAGCCAGAAAACCTTCTCATCGGCACGAACGGCTATCTAAAGGTGACTGACTTTTCCTTTGCGAAAAAGCTACCCAAGGGCACGAAGACGTACACGCTCTGCGGTACGCCGCAATATTTGGCTCCCGAGCAAGTCCAGCAACTCGGCCACAATCGCGCCGTCGACTGGTGGGCCCTCGGCGTGCTCATCTACGAGCTCGTCAACGGTATCCCACCCTTTAACCAGCCCGACGACTACCAAATGTACAAGGCGATCAACGAGGTCAAGTTTCACTTTTCCTCTCGCAACGCGGTCCAATTCCGATCCGTCGTCCTCGGCCTCCTTCGTCGGCTTCCCGCCGCTCGTCTCGGCATGGGCAAAGCCGGCGCCAAGGAAATCAAACGTCAAGAATGGTTCCATGATATCAACTGGAACGCCCTCGCGCAAACTCGCGCGCGCGCACCGTACGTTCCTCCGATTGAGGGCGCGCGCGACCTTAGACATTTCGTCGACACCGGCGACGAAGTTCCCGGATGTTCAAAGCGTTGGGGGCCCTACGTCTCCGTCGGTCGTTTTGATGGGTTTTAAATCCATCCGCGTTCCTTCTCGTCGTCATTCCGTTTGAATAATCTTGTAATCACATCGCTTTTTACGGTACGCTTCCGAGTACTCACCGACGCGTCGCTCGCGCTTGGATGCGTTATCCAAAAACAAACAAAACTTTTTGGATTAGTCCACACTCGCGCGCCCCGCCAGGCGCCGCCCGAACGTCACTCCGACGATGGCGGGCGCGATGAAGAGCGCGATGACAAAGACAATCCCGCCGTCGCGCACCACCGCGTCGTCGACGCGTCGTCGACGCGCGGTTAAGAAGACCCGCGCCGCTGTCACTTCTGCAGCCGCTGTCGGCCAGCCTGTCGCCCCAGGGTACGACGATTGGTACCCAGCCCCGCGCGAGGACCGCCGCGCGGGCGTCGTCATGCACCCGACGAGTCTTTCTGGGCCTTACGGGATCGGTGACGCCGGTCCAGAGGCGCGCGCGTTCGTGGATTGGTTGGCCAAGGCGAAGATGCGCATCTGGCAAGTGCTCCCGTTGGTACCGCCGGGAAGACCGATCCCGGGAGTTCGGGAAGACTATTGGAGCCCGTACAGCGGACGAGACGCGCACTGTGGGAACACGTTGATTATTTCCTTGGATGATTTGGTATCGGATGGATTGCTCGAGGCGAAGGATTTGCCGGCGGCGTACGGAGGGAGCGCCAACGTCGATTTCGGGTTGGCGGCGAAAACCAACGAGCCGCTCATCGCGAAAGCTGCGGAAAAGCTCTTGTCTCAAAAGGGCGGTGGGCTGAGGTCCGAGTACGATTCGTTTTGTGCGAGAGAGGATGTCAAGGCTTGGTTGGATCCGGCGGCGGTGTTTAACGCGATTGATACTTTACCCGAACTCGTCGGTAAGGATTGGTGGGATTGGCCCGCCGAGTACAGAGATCGAGATCCGGCGGCGCTCGCGAGGATTGAGAGCGAGAAGAGCGACGCGATCGAACTCTTCAAGGCGACGCAGTTTTTGTTTCACAGCCAGTGGATGCGGTTGAAGAAGTACGCCAACGATAGAGGGATTTCTCTGGTTGGAGACATGCCGATTTACGTCGGCGGTCACAGCGCCGACGTCTGGGCGAACCAAAACTTATTCATGCTCAACGCGGACGATAAGAAACCCTCTGCCGTGGCTGGGGTCCCGCCCGATGCGTTCTCCGAGGATGGTCAGCTCTGGGGCAACCCGCTGTTCGATTGGAACGAGCACGCGCGCACGGGTTACGCGTGGTGGGCGCAGCGTCTCAAGCGCACGCTCGAGCTTCACGACGAAGTGCGCATCGATCACTTTAGAGCCTTTGCGGCGTACTGGCAAGTCGAAGCCGGCGCCGCGACGGCAAAGAACGGTCGATGGATGGTTGGACCGGGTAAGGATTTATTCGATAAGCTCATGCCGACGCTCGGAGACGCGAAGATTGTCGCCGAAGATCTCGGCGTCATCACCGCCGACGTGGTGGAATTGAGAGAGGCGTGCGGCATGCCGGGCATGGTTGTCCTTCAATTCGCCTGGGGTGGCGACGGGCGTAACCCGCACCTCTTGCACAACCACTACGAAAACTCCTTCTGCTACCCGGGGACGCACGATAACGAAACCTCTCAAGGGTGGTACGCCGCGCAAACTGAAGATACGAAGCGTCGACTCGAGGCGTACGCGGGCGTGGCGTACGGCGACGGCGCGTGGGGTATGATCAAGGCGGGCATGTCGAGCGTCAGTAAGGCGTGCGTCTTCACCATGCAAGACGTTTTGGCGCTCGGCAACGAAGCACGTATGAATACACCGGGCGTCGCTGACGGAAACTGGGCCTGGAGAATCGGTGAACCGGGAGTCTTCTCGACGCTCGACGGCGAGGCGCACAAGCTCGCCGCGCTCGCGACGGTGTACGACCGCGTCGCCGACCCCACCGAAGCCTCCGTTCGCGAAGCGTGCGAAGCCGTCACGGGCAAACTCAGTCGAGGCGGTATCTTCGGACTCGGATTTCTCATATTCTGAGCGCTCGCTCGCTCGCACGCGCGCTAATCGAGCCACAGAGTACGATTTTCACCACACATTTCCATGAGACGTTCGCTCGCTCGCTCGCGAAATTTCCCGTCGCCGGGTTGCGTAGAAACTGGATGTAAACGAATCGACGAGGCATTCAACGATACACCGCGTTGCGTTTGCGATTTTTATATTTTTCTTCTTACACGGCTGAGAGAAGCGTCCCTCTGTTGCTTGATTTGACTCATTCTAAACAAAAAAATATAGCGAGGCGATCACGCGACCTCCACCTCGCTCTCATCCAAGTGCGCGATGAACGTCTTTCCGCTTCCGTCCGGGACCTCGAGCTTGACACGCACAGCCAACGTCGCGCTCGTCGGTTTTCCTTCGTGTTCATCGGCGCGGGAGTCGATGACGCCCGTCATACCGGCGAGATCCGTCGCTTCACCCTTGGACTTTGGCACGTGGTAAACCTGCACAGACTTGGTCACCTTGACGGCGGTACCCGGGGCGAGTTTGGCGGTCGCGCGACAGGAGACGCGGGATCGCGGCGTCGCCGTGGTGGCGATCGTCGGTCGGAGGGCGTTTGCGGAGCGCGAGAACATGGGTGTCGGGCGCGAGGGGTGGATAATGCCGCGGGAGCTGCCGTGGAAGATGATGACGTGGAACGCGTGCTAGACCCTAGGTGTGTGTATTATGGATGTTTTCAGGGTATGTGAGCGAGTCTTATCCGTATGTATCTGTTCTGTTTTACAAGTCGAACGAATGTTTGTCGTGTGCTGTCGTCGTTTCCGTCGTCGCGACGCATCTGTCCTCCTCCTACGATTGTTGTTGTTCGTCGCCCGCGTCGGTGTGGTCGCGCATGGAGGCGGCGAGCGCGGCGGCGAGCTCCGGATCGTCCTCAGCCGCGGCCATGGCTTCGGCGTCGACGGAACCATCCTGACCCATGCTGAGGGCTAAGGCTTGTTGGAGCAGGGCGTCGTCGTCGAGCATCATCGGATCCGCGGTGCTGGCGTTACCGGCGGTTTCGCCCTCGGCGTTCGTCGTCGCCGGCGGCGCGTTGTTTTCGCCCGCCGTCTCGCCGGATGCCGCGGCGGCGGCTTCCTGCCTGGCGCGCTCCTCCTCAAGCGAAATTCTAAGCGCCATCATGAGCGCCGGATCGTCGCCCATGTCCATATCCCCCATACCCTCGAACCCTTGGAGCGCCATTTGCGATTGCGCTGCGGCGGCAGCCGCGGCGAAACCGCTTCCGCCCGCCGGTCCATCCTGGTTGAAAATTGGCGTTCCGCACAACACATCTGTCAAATTCGACCCGGGTTCGATCGTCACCAAGTTTGAGTTGTTATTCTTATTCACGCTAGACATGAACACCTCCAACTTTTCCGCGTTCGCCTCGACGTCGCCGAACGACACAACATCCACCGCCACGTTGCACTTGCGCAACTTTTTCCCCACCGCTCTCAACTCCTCCGCTTCGTCCCCGATTGGACTTCCGATGAACAACACGATCCGCATTCGCTGGTGCTTGTTCTGTCGGTGCTTCAAGGCCAAGTGCGCCACCTGCACGCCGACGCAGACGTTGATCTCACCCTCAATTTTAACCGCGTGCACCGAGTTGAGCACCGCCCCCAGGTCTTGCGTCGGCGTCGCGAGCACTCTCGGCACCTTTCCCGCGAGCGACAGCACCCCGACCGCGTTCTCCGGGTTGCTCTGCGTCTTCGCCCCGGCTAAAAGATTCACCGCATCCGCTTCCGCCTGTTCGACGCGAAGAGTAAGTCGCGTTCGTCGTCAGTAATCCACGGCACTCAATCAAGCAATCAAAAACAAGTCAACGAGATCGCGCTTCTCGCCTCATGTCGTCGTCCGTCCGCGCGTACCTGCAACCGCGTCGGCGCGTAATCCGAGTTCCGAACGTGTTCGCTGTTATCCAGGCACAGGATCGTCGCCTCGAGCACCATGGCGCCGTCGTCGTCGTCGGTGTCGTCGTCGTGTGGCGTTTTCGTGAGTTCGTCGGTTCCCCTTGAAACGTGTTGTTTTTTAGTGATTTGATAGCCTTATTATGTCTTTAGTACGCAGGTAGACATTTCTGTCGCGCTCTGTTCTATTCTTCTGTCGCGTCGCGGCGTCGGTCGCGTCGTCGGTCGCGCAAAGTCGATCGGGGTGCGAAAGATGCGGGTTATTTCGTCGGTACGCGCGTTTCATGCGGGCGCGTCCAAGGGATCCTTGCGTGATGTGGGTGCGTATCAACATTAATCTTTAGGCGCGCCGACGCTTTTATTAGACGACGCCGGCGAAATCCGCGCCTTCCCAATCGTCGTAGATGGAGCGAGTGGCGTTGGATGCGTCGTCGCAATCCATCATGTCCGCATCTCGCTCCGTCGCCGCCGCCGGGGTGACGGACGGGAAGGGTATTTTGGTGTCGGAAAAACGAGCCGCGGCGGCTCTGGCGTCTCGCTTGTACGGCGTCGGCGTGATAGCGTCCCAGCCTGGGGACATGTCCTCGTGCGTCGGAAGCGTCGACGGCGTCGGCGCGGCGCGCAATGCGGGAAGTCTTTCCATCGGTAACCGTCTGTTCTCGCGCACCGCGGCTTCGGCTTCGGCTTTCGCCCGCTCGCGCCTCGCCGCGGCTTCGGCCAACTCGACGGGCACGTACTCGCCCGGGTTCAATTTCCCGTCCGGTCGCGTCGTCGGATCCACGGGCACCGCTACCATGGCTTCATCATCCCCATCCTCTATCACCGGATCGTACGCGTGCAACGCCCGCCTCCACTTCTTCACGATACCATCGAACGCGCGCTTGGACATCGCCGCGTGTATATCCGGCGTTCGAACGTCGCTCGCGCGTCTCTCGCTCTTCTTCACCAACTCTAAATACCTCGCGTACCCCAGCGTGTTCTTCCCGTAATCGATCTGTCTTTGTCTCTGTTTCAATTTATGCGGATCCGTCTCCCGCATCGCCCCTCGCATCGCCCCGGCGCCGGCTCCGCTTCCCGCGCGTTCCGCGGACAAGTCGAACACGTCCCGCTGTTCGTCCTCCGCCGTCGCCACCTCTCCCTCTTCCCTCTCCCCTCGCACCGCCGCCCGCGCGTTCGACGCTCGCGTCTTATCCTTACGCGTCGACGCCAACGCGTTTCGCACCTTTTCCGTCGGCGTGTCACGGCGGGGTACTCCGCCCCGGTCCGTCGTTCGCGCGCGTTTCCTCACCCCGCCTCGCGAGCGGTGTTCGTCCTTCTTCGCCGACGACCGCTCGCGACGCGCCGAGGTTCGCGCGCGTCGATCGTCGATGGAATCCGCGGATGCGCGCGTCGTCGTCGTCGTCGTCATGGCGCGAGCGGTGGGTTGTGGCGCGCGCACCGACGGACGATGAATGAGTGAATGAATGCGTTTTTGAAAAAGGCAAAACTGGACGACGACGACAGCTGCGGATAGGGGGAAAATCGCAAACTCCTTAAGTTCTTACAATGACAGATCCTACGCTAGGTTGACCGAGAAGTTTTCACCGAATGATTTAGAAGCTGACGAAAGCAGCCTTGAACACGTTGTTGTTGGCCGGGTCGGCCAAGTGGGAGGCCAAGTTGGCGATCGGACCGACGCCGGTGTGGTCGTATTGCACCATGATGCCCGCGAACGCGACCATCGCGAGACGGCCGTTGGCGATCTCCTTCGCCTTGAGCTTGGCGAGTTCGTCACCGCCCTTCTTGGAGTATCCGAACGGATCGAAGATGCCGCCCGGGTAGCCAACAACACCATCCGGAAGCTTGTTGTTCGGGAACGCCGGGTCTTGGTTGGCCGAGCCCGGGTTCTTGATGTCTTGCCAGCGGCGCACTTCCGCCCAGTTCATCATCAACATTTGCACCCAGAAGAGAGTGGTGGCATCGGTGAAGTAACCATCGTACAACGGGGCGTCGTGCCAGTTCGGCAAGTCAGACATACCCATGGAGGTCAACAATTCCGGGACGGCGGCGCCGGCGACGCCGAGCATGGCCCAGCGCGCGTGTTGGAGTTCCGCTTGGACGTACCACTCGAGGTCCTTCGGGTCCTTGCCTGCGCGAGACACGAGCGCGTGAGAAGCGCATCATCAAGGTTAGTCGTGCGTTCGGTCCATCAACATACGCGATGCGATGCGCGGCGGGCGCGTCGTCTTCGTCCGTCGAGCGGGACGAGAGCAAATCCCTCAACTCAACGAGTACACTGTTTACCCATACAAAGATCCCGCGTATAACTCACGACTCGATCGCCCACAACCGCAACGATCGATCACCCATCGCACCATCGGCGTCTTCGTCGTCTTCGTCTTCGTCGTCGCACGTACCGAGATCGAGCGGGTCGAAACCGTAATCACCCGGAAGCGTCCCCTTGAGGTGCGCCGGAGCCGCGGTACCCGGCATCCAGAGCGGGCGCGCGCCCGCCTCGGCGCGAGTCACGACCGCACCGCGAGAGACGGTGGATCGAGTCTTCGTCGTCGCGCGAAGGCTGGGAAAACAAACAAACGAACGAACGTCCGCGCGTCGGGTCAGTCACGCCGCCGTGTGTCGCGCTTCACGCGTCGATTAAATAAAATTATTCGCACGCATCGACGCGTCGCGTTGGACGCGTCGACGCGTCGCCCGTCGCCCGTCGGAACGATTTCGGGCGGATTGGATTTGGCGGGGAGATATCGCGACGCCGGGAGATACGGTTTCCCCTCGGACGTCTCGATCCGCCCGCTCGCGACGCGAACGCTCGGTCGTCGCATCGCATCGCGCGTACCTGACGATGGATCGGGTGGAGAATTGAGTCGCCATCTTTATCGAAGTGCGTGCGGTTACGACGTGTGCCGTTGTGCCGACGCGTCGTCGTAGGGGACGACCGGGACGCGATGCGACTCCCAGCCCATCGGCATCGCGTGCGTCCCCGTCGTCCGCTCGCGTCCCTTGAAAAATCACCAAACCACGTACTGAGCGGTACAAAAACCCAATTCAAACGCACAGTACCACATTAGAACGTTTCACACAGACACGTTTAAACACCACATAAACGCGAGTCGTGTATTCATAATCAAATCAAAGATCTCCCGTGATTAATATCAAAAGGGACACACACACACGCACACACGACTGCGACTGCGACTGCGATGTCCAGTCGTATGTACAAGTAGTATTGCATGTACCATTTTGTTTATTAGGGTTTACACTTTTACATTTATGAATCGATACCGTCTATTAAATCGATCAATCAATGCGAGATCAGACCCACTAAGTATTAATAATTGACTGCGGCGGGTGGATGGATGGATTTGCCGTGTATTTTCACACTGTTTACACATACATAAATAAAGCATCCGTCAGTGACGAGCACACAACAGAGAGACGTTTGGGACGACGACGCGACAGAGGACGACGACGCGTACCGACGACGATGCGGACGTCGATGACGGTCGGCGGTGCCGGCGCGACGACGGAACGAGAGCTCGGTGAACTCAAGGTGCGCCTTCGACCGCGACGACGATCGATGGGATCGGTCGCACGACGACGATATCGCGCGACCGTGCGAAAAGATGATGATGAGAACGATGCGACCGTTCGAACGCGAACGGACGAATTCAACGGACTGACGAACGGATTGATGTGCTCGTGACGCCGCGTTTAGGGGTTCTCGCGCGCGCTGTTGGGAAAACTGGACGACGCGCGAACGAACGGACGGTTCGGTGAGGCGGAGATCGCGCTGTTGAGGGAGAAACTGTCCGTCGTGGTGACGGCGTACGCGTCGGAGCGGGCCAAGCGCGAGCTCGATTTTGAAAAGCTCGCGAGCGCGGCGCAGGTGGAGCTCTCTGAGCGTGAATACGCGCTGAGCGCGGCGAAATTGGAACTGGTCGAGGCGAGGTCGTTGGTGAAGATATTGGAGGCGAGGGAAGAGTCGACGAGGGACGATTTGGACGAGGCGTTGACGGGGAATGAGATTCTTCGAGCGCGGCTGAGCGAGGAGCACGAGTGCGCCGAGGCGCTGCGACGCGAAGCTGGGAAGCTGAGAGAAGCGCTCAAAGAGGCGGGCGAAGCGCTGGCGATCGCGGCGGAGGAGGAAGAGCGAAGATCGAGCGAACCGAAGAGGGACTCTGCGGTGGATATCGCAAAGGAAGCGACGGCGAACGCTCGCATTGCTCGACTGGAGGAAAAATTGGACGAGGCGCGCGAGGAAAACAAGAGACTTCGAGCGAAACTCGACGCGATTGAAGGAGAGAAATCAGAGCTGCATCGAGCCGTGGCTGAACGCGATGGTGCGCAGACGTTCCTTAAGACTCAGTTGGCGGATTGGAACCAGAGGCTTTACGCGCGCGCGACTGGTGCCGCGGATGTTTCGTTGGAGAGCGAATCCACCCAGGGCGCGTCCACGAGCGACTCATCCGAGTTGCGCGCGCGACTCGACGCGGTTGAGATTGAGCTCGGAGCGAAAACGGGCGCGGTTCGGGCGCTCGAGCGACGCGTCAAGGAACAAGACAAGTCCCTCTCTCGAGCTCGGGCGGAGATTGAAAGAATGCGCGAACAACTCGCGGCGCGAGAGGATGAAGTGTTTGAGCGACAGTTGGCCTCTGGAGCGACTCGCAAGGCGGAGCGATCTAAATACGTCGAAGACGCGGAGCACGCCGCGGCGGAAGTCATGGAGACCCTTCGCGCGACGAGAGAAAAGCACGCCAAGGAGAAGCGCGGTCGCGATGCTCGCGCGGCTCGACGAGGTGGCTCTGGCGCTCGCGCCGCGCCGGTGGTGGGCAGAGAACGCCGAGAGAAACGCGGCGTCGCCGCAGCGCCGCCGCGCTCCGTTGCCATCGACGCGAGCGCGCCGTACCAACCACCAGTCGCTGACGATGACGACGAAGACGACGAAGACGACAAGGCTGACAGCGACAGCGAATACGACGAAATCGAGGTGCCGATTAAGAGAAGACGCGCCCCGGCGCCAAAGAGCGCCAAGAAGCCTCAAGCGGTGCCAGCCAAGGAGAACGAGAACGCCGAGTCTGTTCCCGCGAACGACGGTCCTCGCTTGCCCTTAGGAATGATCCAAATGCCCAAGCTCGGCGCCAAGAAGGATAAGAACGCCGATGACGGAGCACAAAAGAAGCGCCGCTTGAACCGACAGTCCGCCATTCCAGAGGCGCTGCCGAACCTCCTCTTCGGTGTCGGTGACGTCGCGCCGGCGCAATGAGGCGATTTTCAACCTTTAAAAGAATAGCGCAGTACCACTCGCGATCGTGTCGGTGAATGAAAGCATCCATCCACGCGGTCGCACATTGTTCAATACGAGATAAACGACAGCAACAGAGACGTGTGCGGTTGGCACGGCGTCGCGCTCGTCCCACGTCCAAACGCGTGAAATACGAAATCCTAATCCGACTACGCCTAACAATTACAACAACACACGCACTCTAAGGGCCCACCGCGCGCTCGCGCGTCGCGCCCTCGCTCACGCCTCGCGCTTCGCCGCCGCGACGCGTCTGCGCCGCTCCACTTCAAACGACCCATTCTTCCGCCGTCTCGACAGCGCCACCAGCCTCCCCACGAGCCCGAAGACGACGAACGCGCTCAGAAAACACACACCGATGAGTGCCTCGCGCGCGCGCGCGCTTCCGGTCTCGTCGCGCCATTTCCACTCGTCGAACATCTTTCTAGATGTCGCGCGCACGCAGTGACGTCGTCCTCAGAACTGGACTCTCACTTTCAACTCGACTCCCAGCTCGACGCGACACCATGCGCGCCGCGCTCGCGTCGGTCGATGGACCCGCTGTCTGTCCATCATCGTCGCGTCGTCGATCGCGTCTCGCAGACCACCGATTCGTCGCGACGCGGTCTCGACAAGATGATTACGAAGACGTTTCGCTTCACGATGACGACACTTTTCGGGTGACGTCCGCGGCGCGCGCGTCGTCCACGGTGGTGCGCGTTTCGCGTCGAACTGCGTTTGGAGGCGGGTCTTTCGCGTTCTTCGCCGGGTTGCACGCGTCAGTGGCGGCGGCGGCGGCGGTTGCGGTGGACAAGGTGACGGTGGATGAGTTTAACGCGTTGGAGCGCGAGGCCAAGGCGGCGTACATGCGAAGAGACTTGGACGTCGCGGTCGAACGCCTGACGACCATCATCGATCTCGAACCGACCGAGCCGGTGTGGCTTGAACGGCGCGCACAAGTGCTCGTGGATTTGAAGCGGTTTAAAGAGGCGATTGCGGATTACGACGCCGCAGAGGGGATGTATTCGAGCGAGTATCGCTCTCTCGGAATGTTGTCGAATCGAGCGTTGGCTTACGAAGGGCTCGCGGATTGGAAGAACGCGGTGAAAGATTACTCCGAGGCGATAAAATACTCGGAAATGATTGGTGCGGTGCCACCGTACGTGTTGAACTCGCGCGGGAACTGTTATAATTCGTTGGGGGAATACGAAAAGGCGCTGGATGATTATCTTCGGGCAGCGACGATTTTTCAGTCGAGTCGTAATCTCAGCGGCGCGATTTACGCGTCGTCCAACGCCGCGTTGATGAAGGCTGAACTTGGGAGGATCGACGAGGCGATAGAGGATATGGAGCGCGTGGCGCGGCGCGCAGCGGGGAGCGTTGATATGCGCGCGGCGCTCGCAGCGATGTACTACAGCCGAGGCGAGCAGCAGAGAGCCGAGGACGCTTGGAATTGGTCGTGCACGCAAATCAACAGCGGCCAGCTCGTCGAGGGTGGGCCCGTGCTCGATGGATGCGAACTCTATCGAGATTACGATTGGCTCTTGCGGATACGTCGTTGGCCACCGTCGATGGTGGACAAGTTTAGAAAATTTATCGAGCTCGCGTAGTCGTCTGAGCTTGCTTTACCTTTTAGCTATTAATAGTGATTACATAGTACATGTGGACTCCACGCGCTACCAGCGGTGACACTCCCCATCTAATTCAGATACCACAGCGTAGAGCCATCAACCAAGCCCAACGTGTCGACGTTCGCCTCGAGATCGCCCGACTCGCCCGATCCCTTGCGCCTCTTCGCCACGCACACGATGGCTGGAATTCCCCGAGGAGCCTTCGAAAAGTGAACAATCGGTACCTTTAAATTATCATCGAGCTGTGAGTTTGAGTAGAAGCGCCCAGTTTTCCTAGGATCGATATCGATCATCGCCACGACTCTCTTACGAGCCGATGGCGAGAGCTCATTCATAAAGTTTTTTGCGTCTCTCCCCGCACCCCAAACGAGGAACTGTTTCCATTCGGGCTGCGAAAGGATTCTTTCCTCAAACGCTTGGGTTCGCACTTGGAGCAATCGTCGCCGGCTACACCGAGCGGACGCGCTTTGCGGGCTCCATCGATAGAGAAGTATCGGATTGTTCGGATAATCCCCAGCGCGCAACAGAGATGGAAGATCGTGTTCGCAGTTTTGCGAATAGTAGAGCTGAAGGAATTTCTGAAAGAAAATCAAATCTTCGGCTTCACCCGAGCCAGGAGGCGCTTCGACGAAATGCCCGACGGCGTTGGCGAGGCTTCGCTGCATGCACCACGTCGGCAAGAGCAAGGTGCACTCGCGAAACTGTTCGAGGTGAAGCTCTTTTTGCGTCATCATGTTTGCCCAAGCCTCGTAGTGCTCAGTCGAACCGCTCGGGTAGCGCTTCCAGCATCCACCGATGATTGCCGTCGGGTTGTTCATCGCTAAAGGGACTTGCATCTCTATCCTTTGAGGCATCATCACGTCGTCCGAGTCGAGGAATACCAAAACCTGTCCGCGACTTTGCTCGATGCATCTGTTTCTACAGAAGCCGATTCCCCGATTCGGCGCGTCAGCCGACACAAAGTTAACGCTCTCCGACCATCTACTTCCATTCACGATCACAGTCAAGCCAACGCGTTCGAGGTGGCTCGTCCAACGTCTCAGAATTGCGCTCGATCCATCCGTGCTTCCGTCGTCGAATATGCTCACCTCTATCGGTCCTCGGTAGGTTTGTGCGCACACTGAACTCAGCGTTTCGTTTAGCCATCGAGCGGCGTTGTGCACGGGGAGAATCACGCTCACGCTCGGCAACGTCGAGTCAATCTGAGGACGACATTGCTGTTCCTCCGGTTTGGTTGTCGGCATGAATGATAGCGTTCGCTCAACCTTTGGGTCGACTGAGTCGACCTCTCGAAGAATCGGTATCCCGTTAGCCTCGAACGATTCTTGCGTGACGCGCGCCATACCGTTGGCCAAGATGCGAACGTTTTCAGACAAGTTGCTCGTACCGCTGTGAATCATCCAAGGATGCAGCAGCGCCACGGTACCCGCCTTGCCCACCACTTGCTCGATTACGCCGTCAATATCACCCGGCCGTTCCATCGCGCGCTCGTCCATTTGATACGATAGAGGTAGACGTCCGCGACTGGAAAGTTCCCCGACGAGGTCAATCGCCCACGTGTTGAGATCGCGATGCACCATTCCGCCCTGCCTTCTCAAGTGAGACGCGACCCAGCGGTGCGAACCCTTGATGAACGCCGTGCCGCCCCCACCCGCGGCGCAATCCGTGAGCAACACCAACATGATGACTCCTTGAAACGGATGCCCCTCTGGAGATCGCGTAGCGTCCGTGCTGAACCCGGCGCCGATGTCCAAGTGCCAACCGCGGTTGAGCATTCGGCGCCTATTCACCGGATGCCAAGACGTCGACGCGTCCGCGCTGCTCCGGACCGGCGTTTCCTCCTTGACTAAATTGGCCGAATGCTCATCCAAAAGCATCAACGCTCGCGCTCGCACGTGCTTCTTCGTGCATCCCGGTCGCATCGGCTGCATCACTCGCAGCATGTGGTTCCACTTTTCCCCGTGTTCGAGCACCTCGGCGAGTAACTTTGCATCCTGTTCCGGCGCCCACGCCGGCTCATAGTGCATCTCACACTGCTTCGCCGTCCACGTCACATCCCCAGTGCTAATCATCTTCGCTATCGTCTCCCAATCGTTCCCACTTTCCCTCAACTCTCTCACGTTGGCGCTATCGCTCTCCGTCCACTGACTCGGCGCCGGCGCGCAATACCCGCTATCAACGCTCACCTTTCGTCTCTTCTCGCTCTGTCTCGCCCTTTGCAACTGCGCCCGAACAAGTTTTTGTTCCTTCGTCATCACGCCATCATCTCCATCGTTTTCTGGAAACGTTACCGGGCAATACCAATGTCTCGGTTCGCACGCGCCGTCGCGCACTTTATTCAGCTCCACTTCCCAGCACCCGTCGCCCAAAATTTCATTCAACGCTCGCCGCACGTGCTCGCATCGCCGCAACGCGTCCCAATCCGCCCCTTCCGCGGGCGCGATGACTTCAACGACGCGTCTCGCCGTGCCTTTCGGCCACGTCGAGGGGTCTTCGACGCGCATCGTCGACGGTGTTCCGCTCTCGGGTCGCACGCACGGGTTCGCGAGTTCACGCCCGACGTGCGCCGCGAGCGCGTCGACGACGTCGCGGGCGACGGCGGCGTCGAGTACGACGATGCCATCGCGAAGGAACGCGTCGCGGAGCGGCGTCGCGGGCGCGTCGGCCCGTGTCATGACGCGTGACGCGGACGCGGACGTGTGGCGTCGACCGCTCTTTTTGGGTTTTCCATCGCTCTGAAACGCACTTTTTGGTGAACTGTCATGTTTTACAAATCGAATCGCAATGGTAAGGCTGCTAAACTCGTTCCATCGCGATGACGGTAGAAAGAATCGTACATTATCATATCGGTCGGATCACACGGCGGCGGCGGTAGCGGTGGCGGCGGACGCGGACGCGGACGCGGACGCGGCTTTGGCGTCGGCTATTTTCGCCAACCGCGACGCGAGCGGGGCGTCCATGAAGAGCTGGGTGATATGACAGACGATACACGGGATCGCGATGAGACCGGTGGAACCGAACACGTCTTCTGGAAGGTAGGATATGATGGTCATCGCCACTGGGAGGGTTTTTTGGCTGGACATCATGACGGTGGCGACGCGTTCTGGGCCGGAAAAGCCGAGGAGCGCCGTCGCGCCGTAATTGAAGACGAGCATGACAACGTGTAAGACGATGGCGGCCAAGATCACGGCGAAGATTGTTCCGATGTTGGTGTTGATCAAATCCGTCGCGCTCTTGCTGATTGACATCCAGACAATGGTGATGAGACAGGAATTATTCACGAGCGTGAGCTCCGCCTTGTACTTGTTCGCCGCGCCCGCGATCGCCGGCGACATTTCCCGCGCCAATTTCCCACACACGATCGGCACCAAGATTGTAAACAATAATTTCACCAATAATTTCACCGCTTGCGTCGCCATCCCGCTCGATGCGGCGCTTCCCGTATCCAAATCCCCCGGTCCGCTCGACACGATGGCGTTGAAGTAAAACGGCACCGTAAACACGCCCAACAGGTTCGTACACACCGTCAGCATGAGCGCCAACGCGACGTTACCCTTGGCGTTCCGCACCAGCGTCACACCACTCGTCAGCGTCGTCGGCACGCACGAAAACAACGCCAAACCATACCTAAACTCGACCGGTTTATAAGGCACGTACACGTGGATAAACCCGAGCAACGGCGTCAAGCCGAGAATCGCCACGAGCCCGTACGCCAGCCCGCCCCGCCCCGTCGTCAGCGCTTGCGCGATCTCCTCCGTCTTGAGCGTCGCGCCGGATATGATGAAGATGATCACGACGCACGTCGTCTGAATGACGGACCAGGAACCAACCTTGACGTCACCGAGGGTGCGCCCGGCGACTGGGGCGCTCAAGCCGAGGAGCAACGCGAGACAGAAACCGAGGACGAGAAAGTTTGCGAGGGCGAACGCGCGCGCGCGGGACGCGAGCGTCGGCGGTTGTTTCGTCTCCGTCGACATGACGCGGCGGACGCGGACGCGAGCGACGGCGGCGCGTTGTGCGGCACGATTTCGCTTTTTTGCACCTTTTCCATTCGTCTGACTATTTACTTATACACGTTACTAATGGTTGGCTAGAGCGCGGCGCCTCGATGCGGCTTGACGTTCTCCATGCGCTCGCGTGGGTCCCTTCCGCTCGGACCTTGGGTCGTGAGCCCGGTGATGGGCTCTCGGTGGGCGCTGAATCGGCTTGGGTGGCGCGCGGTCGGGTGGACGTCATCCGGGATGCGACCGGCGCGGCGGACGTCGAAACGCTTGTCGTAGTCTTCGTAATCGAGGTCGGTGTAGTAATACCCGTCATCGTCCTCCGTCATGCACGAAATGACAGTCATGATGGCCATGGATAGGCACGCAACGAGGACGACGACGGTGAGGACGAGGTAGAGGATGCTGGTGACGGGGCCCAAGTGCCCGTGCGGGGCCCAGTCGATGAAGTCATCCACGCTCGGATCGTAGTCCGGATCGCTGTACGTCAAATTGCTCAATTTGAGCGGTGCGACGGATTCAATCAGCAAACCGCACGTTGCGTTGAGCTCTGCGCCTTCCATTGAGATTCTCGCGTAGCCGTTCTCACCCCACTGGCGTCCCCACGAGTTTTTGATGACTACGTAATCCAAGCCCGATGCTTCGTCACGGCCGAAGCCGACGGCGACCACCGCATGGTTGATGAGGTTTGGAGAGTTTTGCCAGTCGGGTTGACAGTCATCGTAGGTGAGGATACCGCCCGAGTAAAACCTAAACTGTGGGCTCAGCGCATTCACAGCAACCGATACGGGTTGCATGTAAATGGCTGATTTTAGCGCGTCCCACGTGTTTTCGAGAATGATGTAATCGTCGATGGACGCCGCGTGTTTGCGAGCCGTGTTCGCACGACACGGACCAACCATGCTCGTCTCCAACGTGTACGGATGTACGGGATAGTCATCTGCGGAAGGTACACCGCCCTTCATGACAGCGTATTGGTACCCAGTCACCATGTTTCCGCCGACGCAGTCTTGATCGATTGGATCACACTCTAGCAACATTTGTGGCGAAAGCGTAACCTTTTCCTTGGTCCAAATGTAATGCACACCCTCTATTGCCGCCGCTGTCGTGAACGCCCAGCAGCCACCACACGCACCCTGCTCCCAAACCTGACTCAATCCGCCAATTTCTCTCCAATCCCAGTTGGACGGAACGTTTCTCTTGTCGTACACGGCGCCGTTTTCGTCGCGTTCGTTCGACCAAATATCCTCATTCCGCGAGATAAACTGTTCATGCATCTGCATCCACGCGTCGTGTTTCATTCTACTTCGTTCCCGTTCTCCATCAGGCGTCGGTATGAGTCTCCCCATCCATCGCTCAAACTCATCATCCGTTCTATCGCTCCAAAGCGTCGGCTTGTACTCGGCGCCGCGCAGCGAACCGCGACTACGACGCCCGCCCTCGCTTCCGAGATCCGCCGAGTCATACATCGCATCGATCGCCTCCATATGTTTCATGAAAATCTGTTTCCTCCGTTCGCTCTCTCTGCACGGGTACGACGCGTCGTCGCCGCAGTATTCCTTCGCCTTGCCCTCGCGGTGGACGAACGCCTCGAACGCTTCATCCGTCGCGAGCTTTGGAACCGTCGTAACCGTCGTCGTCGCCATCGATCCTCGAGACGCGACGGTCGCCACGTCGGTGTCGTGAAAGATTGACGCCTCCGTCGTCGCTAACGACGCCGTCGCGTCGCGCGCCGCCTCGTCGGCGTTCGTTTTCGTGTTGACTGAAGGGTGTTGAGGACGATGATCCTTCGATGCTGTCGGCGCCGTATCTTTCCCACGTCTCGTCGACGCCGCACGAGACGCCTCCGCGCGAGGCATCACGGCGACGCAGACGACGAGCGCGACCGCGAACGCGCGCGAACGCATCCACGCGCGGCGGTCGCGCGACATGAGGTCGACGCGCGTCGTCAAGTGAGGCAGCGTATTACATATTGACACCATAAATCGCCCATAACGATGCCACACTTCACACCACATTTTCAACGAATACTCTATTTTTATCTACAGTACACATGGGGGGAACTTCAAACGGCACACGTGGCGCGAACGCAACGCCGCAGACGACGCCACGCGACGCGACGACGCCGACGCGACCGACGCGACCGACGCGAACGTAGACTTCTTCTCCGCCTCCCCCCCGCCTTCCGCGCGCACCGACGGAGATGTTTTGGGACTCCCCGCCGGCGAATACGTCGAATCCCGCAGGACGCGAACAGGCGCTCGTGGGACGACCGAACTGGTTCCGCGCCGCGCTCGAAAACGCCGCGCTCGCCGGCGGACGCGCGCGCAACGCCGCCGGAGACGATGGAAGAGGACGAGGACGGTTGGTGCTCGATGACGCCACCGCGGAACGCGCCGGCGGCGACGATGTGAAAGAGTTGGAACACTTGCGCAGACACGTGGACGAGCTGACGACGCTGTGCGCGGACGCCGAGGCGCGCGCTAAGGCTGGAGCTTTGGCGATGGAGAAGTTGGAAGCGATGCGCGGTGAGATGCGTGAATTGAAAGAGAGCGCATCTATGCGCGAACGGGCGGAGACGCGGGCAAAGGCGGCGGAGTCGAGAGCCAAGGCGGCGAGAGACGCGATGGTGAGTGCGAAGCTGAGACACGAAGAGGCGTTGAAAAAAGTGTACTCGGAGCGGGACGCCAAGCTCGAAGGGTACAAAGTTGAAGTGGAACGGTTGAGATCGGAGTCGCTCGTCATGACGGGTAAGTTTGAAAAGCTCACCGAGGAAAACGAATCGATGGAGGTTGATTTGGCTGAGTACGCGCGAGAGATGGAGTACTTGGATGAAGTCATCGCGCAACATGAGGAGGAAATGGCGAAAGTTCTCGAGGAGAAACTCAGGCTCGAGAGATTAGTGAACACCCGACCGGAAATGAGCTTCAAGTCAATCATCATGTCGCCGTTCGCATCTTCACCGCGACCGGGCCACGTCGACACACCCCGCCTCGCGGGCGCCCTTCGATGGTTTGAGGATGTCGTCTCGTCGCCACTGCGATCACCGTTCGCTGACACCACGAACGCGATCGAAGACTCGAGCGATTGCGAAACGAGAGATGCGACGAAAGTCGTCGCGCAATCGACGCCGACATTCACGCCAGGGCGAAAGTCTCGGCTCGGCTTTGTGGCGACGCCGAAGAGAACTCCGGGCGTCGTCGAAGACTCAGCCGAAGAAGAAAACAGCTGCGAAGAAAAGCTGGACGATGACTGCGCCGAGAGCGGTGAAATCCTTCAAGTCATCGATCCCGTGCTCCCAGAACCGAAAAAGTCTTGGAAGGTCATCTTCTCCAAGGTGCCTGAGTCTCGTCTGTACGGCGCTCCGCTGAGTCACATCGGCGCGATGAGACTTCGCGTCGTTGGCAAGGTCTCTTTCATTGCCGGCATGTAAGACGAACGCGCGCGCGAATAAATAACGTATGTAATCTACTTTCATGTTCATGTACCGAGCCGACACCGCAAACGAAATCAAGCGCGCCGAGTCGGGGAAATGGACGCGACCGACGAGCACACAGCGGGCGACGCGTGAAGTAGTAAACGCCTGACCTCCTCTAACGTGTATGACAACAAGCCTATCTTCTTCTCTGGTGCTAGAATACCGGTCCACCTACAAGCGGCGACCACGGCGACCACCCTTTCTACGAGTAGAGTCCGTCGGGGTCGGGGTCACGTCCTCGATGCGGCCAATCTTCAAGCCGCTACGGGAGAGCGCGCGAAGCGCGGATTGACCACCCGGACCCGGGCTCTTCGTCTTGTTACCACCCGTCGCGCGCATCTTAATGTGAAGCGCGGTGATACCGAGTTCCTTGCATCGCGCCGCGACGTCTTGCGCCGCAAGCATCGCCGCGTACGGGGAAGATTCATCGCGATCAGCCTTAACCTTCATACCGCCGGTGCAGCGGCTGAGGGTTTCCTTGCCAGACAAATCCGTGACGTGCTGCGAGAGGGAGAAATTTCAAAGTCCTGTCAGTCGCGACGTTCGCGTGCGCATCGAGAACGCGTTCGAAAGTCGCAAATAATAATTCCAACCGACGTCCCCGGCGTTCGCGCGCGTGATTCCACCCCGCGATGACGGCGTCGGCGACCCACATCGGCATCCACCGCACTCAGGCATCCTAGGGCTTTCCAACCACGGCTCGCATCGACCACGACCCACCCGCCGTCGACGGACGCGTAAACCTCGCGACGCTCGAAACGAAACACGCACCACGAAAGTATCGTTAAACGACGCGTAAATGTGCGCGACACCGAAGACGAGTTCGCCTTCGCGCGCGTTCGGACCGACGTATTGCGCCTGCGCATTTCGTGAAAGAGAGACCCTCGCGGTTAGTCGGCTGCGCCACAGATCCATCCTCTCAAAAAAGCGTCCTCGCTCTCCGACGCGCGCGCGCATCGGAAACCGAGCGGAAACGCGCGCGTCCAATTCCACGCGCGTCGTTCGCGTCGTCGTCAGCGTCGTCGTCGGCGTACCATCTGTACAAGCTGCTGCGTCGATAAGAGACGGAACGATCGCTGTGGAGAGAAGACTTCTTTCCCTGTGAGACTTTTCCAACACGGTCTGTACCCAAGTGTCCGAGTGTCCGACCGACCGAGTGTCCGACCGACCGAGTGTCCGACTGCGCGCGTTCGTCGACGCCACACGCCGACGGCGACGGCGACGACGGCGACGACGATGCACGCGACGGCGACGACCCACCGCTCGATGGCGGTTCGCGGGTACGCGTCGTCCCGCGGTCGACGGCGGGGCGGGTCGCGGACGGCGCGCGCGAGAGCGCTCGCGCGAGTGACGCTCGCAGTCTTCGGACTGATGATCTACGGCGCGTGGACCCGGCGAGACGTCGTCGAGGAGGCGGTGCGTTCGGCGCCGAAAACGGCGGTGAGGAAGTTTTCTGAGCGCGTCGAGGCGTCGAAAGGGGAACTGGGGGCGTACGCGCGCGCGCACGGGTTGCGAAGTCGGATGAATGGAGGGAAGAGGCGGGAGCTCGTGTTGGCGTCGCACGGGGCGTTGATGGCGTTGGATGTCGATACGAGGGCGACGAGGACGTTACACGTCGGTCGAGGGGTGTATTACGGGGCGTTCGTGGCGAATGATGTGGATGCGAGCGATGAGGTGGAGGATGGGGCGTTGCAGAGCGGTCGGTACGTGTGGGTGGCGTCGAGGCCGGACGAGGCGGGGACGCAAAGGAGAAGGAAAGACGCGCTGTTGTTGATTGATACGGAGACGCAAAAGGTGTTGAGGGATGTTGCGATTGATGCCGTGTTTACACACGATGTCGTTCGGCGGGGATCGCAGGTTTTCGTGGCTGATACCGGCGGGGGACGGGTTCTCGAGTTGGAGTATCCGTCGATGACGTTGAGGCACTCGATCGATTCCATCACAAAGCGAGAGCACATCAACACACTCGTGCCGGCGGATGAGGACGAGTACGGGCCACACGCCGTGTGGGGCGTCTTACACAATCTCGGGCCGAGCCAGATTGCGCTCTATGATTTGGAATCGGGCAAGGAGATTAAGTCTAGGATGACAAACGTCGGCGAGAAGTCGCACGGGTTGGTACCTTACAAGGGCAAGTTTCTGATGCTCAACAGCGGTAAAGGACAACTGATTTTGGTCGACCCGACCGCTGGTGACGACGCTCCGTTTGACGTGCTCTGGGAAGACCCGAAACATACGTTTATGAAGGGTTTGTGTGTGGTTGACGACGTTGCCTATTTCGGAGTTTCGATTTTCGGCAATAGACGCGAAAGAGTCGACCCGGACAAAACGAGCGACGTTATAGCCTTTGATTTGTTGAAGAATGAGTTGCGCTGGCGAACCACTGTGCACACGAAAGGTCTTCTGAATATCGTCACGGCGCCTTCGACGTCAGAGACGGGCGGAACGTGGCGGCCGGCTTCGTGGGGCAATCAACCAGCGCTGCACGAGGTGAACGCCGTGCTGACGGTACCGACGGCGCTGTACTCCAAGTGGATCGACATCAGCACGAAATCCAAGCATAATCGACCGACGGACAAAACGCAGGTGGATTCTATCCTCAAAATCTACAAGGATATCGACGTGAGCGCGCTCAAGGATTATCTTGAGCAGCTGCCAAAGGGCGCGTTTGACCTCGTCAATCAGAAGGATAACGCGCGTCTCGGCGGGCGCAAAGCCAACGCAGATCGCTTCAAGCCGAACTGCGCCTCGATGCACTTGATATTTAGCGATCGACGAGGTGAGGAAATTTACGAGTTTCCATACTGGAAAAAGTTTGAATCGCTCGTTCGCCCTCTATTGGAGGAGTTGTTCGTCAACCAACTTGGCGTCGGGAGCGACTATCTGAGCCACATTATCCGTCTTCAGCTCGCCGTGATGTACCCCGACTCAAAGATTTTGGAACACGTCGATTCAGGGCACTGGGCGACCGCGAACCATCGATTTCACATACCAATCATCGTGCCGTCCACTTACGACGCGACTGAGTTTACGATGTTGCCGGGTGGGGCGAACGGAGGTCATCAGGTGGACGTTCCACTCGTGGAAGGCCGTCCGTTTGAAATCAACAACGCGATTCCTCACAGAGTTCGGAACGATGCAGATAGTTGGCGCATTCACTTGCTCATCGACTACGCGGAGTTGCCCGTGTCGCCGGCGAACAGGCACATGCTGTCCCCGGGGGCGGTGTGCTCGTACAATGAGTTGAGCACGGGGAAATGCATCGAAGACGAACTAGAAGTTTAAGTGGTACTATCTAGATAGTAGAATTTTAGACTGGTAAATCACGACCAGTGCATACATACATGGTGATACACATATGATATCTTGTCTGCTTACTACATGATTTTGATTGCTCGTTCAAAGCCAGCAGCTTTGCTTTGTCGACTAGCTGGTCGACGAGGACCCTTCACGTCGCGTTCCAAACCGAGACACGACTCGAGGAAACCTTCCTTGTCCATCCTAGTGAATCGGCTCGAAACCAACACGTCGTCTTCATCTGTGATCAAGTCATAGCGATTCGATACGCCTTGAAGAAATTTCCACTTTGCAAAATCTTCGTCTGACACCTCAAGCTTCTCCTTGATTCGCTGTTTCACTTGGCCTAGAGTCTCCGTCTGCGAGACACTGAGCAAAAAGGGTTCGTCGTACGCGTGATACTGCGAAGGATTGGAAACATCCTTTGATACATTGTAAACTCGTAGAAGAGATGCGTTCGGGCGATCAATATCTTCGTCAGGCACTTCTTCCGCTCGGAGTGTCCAATATTGATCGTTGATGTCCGCTATGTCCTTGTCCTCGTCGAACACCTTGTAAATCTGCGAATAAAAGAGCTCCAACAGGCGGATTTTGCGCCCCTTCACTTTATCGCCGAGCTTTGACTTCAATTCATTCAACACGTCGCCAACAGTGGCATTTTTCGGAAGGCGAAGCTGGAATTCCTCGACTAGTTTGGTGTTGGGTGCGTGAAACGACACCTTGAGGGTCTTCAACTGCTCCAGTTGCGGAAGAGGAATATCCAAGACTTCGTAGTACAATATATCCGTTTGATTGTCAAGCATTTGCATCAGCGTGTCGGCACCTCTGAATTTAAAACTCATAGTGCGCGGACCATTAGTGTACAAGTTGTGTGACGTGAAGCGCAAAAGCTGCGGATTTTGCAAACCAATCGCCTTCGCCAGCGCCTCGGCGACTTGATCATAGCTCGCTGCCTTCATCATTTCAACCGTCTGGACATCAATCTTGGGTGCCGAAAGCTCTCGAAACGTGACAAACTGCTGGTTATATCTGTACGACATGTAGGCTTGAGCATCTGGGAACATCAGCTCTGCTTCCATCTTCCCCGTGACGGCGGGTTGCACAATGATGATATCACCGTTGTTCAACTGCAAGTTTTCCGTCGCGCCGCTCGTTTCTCCCAGGGGTCTACGCTCAAGCATTTCTGGCGCAAACTTGTCCACTTGCATTGCAGATTCACGAACGCAGGATATTTCCTCAAACAAAGCAATGTCTGCGCCCGCCGGCATTCCACAAAGGGCACGTAACTGTGGGAAGTATGCTGTGAGCAACGCGTCGCAATGCGCGTAAATGTGTCCTGCGTAAGACAACCGAGCTTCATGTGGATTGTAGAACTTGACGTGCAGACAGATGTCATGCTCTGCGTTTATTTCCGCGTAATCTTCGGTTATCTCCTCGAGGTAGAGTTTCAATTCGCTCGTGGCAGAGTTCTTGGATGCAAACTTTTGACGTATCTGCTCAACTTGCGCCTGATCGCTCGCCACGGGGAGAATCGAGTGAGGTCGATTCGTCTTATTTCTACGCGGAGAATACAACCAAAACCGCTGCTTATCCACTGGCACTCCGAGCTCACTCGCCACTTGCGCCTTGAACTTGCCAAAAGTCGTCTTTTTCGGTAGCCTAAACCGATGTGCGTTGTCAAACTTGCCCAAGTCAAAAAACTTATCTTCGTGTATGTTTGCCTCCAAATCCTTGCGGTGCATGACTCGAATCACTGTGTACAAGTGCGCTTCAGCCTCCTCCAAACGTTTAATTTCCTTCAAACGTTGCTCTTTCGCGAATCGCGCTTGCAAGTGTTCGGTCAAGTGTGTTTTATTCGCCTCACACATTATTTGATCCATGTCGCTCTCGCGAATGTACACCAGCATGTAAGCACTGCTCACCTTTGTGTACCTCAAATTCGGCGCTATGCGCATGTTTGTCATGTCGTCGTCGCCGTCCATGTCGCTATCGGCCGCCGACGTCCCGCCGCTACCGTACTGCTCGACGATGGCTTTTTCTGAAGACTCCTTAGTCACGTGTTCGTCGTCGAACTTGAACCATTGACCGTCGCCGGATTGCAAGTCGGGCTTGATGAACGCGTAGTAGTGACCACCGTTGATTCCGCCGCTGTGCACGAGCACGCTGTGCAGCTTATACTTGTTTCGGATACTTTTATCTGCTTCCGGGACGAGGTATTTACGATCGCCGATGTCTAGATCTAGTTCTTCAGGAAACTCATACTTGTCGTGAATCTTCACCATTGTGTCGCGGTGGAAATCGTACTCAAAACGCTTGAGTTGGATTTGCAACACGGGTGGGAAATCGTGAAACAATACCCCCTTGCGAGCGTCTTGCAACCCATGTCCCTCGGCTCTGTACTTGTTTTCCCCATCCAATTTTTCTACTTCGGTATAACGGTCAAAGGAAGCGTAAATGTCTTTGCACCCCTTGACGTCGAGCTGCAGATCCAAGAATTCCTCTTTGCGTTCACTCTTATAGTCTACATTGATACACTCGATAAAGTTTGTCGTGTGCCCTTCAAAAAGTTTCTGAATGGTGCCCTCGACCGAGGTTTGCTTCATCTGTTCCTCGAGTTTATCTTGAAGCACGCGGTTCAGCTCTTGAACGTCGTGTTGCATGAAGGAGTCGTATGAGTCCCAACCAAACGACCGCGTGAGATCGTTCGTACTCACCGCACCTTCTGGAGCGTACTGAAGGCGATAGAAGACCGACTGGAGCGCCAGTGGCATCGAGCTATTTGCTTCCTCAGATTCGTTCGTCGGCATGTGATACACGGCCCGACGGAAAGACGGGATGTGATACAACGTCTGCAACAATGAATTCATATAGCACGTCGCTCCTTGGTTCTTCAATCCAATCAAACCAGTCTCCTTGCGCGAGTCATACTCGTTGAAGTAAGAGTTGTTCACACCTCGCGAATCGACTTCGTACTCCATGCACGGTGCGACGCGTACCGCAAACGTAACGCCACCAGACTCATCCACGAAGCCCCGCTGGACGAGCGCCTTGCGAGTGATAAAACTGTTAAACCCCCAGTCCGACTCCTTCTCCGTGAACGCGTGTGACGTCTCCTTCACCTCATCGAGAGACGCATCCCCGCTCGGGTGCACCAACCACAGCTTGAACTTTGCGCACCGCTTCCACGGCTCGCCGTACTGGTAATCCTTCACCGACGGGCGGTCCGTCGTGTCCAGAAACAAACTCACCGAGGCGTCGTCTCCCGCGCCACCCTTTGCCCCTTCTGACCCGGACGGAAACAGCAACAACCGAAAAGTCGTATCGCCCAGCTCAAATACATCGCTATGACACTTCTCCCCGCGCGTTTTATACTTTTCAAACTCCTCGCACCGCCACGTAAACTCGGCGACGTCGTTGCGCGCGAATCTCGACTCGCTGTCCTCCTCTGAGCTCAGACTCACCTCTGAATCGCTTGCCACGTCCGCGATCGATTCGCTCGCGTCGTTCTCGTACGCCCGCATCTCCACTGCAGTTCGTTCACGCGATTCGCGCGAGTTTTCGTCAGTCTCGCGTCGCGTCCGGGGGGTTCTTCTCGTTCGGTCGCGCAACTTGAAAATCCACAAAAAAACGGTTCGTTCGATCGAACCAACGTTCGATTGACGCCCGCGAACGATCGATGCTCGCCGTTTCTTTACGTACCGTCCGCGACGACGTCGTCGTCTTCGTCTTCGCCGTCAATCGCCTTCGCTTCACCGCCGACGCGTCCCTCCTCGAACCGCGTCATCGACGCCCGCGCGCGCGGTCGCCTGGCGACGGTCGCGTCGCGTCGAATCCAACCAGAGTCGCCGGGTCGAGTCTATAAAAATGTTAGATGACGGTCTTATTATTTCTATTATATGTATTTCCGTCGGAAACGTGATTATACAGACGTTTATGGTTTTACATACTATATTTCTCACTCATACTAGAGATACAATCAGTACCATATGTGTACCTAAAATACATACCACTCGTACTTAAGAAGGTGACAAACCCATCATTAGAGAATAAAGCATGCGTACACCAACCCCGGGTGACGTGACCGACGTCGACGGAAGGGGGGGGCGGCGCCCGACGCGCACGGCGACACTCGCCTTCGCGCGAACACGCACGCACCGGCCACACGATGAACGCGCTCACGCAAAGAAACGCGCTCGCGCCGAAAACCGTCGGCGCTCGCGCGAACCAACAGCGCTCGGCGGCGACGTCCCGCGGGGCGTTGCAAATCGTCAACGCAGCCACCAAGGAGAAGAAGAATCGCGACTTGGAAAGGTTGAAGACGCTCGCGACGGCGGAGGAAACGCTCCTCGTCGCCGGGTTCAGGTACCAAGGCTTGACGGTGCGTTGAAATATTTTTTGCTTTTTTTTCGTTCTCGTCGTCGTCGTCGTCGTTCGGTCGCGTCGGCGGCGTGGAGACGGGCGGGCGGACGGATGGTTGGACGACGTGGGCGATGAGAGACGCAGAGGGTGGCGACCGTGGGGTCACGCGCGGGTGGTCTGACGGATGACCCGGCGCACGCGTCGTGCGGAAACGTTGACGCGCGTTGTTTGTGAACGATTCGTCGCGGTTCGCGGGGTCGTGGATGTCGTTGACGCGCGGCAAACGCCGTTGGGGGTGACGCGAGCCCGCATGCGAGGGTTTTAGGGTTACTCTGCAAAGACGCCGACGACGCGCGCGCAAACGGGGAGGGATTGGGATTACGTTTCAAGCGAGAGACTAACCAGAGGATACGTGTACGGTTGTGTAAATCGCGCAGGTCAAGGATATGATTGCTTTCCGCCGTGCGATGCCGGAAGGCGCGCACATCATGGTGGCGAAGAACACGCTCATGCGCAAGGCTATCGAGGGTACTCAGTTTGAGCCGCTCGGCGAGGCGACGACGGGCATGAACGCCTGGGTGTTTGTGGATGAGAACATTGCGACGACCATGAAGGCGGTTAAGGGTCTCACCAAGGACTGGAACAAGGCGGGTAAGGAAGTGGCGTTCACTGGTGCGGTGATGGATGGTCAATTCATCCCGGCGAACAAGATGGCGCCGCTCGAGGACTTGCCGACCAAGCTCGACCTCATCACGAAGATTGCGGTTGGTATCAAGCAAGTGCCGACCAAGCTCGCTCGTGGTACCAAGGGCAACGCCAGCAAGCTCGGCTACGCTACGCAAGCCATCGCTGAAGGCAAGAGTGACCTTATCCAGGCGTAAACTAGGTAAAAATTTGTTTTCGGGAGTTCGAAAGCCGATCGGCGCATCGGTCCTTTCATCCGCTTTGTATTGGAAGCGCTTTAGTCAATTATATATCGTCTGTAATACACTCGCAGATTAAAATTAATGCAACTCCATCGTCGTCACCCCTTTTCTTTTCGTGCGTTTCGTTTTCAAATGAATGAAGTTTGCTCGCATTAAAACAGTACTACTGCTACCCCGCCGTCGAGGAGTCCTCGCGGGGAGCGGACGCGCGTCGTTCTCTTGTACAAATGAATAAAGTGATGAAGCGACATCTGACGATAGGTCAATTTACAGAAGAAGCCAGCCAACACCTAGGGCGAGGAGCGCGAACGCTCCTCCTCCCCAGAACGCGCCGGCGGAGCCGAGCTGGTCACACAAGAAGCCAGCCATGTAATTTCCAAATCCGAGGGACAAGCCTTGAGACATCGCGGCGATGGCAAATCCTGTACCGCGCACATTCGGAGGCATCGTGGCGCTGAGAACAGCTTTCATGTTTCCTTGAGTCATGGACATGTGCACACCGACGACGAGGTAGCCGGCAAAGACTTGCCACGGCACCTTGGCCATGACCAAGATGAAGTCGGCGACCACCATGAGACCGAAGCCGATGAGGAGCACTTTTTTGCGCCCATTCTCACCGTCTTGATCCGCGTTGTCGGCGTACACGCCGAGTGGGTAAGTCAGCGCAGACTGCATGATGTTGGTCGCAAACATGAGCACCGGGAGATAGGCTACTTGCATACCCACCGCCTTGGCGTGAAGAGTGACGAAGGCTTCGCTAAAGCGAGCAACCTTGAGAATGGAAAAGACGAGGAGCGCTCTCCAAAACGCCCACGGCAGCTGGACAACCTCGGTCCAGCTCCAGTTCCACTCGCCCCAGAGGAAGCTCGAAGCGGTCGATGCCGATTTCGAGCGCGATTTTCTTTGCTGAGCCGCTTCGGCCCAAGGATCGTCCGCCCAAATCAATGCGCGCGTTCTCAAATCTTCCGTCGTCATCTCGGCACCATCCGAGCGGCGAAACCACGACTTGCGCTTGCGTGTCTTGCGAATGCGAATCGTACCCTCGTCCGCGGCGTTCTTTTGGTCCTCAAAGCCGTCGACGATGGAATCTAAGAATGGAGACACCATCTTCGCTCGGCTCTTCATTTGCCACAGCCAATCTCTCACGGTTTTCCAAGTCTTTTGCCCGCGATGCCAGACAATTTCGCGCACGTTGGACGTGCACGCCGTGCGGCGCCACCTGGCGCGCAAGTGCGGCATGGCGAGCGGTCCTCTCGTGTGACGCTTCCACGAAGGAAGCGCGCGACCGCGACCGGGCAACATGAGCGGCTTGTACTTCGGCTTGCTCATCTTACGCTTCGGCTTTCGAACAGCCCTAATGAGAATGTAAATGGCGAGGATGGATGGAAACGCCGCGAGCGTAAACGTAGCTCTAAAGTTGTTGTGCGTCGCCTTCATCATCGTCATCGCCGTGAGCGAGCCGATGACACCACCGAGCGTGGTCATGGACTGATGGAGCCCGTACGCCGAAGAACGCTTCGGTCGCGGCGATAAATCCGCAATGAGCGCATCCGTCGGCGCGGCGCGAATCCCCTTGCCAAACCGATCCAAGAGTTTACCCACGACGACCGATTGCACGCTCACGGCGGATGCGAGCGTGAGTTTCATCGCCGCCGTCATCACTGATCCCACCGCGATCACCTTGACCCGGGACTTGAGCACGTCCGAGAGCACGCCGGAAAAGACTCTGCTAAAGTTGGACACGAAGAGCGCGAACCCCTCCATGGCGCCGATGCGCGTATTGCTAAACCCAAACTCTGTTTGCAGAAACACCGGAAGCAAGGAAAACACCATGCACGTCGACGACGTCCACAGAAAACCACACGTCGCCAACGCCCAAACCGAGACGTTATCCACCGGGTTTTGCACAACCTGAGGCAAAGGCGCGCGCGCCATGCCCGGCACCCACCTGTGCAAGCTGTAGTGAATAATGGCGCCGAGCCCACCAAACTTTTTCGGGCTCTTCCCATCCACTCGCTCCTCTTCGTTCTCCTCCTCCTCCTCCTCCTCCTCATCCATCGATTTCCCATCCCCACCCTCAATCATGCGTATGTAACCCGCGTACCACTCCTCCTCCGCGTTGGGCTGATCAACCTTTTTCCTAAAAACCGTCCCCTCGGCGAACGCCGACTCGTCGTCCAACTTCTCCGACGGTTCCCCGACCTCCCCACCGCGGTATCGCGGTTCATCGATCGCGCGCATTCGCACGTCGCGACGCGTCGCCATCGACGCGTCGACGACGACGAGACGAGAAGACGACGACGACGAGTAGTTTCCTCTCGCGAGCGCCGCTCGAGCTCGAGCTCCAGCCCGAGTCTTCGCTCCGCGTCCTCCCTCGGCCGCCGACACCGCCGACGCCGTCATCGCGATCGTCGTCATCCCGGCGTCATCCACCGTTCCTTCCTCCCAACCCTTCGTCCAATCCCCCGTCGTCGTCCCCGTCGTCCCCGTCGTCGTCCTCGTCGTCCTCGTCGAATACCCTTCACCACCCACCCGAATCCCACGCGTCGCGACGCCGACACCGACGCCGACACCGTCGCCGACGCCGCTTCCGCGTCGACGCCGCCGACCCCGAATCCTCCCGCGGCGTTCGCGTTCGCGTCCCGTCGTCGACGCGACGGACGACGCGCACGTCCACCCCACGCGCGTGGCCATCGCTCGCTCGCTGCCGTCCGTCGTCTGCCGCCGGTGCCCGCACACGGATACGGATGATACACGACGGACGGATGATACACGACGACGAGTCGTTTCTCAAGAAAAGTACCCTCGCGGGATGGACGGAAGGAAGCAAGGACGGAAGGAAGGAAGGAAGGAAGGAAGGGGGACGAGCAGACAGTCAGTCAGGTGTTCACCCTCATTAACGCACATGACTGGGTATGACCACATTTAAAGTATACA
>Ga0255780_10000319_pt1 | contig 47035 bp, 28 predicted proteins | sample 071ome_32_FD_179978 | JGI IMG/M metagenome (GOLD analysis project Ga0255780, IMG submission 179978) | Coastal salt marsh microbial communities from the Groves Creek Marsh, Skidaway Island, Georgia - 071405AT metaG (version 2) | ecosystem: Environmental > Aquatic > Marine > Intertidal zone >... | reverse complement strand
CGCCAAAAAGAAATTTCCCCAGGCCCATGGCAGCAAAGGCCCCGACCACCACCATCCAAAGCGCAAGGCCGGGTGGTAATGTCAGGCCATAAAGTAATCCGGTGATCGTGGCAGACCAATCCCCCACACTGGTTTCCTGACCGGAAAGTCGGCAGAAAACATGTTCAAAAGCAACACAAGCAGCCACCGCCGTACCGATCGTCAAAAGCGCAGCCAAGCCGAACAAGTAAACAGCAAAAGCAGCTGCCGGCAAAAGAGCCATCACCACGTTGAACATGATGGTGTCGACACTATGACCACTGGCAATGTGCGGCGAACTTCGGATTTCCAATACTTTTGTCCACTTCTTCATGCCGGTGCCTTTGCTTTACGGACCGCCATTTTGGAGACCCTGAATTTTTGAACCAGTGGGATGTGGGACGGACACACAAAGGTGCAGCATCCACACTCAAAACAGTCCATGAGATGAAAATCCTCGACCATGCGCTGATGATTTCCCGCGGAGGCCAGGAGCCCCAATTGCGAGGGATTCAAGAAAATCGGACAGACATCCACACAGTATCCGCACCGGATACAAGGATACTCCTTGCGTTTGTTCAGGCTCCCACTCTCGCGTTCGGTAAACGCAATAATCCCGGTGGTCCCTTTGGTGACCCGAATGTCGAGACTGGATACCGCCTGTCCCATCATCGGGCCGCCCTGAAACACGCGCGTGATATCATCTTCGACCCCCACTGATTCCAACACAAACCGCAATGGCGTGCCGATCTGAATTCGATAGTTGCCTTTCTTCTTCACACCAGGACCGCCAACGGTAATGACACGCTCCTGAATCCCGTTGCCGTTGGGCAACAAACGGCCAATCTCGGCGGTCGTTCCGACATTCACTACGACCACATGCACGTCCAGCGGCAACTTGCCCGATGGAATCTGTCGGCCCGTCAACGCCGTGATCAACATTTTTTCGGCGCCCTGCGGGTATTTGACGGGAAGCACTTCCACTTGAATCGGCAAATCCTTCGGCATGGCGGCCCGGAGGACTTCCGCCGCATCCGGTTTATTGGACTCGACCGCAATGATCACACGCTCGGCGCCGGTGGCTTTCATCAGATAAGGTATGCCAGCATAAATATCCGCAGTATGCTCCAGCATCACGCGATGATCGGTCGTCAAAATGGGTTCACATTCGGCGCCATTGATGATCAGCGTGTCAACGTGTTTTCCGTCCGGAATTTTTAATTTCGCGTGAGTCGGGAAACCTGCTCCACCGAGCCCCACCACCCCGGCTTGCTGTATCGCCGCAACGATTTCCTCAGGAGTCGCGGTCTCGGCATCACATGGTTTACCTTCGGCGATTTCCTGGGTGGAAGCCGCAAACGGCTCGATGAAGATCCCTTTGACCATGCGTCCGGTTATACTGGGAACCAAACTGATGCTGCGCACCGTGCCTGAAGCCGGAGCATGCATGGCCACCGAAATAAACCCATCCGGTTTGGCAATGCACTGCCCTCGGGTGACTTCTTGTCCTTCCTGCACAATCGGCACGGCAGGTTTCCCAATGTGTTGCGACAAGGGGACAGCCAAAGTGCCCGCAAAGGGAAACTGACGAATGGCCAAACCACGCGTTTCCTCTTTCAAGCCCGGCGGATGAATGCCGTGGGCGAATGTTTTACCCCCAAAGAAGGCCATATCACATATCGTCAGTTAAATTTCTTTGCGCGAGCAATCAGTTTATCAACACCTTTTTCATTTTGATCTTTTGGTAATCCCGGATGAATCACCTGCGCCGTGCATCGTTCGGCGGCTTTGACAAGATCCTTGTAAGGACCTCCGTCGGGATCCTTGATAGTTGCTTTTTTGGATTCGTTGTAAACAAAGATGTTCGGGTTGATGTTAATGCATTCATCACATGAGGTACACTGTGGGGTATCGATCCAGGGAGCTTGATAAGATCCATTGTCTCCCGACGGTTCACCAGGTGAAGTATCCGCCACCTGAGTCAAAGCTGTCGCAGCGCTGGCCCCGTCTCCCCCCATTAATTGTGTCAATCCGGCAGCCAATCTGCGGGTGAGTTCTCCCCTGACACGATCCTCTATTTCGGATTCGCTTGCCTGACCATCATCCACACGGGCAATGGCGCGCAGCATGATCCAGAAATCCCGGCGCTCCTCGCACGCATGCACGATGGGAGCCGCGACCAGCAAACGGGTGAGTTGATTCTTGCGATCCACGCTCCAAACGTAAGGGTAACACCCTTCACGCTCGTCTTCAGGTAACTCGATAAACTCGTCCAGCGGCACCATGTTCTCGTTCCAAGTATCCGGAGGTGCGATTCGGAAATGTTTTCGGAATCGGATCTCGGTCAAAGCAAAATCGCCAAATGTCATGGGCAATTCCATCGACTTGTCGCGCAACCCTTCCTTGTAGTTCAAGGTATAGGTCGGCCAGAGCTGATCTGAGGCCGGATTGCCTTCCAGATCGAAACATTCCTCAGGACGGGTGCCCAGGTCCGGATTGTATTTAAACAGCGGATAGGCGCGAGATTCGACGGCCAGCTTGGCCTGATCATGGCTCTTGTCATCCCCAATGCCATGTTCCGGCTGACAGGAAGTGTAAATATTGAACAAGGCAGGTCGACGGGTTTTCAATCCCTGAATGAAACCTTCGATCATGTGGTTCGCATTGGCGATGGCGCTCTGCAGAACATACGTGGTGCGGTGAGCCATGCCGATCAAACCCATTTCCTTGCGAATCTCTTCCTTGCCCTTGATGGCCTTGCCATACTGGGCCATGTCGGACACCTGACCAAAGAATCCCGAGGTGCAGGCCTGGCCACCCGTATTGGAATAAACCTGAGTGTCCAGCACCAGCACCTTGATTGGCTTGCCGGACATGAGTGCACGGGACAGGTTTTGGAAACCGATGTCATACATCGCTCCATCACCGCCCAAGGCCACCACAGGCGGGCAAAGCTCCCATTCTTCGTCGGTGAATTGATGCCAATTGAAATAGGTCAGGAATTCATCGTGTTCGCTCGGATTATATTTTCCGGACAATTCCATCTCAGCCATGCGGATGGCTTTGAAACCCTCCGCCATTTTTGCCATGTGACCTTCAAAAATCCCCATGGCCACCGAAGCGGGATCCTGGAACAAATGATTGGCCCAAGGCACAGGATAAGGGTTGAGGGGATAGGTGCTTCCCCACACGGAAGAACACCCTGTTGCATTCAAAATGCCCATCTTGGCACGGCCATTCCCGGTGGTTCCATCGGTGTAACGCCACTTCAGCATCTTCAATGAAGTGACAAGTCCGGTCACCCGTCGCAACCAATCCTGATCGATCGGTTCACCACCGCTCATCTCTTCGACCTGGGTGGCAATACTGGCCAGGGTAACATCCCCGGTCCCCACTTTACTGAGGACCTCGCCAAAGGCCTCGGTGTTACCGACGTTGATCACCTTGGCGAGTTCAAGTTGAATATGTTGCTCCAATTTACCGATCAATTCGGTCAGATACGCAACATGACGTTCCACCCGAGGCTGCATCAGCGCTTCCACGGTGGCGGCGAAGAGATGGATCACCGACTTCTCCCCACACCCGAGACACGCACCGTCACCACTGCCAAATGCGAGGTAGTTGTCTTTGTTGAGCAAAATGGTTTCGAGGGCGCCAATCCCTTCTTCCAAATCATCGACACGGATAAATCGTTTCGGCGTGTTGGGAAGATCCGTCCAGAAATCCCAATTTCTGCGCAGTTCTTCTACTGATTGTTTGGTTTGCATGACCGGACGCAACGCGTCGTCGTTACAAACCGCCACACACTCCATACACCCTTTGCAGGTATAAGGGTTGACCGTGATACTCAGCAAACCACCAGAACCGGGAGCCTTGTTTTCGTGGTTGGTGTAGTATGGACGTGTGAGAGCGAACTGGAATCCGTTCAACTCCTCTTTGAACAAATCAAACTCCTGACTCAAGGCCGAACGTTGCTCATCGGTCAGTTCCTTATTTGCGACCGTTTTTGCTATGGCTTCATCCAACATGCCGGCCACGTTGTCTGTTTCATTGGCTTCTCCGAATATGGAGCGCAGATGTCTCTCCATTTCGCGCACAGCCTTGGAAAGTCCCGGGGCGTCCTTGCCATGTTTTCGAAGTCGGGAAACAACTGTATCAAACATTGGAGTCAATTCACTGACCAAACCGGGAATGGCGGTATCCGGGCACACGGTATAGCACGAACCACATGCTGTGCAGTTATCGGAAACCCATTCGGGATATTGGAAACGAATACCGGTCATGTCGCGGAAAACCGTCGACATCGCAGGCATGACCGCCAGACCGGTAAACGGGTCCGTAATGCGGTCGGACCCCATACCCCGCGCGTAAAAACTACCCACCTGTTCCCAGAACCTGTGAATATCCGTCAAGGCATCCCCGCTCTGCGGCATACGCTTGAGCATGACCGGTAAAGCCGGTTCGCTTGGAGCGGAGGCTGTCTGGGTGGACGTTTCCGATAGTGAATTGTAGTCCACTTCACGGACTTCATCCCAACCACGCTTCACCACACGCATGTTTTCCTCAACAATGCGCGCTCCTTTGCCTCCGAACTTCTTGTGGATTTGTTTATAAATGGCATCCAGCAATGTTTCTTCGGAGAGCCCGGCCTGTTCGGCCACCGGAGATGCTGCAAAAAATGCTCCCTGGAATGCGATGCCCTGCATGCGTAGTTGCAGGTCAGGATCACTGGCCTCAGCCCGAGCGATTTTGAACGCGTCCAGATAGAATAAATGAATCTTTTTATCAACAATCACCTTGCGGTAATAAGACGGAATATTGGCCCAAAGTTCCTCCGGAGTTTCCTGATCGCCCTGAATAATCAGCACTCCGCCTTCTTTCAATCCCGCCAGCGCATTGGTATGCTGGAAGACATTGGGATCTGGAGACAGCACCACATCCACATAGAAATACTCACTATTCACCCGGATCGGCTCAGGAGCAGCGGACAGGTAGTAAGTGGTGGGTTGCCCCTTCTTCTCAGAACCGTATTTTGGATTGGCCTTGATGTGATAATCCAGCAACTCATACAAGGTCATGGCCAGGTTCTTACCGGTGGTAATCGCTCCCCACCCGCCGACTGAGTGAAACCTCACCGTGATGCTTCCCTTGGGCATCAAGTTCGGGTTCTCCGATCCGCGAACCGCCAACTTGGCGATGTCGGGATACGCTTCCAGCAGGTTTTCCTGATGCAGTTTCTGCTTCGGACTAACAGGTTTTTCGTGAACGAAATCGATGGAAAGGTAAAAGAATTTCTTTCGAGCTCCATCCGGGAGCATGTTTTCAACTGCGCCAACAATGCCTTCGGGCTGAAGATCCCTGCTGCCCATACCAAATGATCCGGAATACAGAGCGGGAACATCATCATTGGACACATACGCCTCCAGATCCGGAAAAGCCGGGTTCTTGGGATCGCGTCCATTTTCCAGACAACGATTCAGTGCCGCTCGAGTTTCTCGCATCACCGGAAGGTCAACCGCCAGTGGTTGGTCCAGTCGCTCAAGTATGGCGACGCCTTTTTTGCCTTTCAGGACCTGACTTAACTGGTCTGCTGGAAATGGTCGGAACATCACCAGATCCACCACCCCCACTTTGATTCCTCGCGTTTCTCTGAGGTAGTCTGCAACAACCTCTGCTGACGGCACTACGCTGCCCTGCCCAAGTATCAGGTAATCCGCATCTTCAGCACGATAGGTCTTGACCCGATCATACCTTCGTCCGGTCAATGCGTAGAACTCATCAAATGCCTGTTCTGTCAGCTCCCTGATATGATCGAAAAAGTAAGGCCGCTGGGCAGCGACACTCTGCATGTAGGAATCCTGATTCTGGACGAGCCCTGCCATCATCGGATTGTCCACCGTCCACATCTCTGGGATACGTCGTCGGGCGGGACCATAAATCATCCGCTGTGCCGGAGTGGGTGTATCAATGATATCTTCCGGTTTCCCAAGATATTCCCGAATCAATTCACGTTCCGGGATCATCATGGATTCAATCAAATGAGTGGTTAGAAATCCATCCTGAGCGATGGCACCCGGTGTGAGTGACAACTCCGCGATTCGATGGGAAATGATATTCAGATCGGCAACGGACTGGGCATCTTTGGCAAACAACTGGAAAAATCCCGTGTCATCAATGCAATGATAATCATCATGTCCGGCATGCACATTGAGGTTGGCCTTGGTCATGGCCCTGGCACCGATGTTCAGAACATAGGGCAAACGCTTGCCGACGGCGGCGTAAAGCGACTCGTGCATGTAGGCGATTCCTTGTCCTGAAGAAAAGTTGATCGCCCGAAGTCCTGTCATGGACAACCCGGCGGTCACAGCCGCGGCGGCATGTTCCCCTTCCGGTTCGATGAAAATGAGTGGACGTCCGGAGATATTCAGATGACCTGCTGCGGCAGCCTCAGCCCAGTACTCTCCCATCTGCGTGGAGGGCGTGATCGGGTAAGCACCCGCCGCATCACTGGATTCTCTTTCGCACATGATGGCGGCCGTATTGCCATCCACTGCCACTTTCTTTCCCGGGTATTTGAACTGTTGCTCTTTGGTTTTCATGGGCATCCATCCATTCAGTTAAGTCCTTATTAAAATTCCGTGCATAGGGTATTGATTGATCTCAGGTCGGGGCATCTCGTCGAGAACCCTTGCGTATGATTTTAGCCGCTGCTTGTCCCCTTTGAGCGCCCTGTGACGGATCGAGCCACACGATCGCGCCCGTCGGGCAACGTTGGGTCGGTGCAGCGGAAACGGGACCTTTCGAATAATCGATCACAGGCAAACTTCCCTTCATCTCAATCAAATCCGGGGCATCCATGGCGCAACGTCCACAAGCTGTGCAACCCACCTGACAGTCCTCGAGAATGCCATCTCCTTCTTCCTGTGAACGACACGCCACCCAGAGTCGATTGCTCTGTGTTTGAAGAGAGAACAGATCTTTGGGGCAGGCAACCACACAATCACCGCAGGCAGTGCATCGACCTTCGTCAACGACGGGAAGGTTTTGATCATTCATGTGGATCGCGTCGAAATCACAAGCAACCTCGCAATCCCCAATCCCCAGACACCCCCAGAAACAGCCTTTCCCCCCACCTGCAACCAGCGTGGCAGCTGAGCAGGAAGAAAGCCCCACATATTGGGCATGGTTACGAGACACATTGCTTCCCCCGGCACACGCCAGTCGTGCCACCATTTTGGCCTCAGCTCCCACATCGACGCCGAGATAACCAGCGATCCGTTCATGATCTGATTCCGCCCCTACTGAACATTTGCCTGGAAGGACCTTTCCCCCTACAAGTGCCTCCGCAAAAGGCCGGCATCCAGGAAAACCGCAACCACCACAATTGGTGCCGGGAAGCATGTCCTCGACGGCATCGATCCGGGGATCATCTTCGACATGCAACCAACGGGTCGCCGCAACCAGCATCGTGGCCAGAATCAGGGTAATCCCTCCCAGCATGGCAACGTTGGTTAAGATGATCGTCCAGTTCATTTGGCTAACTTTGGCTCCAACTCCAGAGGTTGAATTTGATTCGTTACATTAATTGATATAATCCATCCATTGAATCCTGCTGCCCGAGACTTGCCAAAGATCGGCATTTTTTTGTTTTTCGATCCGCAGGATTTGGCAAGGTTTAACAAGAACATGAAACTCACCACCAACAATTCAGCTTTGGTTCTCATTGACGTTCAGGAAAAGCTCCTCCCTGTCATGGCGGACAAAGAAGCACTGATTGAAAAGTTAAGCATATTGATTCAAGGAGCACGCATCTTTGGGCTGCCCATTTACTGGATGGAACAGTATCCCAAAGGATTGGGACCAACCGTGGGGAAACTGGCCGAATTACTTGAAGGGTATCATCCGATTTCCAAAACAAGCTTCAGTGCATGTGGAGAAGAAAAATTTATGGACCGATTAAAAGCAGACAACCGAAAACACATTCTGGTGGCTGGCATCGAAAGTCATGTCTGTGTCTACCAAACCGCGCGGGATTTAGTGGAACAGGGATATTATGTTGAAGTGGTAGTGGACGCCACTTCTTCACGATGCCTTCAGAACAAACGTGTCGCTATGGAAAAGCTAAGCAAACTGGGGGGGCATACAACGTCCGTAGAGATCGCTCTCTTTGACATGCTCCAGACTTCCGATTCCCCTCATTTCAAAGCCATATCCCGCCTTGTAAGATGATTTTGACACAGTTCATCGAACAAGCCAAGATCCAGCCTTATAAGAACAATATCAGACCAGATACACCTACACCCTCATGTTAGCATAGCTAATAGCAGACATATCCAAGTTTCCTTCACTGGAAAAGAAGGGATTTTGGATTGAACAAATGATCTGCGGGAGGACATACGATATGAGCATGACAACATCTTCACAAGGAACAGGCAATAACAACGAAGGCACCCAGAACCAAGCAAAAGCCAACGAGGTTTCTCTTTCGGATTTTGTTCAAGCTTTAGCGGATGGCAACATTGCGGAAGCGGCGAAAATACTTCGCGCAACGCATCCCGAGAGAGCCAAACAACTTTGGCCGATGAGAATCGGGCACTTGATCGGATTTGTCGACAAGTGGCAGACATCCCATTCGGAGGCATTGACCGAAATAAAGCCGTGGCGCTCCCAACGTGTTGCGGTGGTCGGCGCAGGCACAGCTGGTTTGGTATGCGCGGGCACACTGGCAAACCAGGGCTACCCGGTCACCATCTACGAAGGGGTGGAATCACCTGGTGGCGTACTACGCTTCAACGGCGCCAAATCTTTACTATCCGATAAAGTCCTCGATTGGGAGCTCAGTGTTCTCAAACGATTAGGAGTGGAAATCCACTGCAATGCCATCGTCGGGGAAACGTTGAAACTGGAAGACCTCGTGAACAACATGAACTTCTCGGCAGTCTTCATTGCTGTCGGAACAGGGTTGGCACATGAACTTGAAGACGGTCACAGCCCGGCACCTCTGGTTGTCGAACAAGCGGAAGACGGTGCGGATCGCAAAGGCGCGTTGGTTGTTGAAGAAGGCAAATGCCTGGGGGATGAAAAGCCCATCAGCGCATTGGAACATGCAGGAGCAGGAACCACTTCCGTGGTTCAATCTGCCAGCGCAGGTAAAAACGCGGCTACCAGCATCCATAAAGCGCTCAACGAAGAAGAATTGGCACAAACCAAGCAAGATGAACAGTGGGATGCCTTCCTCGCATGGTGCAGTCAGGAAGAGCACATGGCTCACGAATAAGTAATCGCATCTTAAACGAATCACCAACTTTGCACCTGCCAGAATTTGAGACGAGTGGTCATACAGGCGGTGCGGCCTTGTTCCAAGTCCGCCGTTTGTAGGGCGCTCAATCACTCAACCTGATTGGCCCGGGGTGGTTTATTTTAGTGGCATTACTGGCGGCCCCAGGCAGTTCAGCGTGAGGGTTTCGCCCTCTTCCATCAGGCACTTTCCCTGGTGGCAGGATTTTTCCGCCCTCAATACGTGGGGGCGCATGTCGATGCGGTGTCGGATTTTCCGGTATGGTGTCCCCTGTTTGTTCGGTCCAACTGACCAGTAACTCTCGCGCTTGTTGCAATATCCCCTTGTAACTGGGATTCATCGCCAAATTAATGAACTGTTCAGAGTCCTGGCTTAGGTTGAACAATTCCTCTCCCGGACACGGATTGGCAAAGACCTGCTGTTGTTGAGGTGTTGTTTTTCCGGCAGCGTGCGCTTCCCACAAGGCTTTTCCTGCTGGATAATGTGTGTCGGATTCATAGCAAAGGTTTGGTTGGTCGGTGTAGTTGTTCTTGATGTAAACAAAATCCCCGAATCGCACCATCCGTTCGTGGTTCTTGTAAACATGCCAGTTATGTTCGGAGAACACCATCTGCCTGACTTCCGCTTCCGGATTTTTAAGGATCGGAACAAAACTACGTCCTTGAATACTTGCTTGAGGGTCAATACCTGCAAGTTCCAGACAAGTGGCGCTTAGATCAATGACACTAATGAGACTCTTGGTCACCGCTGGTGCTTGAATCATGCGCGGATAATGAACCACCCAGGGGGTTTTTATCCCACTGTCATATAGACGGGATTTGCAACGCGGAAATGGTCGCCCGTTGTCAGCGGCCACTACAATGAGTGTGTTCTCCAGCACACCTTGTTTTTCTAATTCAGCCACCACTTGTCCAATGAAGTAGTCGTAACGACTCACCTCGTGATAGTATCCAGTCAGGTCTTCACGAGTGGCTTCATTATCGAACAAATAGGGAGGCACCACGATATCATCTTGGCTGTAAGTCGGCGCATGATCACTTTTCGCCCAGTCCCGGTGAGCGTCACTGGCCGCAAACCAAAAGAAGAAAGGCTGATCTTTCGGTCGGTCTTGCACATGTTTCACCCAGTCTGCTTCCTGCCCGGGACCACCACCGTTGGTAATGCGATCAAATGAACGGTCCTTGTTGCCAAACATATGGTTCTTACCGGAAAGCACCGTATAATATCCAACCTCTCTCAGCAGCTCGGGAAAACGGACCTGGTCATCCGGCAACCTGACATGAAGTTCCGGTGCGCCTGTGTTGTGTGGGTACCGTCCGGTAATGATGCTGCATCGGCTTGGACTGCAACTGCTCGTTGTCAAATACGCATTATCAAAACGCATTCCGGCGGCGGCCAGGGCATCGGTGTGTGGGGTCTTGATGGTCGGGTGCCCGTAGCAACCAAAATCCTCCTGTGATACATCGTCTGCAATGAAGAAAATAATATTAGGCGATGAACCTGTTTTGTCCGAAGCCGGTTGTGCTTCCAGCTGATTCCATGAACTGGTTCCTAGGAAACCAAGGCATGCCAATAAAAAGAAATAGCGTTTCATGTGGTTTGTGATGTATACCAATAATTGAATGAGAGAAAGATTCCAAATGTTCATTCACCGCAGATTGATGAGTTATTTTCGCACAGACTTGTTGCGCACCAGTTGATCAACAAACCAATCAGCCATCACTACAACTTCTTCACGAATAGTTGGCCAGGGATGTTCACCTCCCTTTTTAATGATGAGTTCGGCGTTGACATCATGCTGATGAAGGGCTTCAAGCAATGCCTGCGACTGCTGCAAGGGAACCACCGGATCGGCATCTCCATGAATAATTAAAAACGGAGGTGCCTGATTGTGAGCCAACCGGACGGGCGAAATCGAAATGGATTGCTCTCGCACTTGTTGATCGGTGATTTCACCTCTGCGGTCTCTGAATGCCAACAAACCCAAAATCTGGTGAAGCCCACCTTCTTTTCTCGGATCAAGCGCCTCCCCTCCGAAATCCAGGAAATCAGTCGGAGGAAAAAAAACACCCACTGCAGAAACGGAAGCATCCTTATCAGCGTTCTGACGTTTATTGGTCATCGCAGTCAAACTTGCCAGATGACCACCGGCGGACGCCCCGATCAACCCAAGCTTTGCAGGTTTAATGCGGTAATCATTTGCTTGTTTTTTCACCCAGCGAATACCCGTCTCAATATGAGCTTTCATATCATGCGCAGAAAAACGACTGATGGAACCGGGACGCAGGGCGAACACATGAAAGCCTCTTTCGCAAAGTTCCTCAAATAGCCCGGAACGATCCAGATCCCGAATTTTACCACGATCGGAATGCCAAGCGCCACTGGCCACCACGATGATGGCATGACCATTGGGTTTTTGGTTGGGTAAAAAAATATCGGCCAGGAGTGCCACTCCGTGAGCCTGATGATAGACCACATCAACTTGTTGCTGATAGGAAGAATTTGATTCCCCTAAGGCGGCCCCCCTTATCAGGCACAGGCAAGCAATGACCAATGGAATGATTTTTTGCATATGGAATTTGGATAGCATCACCTTTGAAAACCATTTTGACAAGTAATAGACACAGGCCACCCATCCCCGGGACAGAATCAATCGATCAGATACCTTTCAAACAGATCCCATATTCTACGATATTCATCCAACCAACTTGAAGGTTCCCTGAACCCGTGAGGTTCAATGGGATAAATGGCGATCCACCAGTTTTGTTTCTCAAGTTCAATCAATCGTTGAACCAATCGGACACTGTCCTGGAAAAACACATTATCATCCAACATGGGGGCACAAATCAGTAATGGCTTGTTCAAACCATTGGCAAACTCAATAGGAGAACTCCGGTTATAGGCTTCCGGATCCAGTTCCGGTGTATTCAAAATCCTCGACGTGTAGCCATGGTTGTAATGCGCCCAATCCGTCACCGGACGCAGCGCGGCACCTGCGGCAAAAAGGTCTTGCTCGTTGAACAGGGCCATCAGCGTCAGAAAACCGCCGTAAGATCCCCCGTAGACACCAATCCGATCACGGTCGACACCATGGTGTTCCACCAACCAGTTCACGCCATCGCGCAAATCCTCCAACTCCACCGAGCCCATGTGACGATAGATCGAGGTGCGCCAAACACGTCCGTAACCGGCAGAAGCGCGATAGTCCATGTCGAGCACCACAAATCCTTTCTCGACCAGGAACGAGTGGAACATAAACTCGCGTGAGTAACCGGACCATCCCTTATGCGCATTCTGAAGATAACCTGCGCCATGAACAAACAGAACAGCCGGACGTTTTTCAGAAGTATCAACTGCTGGAAGATAAAGCCTTGAATGAATCGGAGATTGCCCATGGCTGGAAGGCACCTCGACATGTTCGGGAAGGACCCAGGAGCGACGTTTGAAGGATTCACTGACCGTATCGGTCTTTTTTCTGGCCGAAGCCAACGGTTGTGCTGACTGGACAAACAACTCTGGCGGCCGGGTGGTGGTCGAGTGAGTGATTAACAACTGACGCCCATCGGGAGACAATTCCGCAGAGGACATTCCCCCGAGAGCGGTCATCTGTTCTACCGGACCACCATTAAGCGATACACGATAAATTTCATATTGCCCGGGGTGCTCCTTATTGGCTCGAAAATATAGATATTTCCCATCAGTAGACAATTGAGGTTCGGTCGCGATGTAGGCTCCATGCGTCAACGCTCTTGGCTTGGGGATATCGTCGTTCACAGAATCCTTTGTTGAAACATCCACCCGATACAGATGTGCGTATCCGGTTTCTTCAGACTGAAACCATACTTGGGTTCCATCACGGGACCAGCCGTATTCATTGTGTCTCCAATTGATCCAGGCAGGATCATGCAGATGGTGCAAGGTGTGACAATGCCCGGTTTCCAAATCGACCGATACAATCCAACGGTCCTTGTTATCAAACGAAACAGCCTGAAACATCATGGCGCTACCATCATGATTGAACGAGAGGGATTGAAACTGCACAGGACGGGGTTTGCTTTTCGTTTCAACGGGGGTTTCCTTTTCCGCTTCAACACCCTCTTGTTCGTCATCACTTTTGGCATGGTCGCTTGGGGTGCTCGAATCGGTTTGTTCGTTCTTTTGCTGAACTTCGTTGATACGAGCTTCCTCCCGTTCCTTGGCCAGTAGTTTCAGGTTTTCCATGGGGTCTTTGGCAATTTCCGGCAGCGTGTCCAGCTTAACCTCTAAAACTTCCCGGGTTTCTTTGTTAAGAATCATCAACCGTGAATGAAATGGCTTCACACTTCCCACCTTGGATCGAACATCTCTGTTTTCGATATCCCCACTGGACGTCACCCAAGAGGGCATACTGGTTTGAGAAGCCTTTGGTCGTTTCTTCGGCAACACGACCATGGCCAAATGACGTCCAGACGAACTCATTCTGGCGATGCCCAACTCGGATTCATCTCCCAGATAGAATGGGGTTCCCGGCCGACTGGGATCTTCTTTATCAACGAGCTGTTGCTCCTCCTCCCGAAGGATTCTGTCGTGTTCTTTACTTTGGATAATGTCAAAGAGTCTGTCTTGTTGTCGGGCAAGTAACGATTTCTCCTTTTCATCATTCAGTTTTCGATCATCTGGATTCTTGGCAAAAACGAATGGAAAGGGCTCGTATTCCAGGCCTGCCTCTAAATCTCGCACCAAGAATTTGTCTCCACGACGAAACCCGATGGAACCATCCATCAGTAACAATGGCTGACTCTCCGAGGAGGTTGTTCTGGTAAGTTGCCGGATGGATCCAGTGATCAGATCACGATGATAAACATCGCCAGCCCGAACATAGACTTTTTCACTCAAACGTTGCTCCTTTGCATCATATCGCCAATAGCCTCCCTTTGCGGATTCTTTAGCGGCTTCCATTGGAGGCACACGTTTATCGGAATCCTCTTCAGTGACGCTGCCTCGGTATAGATCTCGAACGGGACTCCCAGGCCGTTTGCGTGAATAGTAAAAGTATTTCCCCAGGTCGCCCCAATAAGCATTCTCCGGTTGTCGCCCAAGCCAATCCTGATCCGACATGATGAGTTCCAAAGAGATTGCGCTTCCCGCTGTCAAGCCACCCGATTCATTCGAGGTTCCCTGTCCCTTGACACCAAGCATGGAGACCACAAAAGCGAGAGTGATCCCTACCAGAGTCCTCAGGTTGCCCTTTTTACCTTTTTTGATTTGATGGAAGAATCCCTCATTGAGAAAGCAGGACACAGTAGTAGATGGAATGATCATAAGCTGACTTGGCTCTAACCGAATCACAACAAGGATTCAACATGATTTTGAAAAATGGGACTGGACGAGATGGATACTACAATTCCCTGTTGATGACTTTGCAATTCAATGTAAGCTGCTTGCAACCCGGTCAAAGACTTATGCATTTCCAACTCTCAACCCTTTCGATTATCGGTCTGATTATCAGTCAGTGTTTATTTCCAGCAAAATGGACCAGTCATGCCGCGCAGCGTCCCAACATTCTCTGGCTGTCGGCGGAGGATATCAGCGCTCACATAGGTTGCTATGGGGATCCGAACGCGATCACACCCAACATCGACAAGCTCGCCTCGGAAGGCGTCCGATTCACCCGGGCCTTCACCACTGCGGGCGTTTGTGCGCCGTGCCGGAGCGGGATTATCACCGGGATGTATCAGACCACACTCGGCACTCACCACATGCGATGCACAGCCACGTTACCGGATCATATCAAACCATTTCCTTACTACCTGAGGCAAAACGGATATTTCTGCACCAACAATTCGAAACAGGATTACCAGTTCAAAGCCCCGAAGGAAACCTGGGATCACTCAAGCAACGATGCCCACTGGAGGATGCGGCCCCAAAAGGATCAACCCTTCTTTTCCGTCTTTAATTTTGGGGGATGCCATGAATCAGGAATCGCCAATGAAAGCAAATACAAATCGGTTACCGAAAAACTGAATCCATCGGAACGTCAGGATCCCGGCAAACTCGCACTGCCTCCCTATTTTCCTGATACCCCAATCGTCCGTGAAGATTGGAAACGCAATTATGAATTGATCACTGCCATGGACCAATGGGCGGCCGATCTGATCGATCAACTCAAGGAAGATGGATTATATGAATCAACCATCATTGTTTTCTGGTCCGACCACGGCGTGGGACTTCCCCGATCGAAACGTTGGCTTTACAACTCGGGAACACACATCCCCCTGGTGGTTCGTATTCCAGAGGCATTCCGGAGCGGTGGGCAAGGTTCTCCCGGGACGGTAAGCAACACGCTCGTGAGTTCGATCGATTTCGGTCCCACCATGTTGAATCTGGCGGGCATTCCCATACCGGGTCACGTGCAAGGTCAGCCTTTTCTCGGCAACAATCTTCCTGAATCCCGAAAATACGTTTTCGGGTGTCGTGACAGAATGGATGAACGATACGACATTATTCGAACAGTCCGGGATGATCGCTTCCTCTACGTCCGGAATTACGAGCCGCTCAAGACCTATTACCAATACATGAACACACCTGAAAAAGGAGCCACCATGAAGGAATTACGTCGACTCCATGATGCAGGGGAACTTCCTCCGGAAGCCGAAAAATTCTTCAGTCCAAAGAAACCTGTGGAAGAACTCTACGATTACAGAGATGATCCCCACAACCTCAGGAACCTTGCTTCAGATCCGAACCATGCGAACACTCTCAAAACCATGCGTGAAACACACCAAACTTGGACGCTTCAGAGCAAAGACCTCGGCTTGATCCCGGAGCCCATCATTGCTGAAAGAGTCCGTTCCCTGGGCAGTGAATACGACATCCTGCGGCAAAAGGACGCCGATGCTTACAACCAGCAACTCAGTTCCAGCGCCATCGCGGCATCCAGTGGACTTTCATCCTTGAACGAACTTTTGAATGCTCTGAAACACAAGGACAGCGCCATACGTTATTGGGGCGCCACGGGGATCGGCAATATTGGCAAACCGGCATTAACGAATGCAGAAGCCCCCATCACCGCCAGCCTCAAAGATGATTCATCCGCCGTTCGAACCGCCGCCGCGCGCGCTCTCTGCCGCATGGGTAAACCAGACACCGCACTACCGGTCCTCATCCATGAAATGACCACCGGAACACAATGGGAACGACTCCACGCCGCCATTGTACTGGATGAAATCGACGAACTGGCAGAGCCTGTAGCGGAAGAAATGAAAGAAGGCCTCAACTACCAGGAAGGCTTCAATTCCAAAGGGAAATACCGGGTACGCGTCATCAACCGGGCATTGAACGAACTCCGCGGAACGAATAATACCGTTCAATAAGGTGGCTTGTATTCCAACTTCAAAAGGAACGTGCCAAAATTCTCATAACGTCCAGGTCCGGGACGTGTCCCGGGCTCCTGTCCATAGTCTATTTTTTACGACGCTGCCCAGCTATCCTGGCCAGTTTCGTGGTCAGCAAATCCAGTTTTAAGGGCTTCACCAAAAAATCGTTCATCCCAGCTTCCAGGCACTTTTCACGGTAACCTTTCTGGGCATTGGCTGTGGTGGCGATAATGATGAGGTCGTCATGTTTTTTATCGGCACGGATGCGCCGGGTCGCTTCCATGCCGTCCATGCCGGCCATATTGCAATCCATCAGCACCACATCAAATGGATTGGATTCCACCTGTTGGAGAGCGGCTTCACCATCAGAAACAACGGTGGCTTCGCATCCCGCTTTTTTAAGATAAATGCTGAGCAGTTTCTGATTAATGGAATCATCCTCGACCACGAGTACCTTTAAACTCTCCATCTCAAGGATCTCTTTATTCTGACCAGATGATTCCCTTGCTGAAGAAACACCCTCGGAAAATCTATTCTCGCCGTCGGCTTTGGTTAAAACATTCAAAAACCGCTTGAAAGCAGGCTCTGACAAAGCGCCAGCCATTCGGAAAGGTTCAGGATCCAACTGGAGAGTGGACAAGTCACCGCCCGCCCTGTTCATCGTGTCAACCAATCCCCATCGAATGCCATTTTTCCAAAAACCATCCGCCAGATCGAGCAAGGAGCGCAGAAGATCTAATGAAAGTTGGCGACAATCCACCAGGAGAGTTTGAAAGGCGGACCCTTTCCACGGTTTTGCGCTTCTCAGTTCTTCTTTGAAATCCTCTACGGAAAGCGTTTCCACATCCAGATGAACCGGTCGTCCCCGTTCCTCGAAAAATGCTTTAACAAACCGACTGTCAGAGACGAGTAGCGCTCTCTCGGAGAGATCAATGGGAGCTTCGTTGTTATGTGATGAAACTTTTAATGATTCAACCTTCTGGAGAGGTAATTCAAACCAGAAAACAACACCGCGATCCGGATGTGAATCTGCCCCGATGACACCTCCCATTGCCTGAATAATGCGTTTTGACAAAGTCAAAGCCAACCCCGCGCCACCAAACCTTCTGGGCTCCTCCGCTCCGGTTTTGGTCAGCACTTCAAAAAGGCGTTCACGATCCCCTCCCTGTAAGGAAATCCCGGAATCTTCCACTTCAAATCGCACCAGACAATTGCCATCCTGCTGATCTTGTCCGCTTAACCGAATGGCGATGCCTCCCTGCTCGGTGAACTTGACGGCGCTGGAGACCAAGTTCAACAGCACCTGCTTGATACGCGCTGAATCCGCCAACACATCCGGACATCGATCCGAAGGATGAATCGTCACCAGATCAAGCCGCTTTCGATCAGCCTCTGCAACGACGGTTGTTACCACCTCCTCAACCATGGCGATCAAATCCGTTTTTTCCTGGGAAAAAGCCAGTCGACTCGTTTCCATGCGCGACATGTCGAGCATGTCCAACATCAGCTTGAAGACGCCATCCGAAGCTGAGGAGATGGTTCTTACTTGTTCCAGCTGTTCCTTATCAAGATTTGACTGGAGCAACAATTGAGTCATGCCCAGCACGCCGTTCATTGGCGTGCGCAAATCACGACTCATCATGGTAAGAAAATCTATTTTAGCCTCATGGGCTTCACGGTAAGAGTCGCGAGATTGCACCAATTCCATCTCAGAGTGCTTGCGCGCATCCACATTGCGGGCAATCGCCTGGTAACCAAAAATCCCTTCCTGCAACGCCAGTCCACGAATGGAAAGTTCCATAAAGGCAAAACGACCATCCCGATGACGCAACTCGACTTCCAAGATCTGTCCATCCTCACCAACCGCGCTGCCATCCTCCGAATCAATGCCAAAAGCCTGTTTCACCTTTGCCTCATCCGAGGGAGTAATGCATTTCATGATGGTTTCACCTTGGATGGTTTTCAAATCCGCCCCAAAAAAATCCAGACAAGACTCATTGGCGGCCACTAAACGTCCCTGAGTATCTGTGATAAAAATGAGGTCCAGAGCGGATTCAAACAAGTTGTGGTATTTTTCTTCAGCCTGGCGTTCCTTGACCAGCATTTCGCGAATGTGAAAGGTTTGTTGTTGAACCTTTCGACGTAAAACAAAGCTCCAAGTCACGGCAGCAAGGCCCACCAAACCGGTAACACCCAGTGCCATCAAGATCCGCCGGGGTGTCCACCAGTTCGGAGGCGACACCAGAACAATATCCTTTTTGTGGCGCACAATGAGAGATGGTACTTCCCCGATCGAAGCATCCCCTGGCACTGAATTGAGGATGCCCTCGACTCGCACGACACTTCCCAGTGCAAATGACGAGGAAGTCAATCCGGGCGTATCGCTGATATCCAAAGAACCAGCAAATCGTTCAGAAGATGATTGGATCATAAAATTCAAACGGCTCGCATTTGAAGTGGTCTCGATCAAACGCCCCTGGAGGGAGATAAGACGATGTAAGTGATCAAGGTTCAGTTCTGAAACGTCATTTTCAGTCAACGGAGCAAGTTCGAACCCGACGTCGGTTGAGGCAACCTGAGCTTCTTCAATCACAACACCTTCTTCTGTCATTCGTGGCCAACCGATCACTTGAAGGAAATCCCCTGCCTTCAAACTGGACTCCACACTGGCTGGCATGATCAAAAACCCCTGTTCTTCGGTTTGAAAAGTCCAAGTTCCTGAATAAGTCTTGCCAGTTAAATATCCATTTAAACGCACTCTGAAAGTTTCCCCAACAGGAGTATCGCCCAGAGCCGTGCGGTCGATTGAAACCGTATCAGGAGGCAGTACATCGTATGGGCGTGAACGAACCACTTCCACATGTGACTCATCTTCCACATACAAAATAACACCCACCGGTTTCTGGTTTTCATATTGGCAACCGGCAACACCGGTCAAATTAACGATAGAATCAACCCACAGGGATGGATCCTTATCTGCACTAAGGTCGCGCATGACCACCGAAAACGAGCCTGTCTGCGTTAATATCTTAAGTTGCGCGCCGTTCCCAACTCGAACAGCCTCCCGAACCTGCCCCGAAGTCACAACATATCGAGCGTCAAAATCACCCGTTTAAAGGCTTTCTAGATCGCAAAATATTGGTTCAGGAAAAGCCCCCTGTTCCAGAATTTCATATTCAGCGTCTTGAATGTTGTGTTTAAGAAATCCCTGTACCGTATTGCCCATCAAGCGAATTTTGGTCCCCCCCGCCAACCACTCCACCGAGGTATTATCGGTGGTCACATAAACTCCATCAGTTTGATCCTGGACGAAAAACACATAACTGGTGGGATGATGGTAGGTCACCGTCACTTCCAGGTCGACCGGCTTATTACGCCTGGCCGCTTCTTCATCCAGAGCCACCGCTTCAGCGATGGTGGTAAGAGGTTCTACATATTCCGTTGAACGAAATTCCCAATCCGTCTTCGCTGCCGATTCAGCGGCGTCCGGCTCAGTTTTAGCTTTTTCCAAGAAGACCATCGAAGGCTTTAACACAATCTGACCGGACCTCCTGATGGGAAACCCGATGCAACGGCTTCTTCTCCCGGAGAAATCCGTATTTTCAGCCCAATCCAACATGATCTCTCCTCCATTCAGTTTTAACACCCACTGGTAGGCATCGAGCTGATTCAACTCACCCTCTGCCATGACTGCTTTGGGTGTATCTGAATCCAGTCTATCTGCCAGAGATTCAAAGTTAAGGGAAGAGCCATGAACCAAATCTTGATGAAGCAGAATGTCTTCCTGTGATGAAATCGCGAATGAATTCCTTCCGGATTGATGTGTCGCTCTTGGATCAGCCGGCAAGTAAAAACCGATTACCTTCACCCAATCACCGAGAACCTGTTCTCGAGGCAGGCTCTCCCACACACGATCAGGGATGCGAAGTAAATAAGACTCGGCGGCGGTCCGACTAATCCCAATAAGCAGTTCCACGTTTCCCTGGGCCACCGAGGTAACAAGCCCTTGGACTTGCACTTTCTTAAAAAAAGGATCGGTGGGAGTGAAATCAGATACGGAAGCCCGATCCTTAGCGTCCTCAACGGAGTCAGCCAATTTTTTCCATGCCACCAGTCTGACGCCAGGCTGTTGAAGGAGAAACATGGTCGTTCCCTCTATATGCACACGGTCACCCACTTTGATGTCTGGATAAGGCCCAATCACATGGACAGGAATCCCTTCATGCGGATCGCCCAGGACAAAAAAGGACCGTTCGGGTTCCGAAAAAGCGATGGTGCCATCCAGATAAACGGGCAACTGCCTGCTGACGAGCGAAGGCTCCAGGTAACGAACGGCCTGCCATTGACGCAAGGTGCCATCCTGAGCGTGCGCAACACTCAGCACCAAACACAAGGCAAACCAGAAACCTTCCAATCGCTTTAGCATCAGAGTAAAACAACTCCTTTTCATCACCATCGCCCCTAAAAACACAGTTTTTTCTGCCCCTCCACCTCTGTATCGCTTGCTTATAACAAGTGACGCAACAAGATCCATCCAGGAGACCAGCGGAGCATAATACGAACCATTTGCGCACACAACTGAGAATCTCATCGATTTTTGTCATCATCGGTATGTTTGAATCCCGGCTTAACGAACCCAACAGACACCTCCTTCTGTCGTGGTCTATTCATTGATTGCATTTGGATTAATGATTGTGAACGGCAAGTGCCTCCAGTAACTTTGCAGGATGAATTTTCCCAACTCAAACCGGCGGGCATTTCTACAACGCTCAGCCCTTGGTGCAGGCGCCCTGGGACTTGGCGAACTTTCTTTTATATCGCATTTGCCAGCTTTGAATGCCGAAGATTTGAGTCTGCCGAAAGACGCTGTTTCCTTGAGACCTGACATTGAGCCCCTTACCCGCTTGATAGAAGAGACGGCCAGGGAGACCTTGTTGGAAAAAGTGGCCGAACAAATCAAAGCCGGGACTTCTTATCAGGACATTTTATCAGCCTTGATGCTGGCCGGAGTACGCAACATTCAACCACGGCCGGTCGGATTTAAATTCCATGCGGTTTTGGTGGTCCACTCGGCCCACCTGGCAAGCATCCAATCCCCAAGTCATGAACGATGGCTCCCCATTTTTTGGGCGCTGGATTATTTTAAGGATTCCCAAGCCCGTGACATTCGGGAAGGCAACTGGACCATGAAAGCCCTCGATGAATCCAAGATCCCGTCAACATTGGATATCACATCTTCATTTCGCGCCGCAATGGATGAATGGAACGAAGAAGCCACCGACTTTGCAACGGCAGGTTTGGTTCGCAGTGCGGGGGCTGGCCAAGTATTTGATTTGTTTGCCGAATATGGGTGCCGGGATTACCGGGACATTGGTCACAAGGCTATCTTTGTCGCCAATAGTTGGCGCACCCTGCAAGTGATCGGCTGGCGACATGCGGAGCCCATTCTGCGTTCCTTGGCATACGCTCTGTTACAGCATAACGGCACAAACCCGGGGCATGCGAATCACCCAGCGGATCGTGCGGGGCGTCAAAACCAGGAAAAGCTGTCGTTATTCCGAAAAGGCTGGCAAAGAGGGCGAATCGATGACAAGGCAACCTTGGATTTTGCAGAACAGTTAAGGCACGGATCCGATCTGGATGCGTCGGACATGGCACTTGAACTGATCAATGCCAATATAGATCCTCAATCGATCTGGGACGCGGTTTTCAACTTTTCGGGCGAGCTGTTGGGACGTCACCCCGGCATCGTCTCCCTCCATGCAATCACCACATCCAATGCGTTGCACTACGCCTATCAACACTGCCAAAAGGAAATGACCCGTAAAAAGCTTCTCCTTCAAGCTTGCTCATTCATGCCCTTGTTCAGAGGGGACACCTTGAATCAGCAAGAACATCGATTCGATCAAATACAACCGGAAACAATCCCGAACAACCAGACGGAAGCATTGGAATCCATTTTTTCAACCTTGGACACCAGCAAGCAATCTGCCGCCGCAAAGGTTTTTCAATATCTGGAACAAGGCCACTCACCTGAACAACTCATGAATACGGCTCGACGCTATCTATTTTTGAAAGGATCCAACTCACACGATTACAAATTTGCATCAGCGGTTTTGGAAGATTTTTACCATGTATCACCCTCGTGGCGACATCACTATTTGGCCGCCAGCGTATTTCACCTCAAAGGCTCCAAATCAAAAACCAACTCCCTCGTCGAACGCACCAGAACCGCATTGTCCTGAAGCTTTTCACACTCACGATTGATTCCATCGGATATGGAATCATGAAATCCAAAATCCGAGTCGAAAAAGGAACAAATCAACCCACCTCTCATAACCCGATGTTCAGACGGCCATAAAAAGGGTCAAACGTTCCAAATTCATTGACCAAACTCACTCGATCCCCGAAAGTGACGGCATCCCTTAGAACATTACCCGAAGGCAAACCAATGCAGACACCCGAAAAACCGGTAATTCCGGACGATCAGTTGATTGAACTCGCACGTGCGACCATGAAGGAAGCAAAGTTTCCTTTCCTGTCTTCCATCGATGGCGACCAACCCCGCCTGCGCCCCATATCGCCTGTACAAGTGGAGGGATTCACCATTTATGTGGCCAATCTGAAGATTTATCACAAAACCGAAGAAATTGCAGCCAATCCCAAAGTCGAGCTTTGTTACATGGCCGGCAATCATGACCAGGTACGCATCACAGGCATCGCCCACCATGTCACGGATCGTGAAACCATCACAGCACTTTGGGACACCAACCCGCTGCTTCGCAAATACCTTGGTTCCATCGCAAACCCCCAGTTGATCATCTACAAAATCACTCCCACCCGGGTGCGCTATATGAAGGAATGGGCTTTGGAGTATTACGAAGTGCCGCTAGACGAATTGGAATAGCTCTCGCTGACGGGATTGATGAACCCCATTGGGAGTGTTCATTTTACTCCGATCGGATTCCCAAAACCATCCACTTCCATCCGCGCATGAGCGGACATGGGTTCCTGCATCATTTGATCCATGACTGCCTGCAATTTCTGGCGAGCAGCTTTGGCTTCTGCTGACAAATGTTCCGGGTCCAATGGAACTTCTCTTAAATCGGTTCCTTTCACATCGAACATGCTTCCGTCCGCAAAGAGTTTGTACCGGTGATCAAGCGCAAAAATCGAACGTCTGAATTGGTTCTTATCCCAACCTGGCCTGGGGTCGTACCAGAAGAATGCCCATTCGCGTGGTGTTCCAGCTTGCCCAAATAGCCGGGGAGCAAAACTGGTTCCGTCCGTTTGCCAACCATCTGGCACATCCGCCCCTCCCAACTGAGCCAGGGTGGGCAAAAAATCTGAAGCCTCGATCAAGTCATGGTTCAAGCCCGGCTCAATGTGGCCGGGCCAATTGGCAATCAAAGGAACCCGGATGCCGGTTTGTAATGTGGTATTTTTTCCACCCCGGACCTCCTTGCCCTTGAATCTGGAGGTAATCCGTTTGTCCGTTCCATTGTCCGAGTAAAAAAGAATCAAGGTGTCCTCGCGCAATCCCAAATCCTCCATCCCGGCAACCAGTCGGCCGACCAATGTATCCATGTAGTAGACCATATCCGGAAAATACTCTGTTCCTTCTTCCAAACGGCGTGACGCATCCTTCCATACATCCGAAACCGGAGTCGGTGTCATGGGCCAATGAGGTAGTGCCATCGGATAATATATGAACGTTCGTTCATCCCGGTTTGAGCCCATGAAATCCAGAATAAACTCAACTGACAGATCCTCGCCGTACGTTCCGACCACCTCCTTATGGAGCTTTCCATTCCGCAAAAAAGTAGGATTGGCATAACGTGAACCTTTGTCTTCGGTATGCTCCGAGTGGAACAGTGAATAAACATCGAATCCCGCGTCTTTCGGGTGCATCCCCGAACCACGTCTTTGAATGGCATTGGGAAAATCCGGGGGATCGTAAGAGAACAACTGCCATTTGCCCGCAATACAGGTTTTGTAACCAAACCGCTGCATCATGTGACCAAACGTTTTCTCATCAGGAGGCAAGATGCCGAAATATTTCCAATTCCGATGGTTTTCCCTGCCCGTCATGATTTCCAGCCTCGTCGGAGTACAAAGCGGTTGGGAATAGGCATGAGTGAATCGAAGACCTCTTGCTGCCAGTTGATCTATATGAGGTGTGGAATAGGATTCTCCGCCGTAACAACCAAAACCCTCCACCCCAATGTCATCAGCCATGATCAGGACAATATGCCGAGGCGTATGAACCTCTCCCACCACCTGAAAGGCCATCAGCAAACAAAGAATCGTCAAAAAGGAATGTCGCATCAGCCCCCTTTTAACACTTGTTGACCGCCCAGACAACGGAATCGTTCCCCCTCCATACATGCATGCCATTTGGAAGGGATGTGCTGCCGCACGTCCACCAACGTGTCCGCTCAACACAACAAGTCCTCCCACACCCTCAGCCACTAACACCAACCAAAACCACCATCCAGCAAATCCTGTTAATCCTGTCCAAAAAAACAAAATCACCTTGACCAAATTGCAAATTGTCAACAATCTGCAACCAAGCTTTTACGCAATACACGACACCATGAGGACTCGATACCCGGAAATACAGACGGTTCACGAACAGATCGCCGGGCACATTCGATCCGACATTCTGGCGGGCACCTATCCGAGTGGCACACCACTTCGTGAGCAACCCCTGGCCAAACGGTTCGGGGTCAGTCGTGGCCCTATTCGTGAGGTGCTTCTCAAGCTTACCCAGGAAGGCCTCCTGGTTTCGGAACCGAATTGTGGCGTGAAGGTAAGCGCCAGCCCCAGTAAATGGATCCAACCTTTGATCGTCCGACAACGTCTGGAGATCGAGATCTTTGCATTGAGGAAATCAATAGCGATCATCACGAGCGAAGACCTCAAACGCCTGGATGAAAAATTACAACTTTTAAGCAAAGCCTGCCGGCGCAAGGAATTTGGCGCCATTGCAGAATGTGATGTCGCTTTTCATCGCTCCCTATTGGAATGTGCCGCGGAGGAAGATTTGGTTTCCATATGGCTCCCGCTGGTAACCAGAATGATTATGAATTATTCACGCCATACCGACATGAGCCAGAGCATCGATGAACACCGGGAAATCCTGCAATCCGTCAAGGAAAAGGATCTTCCGCGAGCCATTAAAGCTCTAAAGCAAAACATCTGTTAATCTTGTCGAAAGCCATTGCCTGCTACCCACCTTGACACAAAACAGATCCGCTCGCCCAATATGCAACCAACTACCTCATCAAGGACTCAATCCCCGGCAAAAGCAGGAGCGAACCAAAGAAAAAGCGTATTCTCTTTCACAAAGCAAATCAATTTCCAAGCATCCATGAACTATCCATCCAACATTCAAACTCTTGTCACACCTGCGAACGGCAGGACTCTCTTCTTCCGAAGGCGTGTTCACCCCCGGGTAAGTTCTCATATCACAACATTCATGATCTGTTTCATTGCCGCGACCTGCTGGAATTTTAAAACCAACGCTGCAAATCAAAACCAACCCCATTCCGAGATCAATCAGGTCTTTACCCTGAAAGTATATCCACTGCTGAAAGAAAAATGTTTCGGCTGTCACGGCGATGATGCGGATGAAATCAAAGGAGATCTGAATCTCACCACACGCGAGGGCATGCTGGCTGGAGGCGAACATGAATCCGCCGCACTGGTTCCCGGAAACTCGGCACAAAGCCCCCTCTATTTGAGCGCCACCTGGGAGAATCCCGACCTGGAAATGCCGCCTAAAGAAAATGATCGGCTCAACCCTGAGCAACTTGAACTGCTGAAGAACTGGATCGATCAAGGAGCTCCGTGGCCGGATGCATCCATTCAAAAACAAATTCACGAAGCACAGTGGGATGAACCGGAAAACAAGGATGGCATTCTGGTCAAAACAAGCGGAGGCACCTCTGATGCCTGGACCTTCAGACGTTATCAACCGGAGGATTTATGGGCCTTTCAACCAGTCGTAAAACCCGAAATCCCAGAGGCAAAAGAAACTGCCGCCAATCCTGTCGACGCCTTCCTGGATCAAAAACGTCTGGAAAAAGGATTTGAGCAAGCACCGGAAGCAGATGACCGCACGTTGATACGAAGGGTTTACTTCGACCTCATCGGACTCCCCCCAACCCCTGCCGAAATGAATCACTGGTTGAACACATTTGCCGGATTGACCGACAAGTCGATATCCATAGGTTTGCTGGTGGATGAATTTTTGGCAAGCCCCCATTACGGAGAACGATGGGCACAGCATTGGCTGGATGTGGCCCGGTATGCCGACACGGGCGGGATGTCGAATGACTATGAACGCTCAAACGCCTGGCGGTATCGCGACTATGTCATCCGCGCTTTCAATGACGACAAGCCATACGACCGGTTCATCCTTGAACAACTTGCAGGGGATGAACTGGCGGATGCTTCCGTATTGAAACGACACAATGGGGACAGCCAGGAGGTGCAAACCGCCCGCATGAAAGGTGAGTATACTTCAGAAGAAGCTGAATGGATTGTCGCCACTGGCTTCTTAAGAATGGGCCCATGGGATAACGCCATGGTCAAAGCCCCGGAAGCGCGGCAGATGTATCTGGATGACGTGGTCAATGCGGTCGGACAAACCTTTTTGGCCACCACTCTTCGCTGTGTCAAATGTCACGATCACAAGTTCGACCCGATTCCGACCCGCGACTATTACCGCATGTATGCAGCCTTCGCCGGAACCCACATGGCTGAACGGCCAGTGCCATTTATTCCTGAAGAGAATCTGGATGGATTTGAAGAAAGCAAAAAAATGGTTCGCACCATGCTGGACTTTGCCACTCAGGAAAAACAGCGTATTCTGGACAAACAGGAAGCCGCAGCACGCGCCTGGTACAAGGCTCACAACAGGGAATACCTTTCCGAAGACGACCGCAAGGACTTGCCCGATGATGAAAAACCCCCGCGCATGGTGGGCCTCAATCATGTGGAACAAGGGCAACGCAAAGTCCGGGAACAAGACGAATGGATCTGGACCCGCCGCCTGGAACGTTACCAGCCCATGGTGCAGGGCGTTTACAATGCCAAAGAAGTCAAAGTGGCATGGAATGCCGCCCGCAAACTCCGCATTCACCCACCTGTGGAAGGCGCCGAACTGGTGTCACACATTCTACAGGGAGGCGCATTAACCGCCCCCGGGCCAAGAGTTCAACCAGGTGTATTGAGTGCCATCAAATTACCTGTCAACGAAGCCAACTCGGACAATCCATATGTTATCGAGGAAAGTATCGACGGCCGTCGCCTGTCACTTGCCAAATGGATCGCAAATCCCAACAACGGTTTGACGACCCGAGCCATCGTCAACCGCATTTGGCAACATCATTTCAACAAACCACTCGCCGGCAACCCGAACAACTTTGGAGCCAAAGGAAAGAAACCCACCCACCCGGAACTGCTGGATTGGCTTGCATCAGACTTCGTGGAGCATGGATGGAAGATCAAAAGAATGCATCGTCTGATCATGACTTCACGCGCTTACCGACAGTCAGGACAACACCCAGAACTGGACAAGCTACGTGAAACAGATCCAGATAATACGCTGCTTGCTTATTATCCATCTAGACGTTTAACAGCAGAAGAGCTGCGTGACAGCATGCTGAGGATCACCGGCGAATGGAATCCAGCCATGGGAGGGCTTCCCGTCATGCCCGAAATGAACATGGAAGTGGCGTTGGCGCCCCGCATGATTCAATTCTCCCTGGCTCCGGCCTATCAACCCACCCCAGCCCCCGAGGCACGTCATCGGCGCAGCATATACGCCTATCGTGTGAGAGGTTTGGCGGATCCATTTCTGGAGGTGTTTAATCAGCCCAACCCAAATGATTCCTGCGAAGCCCGTAATGCATCTTCGGTTTCACCACAGGCGTTCACGTTGTTGAACAGTGATTTGACCAGTGACCGATCCATTGCCTTCGCCAAACGCCTGGAAAAAGAATCGGATTCTCTACCGAAACAAATTAACCGTGCTTTTCAACTCACTTTGGGAAGAAATTCTGAAGCAGAAGAAATCAAACGCTTGTCGCATTACGTCGAAGAAATGAAAGCGTATCACAGCAAACACCCACCAAAAGCGGTTCATTACCCAACACAGATCACCCGGTCGCTGGTGGAAGAATTCTCCGGCAAACCTTTTGAATACGAAGAAATCCTGCCGGCCTACGAGAACTACCATCCAAATCTCAAACCATCCGATGTTGAACCATCGACCCGGGCGCTCGCCGACATGTGCCTGATGCTTTTGAACGCCAACGAATTTGTCTACCTCTATTGAATCATGAATCCATTTAACGTTTGCCATCGCCCCGTTTCGACAGCCAGTTCACGTCGTGATTTTTTGTTTGGTCTGGGATCCAGTCTGGGTTCGCTTGCCTACAGCGATCTGTTGGCCAAAGATATTTTGCAGCCAAAAGGTCCGCTCTCCCCCAAGCCCCCGATGCACCCCTCCAAAGCCAAAGCATGCATCATGCTATTCATGGAAGGCGGTCCGGGGCACATGGACACCTTCGATCCCAAACCCGAACTCCAAGCCCTCCATAAATCCGAATCCAAACGAACGGCCGGACTCGCAAATGGTTTCCGCTTTTTCGTTGGCAGTCCGTTCTCTTCACGCAAGGTAGGTCAGGCGGGACTGGACATGTGTGATCAGTGGCAATACATGGCTGACCCGGAAGTGGCGGATGAACTGTGCAACTACCGGGGATGCCAGGCCGAATCGCTCAATCATCCCGAAGCCCTGTTTCATATGAACACCGGCAGCCGCCTCGGAGCCGATCCGGCTCTTGGTGCCTGGGTGAATTATGGTTTGGGATCGATGAACCAAAACCTTCCCGGATATGTGGTGATGACTGAAATGGCCATGCCGCAAGGAGGTCCCACCAACTGGAACAACGGTTTCCTCCCCACCCATTACCAGGGCACCCGGCTTCGACCGGAAGGAAGCCCGATATTGGATCTCGCATCCCAGGATCATAAGAACCGCGAACACCTGCGCCGCACCTTGGACGAATTGGCGTTCCTGAACAAAAAACATGCCGCTTTTCATCCTGAACATCAGGAACTCTCCGCCCGCATGGAAAACTACGAACTGGCCTATCGTATGCAAATGGAAGTGCCGGATGTGATCGACCTGCAGGGCGAAACCGATGCCACAAGGGAAATGTATGGATTAAACACCCCTGAGACCGCCAACTTCGGCAAACAATGCCTCATGGCTCGACGCCTGGTTGAGAAAGGGGTTCGCTTTGTGCAAATTTTCAGTGGTGGCTGGGACAGTCACGACTACCTGGAACGCGGCCACACCTCCCGAATCAAAAGCGTCGACCAACCCATGGCGGCGCTCATCAAAGACCTCAAACGGCGTGGTATGCTGGACGAAACACTGGTCATCTGGACCGGTGAATTTGGCCGCACCCCGGACAACAATAAACGCGGAGGTGTCTACTCCCTTGGCAGAGGCCATAATGTCGACGCCATGACCATGCTCCTGGCAGGCGGCGGGGTACGCAAAGGAAGCATTGTCGGCGCGACCGACGAAATAGGCGCTGAAGCCGTAGAATGCGTGCATCCCATCCGGGACCTTCATGTCACCCTCCTCCATCTGATGGGATTGGACGACAACAAATTGACCTATTTCCACGGAGGGAGATTCAAGCAACTCAGTCAGTTCGGAGGCAAAGTGATTCAGGAATTGCTTGCTTAAATCATTCAAATGGAATAACAACTTTATCACTCGAAACCACATAGCTCCATCCACGTGTATTGCGTACAGTGATGATCAATAACAACACATGCTTATGAACAAATCAAAAAATCACATCAAACTTGGAGGCATGCTGCTGGCTCTCGCCACCAGCCACTTTGCAACCGGTCAAGCGCTGGATCCCACCAAAACCCAAATGGCCCTTCCCTTACCGGATGCTCCTGTCATAGACGGTGTGCTGGATGATGGGGAATGGAGTTATGCGGGAGGAGCCGCCCAGAATTTCTGGCGCGTCATCTACGACGAAAACCAGGAAGATCTCTATCGTGGCGGTGCTCCGGGGGACGGAAATCCACTGGAACCTTTCGATGACACCGATTTGCAATACAACATCTATGCCGGGATTCACGGCAATGACTTATACATTGCCGTTGAAATCACCGATGACTGGATCAATACAGACGGCCCCGATCCCGAATCCGAAAACGGCCAAACCTGGACCGACGACAGTGTGGAAATCTTCATCGACGGCGACAACAGCAACTTCGAAGAGCGCAGCACCAATGGCGCACCTGAAGTGATTGATACCGGCGGCCAATTCGTTATCACCGCCAACAACGCCTATCGTCAGGCCGAAGCTGGAGACCCGGGGTATGGACCGAATGCTGCCTGGTACGCCCGCACCGACTTGACAGACAATGGTTATGTGGCCGAGTTTCGTATATCCATGGACATCATTGGCAATCCCGAACCCGGCAGCGCGATAGGTTTCACCGTCGGAGTCAATGACGATGACGAACTGGGAGATGATGGATCCGAGCGCCAGATCTTATGGGTCGGCACACCGCATACAGAAGTAACTTACGGCAATCTGATCATCGGCGAGCGGACCTACGTTGCCCCCAAAGCCCCCTCTCCCACCATGGATGGTGAAGTTTCAGCCGAAGAATATGCCGGCGCGGAAATGATCGACCTGAACATGCACACCGGCTCTTATCACATCGGTGTCGGTAATGACGAGTGGGAAGACGGCGATCACAGCCTGCAAGCCTGGGCGGTGCATGATGATGACGCCATTTACGTTGGCATCATTGCCATCGATGACATGGTTTCGACAGACTCGGCTGCAGCGAATTCGGAAGACGGTCAGACATGGATTGATGACAGCATTGAAATCTTCTTTGACGCCGATGACAGCAATGACCAGGGCCGCAATCAGGAAACTCAATTCGAAGGCCAATTCGTGCTCACTCCAAACCTGGCACGTCGCGATAACGAGGCCAACAACCCAACCTGGGGAGAGGATGCTCATTGGTTCGGTGCCGCCAAGGAAACAGACACCGGTTACCAAATCGAATTCAAAGTGACCAAGGAAGCGCTGCTGGGAGCCAAAGAAGGAGATAGACTGGGTTTCAACATTGCGATGAACGACGATGATGGCAGCGATCGCAAATCCCAGCTCAACTGGGCGGGTAATCCCCATCAGGAGTTCTCCTACGGAGCCATCGTCCTCGGTCCTGCAGCCGGAGGTGGCAACCAAGGTGGAGGACCAGCCAATGTGAGTATTTCCCTGGCGGACAGTTCCATCACTCTGGAATGGGAAGGGTCCGGATCTTTGGAGACGGCTGAGGCTGTCACGGGACCTTGGAATGCGGTAGACGGAGCGGCCAGTGGCGTCAGCATTCCAACAAGCGACCAACAAGCCTTCTATCGAGTACGCTAATAATTTTCCTTTATTGATATGTCACGCGGGCCGGGATCTTGTAACAGATCCCGGCCCTTTCTTGTCCGCTTAATGTTTGTCTTTCGTTCAAGAATACAACACACTCGTTTCATGTTCCGATACCTGCAAATTCTTTTATGCACGCTTGTCATGGCACAAGCAGAAATCAAGGTCGTGATTTGGGACGAACAACAGCCCCGACAGAAACAGGCCTATGAAAATTTTCTAGGCAATGCCATCGCTGATCACTTGAAGACTCTTACCGGTTTCTCAGTCAAAAACGTCACATTGGACAGACCCAACAAAGGCATCGGTGCGGATGTGCTCGACTCCTGTGATGTGCTTCTCTGGTGGGGGCATGTTCGGCAAGCGGAGATCACCCCCGAAGATTGCAAACCGATCATTGAACGGATCAAAACCGGAAAAATGTCCTTCATCCCCCTGCACTCTGCGCATTGGTCCACCCCCTTCATGGAAGCCATGAACGAACGCACCCGCATGGACGCCGTCAAACGTTATCCACGATCGACTCAATCGCCCAATGTTGTGTTTGATTTTGTTTCTCCTCCCGGGCGCATTCCTCCTGCCGCTGACTCCCTGGTCACACCCGCCTATCTCGCATTCCAACGAGGTGGAGTCGCTACAACGGTTCGAGTTGATCTTCCCAACTGCTGCTTCCCTGGTTGGCGAAACGATGGCGAACCCAGCACATTGGAAACACTCCTCCCCAATCACCCCATTGCGCAAGGACTCCCCCAATACTGGTCCATCGCCTCCACTGAAATGTATGCGGAACCTTTTCACGTTCCGGAACCCGATCAGGTCATTTTCAAGGAAACCTTTTCGAAGGGCGAATGGTTCCGCAGCGGATGTGTCTGGGAATTAGGCCATGGTAAAGTCTTCTACTTCCGTCCCGGCCATGAAACCTTTCCCGTTTTCAAAGAAAAACTCCCGCTTAAAGTCCTCGAAAACGCCATACGCTGGCTGGCCGCTGAACTGCCAAACGAATAAAGCGCGGACGCCCACAAGTAGATCGTGTCGTCCCGACGCGTCCCTCATGGCATCCAACTCCCGAATCATCCACAAAGGGAAGCCTACAGTTATCAATCACAAAAAATTCGCATTCAGTCCCCACAATCAAAACAACAAATGATATGGTAAGGGTGCAGGGAGAAAAGGATAGCTTGACGTTTGCCTGCCGTATCCAGAGCGGTGCTGCACACCGCACTCCAAAATGCTCCTCTGAAATGCGGAGTGCAGCACCGCTTTGGGTACCTCTCGCGAGTCCGGGACGCGACCGAAAGCAGCAAACCTGGGCTTGAGTGTTGATGACAGATGAATGAGGCGAAGTCAGACGCACACCACGATGCAGGTTGCATCCTTGCGTCAAACTTGTATGGTATGGAGCAAATCATGGACATCCCCTACATCGCCAAAAGCAATTCACTGAGTCGACGCCACTTTTTGCGTGGTGCAGGTGTCGCGCTTTCGTTGCCGTTGCTCGACGCCATGCAACCGGCATTCGCCGCTAAAAGTGAAGACTCATTGTCAGCCAAGCGGTTTATCGGTGTCTGCAATAATCTCGGTTTATTGCCCGATCGTTTTTTTCCATCCGAAACCGGAGTCAATTATCAGCTTTCTCCTTACCTGAAAGAACTCGAATCCCATCGAAATGATTTCACGGTGCTGAGTGGGGTATCCCATCCGGGGGTGGATGGAAGTCATTCATCGGATATTTCATTCCTGACGGCTGCCCCTCATCCAGCCAGTGGAGGGTTTCGCAATTCTGTTTCCCTGGATCAATTCATTGCAGAAAAAGTGGGGCATCTGACACGGTTTCCGTCCCTGACACTTGGCGTCAATGCAAAGGAAGGCCGACGAAGTCTTTCCTGGACCGATGCAGGAGTGCTCATTCCCTGTGAAAACAAAGCTTCCGAAGTATATCGAAAGCTCTTCTTACAGGGTTCAAAAGAAGAGATCGAACAACAGATGCGCCGCCTGCAATTGGGACAAAGCATCATGGACACCCTGGCGGAGGATTCAAAAAGATTCTCGCGTCAACTGAACGCCTCTGACAGGGATCGGCTGGATCAATATGTCACCTCCGTACGCGAAGTCGAGCGCCGTATGGAAAAAGCACGGGCCTGGGAAAAGCTCCCCAAACCGACCGCTCCTGTTCCGATGCCGGAAGATCCGGGTTCCAAAGCTGCCTACATGGAAAAAACAGCCTTGATGTATCAAATGGCATCGCTTGCTTTTCAGACCGATTCCACCCGGAGCATGACCCTGCTGCTGGACAGCAATAATTCTCCCACCATCCAGGTTGACGGAGCCAGCATTTCAGACGGTTACCATAACCTTTCACACCACGGCAAAAACGAGTCCAAACTCAAACAACTGGATGCCATTGACCGTGCTCACATGAAGGAATTGAACACCTTTTTGAATGCTTTGAAATCGACTCGCGAAGAAGAAGGTCATCTGTTGGACCAAACGCTGATCGTTTACGGCAGCAATTTCGGTGATGCCAACAAGCACACCACGACCAATATGCCCATTGTCGTGGCGGGAGGACAAATCAGGCATGGCCAACACCTCGCCTTCGATCAGGCCAACAACTATCCCCTCCCTAACCTCTTCGTCAGTATGTTGAACAGCATGGGTATAAGAACCGAACATTTTGCATCCTCCACCGGTTCAATGAGAGGTTTGGACCTCAAAGTATAAATCTTGCGTCGAAATTCACTTCCTGAGGTTGAAAAACTGGATGAGACGGGCATAATCACCCCTAACCGTGAATTTCAAATCAATAACGCAATTTCTGACCGCTATCGGCCTGGGACTTGGGATCTGTTCGTCTAACGCGCAAGACGCATCCAAAGTCTTTGAAACCGATGTTCGACCGCTGTTTAAAACCCATTGCTACCGTTGCCATGGGGCCACACAACAAAAAGGAGGGCTGCGACTTGACCTTGGTTATGCCCCCTCCTCTTGGTCCGGTGACTCAGGTCCGGTCTGGGTAAAAAACAACAGCAAAGAAAGCCTTTTGGTACAATTGCTTCGGGGCACACATGACTCCATCGAGGCAATGCCTTATAAAAAAGAACCGCTGGCTGAATCGGAGATTCAAATCGTCGTCAATTGGATTGATCAGGGAGCCATCCTCCCGGAAGGTTTGACAGAGGACTCCAATGAACACTGGGCCTTTGTGAAACCTGTCAAACCGGAGATTCCGTCCGTCAATCAAACATCCTGGCCGCGTAATCCCATCGACTTCTTCATTCTTGCGAAATTGGAAGAACAGGATCTCACCCCCTCTGAGATGGCTCCGGCCCGGACATTACTGCGTCGTTTGTTTCTGGATCTGACCGGTCTGCCGCCCAGTCGAAAAGACCTGAACACACTCGGCCCCCAACTGTCCGACGATGATTACAAGGATTGGGTGGAAGATCTCCTCACTTCACCGCATTTTGGAGAACGGTGGGGACGTCACTGGCTCGATGTGGCTCGTTACGCCGACTCCAATGGTTACAGCATCGACGGAGCCCGTTCAATGTGGCGTTATCGCGATTGGGTGATCGACGCCACCAATGCGAACATGCCGTTCGATCAATTCACCATCGAACAAATCGCAGGTGACATGCTGCCACACGCCACCATGGAACAGGTCATCGCCACCGGATTCCACCGAAACACTCAGATCAACCAGGAAGGGGGAATTGATCGCGAACAATTCCGGATGGAATCCATCTTCGATCGCATGGCAACCACAGGAGCCGCCTGGCTGGGAATCACAACCGGCTGCGCCCAGTGTCACGATCACAAGTTCGACCCGATGACACAGGAGGAATACTACCAAATGTTCGCCTTCTTCAACAACCAGGACGAACCCTCCATCCCTGCGCCAACCCATGAGGAGTCCATGCGACTGATCGCCTGGGAAAAGGAATACAATCCCCTTCAAGCCCAGCTGGATCAAATGAACAAGGAACTGCCCGACAAGGTCTGGCAGTGGGAAAAGTTCTTTGATGCAAAGGACACCGAAACCGCGCCTGAAGAGATCAAAGCCATTCTTGAAAAACTTCCGACAGATCGTTCCGAAGAAGATGAAAAGAAGCTCATTGAACATTACAAAAAGAATCAACCTGATTACGTAAATATAAACAAAAAGGTCGAACAACTCAGACGCCGGCGCCCACGATTAACAACCGCCATGGTCCTGAAAGAACGAACGGAGGAACGCCCCACACATCTGCTGGTCAAGGGAGATTTCACCCGCCCCTCAGACAGGGTCAAACCCGGAGTCCCCGCTTCCCTCCACCCGCTTGAGACCGACGGGAAACCCAATCGACTGGATCTGGCAAACTGGTTGGTTTCTAAAGAAAACCCTCTCACAGCCCGTGTGGTCATCAACCGCGTCTGGCAAAAGTATTTCGGAACCGGCATCGTCGAAACGGAGAATGATTTCGGCACACAGGGAACCTTGCCAAGCCACCCGGAATTATTGGACTGGCTGGCCTGTGAGTTCATGGACTCCGGGTGGGATCTAAAGCACATGCACCGTTTGATAGTGACATCGGCCACGTATCGACAGTCTTCCAGAATCAGAAAAGACCTGCAGGAAATCGACACACGCAATTTGCTGCTTGGCAGGCAAAACAGATTGCGCATGGATTCCGAAATCGTTCGTGATGTCGCACTGCATGCCTCGGGCCTTTTGAACCAGGACATAGGTGGCCCCAGTGTTCACCCTCCCCAACCCGATGGCGTCATGGGCCTCGGTCAGGTGCAACGTTCCTGGAGAGCAGACGAGGGGGAAAGCCGGTATCGACGTGGCATGTACACCTTTTTCTGGCGCGCCACACCGCACCCTGCTCTTTCCGTGTTCGACAGTCCGGATGCCTTCAGCACCTGCACGCGGCGCATCCGTTCCAACACCCCGTTACAGGCATTGACCTTGCTGAACGATCCGGCTTTTCACGAAATGGCCACACACTTTTCAGGCCTGATTCAGGAGCAAGGTGGAAACGACGATGCTGCCAGAATCCGATTTGGTTTCGAGCGTTGCACCGCCCGCCAGCCGTCTTCGGATGAACTCCAGCAGCTACTCCTTTTTATCCAAAACCAACGCCAACTCGCAGAGAAAACCGACGCGGCACACAAAGAAAAGCAGGTCTGGCTGAATGTCGCTCGTGTCCTGTTGAACCTCGACGAAACCATTACCCGCGAATAATCATGCAACCCACTTTCGAAAACAATTTACTGTCCAACCAAACCCGACGCCATTTTTTCAGCCGTTGCGGCATGGGCGTTGGTTCCATGGCTCTGGCGTCTTTGGCACAGAAGGAGCAACTGCGTGCAGCGGTGGAAGCCAAGTTGAACAATCCTCTGGTTGCCAAAAAACCTCAATACGCGCCAAAAGCCAAAAACGTCATCTTCCTGTTCATGGCAGGAGGTCCTTCGCAGCTTGAGTTGCTGGACTACAAACCCGTGCTGCAAAAATACAACGGACAACCCATTCCGGAATCTTATCTGGAAGGAAAGCGGTTCGCCTTCATGGATAGTTCGTTCAAGAACCGATCCACCCTGATGGGAACGCGTCGCAAATTCAAGCAACACGGTCAATGCGGCATGTGGGTGTCGGAATTGCTACCCCACACCGCCGGCATCGTGGATGAGTGCACTTTTGTTAAAACTGTCAAAACCAACCTGTTCAATCACGCCCCCGCCAAGCTGTTCATGAATACCGGTTCCGGTCAGTTCGGTCGCCCCAGTATGGGCGCTTGGACAACTTATGGACTTGGCAGCGAATGCGACGATCTTCCCGGTTTTGTTGTGTTGCAAAGCGGACCACGCGGTCCTCGCGGTGGTGCCGTGAACTGGGGGAGTGGCTTCCTGCCAACCGTGCATCAGGGGGTACCATTGCGCGGACAGGGAGAACCGATCTTGAACCTGACATCGCCGGAAGGCATTGATGATGCCACCCAACGATCCGTCATTGATGCCGTCAAGGATCTCAATCTCAAACGCCTGGTTGAAACAGGTGATCCTGAAATTTCAACACGCATTTCCGCCTACGAAATGGCCTATAAAATGCAGGCCAGCGCACCGGACCTCATTGATTTGTCGGACGAAACGCAAGAGACCAAGGACATGTACGGAGTCGATACAAACGGTTCCAACTTTGCCCGTAACTGCCTGCTTGCAAGACGACTGGTTGAAAAGGGTGTGCGTTTCATTCAACTCTATCACACGAACTGGGACAGCCATGGCGGACCGGGGGAAAATTTGCAGAACGATTTTGAAAAGGTCGTGAAGGAAATCGACCAACCCTGCGCGGCATTGGTCAAGGACTTGAAACGTCGCGGACTCCTCGATGATACCCTTGTCATATGGGGCGGCGAATTTGGCCGGACTCCCATGGGCGAAAACCGCAGCACGACAGGTCGCAATCATCACATTGACGCATTCACCATGTGGTTTGCTGGTGGCGGCACCAAACCCGGCAACATCGTCGGCGAGACAGACGAACTCGGATTCGATGCGGCCGTGGATCCTGTCCACACGCACGATGTCCATGCAACCATCCTCCACCTTCTGGGTATGGATCACGAAAAACTGACCTTCCGTTTCCAGGGGCGTGACTACCGTCTGACCGACATTCACGGTGAATTGATCGAGAAAATGTATACCTGACATGGACCCCATCATCCGAAAAGCCTCCGACAAACGTCGACGCTGGTTCGGTCTGCTCTACCTGCTGGTAGCCGGAATCATGCTGGTTTGGGGAACCACCTGGCTGAGTCCTTATTTGAATGGATGGAAGTTTGTGCTCTATTGGCTGGGCTGCTTCCTCATGACCATCATGGCCATGCTGGTTGCCTTGCTGGACATGTGGATCATCCGCATCCGGGCCCGACAAGCCCGCAACAAAATGGCCAAACAGGTCTTCGAAGAAGACAAAGACGAATAGAGAGAACTCCCACCGGCAACGATGAATAAGGAAGCAAGCACCATTCGCCTATCCGATGATGTCTCGGGCAAAACGAGACTGATCGTCGCAGGAGAATTGCGCACCGAATCGATTGCCGATGTCTGGGGAAAAGCCCGCAAGCATCTCCAGCAACATAAAAAAGGTCACTTCATCATCGACGCAAGTCGTGTGCACTATTGTGATGGCACAGGCATCGCCATGTTGGCGGATCTCCTGCTGGAGCCTCACCGTAATGCTCAATTAAAAATCGAACTGGAAGGGTTGCAGGCACCGTTCCAACGTCTGCTGGATCAATTTGACCTGGGACATTTCAAGCCTGCCCCCGACTCCAAACCGGATACCATCCCCATGGCCGAAGAAGTGGGACGCACCACTTCCGCCATGTTGAAGGATTTGAGAATGCTGGTCCATTTTGTAGGTGAAAGCACTCATGGTTTGTGGCAGGCATTTCGGCACCCTTCAAAAGTAAGGTGGAAAGATGCCATATGGACCATGGAAGCAGCGGGTGTGAATGCATTGCCTATCGTGTGCCTGATTTGTTTTCTCATCGGATTGATCATGGCCTTTCAATCCGCCATCCCCTTGAAACAGTTTGCCGCTGAGCTTTTCATCGCCAATCTGGTCAGTGTCGCCATGTTGCGGGAACTGGGACCGCTGATGACCGCCATCCTGCTGGCAGGCCGCTCAGGTTCCGCCTTTGCAGCTGAAATCGGAACCATGAAAGTGAATGAAGAAGTCAATGCGTTACAAACCATGGGGCTGAATCCGGTTCGCTTCCTGGCTATCCCACGCATTCTGGGAGCAGTCGCGGTCACTCCCCTGCTCACGTTGTTTGCCAACTTCATGGGATTGGTGGGAGGCTGGGTGGTCTATGCGTCCCTTGGTTTCCCAACCATTGTTTATATCAATCAGATACGGACAGCGGTCACGCTCACTGACCTGTGGGGAGGTTTATTCAAGGCGGCTGTTTTTGGTTTACTCGTAGCGAGCATCGGTTGCCTGAGAGGCCTCCAAACACGCATCGGAGCAAGTGCGGTAGGCGTGTCGACCACGCGGGCAGTCGTCAGCGGCATCGTGTTCATCGTGCTTGCCGACGGCCTCTTTTCGGTCATCTATTACGTTCTCGGAATATGAAAGAATCGATTCCAGAAATGATACGTGTCTCAGGTCTCAAATGTGCCTACGACGATTCGGTGATCCTGAAGAACATTGACTTCACGGTCACAAAAGGCGAGGTGTTCATCATTCTGGGAGGTTCTGGGTGCGGGAAAAGCACGCTGCTCAAACATTTAATCGGTCTTTATCCGCCAGCCGACGGAACCATTCATATCATCGGTAAAGACCTGGTGCACGCCAGCGAACCTGAACATGTCGATATACTGAAAAATATCGGAGTGATGTATCAAAGCGGAGCCCTGTTCGGCTCGATGACATTACTCGAGAACGTTCGACTCCCTCTGGAGGAACACACCGATCTCGATATGCATGCCATGAACTTGATCGCTCACATGAAACTCTCACTCGTTGGTCTGGGAGATTACATCAAGCATTACCCATCCGAGGTCAGTGGCGGCATGCAGAAGAGAGCGGCCATCGCGCGAGCCATGGCGCTGGACCCGGAGATTCTGTTTCTGGACGAACCTTCGGCCGGACTGGACCCGATCACTTCGGCAGAACTGGACGATTTGATCCGGCGACTCGCGGAAAGCCTTGGGATCACCTTTGTCATCGTATCCCACGAACTGGCCAGCATCTTTGCCATTGCCGATCGGGTCATCATGCTCGATCGTGAAACCAAGGAAATCATCGCGGATGGGTCACCTAAATCCTTGCGGGAGTCCCATCCCAATGCCAAAGTGCGCGAGTTTTTCAACCGTGGAAAACTGGATCGCGGCAAGCAATCAACTATGGACACCACAAAAACATGAGCAGCAAAGCAAACTATTTCAAACTGGGCATGTTTGTCATCGGGGCAACTGCCTTGGCCATTGGCGCCATATTGACCATGAGTATCGGTTCGATGTTCGAGGACCATCCCGTCTTTGAAACCTACCTGGATCAATCCGTGCACGGCGTGGACCTGGGCACCGCCGTTAAATTTCGGGGAGTCCCCATCGGCAATGTCAAAGCGATCGATTTCACCCGCAATGTCTATGAAGCAGACAAGCCCATGGAAGAGCGCAAACCCTACGTGCGCATTCTCGTTTCCCTGGAGCAGGACATCTTCGATAACGCCGGCATCCCCCAGAGCACGTTGGTGCAACGTGAAGTGGATCGTGGATTGCGGGTTCGCATGGCCAATGTCGGGCTGACTGGCACCTCCTACATCGAACTTGATTATCTGGAATCTGAAACCAATCCCCCACTGGACATCAACTGGACACCCGAAAACGCTTATATTCCATCAGCCGGGAGTTCCTTCACCCGCATCGTCAGTGCAGCGGAAGAGGTGTTTCGCAAACTCGAAAAAGTTGATCTGGAACAATTGGTCGGCAACGTCAACGAACTGTTTTCGGTGGCTAAGGACAAGCTTGAAAACACGGATATGGAATCCATTGGCGGCAACCTGGATCAGTTACTCAAGGAGCTTCGCACCACCAACCAGGACATCCAAAAGGTCCTGACCGAACTCGATCTTCCAACCATATCGCAGGAAACTCAAAAAGCCCTGGCCTCCATGCAAACACTCTTTGACGATCCAAAACTCAAAGACACCATCGGAGAACTACACGACGCCCTTGAGAACCTGAACCGTCTGACCGGCGGCAATCAGGGACGGATTGGACTCGTCCTGGACAACTTGCGCATCCTCACGGACAATTTGAAAACCATCACCGAAAACGCCAAGAACTATCCCAGCCAACTGCTTTTCGGTGATCCTCCACCCAACCGCAAGTAAACAGAGTCAATCAAACTCTCATGAAAACAAAACTTTCAAAGATGTTATCGCTCGCAGCCGTCGCAGCCATGACGCTGGCCAGCGGATGCGCTCTCAACAAGCCCTATCCTGAAAAAGCCTCCTTTCTCCCAAACATCCAGGCGCCCCGGATTGCCGATACAAAAGTAAAACCATTGAACATTCGCCTGAAGGTGCGCAACACCCGGGTCAAGGCACCGTTCGAAGGAAAGTCATTTGTTTACCGCCTCACCGATGATCACTGGGAAACCGATTTCTACAAGGAATGGCTGACCTATCCGAGGGATATCCTTACTGAAAGCACGGTCGATTATTTGGCACAATCCGGAAGCATGGCCATGACCTCGACCGAAGACAGTTTAGTGGAAGCCGATTATTATTTGGAAGGTGTTTTGAATGGCTTTTATCTGGATAAAAGAAATCCGACGTCACCAACCAGTGAGGTCAGCATTCAATGGGTGTTAATTCCCAATCGCCCGCTGAGTGCTGCGAACCATGATTCCGCGTTCTGGTCAAAAGATTACACCCAACGCATCCAATGCAAGGACAACACTTCTCAAGCCTATGTCCAGTCCACGGCGACAGCTCTTGGAAAAATTTTTGAGTCGCTGAATACTGACCTGATTCGAGTATTGGAGACTTCCAATTAGAATCTTTTTGATTCGTCCAAGGTCGATTGTGATACGCGTGTTGGGGTGTGGGTATTCTTTGGGTTTCCTTTGGGTGTTGATTTGGTGGGGATGCAGGCCCTGAGGGTTACGCGCCGGGGATCCACGCAGTCGCGGGACAGGCGCAGTTCATTTTTTAGACAATGGAGGGGAGAGTTCCACCTCACCCCAAATTTTCCCCTTGAAAACGTTTCTGAGCAAAAGGAATGGAACGCGGGGAGACTATTGTTAATCGAATGGCTGTGACGTTTCCATTGCAGCTTGAAAAGGGTTCCAAAGCACTGAGGTCTGAATTGGGTGTAAGTCGGAGCTTACCCCTCCGGTTAAGGATTTCTAATTTTTGAACTGCGCCCTCGCGGGACAGGCTGGCACGTACTACCTTGGTTGGGATTTTACTTTAAGTAACCAAGAAATCCCAGCAGGTCTGCCACTTCTTGGGTCTTTCTCCCTGCAAGCAATCCCTCCGGCATCGCTGACAAGGTGGAACGCTGCCGGTCGGTGATCGATGATGAATCGATTCGATGCAACTCCCCCTGAATATCCATCACTGTCACCTGTTCTTGCTCCTCCGCTTTGATAATGCCTGTGCGCGGAAAGCCATCACGAACTTCGATCGTCACGACTTGATACTCCGGCGCCACCAGCTGTGACGGATTTAATATATGCTCCAACGCTTGATCCATCGGATATTTCTCGGCAATGCGGCTAAGTTCAGGTCCCAGTGCCCCACCCTTTTCATTCATCTTGTGACAGGTGGCACATTGCAGGGAAACGTCCTCGTAAAACATCCGCCGGCCATTTTCCAGATCGGGTTTCAATTCATTCAGTGACGCCAAATCCAGAGCGTCATTGACAGCGGATGTGGTTTCGAAGAAACGCCGCAACACATCCCGCCGAACAGGATCGTTCAGGTTGATGTAAAGGTTTCGAACCATTTCCTTCTGTTGCTCATCAAACCATCCTCGATCCATGGCATACGACAAACCAAGCACACCAGGCAAGTTTCCTGCCAACGAACTTACGAGGTTCCTTTTGGTTTCCAAATCTGTCCGGCTCCGAATACGTTCAATGGTATGCAAAACCTTGGTGGTTTGGTTATCTGAACTGGAGTCGCCGCTATCCATGGAACGAATCCAGTCAAAAACCAGACTCAACCCTTGAACATCCAACCCTCCCTGCATTCCCAGATGAGGCATCTGACCGGCTCCCGTTTTGGCCATCCGCGCATAAAGAACCGATCGGAATGGATCTCCGGGCACGATGACGAAGCCATGGGGTAAACCGAAATCACCGCGCAATGTCTCCTGATTAACCAGGGATGCCTGAGCCAGGGGTTTTTCGAAATACATCAACGACTGCACCATGGCGCCCGCGTTCTCGCGATGGCAATGTCCACAATTGGCATGCAGGTAAGCGCGCGCCTGATAGGCTACATCGTCCATATTTCCTCCTTGTCGCGAACGGCGAGATCGGCCTTGATTCGTCAGTTTCAGTTGACTGAGTTGATTCCACGAGTTACGCACCGCTTCATCGGCATGTGGCGTCCCCTGTAGTTGAAGTTTGTTCCAACCCAGCGCATATCCACTCCATGAATTATGGCAGCGAAGACAATTCGCTCTGGCCTCGTAATGCCAACTGGCAGGCGAATGTTCTGCCGTCATACCTGACAACACAGAATCCGGATCATCCGCACGAACGGACGCTCCTGCCGCATCCACCAGTCGGGCATCTTCGCCACGAGCGTCCCAGGCATAAACGTAAGCATTCCAATGTTGGCCGTCAAAGTGCATCAACTGGGTTTCGATGGGTCGTCCCGGCACACCTGCCTGAGAGGCAGCTGAACTTGGCCAGAAAAGCGTCTTTACCAATACGGCGTCAGCGGGAAAGGTCGCGGCGCGATCAGCAATCTGTGCAACTCCATCTCCGGGCAAACACACCCACCGACGAGCTGCTGCTCCATTTTCCCAATGGGGCATTTCAACCTCATAAGGATAAACTCCCGGTGCAGGGATTTGACTTGCTACATCATCAAAAACCCCCGTCTGACTGAGCAACTGCGGGAAATCGGAGGCGTTTTCTTCCTGCTTATGTGGTTTGAGTTGATAGAGCCCTCCCGCATAATCCACCACCCATAATTCACCCTGGGCATCTTCCCCAAATGTGATCACCCTAAACGGGGCATCGGTCAATTCTTCATGCCAGACCACCTCGTATCCTTCTTTACGCAATCCCCAGATCTTGCCGGTCTCGTAGTCACTGTATATGTATGCTCCACTTAGCTCGCCCAAGGCACGACCTCGATACACATACCCCCCGGTAATTGAAGCCGCTTCGGAGTGTGGATGCTCCACGATGGGCGCCCGGAACAATCCCGGTCCTTGAGGTAATCCCTCCTGAACCAGATGACTCCCTTCCATGATCGACCACCCGTAATTCCCTCCCTTTTCCACAAGATGGATCAGTTCCCATAATTCCCATCCAACATCCCCTACCCAGAGATCACCATTTGCCTGATCAAAACTCATTTTGAACGGATTCCGGAATCCAAAAGCCCAGACTTCCGGCCGCGCATCGCGGTGGCTGACGAATGGATTATCCTTGGGAATGGCATACTTCAAGCCCGGGTCCCGGTGATCCACATCAATCCTCAAAACAGAGGCAAGCAGATCCGTGATATCCTGTCCGGTTTTCAGGATATCCGGCGGGTTGGGTCCCGTCCCATCTCCTGTGGTGATGTAGAGGAAACCGTCCGGACCAAAACGCAGGCATCCTCCATTGTGCCCGCCTCCTTTCCATGTCAAAAGAACCTCTTCTGATCCGGGGAGAATCGTGGGAGGGTTGGTGTCGGAAACCAAGAATTTGGAAACTCGTGTTCCGTCAGGCGCTCCCCCACCCAACACATAACAAAGGTAGACCTGACGATTCTTTTGGAATTCAGGATGAAAAGCCAGTCCATAGGCATCGGACATCCGGTCGGCATGGGATTTGAGATGAATCACCAAATGTTTTTCAGGTGAGTCAGAAGTCGGATCAAATGCATGGATGCCACCCCTTAACTCCATCATCCACAGCCAATCCGTTCCCGGCATGGCGACCAGTTCCACAGGGTTGTCAAAAGAAATATCGGGCAGCGCTCTCTGCAAGTCATAAGCCGCCGGCCGGCCCGGGTGCCCTTTGACCTTGGAGGTCGTCCAGGGCACACGCTTTACGGACACCGACTGCGCCTGCGACATTTCAGCCATCCCAAGTAACAAAGCCATCGCGCCAACAAAGCCGTGCATCAGCAAACCATGTTTACCTTTAGCAAGGAGTTTGGGAAAATTCATGCTGCGTAGATTACAGTTTGCCATGTTTTTGGCAATGAGTTTGAGTCCGCTTCGTAAAAAGCTTGAATAATGGATTGTTCAAGGCCAGGTGATGATTGGGAATTGTGGGTCAATCTTATTTGATTTTCCAATGCCCTGGTGGTAGTAAATCCCTGTTAGATCGCTGCAATGATCAAAAACTTCAACTCGGTGGAAATCTTTACCGGGATCACCGTGGTGGTCGGCATCCGATACCTTGTATTGGCCTTCATTGCGTGGACCTTGTGCTACTGGCTCTTTTACTCCAGATGGTTTCACCGCAAAATTGTCAAACGACAACCCCGTTGGAAGGATATCCGGAGGGAACTGCTCTACTCCGCGCTCTCCATTATCATCTTTGGAGCAGTAGGCATGCTGACGATCACACTGGCCAGGATGGGTCACACGCGCATCTATTGGAGCGTGACTGAGAGAGGATGGGGATGGTTTGCCGCAAGTATCGTTCTGGCCGTCCTGCTCCATGACACCTATTTCTACTGGTCCCATCGATGGATGCATCATCCAAAACTTTTCCACTGGGTTCACAAGGTCCACCATCAATCCAACAACCCCACCCCCTGGGCATCCTATTCGTTCAGTCTTTGGGAGGCTTTGGCGCAGGCTGCCATCTTCCCGTTGACTGCCTTTCTCATCCCGATTCACCCGCTGGCATTTGGCATGTTCATGGGGTGGCAGATTTTTAACAACGTTTTGGGACACACAGGATTTGAGTTCTATCCACGATGGATGATGAAGGGTTGGCTGCGTTACGTGCTGAACACCCCCACCAACCACATCATGCACCATGAAAAACCCACCGGAAATTATGGGATCTATTTCAACATATGGGACCGTATCATGGGCACCAACCACCCCGACTACGATCAACGCCTCACCGAACTCACGCAAGCCAGGAGCATTCACAAACAACCCAACACGCTGCC
>Ga0255780_10000315_pt1 | contig 47342 bp, 38 predicted proteins | sample 071ome_32_FD_179978 | JGI IMG/M metagenome (GOLD analysis project Ga0255780, IMG submission 179978) | Coastal salt marsh microbial communities from the Groves Creek Marsh, Skidaway Island, Georgia - 071405AT metaG (version 2) | ecosystem: Environmental > Aquatic > Marine > Intertidal zone >... | reverse complement strand
TACGTACCAGTGTGAGTGAACACCATGGATGGATGGATGGATGGATGGATGGACGAGTGATCGCATGGATGAACGTCAGAGTCAACCTCCCTCGGTGACGACGAGACGGAGAGAGATGACGCGATCGCGACCGTCGTCGTCGCGACCGTCGTCGTCGATACCCCTGGGTGACGGCGACGCCTCGTCGTCGGCGTCGTCGTCGATGTCAACCCCCGCGAGCGACCTCGCCGTGATCGTGGCCGAGGAAGCGCTCGAGCTCGAACAGAGGGCCGAGGAAGCGCGCGCGCGGGTCGGTTTGGACGAGAGCGCGACGTCGACGTCGAGTTCGGGGAGAAACGGGACGTTTACGACGTCTGGGACGACGAGCGAGGGGTCGATCGCGTCGGCGTCGGCGTCGCGGCGGTCTACGACGGCGAGCGAGGACGAGGAGGGTGTTGACGACGAAGAGTACGACGACGAAGAAGAGGAAGAGGAAGAAGAAGAAGAAGAAGAAGAAGAGGGCGGCGATGACGAAGTCGACGACGAAGAGGAGGAAGAGGATGACGAAGACGAGGAGGACGGTGCCGGCGTTGACGACGCCGAGGATGGCGATGCAGATTCTGAGCGAGTGTATCGCATCGTCGAGGACGTGGCGCTGCAAGCGTCGGCGCAACCGGATGCGGTGGATGTTCGGGACATGCTGTACCTTCCGGGCGATTCTGGACAGCACAACATGCAAGAAGAAGCGACGGATGAACGCGTGGCGGCGTTTACGATGACGGTGATGCTCGCGCTTTTGCTGTTGACGATCATGATGGGCGTCATGTTGAAGCACTTCAAGTCCAAGTGGGTGCACCAGAGCGGCGCGGCGCTGTTGCTCGGCGTCGCGTTGGGATGCTTTGTCTATTTGACGCTCGAATCGTCTTATGATAGTATGCCGGACGACATGAGGTACACGATGAAGGCTTTCGCGCAGTGCATGAAGTTCGACACCAAGTTTTTCTTCTTGGTGCTTCTGCCGCCGTTGATTTTCGAAGCCGGCTACACGTTGCACCCGTCTACATTCTTTCAAAACTCTGATGCCATCGCCACGTTTGCGTTTTTCGGCGCTCTGACGAGCGCGATATCTATTGGTTTGTTGATGTATGGTTTTGGCGCTCTCGGAGTGTCGTACGCCTTCTCTTTGAAGAGTTGCATGCTCTTTGGCGCGTTGATTAGCTCGACAGATCCAGTCACGACGTTGAGCATTTTTAGCGATAGTCCAGTCTCAGAGGATTTGCACGCGATCATCTTGGGCGAAAGCGTGCTCAACGATGCGGTTACGATTGTGTTCTTCGAATCGCTTTTCTTAGGAATCGGCAACGCTGCCGGAGACATCACGGCGCTCGATGTTTTACAATCGGATGACGCGTTTCTCCCGTTGATTTTGCAAACTGTAGGGATTTTCGTTCTCGCTTTCGGTCAAGCAACTCTGATAGGTGTCATCACCGGATGCGTCTCCGCGTTGCTTCACAAACACGTGAACGCAACAAACTACTTTCATGAGGGATGGGTGGTGGATTCAACCATTGTTCTTCTGTTTCCATATATTAGTTATTCGCTCGCCGAAGCGTTTGAATTGTCTGGCATCGTGTCGGTGCTTTTCACTGGCATTGTGATGGGTCGCTACACTCGTCCAAACTTATCGCGAGCACCGCGCATGGTGACAATGTGCCTGTTTAGGATTTTCTCCTTCCTCAGTGAAACATTCGTCTTCCTTTACATGGGGAGCGCGATGTACACGTTCAGAATGGCGCACATCACCACGTGTCTCGTCGGTTTGTTTGTGACGTACATCGGTCGAGCCGTCAACATTTTCCCCGGGTCGGCGCTGTTAAACTTGACGGCATGGAGAAAACATCCACACACGAGAATCACCAAGCAAAACCAGTTTGTACTGTGGTTTTGCGGCCTGCGCGGAGCCGTCGCCTTTGCTCTCGCCGTCAAAGCGCAACGCGATCTCGGCGAGCAGGGACACGTCATGTTTGACGTCACCCTTTTCATCGTCGCGGTCACGCTCGTTCTTCAAGGCGGGATGACAAACTGGTTTTTAACGCTGCTTAACACCACTCAACCAGATGATGTCGATTCCTCGTCCGGCGGCGGCGCATCCAACGCGGATTCAAAAAGCAATTTGATGCAGTTCATCTCTCGAGTCAACCAAAAGGTTATCGAGCCCTTCTTGCTCGCCAAGCCGGTCGACGAGAGCAGTCATGTCGCCGGCGAGACGACAGCTCTACTCGGCGATCGCGCACCCGTCGATCGCACCAGTGCGAAATTGAATGATTCAGAGCGCGCCCAAGAGGAACAGGAACCGCCGGCTTCCGCTTCGGCGAGAGGCAACGTTTTCGCCTCAGATTCCATCGAAGCCGCAGTCGACGACACCTTCACTCCCCGCGACTTTGCATCTTAAGTGACCATCGAGTCACGGCGGTAGTATCAGTGTACTTTTACATTTAGCATTGCAAAAATATCATCCATTGCATAGCACAGCACGCGTTTCGGTTTCGCGATGATCGCTCGTACCGCGTCGTCGTCGTCGTCGCTTCGTCATCTTTATCCAAATCCACCAGCGCTCGCTCTCGGGCGCATCACTGTTCGCCGCTATCCTCCCAGTGTCGATGTCGATGTTCGCGTCCGCGTTCGAGCGTCCACGAACCTCGCCCGCGGGGTTTCGCGGAGACGCGGCGTTTCGTGGACGTCGTCGCTCTCGGGCGGCGCGCGTCGTGCGAGCCGTCCAAGCGACCGTGGATGCGCAAACCTTGACGGAAGTCGCGACGGGTGTGCTCGGATTGGGTGCGGTCGCCACCGCCGTGGGACGAAACGCGCTCGGTGGTAACGGTAACGCGAACGCGAACGGGACGGCGAGGAGGTCTCGCACGGCGTTGACGAGAGGCACGGGGGAGTCGGACGACTCCAAGGGACGACGGTACCTCATCGCGCCGCCCCCGTTGTTCCCGTTAGTGCCAGCGTTTGAGAGACAGACGTACCGGTACGAGGTGGATCCCGGTCGAATGTGGTTCTTTGAACAAAAGCAAGGCATTGGACTCGGGTTGAATGTGAGCGTCAACGTTCGGATGACGGTGATTAAGCTCAAGACGGGCGGCTTGTGGGTGCACGCGCCGGTGGCGCCGACGGCGGAGATGGTGGCGCTACTCGATGAGTTGGATGCGCCGGTGGAACACGTGGTTTTGCCGACGACGTTGTTTGAGCACAAAATTTTCGTCGGCCCGTTCCAGCGCAAGTACCCCAAGGCGCAGTGCTGGATCGTTCCGCAGCAGTGGAGTTGGCCGGTGAACTTGCCGCCGCAATTTTTTGGAATCAACAAGACGGGTATTCTCGGTCGCGATCCGACGCCGTGGGACGACGAGTTTGAGTACGAACTCTTGCGTCCACCGGCTTTGGGTGTCGCGTCCTACGTTTCCTTTGTCGAGGCGGCGTTTTTGCACAAGCCGTCCAAGACGTTGCTCGTGACGGATGCCGTGGTGTACGTGTCGGAGAACATTCCGGATTGCATCCCCGATCGAGATTTGGAGGAAAGCGGGGATGACGACAACTTTACGATTAGCGCGCTCAAGTTTTTGAACTTGTTTGACATTAAAACAAAGGCGAAGAACAGAACGACGACGTCGAAGGACATGAACCGCGACGAGTTGTTGAGATTGGGATGGCAGCGCAACGCGTTGCAAGCGTTGTACTTTGGCCCGAACGACTTGCTCTCTCCAGAGGAGAGCTGGAAAGATATTAGCAATAGACTCATCGTCGCGCCGGTTGTCGGTACGCTCGTTTACGAGAACGTTCCGCAGCCCGTGAATGAGTGGGCTCGTCGCGTCGCGAAGTGGGACTTTAACAGAATTGTTCCGTGCCACTTTGACGCTCCGATTCGCGCCAACTCTCGCGACTTTTTGTCAGCCTTTTCATTCCTTCCGTCGTCTCGGCCGGAGCAAGCCACCGGCCGCGGTGGTCAGTACTATCCTAGCGAAGACATGATTCTCCTCCGCGGGGTTGCGGATTTCTTGCTCAACACGGGCGTTATTTTCACCGACGAAACAAGGCCAAAGAGACCAAACATTTAATTTGATTACACGCGCATAGCTAGAATAGAATCCTCACCGCACCTCACCTCAACTCGCCCTGGCGATACCGTCGATGGCCCAATTCAAGTGCGCTCTGAATTGCCGCGCCGCCGGATACGACATGTCGCGCGGAACACCGATGCGATCGCGAAGATAGGCGAGCGAGCGAGTCGTCGCCGCCGCATCGTACGATCCCTCGCGCGTCGCGATACTGGCAGAGTCGCCAGCGTCGTCGGATAACAAAGCCGCCACGACCATACGAAGCGCGGCGTCCACGGCGGGGATGTGCTCTTCCCCTGGAACCGCGTTCGGATCAGAGAGCGGTGCCGAGTAGGCTGGTCGACCTTCCTTGCCGCAACCTCTCGCGGCGAAGCGCGCGACGTTGGCGTGATTGCCGATGATTCGCCTCGCCGCTTCGATCCGCGCCGCCTTGGGGTCGTCTTCGCCCCACCAAGGTTCGAGGCTCGTTCCATCGAGCGGACCGAGCGGAAGTCGCCAGCTGGTACCGTCCACACCGTCAATGGCGTCGCGGGCTTGTACGTTGTCTCCGTTTTCGGCGCATCCGCCCAGTTGCGGCGGTAAATCGTGCGCAGTAGTGTAATAATCGCTCTTTATCCCGCGATACACCTTTCTCGTGAACATGGCGGCGTACCACCTATCCAAATGCGGCCACCGTCCGCCGTTTCCTTCAATTTTCACACCCTTAAAGTAGAGCACGCTCGCCGCCATGCGTTCGAGAAACGGCGTATACGCGATATCCACGAGAGTGAATTCCTCACCCATAAAGTACGGCCCGCCTCCAGCTCCGAGCTCGGCATCAACCTCGTCCAGCACTTCGCTAAACGAGCTCTGCCCAGAAGCATCGCTCCACGAGCTAGTGATCCATTGCATCCAGGAAGAAAAAAGCGCGCGCTCGAGTCGCATGAGCCGCGTCGCGCGTTGCGCCTCTGGACTTCCCGGCGCGTACGGCAACAAACTCTCGTGCTCGGGAAACTCTTGTTCGAGCACCTGCGTGATAATTGACGACTCGGTGATGACTCGTCCATCGAGTTCAATCACCGGAAGCGCCCCGCTCGGCACCTTGGACGTAAAGCTCGTCGGTTTCGGTCCGTAACAGCGCATGTTAATCTTTTCCAGCGTATACGGAATGCGCTTCTCCTCCAACTGCATCCAAATCTTCTGGCTATACGGACACCAAGACGCGTGATCTCGGTAAAACTTCACCCTCGGTGCCGTCGTCGTCCCGAACAACCGTTCCATCGCCCGCGCGTCGGCAACGTCGGCATCCACGTCCTCTTCTCCGCCGATTCGCGCGCACCGCTCCGCCAACGACTCCCACGTCGGCGCCGCCGTCTCATCCAACCCGAACCGTCTCCCTTCCGAACCCGCGTTCGACGTCCCGACCCCTTCGCCCGAGACGGACGCCATCGCCCGTCGCGCCGCGTCGAGCATTCCGTATAGCAAACCTCCGTCGTCGTCGCCTCCGTCGTCGTCCTTCTCCGTCACACCGTTGGAATTCCCCAAAAACGCGCGAGGTCGCGTCCTCCTCCTCCCGCCTCGTCTCTCTCTTAAAGCGCTCCTCGACGGCCGGTTCGTTCCGATCGCGCTCGCCCTCGCGCTCGTCGCCATGTGCGTTCTCACCGAAACGCGCGTCGGTCGGTGACGGTTCGGTCGGGACCGGGCATCGATGTCCACATCCACATCCACATCTTGTTTGGATAAGAGACAACAGGGGGGGTTGTGAATGCGTTCCCGCGGTCAGTTTAAGGCGCACCGCACCTCCAGGGATACGACGATGCGCGTCGCGACGACGACGACGAGAACGACGGCGTGCCGAGCGAGCGTGGCGCGATCGGATGGACTGCGCGCGAGCGACGCGCGACGCGTCGGTGCGAAGAAGATGAGGACGACGACCACACCGATGGCTTTGCGAAACTTTGATTACCCGGAAGCGCTGTTGTTCGATTGCGACGGGGTGCTGTGCGAAACGGAGCGAGACGGACACCGGGTGACGTTTAACGCGACGTTTAAGGAGTTCGGTATCGATCACGAGTGGGACGTGGAGACGTACGGTGAGCTTTTGAAGATTGGGGGAGGCAAGGAGCGGATGACGCACTTTTTCGACTCTGTGCCGGAAACGGAACCGTGGAAGAGCGTGACGGATCCGGAGGAGCGCAAGGCGCTGGTGAAGAAGCTTCACTTGAGAAAGACTGAAATGTTCCTCGAGCTCGTGAATGCGGGCGCTCTTCCGTTGCGTCCGGGCGTGAAGCGCATGGTGTCCGAGGCGTTGGAAGCCGGCGCCAAGGTTGCGGTGTGCTCGACGTCCAACGAGAAGGCGGTTCAAGGCATCGTGAACACGATGCTTCCGGAATTCGCCGATCGCATGCCGGTTTTCGCGGGTGACGTCGTCGCCAAGAAGAAGCCGAGCCCGGATATTTACAACTTGGCTGCCGAGACGCTCAAGGTGAACCCGGCGCGCTGCGTCGTCGTCGAGGACACTCACATTGGCTGCACCGCCGCCAAGGCTGCGGGCATGCGTTGCTGTGTCACGAAGAGTATCTACAGCGAAGGTGAAGACTTTTCCCGCGCGGATGCCGTCTTTGATTGCCTCGGCGATGAGGGTGATGAGCGCGTCAAGTTTCACGATTTGACCACTCCGGGTGCTTTCTGGTAAGAGACATGCCGCCCCGTCTTTCGCCACACAACTTATTAACTCCGTTCTGGTCGTAGGCTAAACCCCCCGCTCCCCGTCGATTACGATGGAAACTGGTACAAGGGGGATGAAGAGGAGGAGCAAACAGAAGCTGGTGTCGACGAGGATGGGTTGACGCCAGAGGAGCGCGCGATTTTAGACGATATTAACTGACATTTGTAAATCAATCACAAGCGATTAAAAAATCAAAAACTCAAGGCCATACTCGAGGAAGTTCGGGATGTTTAGCCACCGCCCCGGGTTCGATGTCTTTCAGCCATCCCTCGTATGACCAGAGATCCTCCTCGTGCGGCGCGCGCCGCAAATTTCTCGCGGATAATCTTCGCGCACCGTCGGCGACGTAGCAAATACTCAGAGCGTAGCGCGGCACGGCGTCTTTCGGTTGCGGCGGGCTCCAGTGAAGGGTCCAACCGTTATGTGCCGTCAAATCCCCCAAATCGAGCTCGTCGTACGTGTCAATCTCGTAGCGACCTTCCAAATCCTCCATGCCTTGGAGGGTGTGCCAATACGGCAGAGAGAAATCTCTGTGAGACTTGCTCGCAAAGTGTAACGCCGCGTCCCCTTCGTCGAGCGATCTGAGCGGAATCCAAAGTGTGATGAAATCGTTGGTATCCAGGGGCACCATGTTTAAATCGCTGTGCCAGTTTGTCTCCGCCATGCCCGGCTCCTTGACGAAGACGCAACTCTGATACAGACGAACCTTTTTACACCCCATGAGTTCGGCTGCAATCTTCGCGAACCGCTTGCTCATGATGTACTCGGTCGCGGGACTGTCTTCATCGCGATGTAAATTAAACGTTTGCAGGAATCCCACATCCTCTTTCGAGTGTTTCTTCAAAATCTTCCGAGCCTCCTCCACGCTCGTCACCGCCTCGGCGCCGACGCCCGGACACAAGACGCTCACTCGATGCTTGTACGCCTCCAATCGTCTCGCCATGATCTCCCCGCTCACCGCCTTGACCATTGGATTCATATCCGTCGGCGGACTCACCGCTCCGCGTATGCATACGTGTCCATTACGTTCGTACTGCAAAGCTTCCTCCGCGCTCACTTGTCTCTGTTCGCCTTCGGTGAGCGTCTTCGTGCCTCTTCCCGCGTCTTTAAAATCCTTGAGCGCCGCCACGCCATCCGCATCCACCGTTGTCAGAGCCTTTGACGCGCGCACTTGTCTATCACCGCTACCGAACCCGGAATCATTCACCGACGTCGCCGTTCTCGAAGAAGATCTGCGTTCATTCGCACCCGCGTCGGCGTCATCCTGCGTCGTGCGCTTTTTCACTGGCGGCTTGCCGCGTCCACCACTTTTTCGTTGACGACCCTCGTTCGGTGGACGCGCCCACTCGGGCGCACCGCCTCCCCGTTGTTGTTGTCCACGACCTCCGTTTGTTCCTCCGCGTCGTCCACCGCCTCCAGCGCGGGCGACGACGTGAACGCCTCGACACGCGAGCATCGACTCCGAATCGGTGCGTCGTCGTGTGAGGAATGGTGGTTTCATTCAGTGTACCGCGTTTGCTTTTTAGATTTACAACTTTTCTGCGTGCGGCACCGCCCGCACGTTTGCGCCGCTACGGATACCGCGGCGAGAGATTTACCGGCGTGTGCGATGGAGATGGTTGTCCACGCGGCGTTTTACACGTTGGCGTCGGCGGCGCCGCCCGCTTCGGACATGGACGACTGCAACGACGCCGATTCGCTTTCGTTTTCGTAGTCGTCATCCATGGCGTCGGCGGCGCGCGCTGAGAAGAGTCTGACGCTGGAATCTCTCCAGAAAACTCCAGTTTGACTGTGAATGACGGCCCAGACGTACGGGATTATGAAGTACGGCGTGCTGAACGCATCCTCGGCGTAGCTGAAGCGCATTGGATGGAAATCGAAAATGGAACAATCCTTGTCGTCCAGCTTGTCCTTGACTGGGCTCGTCGACAGGGCGTTTTCGGCAATCACCGTCTTCAGGCGACCGACGGACATTGGACTGTCGGCTTCGGATCGGCGCGCCATGTCTACCGCCGAGTTGTAGTGGTCGAGCACGTTTTCAATGTTTTGCACGTACTCGGCAAACGCGGCGTGCGTCCTGTACGCCTCCAACAGTTGTTGCTGGTGCATCAGAGCGTACACGATTTCTGGGTTGTTGTGCAGCGAATCCATGTCCGTGGCGAGAGTGTTTAAAATTTCGAAAACCACGCGGATAAAGTCTTCGCAGACTTCCAACTCGTGATGTCGCTCGCTCGACTCCACGTCGCTGTTTTCAACAGCTGCTGCTCGCGAGTATCTGCGCGTGAACAACGCTAGAATGTTGACAAGGCGCTGCGCAGCGTAACCAGATATGTCTCTCGTCACACACGACGTGTTTGCGATCGCTCCCAACGCGTTCAGTGTTCTACCCACGGCTGAAGAAGACACAGTCGTGTATTTGATCGTCCTGGATAAGACGATGATGAATAAACTGCCCAGCGAAGTCTTCTGAATGATGCGTTCCTTGTACCAACCCGTCGGTCCAGAGCTCACCTTTTGCAAGCGCCTATTAAACTGCGTGTCTTCGGATAAGATGAGCAATATCGATGTAATGAGTTGCGAGACGTGTGGCATGTTCGTCTCATACAGGTCTCTAAGCAAGACTTGAGTTAGCTTGACTGACTTGCTCGTCGAACACACGTGTGCGCGAAATCGAGAGCTCGATACGAGGAGCGTGTACGTCAGGAGCAATCCTGCGTCTCCCGAAACCGATGCAGTGAGTGTGCTCGTCAACCGTTCAAAGTCTATCAAGGTTGCGTTTCTCTTGTTCGATGGTACCGAGCCTCTCGAAGACACATCCTTGATATGTTTGAGAGCAACTCTAAACGGGTTCGTATCGGCGTCCCCGAGAGCGCCGTGAGAACACAGAGCCAATATCAAATTCGCACACTCATCAGCGAGTGGTGATGGGTCCAACATCGCTTTCCTGATGAAAGCCGACGAATTCGAGTTCGTGCGCACGGCGTTCTTGCGGCCCGAAAAGAATGAGCTTAGCATCGTTGCGACGCCGCGCGTGACTTGCTCGACTTGCTCGTTGACGCTCGCCGCACTTTCGTAGATATCACCGCTGTTCGCCTCGCGCTTCATCATCTCGCGCAGGAGCGCACACATCAGCTTACCAGCTCTTCCACCGCCGTCTTCGGAAACTAATCGCGCTAATCGCTGGGCAAGTGGATGTCGCGCGTCCCCATCCTCTTCATCATCGAGCTCGTACGCGAGTTGAGAAGACATCACCACCAGCAAAAGCCGCACGCACGCGAGGTGAAGAGCCATCGTCGAGCTCGTCACGCGCTGCTTCCACAAAATATCCACGCACGACTCGAGCAAATCATCAAACGGCGACGTCGAAGACGCAGATGAAGCCGTTTCCCATTGTTCGTTGCGCTTGCACAAATCGTTGAACGCGCGCAACCTCTCAGCTCGCTTCGGCGCGTGCGCTGCAGCCGTCGGCGCGCTAGAAAACTCCATAAAGTACTTGATAAACGTGCCTATGAGCACGGTCACGTTGATTGCGCTCAAAGGCGTGGAATGCGCGCTCGCACTCGCCACTTTGAGTTGCCTCGCCGCGTGTCGCGCGAGCTTGTACAACCCGCCGCTCGTCGAGTTGTTTGCGTACAACGCCTCCCCGTACGGTCTCAAAAGCTCATCCAGCATCCTATCGCTCACCCCAGTCATCGGCTCGCTCATCGCGTTCCCCAACTCGTACCAAAACACGTCATCACTATCCGGCGTCGATTTTTTAGACGCGCACAAAACCTTGAGCGACCGCTTCAACGCTCGCGCGTCGCCCCAAACCGCCTCCCTCCTCGAATCCATCCGCCCTCGCGGCGTCAACAACGCATCGTTCGTCGTCGCCGCCGACGTTCCGTCATCTTTCCCTCCCCCGTTCGCCTCCCATCGGTGAAAACTTCCGTCGTCACCGGCATCGCTCAGTCGCGGTGCGCGCCCATTTACATTTCCATTTGCTTCATCTTGCGCGTCTTCCCACGACTCAACCCGGGATGCGGCGCCTTGATCCACCGCGCGGAGGACGTCTTCTTCGTCCCAACCTTCGTCGGCGTCCAAGCGAGACGTTCCGGCGCCCATGACCGGATGATCGGGTCCGGTTCGCGCGCGTCGTCGTCTGTCGTTCCTCTGTCGGCTGTCGTTCGTTGCCACGACGACGAAAAAACATATATGTGGTATAACTGTTTACCCATACGCACAAAAGTACACACGGATTGCAGACACGCGAAGTCAGCTGAACGCCCTCACAACGCGACGACGACGCGAAGAGGACGAAACTCTGAACGCGCGACGCGTCGTGAAGGCATCCGTCGTTCGTCCGTTCCTTCTTCGCGCGACGTCGTGGTCCCTCATTTAGCCGGAAGAAGCGAGCGAGGCGTCTCGGTTGATTCGGTTCATTCGAGTCACTTTTCAAATTCCTCTGTCTGTCTGTCTGTCTGTCAGCGATGCCGGCGACGTCGACGACGACGGAAAGAACGGCGGCGGCGACGGTGACGGCGGCGACGACATTTTCTGCGTGCGCGTGGTCGACGCAAAGGTTAGGTTTATTACTAGGGATTGGGTGTTACGCACCAGTGGTGGGTGGTTTGTTGAGCGCCGCGTGCGTGAGCGCGGGCGCAGTCGCCGCGGGACGGGCGAGTCGATTGGCGGCGGATTACGTCGTCGAAGACGGCCGGAACACGAATCGAAGACGAAGAGGACGCGGTGGTTATACCCTCGGAACGGCGTGGTCGACGGTGGATGAGGATGAGGCGATTCGGGACGTCGCGGTGGGAGGCGCCGCGTTCGCGTTGCTGAGCCGAGGAAACGTCGGACGGATTTTGCCGAGCGACGTCTCGCGGGTGGGAGCCAACGCGAGGCGAAGCATTCCGGCGAAAGGGAGCGATTACGCGAGTGAAGGGCAGAAACGCGCGTTACAAACGTGGTTGAAGCGCGACGGGTGTCATCACTGCGGAAGCACGCGAGGCAAGGTTATAGGAGACCACATGCCGCCAAACAAAAAGGCGTTTGGCAGCGCCGCCAGAGCGGCGGCCAATCGAGGCGCGTCCACCACTCGTCGCGTCTTCAATTTCATCCGGGGCGTTCCTTTGCAACGCTTCTACCCTCAGTGCGAGGCGTGTTCGGCGTTACAGAGCGTCGCCGTTCGCACCGGCGCCACGCGTCTCGTCGCCCATTCCGTCGGCGTTCGCTACGCCTTTTTCGCCGGCGCCGCCGTGGGCGTCTCGGCGCTCCACTACGACGACATTCGTCGGCACTGCGTCGACGCATCCGATCGTCTTCGTCGGTTCATGCATCGTCCGTGAGCGCGCGCGCGAGCGCTCCACTACGACGACGTCAGGCGTCGACGTCTCTGGTCTAGTTTCTCTTGTAAAATCATCGTCGCGTAGACTCCTTCATCCATCCAGGAGTCGCAGCCTGGCGGCTGGGAAATCGCAATGATGATGACGATTGACGCTCCAGAGCTCGACGGACGATCGCGCGGACGGACGCACATGGTGGCTCCCGGGTGGCAAAACAAAAAGAAAAAGACGCTCAAGACTCGCGATAGCGCCAACGCGCGCGCGCTCAAGAAGCGCAAGGGACTCAAGGCGAAACACGAAGACATGAAGAAGCGGGTGTCGGGCACGGCGAGAACTGGGAAACAACGAAGAAAAGCGCTTCGAAACGAACGGAGAGCGATTCGAAACAAGGAGGAAGACGCGGCGAAAAAGGCGAGCGTCGAAGGCGCGGACGTGGAGATGAAGGATTAAACGAACCGAACGCGATGGTGGAAACGGGTGAGTAGGACGCGCGGGTTTGGAGAGGAAGGTTTCGCGCGCTTTTTGTAAAGGAATTATTTTTTTAGCGTTTACGCGTTAAATCCACGCGTCGCTCGGGTTCGGTATCGATTCATCGCGGTGTTATTAATGTTGTGTTTCAATTACCGTTGTCGTCGTCGACGTTATCGTCGCGACGGTGAAAAATAATCAAAGAGTTTTATTTTGTTTTAAGCCTTCGGGCGGCGCGGCGCTACTTTTTCTAAATTTATTCCCCTCGTGGTCGTCTTCGCCGCTCGATTAGACGATCTCCGGAGTGACGGCGTCGCCGTCGTTGTCACCGGAAGATTCGGCGGCGGAGGCTTGCGCAGTCATGAGCTTGAACACGCGGCTGGCAAAGACGGATGGTTTTTCAATCGAAAAGCCAGACGTCAAGAGCGCCGTGTCAAAGAGGAGCTGGCAGTTCTCCTTCGCTTCGCTAGCGCCGGATTCCTTGAGCTTCTTCAACTGCGCGATGACTGGAGAGGACGGGTTGATTTCCATCGTCTTCTTACCCTTCATGTAATCCTGCGCGCGGTTATCGCCCATCGCTTGCGCCTTCATAATGCGCTCCATGTTGGCAGACCAACCAAACTTGGACGTCACGAGCACGCACGGGGTGTCGGTGAGACGGTTGGAAACCTCAACCTTTTCGACTTGTTCACCGAGAACTTCCTTCATCCAATCCGTGAGACCCTTAAACTCGGCAGCGAGTTCCTCTTGCTTCTTCTTTTCGTCCTCGCTCTCTTCGCCGAGATCGAGCGCCTCCTTGGAAGCGTCAACGATTTGCTTCTCCTTGAATGTCGCCAAGTTGGCCATGGCGACTTCATCAATCGGATCGAGCAAGTACAAGACTTCGAAACCCTTCTTCTTGAGCTTTTCGAGGAACGGAGACGCTTCCGCGGCATCCTTGTTGTCGGCGGCGACAAAGTAGATGCTGTTTTGTTCCTCCGGCATGTCGTTGACATATTGATCCAAACTTCTGAGGGTTCCCTCGTCGCCGCTCTTTGAGGTGGTAAAGCGCAACAGTTCAGCCAAATCCTTGCGGTTGTCCGAGTCTTCGATGACACCGAGCTTCAAGTTGCGGCCAAAGTTATCCCAAAAAGTGGCGTAGTCTTCGTTGTCGCGATCGGCAATCTCACGAAGCATATCGAAAGTCTTGCGAATCAAGCGCTTGCGAATGACGCGCACAACGCGAGATTCTTGAAGAATTTCTCGGGAAACGTTCAACGGCAAGTCCGAAGAGTCGACGACACCGCGCACAAAGGTGAGGTATCTCGGCAAGAGAGACTCGTCAAACTCGTCAGAGATGAAGACGCGGCGAACGAAGAGCTTGATCGCCTTGGACTTGGCCATCATGTCTTGTTGCTCAAACGGCGCCATGCCCGGAACAAACAAGAGTGAGCGGAACTCGATGTCGCCCTCGACGGCAAAGTGAGAGTGCGCGAGCGGATCGAGGAATTCCTTGAACGTAGACTTGAAAAAGTCGTTGTACGCCTCTTGCTCGACATCCTTCGGGGAACGAACCCAGATGGGCTTGTCGTTGTTCGCCGTGGCCCACTCTTCAACTTGCTCGAATTCCTTCTTCATCACCGGCTTGGGCTCGGGCTCGGAGAATTCCTCACCCTTGGCTTCAGCCTCAATCTTCTTCTTTTCCCAAGCCTCCTTAAGCTTAGCGGTCGATTCCTTGTCTTCGACTTGCTTCTCCTTGGTTTGCTTGGACCAGACATCGATCGGGAACGAGATAAACTCGCTGTAAGTCTTGACGAGGGAGGAGAGCTTTTCGCCAGTCGCAAACTCTTCGCATCCCTCCTTGAGGTGGAGCACAATCTTGGTACCACGCGTCATCGTTTCCTCGCTCTCGCGAATGGTGTACGAGTTGGCGTTGATCTCAGACTCCCAAGTCCAAGTTTTATCGTCGGTGTGGTTCTTTGAAGTCACCGTAATCTTATCAGCCACGAGAAACGCAGAGTAGAAACCGACGCCGAATTTACCGATCAAGTTTTCTCCGTCGCTTTGGCTCTTTAACATTTCCATGAACTTGGCAGTACCAGAGCGCGCAATCGTACCGAGCGAGCTCACGAGGTCTTCCTTGCTCATACCGATGCCAGTATCCTCGATGACGAGCGTCTTGGACGCTTCATCACCGCGAATCTTAATCTTGAGCTCTTCGTTACCAGCCATGGCGTTTGGCTCGGAGAGCGACACAAATCGAAGCTTGTCGCACGCGTCGGACGCGTTGGAAACCAACTCTCTGAGGAACACATCCTTGTTGCTATACAAAGAGTTGACGATGAGATCCATCAATCGATGCACCTGATGAACGAAACACACAACACGCGCGTCAGTCTTTTCAACTCAACTCTTCTTCTTTGCGCTCGCGCATTCTTCTAGAAGCGCTTTTCTAGAAAGTCAGCCCACTCCGCGTCCACATCCGATATTAACGCGAGTTCGATCCATCCATTGATAAACATGCGATGTACAGCAAACGCATGCTCTAATCCGCTCTCTCTCTCAACTCACCTCGGCTTGGTACTCGTACGTCTCGGCCTCGGCATCCGTCGCCGCCGCTCGAGTTGACGACGTCACCCTCTTGGCCGCCGCCACTCGTCTGCTTCTCGCACACATCGGCGTCGCCTTCGTGCTCTTCGCGTTCACCGGCGCGCGAGCGCTTCTCGCGCGCACACCCGCCATGGCGGAAACCGTACAAGCCATCTTCTCAGTCGTCGTCGCTCGTCGCTCGTCGTCGTCGTCGAACAGTGACGCGGCACGTCACGGCACAAATTTGCATGGAAAAGTGTCGAAACTTCTTCAAAGGTTGACGAAAAAAATGAAACATGTTTTTACGCATCGGCGATTGAAAACCATCGGTAAAACCATCGGATCAATTTTATTGACTCATCGATTGATTTTTGTGGGAAGCGAATGCGTTCCGATCGGATTCGCACACGACGACGCGGTGGAACGAGACGAGACGAGAAGAGACGGCGCGCGGTCGTGATCGTCGGTCTCGTCGCTAGAATCCCTCGTCCATCATGGCGACGAATGGTGGATGGTCGTTCGAAGGGGCGCCGTTGACGCGAATGATTATTCTGTCTTGTCTGTTGACGACGCTCGCGTTTCGTTACGCCCACGGCGAACACGCGGGGGCGTACTGCGCCGAGCGACGACACATCGCTGGAGCGTTTATAACATCGACGGCGTGCGGTGAGTTTGGGTGGGTGAACGCGGGCGCGGCGGAGTTTTTGTTTGGGTTGTCGACGTTGCGCACAGCCAGCAAAACGCTCGAGCGCCGGTTGGGGACTTCGAGGTACTTTGCGTTTGTCGTCGCCATTAGGATTGTGTACGCGATTTTGATGAAGATTTTGATGACGATCGTTGGTGGTGGTGGCGGTGAAAACGACGACGGTTTCGCGTTGTTTGGCCCGTATTGGTTGACGTTTGCGGCGCTCGCGGCGTACGGCGAAGAGACGCCCCCAGTGTTGCGCTTTGACGGACCATTCGGGACGAAACTGAGCGACAAGACGTTTCAGTACGCGCCAGCGTTCGCGTTGGCGATGAGTGCGGGTAAAACAAGCGCGTACGCGGCGATGGTTGGCGCTTTTGCGGGGTACGTGCTGACGCACGGGGTTGGTTTGGCGCACCCCGATTTGGTGACTCCGCAGTTCATCGCGCGACCGACGTCTCGAATTTTCGGGAGGAAAGGTCCGACGGTTCGCGTTCGTCTCAGCAGTGGAATTGCGCCGCCGGCGTCTCGCACCGCGCCGGTCTTAGTGACACCGAGCGAAGAGAACGTTCAGCTTCTCGTCGGCATGGGCTTCGACCAAGCCGCGTCGCGTCGAGCGCTGGCGCAGGCGGGCGACGATGTTCAGCGCGCCACCAACCTATTGCTCGCGTCCTCGTAGTCGTAGTTTCGTTGTAATTAATTTAGAGTAGAAGTACATTTGATTGACAAAACACGCACACCGCACGGTCGAAGGGGTCTCTAGAACCTCGCAATGTTGGGTAAAAGCGATGACGCGCGTCTGTTCGCGTAGTTTCCCGTCAGCGTCAGCCCTCTCGCGTCGAACGCCTCTGCACCACCCATCCTAAACTCCTCGCAGCACGTCTTCGCCGCCGCACCACCAAACTCCCCCTCGATCCCGCTCGACGCAAACGTCGGCGCCCCGTTCGATACCGTCGTCGCGGGCGCTTCGCCGCCGCACCCGCACGACGTGTGCGTGTGCACGCCCTGTCTCTGTTTATGCTTTGGCGACTTTGTGCACACCACAAACAACCGTCCACGTCGTCGGACGATTCTACACGCCTCACACAGCTTCTTAATCGACGTTCTCACCTGTACATCGCAGCGCAGCGGGTTCGCGTTCGTCAGTCATTCGGCGTCGCGCGCTTCCATCCATTCTTTGGATAGGTTTGTTTCTCTTTTCAGTGTCGCGTCCAAAAGCGCGACGCGATGCGCGCGGGCGCGCACGTCTAGCGTCCGCGACGAAGACGACGTCGCGCCACGTACCTTCATCTTCTTTCCGTTCCCGTCGCGCGCCTCCTCGTCGTCGCCGCGTTTTTGACGGTGAGAGCGGAGAGTCACGCAGTGGAGAGAAGCGAGACGCTCAGCGTGAAGCTTTACTTTGGTTACTTCACTCGACGACGGACGGACGGACGGATCGACGAATCGACTGGCGAAGGGTGCGATCGAAGGCGCGTCGTCTTCGTCGTCGTCGTCTTCGTCGTCTTCTTCGTCGTCGTCTGCCATTCGTAATGGGACGGGAGAATTTCTTTCACGTTGAAAAAGCGGCAAACGATGCGTTGCACAATCCAAACAAACGTGGACGAACGCACACGCTGGATGAGATCGAGACGGCGGCTCGGGTTTTAGGACGCGCGGACGACGGGTTCGGAAGCGTCGGACGGCGGCGTGGCGATCGGTCGACGAAGGCAAAGACGCCGACGGTGGTTGTTTCAAAGGATTGCGTCGTGCGAGTCGACGGGAAGAAGAGCGAGCGCGACGCCGACGAGGAGGCGTTGCGAGCGAGCGGGGCGTTGGGTGGGAAAGCGAAACGGTTGGTTTTGGACGAGGATAATCGATGGAAAACAAAGTGTAGGATACTTGCCGGTGGTACCGCGGGTGAGGCGGCGCTGAGAGAGGCGAGAAGGGCGAATTTGGGATTGTTGAAGAGAGAGACTAGAGAGGAGGACGAAGAGGATGAGGGTCCAATGGTAGTTCCAGAAGAAGAGCTGACGTTTGTCGATGGATGGGCGGGTCAGGCGCGTTTACCCCAACCAGTCGTTGCCGACACGGTGAAGGAAGAGAGTACGATTCCATCCGATAAGTCGGTGTCAGGAAATAAAATAGAGGCGACGATTGGTAAGCGAAAACGCGAGCCCAGATCGGCCAACTGTCAACAAACATCGAGAGGGAAGTCTCGCGAAAAGGCGACACCGGCGATGCTGTCGTTCGATGTAGAAGACGGAGCGTGTTAAACATGATGAGCGGCTGTAGCCACCGCACTGTAACGTCGTATAGCTAGGTAATGTGTTGTATTAAACTCTGTATGTTACATGATGACGCACTCGTCCGTGCTCGTCTGTTGCATCGGAACACCGTCACTCTCGTCCAGCGTCGCCACGCTCGAACTCTGCGAGTTTCGATACATTTTCGGGAAGAAATCATCCTTCACACTATCGATCGATTGGTTCACGGGCTCTCTCTTGACCTCTGGCTCAACTTTTGCTTTCTCTGCTGGTGGCGGGATCGGCCGACTCGCCGCCGTCTCTTCGACAATCTCCATCTCTTCGACTTCATCTCTTCCCGTCACGTCTTGATCGGTTTGCGACACCTGAAGCGTTGCACACCTCTCTGCCGCTTCAAACACGAGCTTATCCACGGATTCATCGCGCTTCTGCTCGCTCACCGTCGATGTCTCTGGTTCCGCGAGCGTGATGGGCTCGACGGAATCGGTAACTCCACCAGGCGGAGAAGATGCGCCTTCCGGCGCGTCAACGCTGTTCGTCGTAACCAAAGGAGTCTCATCAACGCCCTTCGTCGTCGTCGTCGTCGTCGTCGTCGCCGTCGCTTTCTCCTCGACCGTCTCTCGTACCCGTTCCTCATCAATCATGTTTAAAAAATCCAAACGCGTCGCCTTTGGCGCGTCCACTCGTCCTCCTCTCCATCTTCCACCCCCCTCCCCGCTCGGCGTCGCCGCAACAGTCCCCGCTTGATCATCCACGCGCGCCACCGGCGTGTTCGGCATAGACTTGGCCCTCCTGTACGAATTCAACCGAGACCTCGCGCTCGACACGTGCGCGTCCGCGAACGCCGCTTCCACCGCTCTTCCGATATCCGCAAGTTCCTCGCTCTCTCGACCGTGTGCCGCCGCCGCCGCCGCCGCCGCCGATTTGAACGATGGTGATACCGCCGCCGATCTCGTCCCGTTTTTCCGTCCTCGCGTCACCGAATCCATCACCGTTAGTTCTTCTTCTTGTCCGTCGTCGCTCGTCGTTGTGCTTCTTCCAAATCTTGTTCCGTTCGGTGCGCGAGCACCACCAACGCCGTCGGTGCGACGCAGAGCGCGACAAGGGCGAGAAGTTTATGCTCGAGAATAAACTCTCTAAGTCGCTCGCGGAGTGGTTCGAGCGTTGAAGACAACGTTTGGTGCAAGAGCTCGAATTCCATTCCACTTTGGGCGAGGTGTGAGGTGTGACAGCGGTTGTCCAAAGATGGTCAGTTGTAATCAAAGAGCGTGGTATCCTCTGACGATTGTCTTCTTCTGACGACGAGATGATGGAATGATAAAGAATTACAATTTACTGAGCGGTAGCGCCGAGGCCGAGGCCGACGCCGAGGCGAGTGCTGCGGTGGGTAAGACTTTGTACGGATTCATGATGCCGCGAGGATCGAGCGAACGCTTTAGTGAAGCCATGAGTTGAATAGCCTTGGTATCCTTGCTGAAATGAATCTCTTCTGCCTTCATGAACCCGAGACCATGCTCAGCGCTGATACTTCCTCGTTCGTCCCGGGTGTACTCGTACACAAAGGGCTCGATGGCGGCTTCGACCTCGGCGTCGTATTCGGCGCACGAAATGTTGAGGTGCAAATTGCCGTCGCCCAAGTGTCCGTATCCCAACACTTTCGCTCGAGAGTTTCCAAACTTAGCACCCAGTCGATCCCGAAGCGTGGTGACGAGGTTGTACATTCGTGCCGTCGGTAGCGAGACGTCATACTTGTACACGGCGCCTGCGTACTTGAGCGCGACGGAGATGCGCTCGCGAAGCGTCCACAGGGCAAACGCGTGTTTTTCATCCTTGCCGACGACGCCATCCACGACGACGTTATGGCGCTTGACGATCTTCAAAAACGCCTTGAGCTTGGCGAAATCGTGCTGTGCGACGCTACCGCTCGTCTCGACGACGACGTAAAACGGGCAAGAACGCCCGGGAAGCGGATCCCTCGTGCCCTTGAGCTGGGACAGTACCAAATCCAAACTCTCGCGATCGAAGAACTCAAACGCGCTCAAAATCTCCCCGAGACCCGAACGCGCCTGCTTGAGCAGTTCCACGCACGAGGCGAAGGAGTCCAATCCAAACAGAGCGACATTGACGCTCTTTGGCGCGCGAGGCGTCGATATCGCAACCTTCGTGATCACCCCGAGCGTTCCCTCGGCGCCGATGAAGAGTTGCTTCAAATCGTAACCCGTGTTGTCCTTGCGCAGCGTTCGCACGAGATCCAACACTTCGCCGTTCGCGAGCACAACCTCGAGACCGAGCACGCTGCCTCGCAGAGAACCATATCTCAACAATCGCAATCCCCCGGCGTTCGTGGACACGCACCCACCAATCTGACACTTGCCCTTGGCGCCCAAATCGAGCGGCACAACCATTCCACGCGCTCTCGCCGCCGTCTCCAAATCTTCCAAAACAACCCCAGATTCGCACACCACACACCCGGCGTCTTCGTCCACGTCTAACACTCGATTCATCTTTTCGAGCGATATCACAATCTCGCTCCCAGTTGGCACGCCGCCGCCGACGAGTCCGGTGTTTCCTCCTTGCGGAGTCGTCGCCAGTCGCCGCTCGTGACACCACGCCAACACTCTCGACACCTCTTCCGTCGTCCTCGGAAGCACCACGCACGCGGCGTCGCCCCGGTACTTACCCATCCAATCCACGTTGTATTTTTCAAGGGACTTTCCGGTGGATTGACGCAGCAACACCCGCGAAGCGTCGCCAGCGAGCGCGTGCACCATGGCTTTCGCATCCTCATCGTTAAAAGTACCGTACTCGTACGTCGTCGTCGTCGTCGACGACGACGGGTTCATCGCACCGAGCGTCGACGCGTCTCGCATCGCCTATTCTTCTCCGTTCTAGAGCGATGTCGGATCGTACATATGTATGGATGCGGGCGTCGCGTCGCGTCCGTCTGTGAGGTGTCCGCTGTAGCGTCTTTTTCGCCCTCTCTGTTTGTTTGTTTTCCACAGAACGACGCACGCGCGGCGCGCGCACTCGCTCGTCATGGACGACGCGCCGATCGTAACGATCGCGCCGGCATCCCCGTCGATGTCGATGTCGACGCCGCACCCGGGGAAACCGCCGCCGTCGCACGTTCGCGACGCTGTGAGACTCGTCGATGCGGACACGCAGGTTGCTGGGAATCACGCGCACGGTTTAAAAGCTAAGCAGAGCGCGTGTGGACGGTGGTTTTACAAGCCACACGTGCGAGGAGATGCGCGAGCGGTGCGTGAACTCGAGTTTTACGCGCACATGCGACGGTTGGCGACGAGTAGGGATAGTTATTCGAGCGGAGACGGGGATTCAGATGAGGACACTCGCGCGAGCACGATTTCGTATCGAGGAGTGGAAGAATTGAGCGCTATGGACGAGCGAACGATGAGGATACGAAGTTTTGTGGAGACGAGACTTCCTGCGTGTCCGTCGACGCGGCGGTTCGTGTGCGTGGGTGATGGCGTAGAGGTGGAGGAGGCAGAGACGGAGACCGCAATCGAGGGTCTTCCGAATGAAACGCCAAGCGTCGGATACCTGCGGTTGAGGAATATCACGTACGGATACGAGCGTCCTTGCGTCATCGATCTAAAGATTGGAATCAGAACTTGGGACGTGGAACACTCGGTTGAGTACGCAGAGAAACGGACCAAGTCTGAACTGGGTACAACGCACGAGAGACTCGGTTTTAAACTCTGCGGGGCGCAGACATACGACGCCGAGGGCAATGTAAAGAGACTTTCGCGAGAGGAATGCAAGAGTATTAGGACGAGTGAAACGCTCACGCGGGAGACGCTTCGTGAGTTTGTGCGCGATCCCGTGACGGGGGAGACGAACGATTGGTTTTGGCCTGCGCTGGTGAGGCAGCTCAGAGCAGAGTCCATTCGAGACTTGGAACATCGGCTCGTCGGCTCGTCGCTTCTCATCGTGTACGAGAGCGGCAAGTTGGCGCAATCAGACGTGCTCGGGGAAGTGTGCGTCGCGGAGGCGAAACTTGAGGCGAGATACATAGACTTTTGTCATGCGGTGCCAAAGAGTGGTAAAGATGGGGAGGAGGTGGATGAGAATTTCGAGATCGGTATGCAAAAGTTTGAAGCGTTCGTCGCCTCTTTCGAATCTTAAACATATGTAATGTAAAACTAGCACATTAGGCCAGTCAATCATCCTATCGCTTTGAATGCTTCTGTTATGCGTATGAACATTTTCGTCGCGCGCTTCCGCTCTGGTTCTGTCTTGTGCTCGTGCTTGTCTGGATGCCACTGAAGCGCCGCGCGTCGATACGCCTTTGCAATCTCCGTCTTTGATGCGTCGCGTTTTATGCCGAGTATCTCGTGATGCATCGACGACTCGCGTTGTAGCTGCGTGTGATGCATTTGATTCTCGCGATACCGTCGGTAGTTTTCCTCGAGGCGCGCTTGCTCGCACTGTCTCATTTTAATGTACTCCTCTGAAATCTTGTGGTCGTCAGCTCGACATCCGCACATTGAACAATACAACATCACGTCAGGATTGTTTGCCTCTGACTCTGGGAACACGAGTTTGTACGCCGAACAATCACATTTGGTACACTCCAACCTCTCGTGGCATGCGATCGCATCGCACGTCGTCTGTCCAATTGGACGATCTCCATCCACGGCTCGTTGCACCAGCTCTGCCATCGCGCGAACGCGCTCCAGGCGCGCGTCGGTCTCGGTCTTAACCCGTTCTCTTTCTGCAGTCTCTTCGCGCTCGCGTTTTCTCAGCTCGAGATCGGTGCAATGCGCAGACGCTTCGCACCCACATCGAGCACAAAGGGCGCCGTCAGGTCGTGTTACCAATGACGCGTACAACGTCGCGTACTCTGCGCTCGACGGATCGATTGACGTTAGAGGCGCTCGTGGCCACTTTGAAAATCGCGCGAACGACGCGCACGTCGCCGTATCGCAAGATTTACACGGTCCACGTCGCTCGTTCATGGCGTCCAAATCACCCATTGCTGCCTTCATTGAGACTCTCTCTTCGAAAAGGGACGACAGAGATTCCAATTTGACACCCGACGGATGCCGCGTCTTCGTATCCTTTGACGCACGCTTCTTTGCGTGGTACAGATTTACGCGCTCAGATTGCTGTCGCTTAGAAAATTGTTCAGCCTCCCATAGTTCCGCCCACAAATCGTCTTCAGTGGTGGAAACAGCCGGCGCATCGTCTTCGTCGGCATCGCGTTCGAATTGCGCGAAAAACTCGAGCGTCTCCTCTATCACTTGACGTTCATCCTCAATAATCAACTCTGGTGATGCGACGTCGTCATCATCATCATCATCATCTTCTTTTTCTTCTTCTTCTTCGTCTTCTTTATTCTCTATTCCGTCTGCAACCATGTTTAACAACTTTGACATCTCGGACTCTTCGTCGGCTTCTTCCGTTTCTGCCAATGTGTATTCGTCACCAAACGCGTTGGCTTCAGCGTGAAGCCGATCAATGTTAAAAAAATCACTCGTGACATGCGTTGCCGCGTCAACCATTCCTTCATTCGCGCGCTCTTCTTTCCTTGACTTTTCCTCCATCCTGTCAACGTCAAATCGCATGTCGCCGACCACGCTCTCCAATCGCGTAATCAATTCTCGTGCTTCATCAAACTTTGTCTTTCGACCTGACGAATCGATGCGAACCTCTGGACGTTCCCGAGTGACATCGCTTTCGGTAAATCCTGGTGTCTTCGTCTTCGCCTTCGTCGTCTTCGTCGTCTTCGTCGTCTTCGTCTTCGTCGTCTTTCCGAGTTCACGCAAGCCCTCGAGCGCGACGGCGCATCGCGAATCAATCTTCAACGCCATCTCGTACTGTTTCTTCGCCTGCACGACTTTCCCCAGCGCCATCAAAGCCGCGGCACATCGCGTCCTCGCCTTGCTCCACCCCGGATCAATCTCGATCGCCCGCTCGGCGTCGTACAACGCCTGCGCGGGCCGCCCCAGCTTCATGTAACACGCCGCCCGATTCGAGTGCGCCTTCGCGTCCCCTCTATCCCACTCGATCGCCTCACCGTACGCCCGCAGCGCCGCTCGATAACTCCCGAGCGCGAACGCATCGTTCCCTCGCTCCCGCGCGTCCGCCCCTTCGTCCACGACGTGCGCCGCGGACGCGCATCCGCACGCCGAGCAATTCGTCAGCGTCGAGTCGTTCTCCCGCCGTCGTCCGTCTTCTCGTTCGCTCGCGTACTCATCCGTTCGCTTCACGTACCGTTCGCACCGCTCGCACCCCCCGCACCGTCCTCGCACGCGTCCGAAGACGTCTCTGTGCGTCGTCGTTCCCGGTCGCAGGTGCGCCTCGTTTCGCGTCGGCGTCGTCATCCGTCGTCGTCGTCGCGGGCGCGGTACCTTTCGGGCGTAACGCTCGGTGCGTTTTCAACCGTTTTCAACCGTTTTCAACCAAAAAGGCGCTGCGCGTGTTTGTAGTTTTTTGGGTCCACGTCGACGGAACGGAAAGGATGGATGGATGGATCGATCGATCGATGCGACGGCACACGACGATGCGCGCGACGACGATGCGCGCCTCGACGGCGGCGAAGACACCGACGCGACCGACGACGCTTCGTCGCGGATCGACGGTCGGAAGAAGGACGCGCGCGGCGACGACGGCGACGCGCGCGTTGGGTGGGCAGAGAAGAGACGCGGGTCGTGACGCGGATGCCGACGAGGAACGCTCGGTCGGGCGACGCGCGATGCGCGGCGTGGCTGGCGCGGCGTTGGCGTTGGCGATGCTCACCGGACACGCGGCGCACGCGGATTCGCTTCCGGATGAAGAGGAATCCAAGGTGCTGTGCGACGCGGAGTGCGCGCGCGCGTTGGAGACGAAGGATTTCGTGACGACGAAGAGCGGGTTGAGGTACAAGGAAATCAAAGAGGGCGACGGCATCGAACCGCCCGTGGGGTTTCAAGTCGTCGTTGATTACGTCGCGATGGATGAAAAGGGACGGGTTTTTGATAACAGTCTCGCCAAGGGTAAACCGAACGATATTCGCGTCGTGGATTGCGTCGGGAGCGGGGATTTTGACTCGTGCACCGTCATTCCGGGCATGGATGAAGGTTTGCTGACGATGAAGTCGGGCGGCGTTCGTCGATTGTACATTCCGGGTGAGCTCGCGTTCCCGAAGGGGTTGGCCAGCGCCCCGGGACGACCGAAGATTGCACCGTTTTCTCCCGTTATTTTTGACGTTAACCTCATCTATATTCCGGGGTTCGACTGATTCGGCGCCGACGCCGACGCGAGCGCGCGAGCGGATGGATATACGCGGATCGCTTTCGACGACGACGACGACGACGACGACGACGACGACGAAAATCTGTCGATTCGACTCGCGCAGAGAGCGATCCTCGAGTTGTGATAAAATCAAACAAATTCTTAATATTACCAACCAATCACACGGTCTACTTAGTAGTCGTCACCACGCGTCAAAACTTCGACGCCAGAGGACGGCTTCAACAAAATCGTGTGCTCGTATTGCGCTACGTAAGATCCCTTGATGTCACACAGCGGCGGGTACGGTTGAACCAGGCCGTTATCACACAAATTCTTGAGCGCCATGTTGTATCGGGTTTCACCGATACGGTCCAAGTATCGCTTGCAGAAGGCCAACGTACCAAAGTTGCGATCAATGGTACCCAAAAGCTGCTTGGCGCGAGGAAGTCGAAGCGGTACGTGACCGACGTCGTAATTCTTCATGTAATGGCTGCATTCGCCATCCTCGATAACGTATCTGCGTCGCGAAATACGGAAAGAAACACAAGTCAGTATTCGTATAAGGAAGGCAAAAACGTCAAGAGAGTAAAAAAGGATGAAATGTCAAGACCAATGGAGGCTGCACGAACACTGGGAGTTCTCACGAGGAGGTAGCGTGCAGTACTATGATATCTTGTAAAGTTTTATGTGCGATCTCGGTGAAGAGCTGGCCCGGAAAAACTCCAGGCACTATGAAAACCATGAGTTTGTCACGAGTGACGGTCTTCGCTGCGTGAATTCACCAAAATCGAAGAAATGCGCGACAAAAAAAAGGGCGACGACAACGAAAACGTACCCTCGTCCAGTCGTGCCAAAAGTTTCAATGGCATAATATTCACCCTCTTCCATCTTCGTTTCGACACCACCGCGAACGATCGGCACGCTCTTACCGGCGTGAATACGGTACGGATCGATTGAGTGTCCATTCAAGTTGTTGCAGCACTTGACTTGGTATTCCTTGCCCCAAATCTCGACCGTGTGCGATTCCATGACTTCTTGCACCGCTTCGCCGATATCGCACAGACGGACGTCGATACCGGCAGAACGAATGCCTGTCTCCGTCGCTTCGTTCACAGCTTTGAGGAGCGGATCGTACATGTCGTTGAAAGTCTTTGTGAACGCGCAGTCGATGATGCGACCTCTCACTTGAACCCCAAAATCAAACTTGATGACATCATCCTTATCGATGACGCTTTCGCATCCACCGTTCGGGGTCCAGTGCGCCGCGACGTGATTCTTCGAGCATCCGGTCGGGAAAGCCACCCCAGCCTCGAGTCCGCGCTCTTCAATCAAATTGCGTACGCTCTGTTCCAACGTCTCGCACACTTCGATGTACTTCATACCCGGCTTGACCCACTCCGAGATGTACCTGCGCACCTCTCGGTGCACCTCGGCGCACTGTCTCGCCTCATTATAGTTGTTCTTCTCGATTCTCTCCAACTCTCGCTTCTCCTCGTCCGTCTCGCGCCACAAGTTGTGCTCGTGGTGAGGTAAGATTTGCCCCACCGGGTACTCCCCGCTCGGGAAGAGTTCCGCCACCGGCACCGTCGGCGGCGCCGTCTGCTTCCCGCCCGGATACGCAACTTGCGTCGACGCTCCACCGGCGCTCTTCTTTTTCTTCTTCTTTTTCTTTTTCTTCTTCGCCGCGTCCGAGGCTTCGGCGTCGCCCTCAGCCTCCTCGGTCTCGGGTTCTTCCTTCACTTCGCCCGCCGTCGCGTTCGCGTTCGCTTCGTCTCCTCCATCCGCATCGACGCGAAGTCCCGCGACGTCGTCCGCGAGCGTCTCTTCCGCCGTTTGCGTTTCCTCCGCCATCGTCGTCAATCTTCCTCCTCTCTCGACGGCGTCGTCGACTGTCGTTCGTCCGTGCGTCGTGTGGTGCGTTTCCCGCGCTTTTCGTTGTTGATCTTCGCACGAACCGCTCGCGGCGTCATTCGGCGACGACTCGTGGTAATCTTTTCATGTCGGACGGTGGGTTGGAACGACGCCGAGCGCGGTCGGCGATCAAGGCGGGAACGCGCGCGGGGAACGGCGGTGGGGACGCGTCGAGCGACGAGGATGTGCGCGCTTCATCCGTCGGTAACAAGTCGAAGAGGAACGGCAAGTCATCGTCGTCGGCGGCGGCGCGCGCGGCGTTCGGGTCGCGTCCGCCCAAGGGAAACGACGAGCAAGGTGGGTTCTTCAGTAAGATTTCGTGGTTGCACTTGTTCTTTCTCGCGCTGTTTACGTTGCCCACCGCGTTTGCCGTGGTTGACTATTTCTTCAATCTTTCGCCGCCGCCCGGGCAGGCGTACGGGACGCTCACGGAGGAAGGGCGCATGTATCGCACGAAAATTAAGGCGTTTTACAGCGAGTATAACCCAGAAAAGTTGAAGAATGTGGACGCGCTCATGGCTAAGTACAAAGGTCGCGAGCGAGCGCTGTACAATACGATTCGTAAGAAGTACCGCAACGCCAAGCGTTTCGATCAGCGTTATGACGAATGAGCGTCAATGTCTCGCGCTAGACGGTGAGTGAGTCAAAACTAAAAGCAACAAATAGACGTGCGTAGTTAATCTATGTAAGTGTGGTACTGTAGTTTCAAATAAGTTCTAAACGATGCGCGACAACGTCAGTGATCGTGAGAGTGGTCTATGGCGTAGTAAAATTTTGTGTTGACGAAATCCTGTATGATTGGATTGTAACCGCTCTGCGTTGCCGTCGCTTGTAAATCGGCATACTCGCTCATAAACTGTTTCGTCGTCATCGTCCGGCCGAGGCGCGCGTTCTTCCTCTCGCCAGTCTTACTTGACGCCGAAAAGTCGATGGTTCGCAAAGTGTCAAAGCACGTCGGGAAGAAGACATCGACCGAGCCGGTGTGCTTCGCGGGCAATAAATAAGTATCGTAATCATCCGTTTTACCTCCTTTACGCTGACTCGCCACCAAAGGCGCGTTCACGCCTTGTATTTGTACGCTAGGGAGGGCATCGAAATCAGCCGCGATGAAACGATGGTTCGGCCGTTTGGCGTGAAGAGTTTCGAGCAACTTCATCGCCCCAGTTGGAACAAACCAAGTCTCATCACTGCTAGATGCCATAGAGGTGAACATGCTCTGAATAGAGTGCATGAGACCTCTCGGGTTATACGCGCCTCCGTTCGCATCGACGGCGAGGTCGCCCGTGAGCTCGATGGCTTCCAACGTCCTTCTGATGAGCTTGTCCCGGAGCGGAGCATTTTCTTGAAGCCATTCCCCATCCTTTCCTTTCATGACTTCCGTTTGGTACCACTCTCCTTCTCCACGTTTCGGCCGCCACACCCTATCGTGAGGCAAGTTATCGAGCACCTCGAGCGCGATGACGAAGCACTCTTCCTCATCCGTCTCGCCCCACGTCGAGTGTTCGGCGGCGTCACCCCTTTTAACAGCGTGTACTGCTTTTGAATGACCGCCGCCGAGCACGCTCGATTTCTGCGCATCCGTCAACTTTTTGCTAATGTCCACCGATGTGAATTTCATCCTCTCGTACACCTGCGGCGCCTCTCTGCGCATCGCGTCTAAAAATCCCCGCGCAAATGTTCCGGTTCCTCCGCCCAGTTCATACACTCGCAGTGGTGGTAACGTCGAGTCATCTGCAGCGTCACCGCGATGATGATCCAACACGAACCGCGCCACAGCGTTCGCGTAGTGCGGATTGAATATCTCGGCGGGCGTGAGCCACTGCGCGCCGAGTTGGGCATACCGCTGGTTCAACTCTCTAAAGTAATCATCTTGTCCTCTCAGCGCGTTGAAATCGATCACATCGCGCATGGAGCCTACGGGAATCCTCGGGTCGGCTTCGGCGGTGAAATATCCCGTCTTTGGAGCGTAGAGCTCGTCGTAGAGGTGGTGCCTCAGCAGCTTGGGCGCGTCGTTCGTCGACGAAATCGGAGTTTTTACCGACTTTTTAACAGCTGAAGAGAAACTCGCGCGCGACGCCGACGCTAGCGCGTTAGACGCGCGTCTCAGCGCGTGACGCGTCGAAGCCATCGTTACAATTTCGTATTTTGACTCCCGGCTCGAGACGCAGTGCGGTCTTCAGCGCCCGCGCGCCGCTGTGAAGTGCTACGTGCGCGCGGTTGGGGGCCTGTCTCTCGTCTTGCTGAAGACTAAAATTTCAATCGGTACGGTATCACAATAAAAAATCTAAACTACAGCTTGGCTCGGCGAATTTCCATCTTTGCTATGGTCTCTAAGTGCACCTCATCCGGGCCATCGGCGAGTCGCAAGGTGCGAGCTCCGGCGTATAGACGTGCGAGCGGAGCGTCCTGGCTGACGCCCATGCCGCCGTGAAGTTGGATGGCAGAGTCGATGACGGATAACGCCGCCGCCGGAGCAGCCACCTTGCAGGACGCGACGGCACCTCTAGCAACTTTGATGCCATACTGATCGAGAGAGTGCGCTGCCTGAAGAGTGAGAAGTCGCGCGCCGTCTAGAGTGACTCGGCATCGCCCGAGCTGTTGGAGTACATTCCCGTTGTGCGACAACGGTTTACCAAATGCGACGCGGCTTTTGGATCGAGCGCTCGCGAGTTCGAGGGCGCGTTCACCCATGCCAATCAACCTCATGCAATGGTGCAATCGACCCGGACCGAGACGACCTTGCGCGATTTCAAAGCCTCTACCTTCGCCCAGGAGAATGCTCGAGGCGGCATTGACGCGAACATTCGTGAACGTCACCTCTGCGTGCCCGTGTGGTGCATCGTCGTAGCCAAACACAGTGAGTGGCCGAACAACCTTGACACCAGGTGCATCCATCGGGCACAGAACCATGCTCTGCTGCTTGTGCTTGGCGACGCCAGAATTGTCCCGAGCGGTTTTACCCATGAAAATGATAACTTTGCATCGCGGATCGCAAGCGCCAGACGTCCACCACTTTCTTCCATTCAAAATGTAATCAGCCCCGTGGCGCGTGATGGCGCTCTCAATATTTGTCGCGTCTGAGCTAGCGACTGCGGGCTCCGTCATCGCGAAACAAGAGCGAATCTCGCCGAGGAGGAGTGGGCGCAGCCATTTGTCCTGTTGTTCCGCCGAGCCGTAGCGAAGCAATACCTCCATGTTACCGGTATCCGGGGCGGAGCAGTTGAACGCTTCTGATGCCCAAACGCTGCGACCCATCTCTTCCGCGAGGTGCGCGTATTCGAGATTGGTCAGACCCGGACCCGCAAACAGCGAGGATCCGCCATCGTCTGTAATTTTGAGCAATGCGGCGCTGTCCAGCGGTAACCACAAGTTCCACAGACCCGCTCGCTTCGCCTTTTCCTTCAACTCTTCAACGACTGGGGACACTTCCCATCGTTCCGGCGTCGCAGCGTGGTTCTCCAGCGCTTCTTCCGCCTTGTACACGTGCGCGTGCATGAAGTGCTTCAATTTAACCAAAAGCGCCGCCGCCTTTTGGCTCGGCTCAAATCCACCCGTCACCGCAGCTCCAGACGAGGACTGTCGAGTCGTCGCGAGCTCACTCACTTGACGCGGGATGTTCGCACCCTTGACGACGAGCAAGGCTCTCTTGGCGAAGAGGTCGACGAGTTGGCCCATGGCGTGCGCATTGGCGCTCGAGGCGTTGCCTTGCGCGGCTCTCGCTCGCACACCAGCCAAAATGGACGCACCGCGGAAGAGCGAGAGCGCAATGTAAAACGGCCACCTGGACGCGTCGCCACCACCACTCATGGGATTCGGTAATCCGCTCGCTGTGGACCACATCGCCACGTACTCGCGCTCGGTGGGAACTCCTTCTGGCAGCGCGCTCGGATTGAGCGTCGGGTACAAATCCAATCCCGGCGGCAGGTAATAAGGCAAACAATTGAATGCCACGTCCGCGTAAGGCGTTCCAATCGTACTCAACTCCCAATCTAAAACGGCCAACACACTCACGTCGGCGTCGTCAGCGTGCCTTCCTCGACGAATGACCAAGTTGTCCAATCGAAAATCTCCGTGCACCAGCCGCCCGCTAATTTCATCTCGCGGCACGTGCGCCGACAACCAAGCGATGAGTTCGCGCATGGATTCCTCTCCTTCGATTCCAACCTTTGGCCCCACGCTCGCTTCGTACTGCGCGCTCCACCGCTCGAGCTGCCTCGCGCTGTACCTCTCCGCCCGTCCAAACCCACCCAGTCCGACAGCTTTCGGGTCCACCGAGTGCAACGCCCCGAGCGTCCGAGCCATGACTTCGTACACCGCCCGCCTCCGTCTCGCTCCGCACTCTTTCATCGTCGGCTGTAAATAGATGTCCCCGTCGACGTACGACATTAAATAAAAAGCCTCTCCCAAAACGCTCGCGTCCTCGCACAACGCCAACGCCCTCGGCGTCGGAACCGCTGTCTTCTCCAGCGCATCAATCACCGCGTATTCCCGCTCCACCGCGTGCGCAGACTTGAGCAACGTTCCCGGTGGTTTCTTACGCAGCACGTACGTCGCCAAAACCGTCCCTCGCCCATCGACGGCGTCGATTTTGTACGTCGGATTGCTCTGTCCGTGTGCAAACTGATGCGCCACCAATTTCACCGCCCGTTTAGGAAACCCATCGACGCCGCGCGTCGACCGGCAGTACGCCAAGAGTTTCCCTTCGTCGATCGGTTGTCGCGTTTCGCTCTTCATCGAAGATCCGTCGTCGAGGAGTCGCGGTGTGCGGGACTTAGTGTTAAGTGAAACGAAGTGGAACGGATAGAGCTGCTTGGAGGCAAAAGTTGAGCGCGTTTGCGCGCGCGTCAAAGTGACAACATGACTACGTGTTCACGCGCGTTTAATCTTCTTCCTCTTGCAATAAGAGGTAATAGATGTATGCAACGCCACCGAGGAGCGCCGGGGCGGCGAGAGGCGACCCGCCGCGTTGTCTCTTGACGTTGCGGAACGAGTTGCGATCGAGCGACCCGCCATACTTTTTAGGCGTCGTCGCGCGCTTCTTGTACGGCGACTTTTTATTATTCGCAGCGGCGTACGCGGGTTTCTTCTTATTAGCGGTAGTCACCGCGCGTCTTGCGTTCGTGTTCGTCTTCTTCTTCGTCGCCGTCGACTTGCTCTTATTGCTGATCGCGGCGCGTTGTTTCGCCGCGTAGTCGCGTTGCTCCGCCTTGCGTTCGGCGTCAGATTTCTCCCGAAGCTTATCCATGCGCGCTCGTTGTTCCTCGCGAGCCGCTCGGCGCTCAGCAATCTCCTCAGCCGCTTGTTGTTCCCGTTCGGCAAGCGCCGCGCGCGTAGCCGCGCGTCGAGCCTCCACGGCGGCGCTTTGCGCGGCATCTCTCGCGGCGATGGCTTCCTTCTTCTTCGCCTCGACGGCGGCGTCTCGCTCGGCTTGCGCCACTCTCGCTCGTTCGAGCTTTTCAGCATTCTCTCTTTGCTTTGCCTGCGCCTTGAGCGTCGCATCGCTCACCGCCGCTTTCTCCTTCTTCACCGGCGCCGGTCTCGGAGCCTTCGCGACGCTCGCGCGCTTCTTCGTCGTCGATCGCGTCGAAGTAGAAGTCGCCCCGGTCTCGCTCGTCAACGCCTTCCAGTTCCACGACTCGTACGAATCCTTATCATCCTCCAGCGGATTCACCCCGTCGGCGTACTGCTCCGTCGCCCGCGCGTACAAATCCTCAACCTTTAACGACGATTCGTACATCTCCTCCACGTCCATCGCCGCCGCGGATTTCTTCGCGTTCGCCGTAGCCGCGAACGCGACGCCTTCGTCCTCCGCTCCGGTCGTCAGCGTCCAAACCAACGCGCACAGCGCCGTCGCTCGGCTCAACCGTTCCCGCACGGACGTCCGAGAGTCACCGTCGGCGGCGTCACCGGGGATCAAAGACGCGTTCGTCGCGATGTTCGCGCGATGTTCGCGCGTCGCGCCTCGTCCGCGCGTCGGTTTCACTCGAGCGACGGTCGATGATGATGAATTCTTGTTGATTATTCTCGTCGTCATCATCGTCGTCGTCGTCGTCGTCGTCGAAAGCGTCGTCATCATCGTCGTCGAAAGCGTCGTCGTCGTCGAACTGAGTGCTCGTCGGCAGTCGTCGTCGCGGTGTCCGCCGCGCAGTGAGGGCGGGCGACGCGCGTCGTCGTCGAATCGATCGATGATGGATTGAAAATTGATCAATTTGGATTGATGCGCGATCGGCGTGGTACTCCGTAATGGGTGCCGAATCGACGAGTCATGAATCAAGAAAATGGAATGAGACTGCGAACGAACTCTTGAAGGAACCACCAGTCTACATACATACATCTGGTACGATTAGATTACACTCGGCGCATTGACGACGACGACGACGACCGCGCGTCTGTTCGTCTGTTCGTCTGTTCGTCGGGCGCCCGCGTCTTCTAAAGCGACCGCTACTTTGCTACGTTCTACGTCCTAGGCTACGGTTGCGGAATCGAGCGCGAATCGAGCGCGTATATGGCGTTCGCGGAGCGGCGTTCATCGTCGTTCATCGTCGCCGATGCCGGGATTTTGACGCTTGAATAACGCGAGCGATCGTCGTCGCCTCGCCTCTTTCCTGAGCGCCACCACGTCGTCGTCCGCGGCGTCGCGCGAGTCTCCCGAATGCGTCGTCGGTCCGTCCGCGCGCCCACTCCTCGCGGGGCTCTTCGTCGGTTTCGTCGTCGTCGCGTACGCGATGTTCGCCGCGGCGAGGATAAAAATCGCGGCGTACAGCGCGGGTTTACCCGGCGGTCGGCGTCTCGACGCCCAGGCGTAGCCAAACATCGAGCGCGCGGCGGTTCGATGATGGATGGATGGTTGGATGATTACCCGTCACCTCTCCCGTCGTCGCCCGACGAACCGATCGCGTTCCGGTCGCCCGCGACCGCGCGCCGGGGACGAGCGAGAAGGAGCGCGCGTCGCGTCGCGTCGCGGCGCGTCTTCACCCACGACGACCCTGTCGTCTCCTCTCGCCCGCGACGCGGTGATCCGGTGGAGTCCGTCGAAACGACACCGAGTCGCAGACTGGCGTCAGTCTGCGACGGATGACGTCGACGGATGACGGATGACGACGCGACGACGGACACCGTGGACGTCGTGGGTGAAGACGTGCGCGTGCGTCACCGCGACGGCGTTTCTGGTGCGTTACGCGTGCGCGTCGTCCGGTTGGTCCGATTCGGTTGACGACGCGCGCGAAGACGATGTTGAGGAAAACGCGCGACGCGATTCCCGACGACGAGGACGAGGGTCGTCGATACTGTGGCGACGGTGGAGTCGATGGGCGGTGTCCGTGGTGCTCGTGCCGCTGTCGACGTTATCCCGGAGAGCGGCGTCCGCGGATGCCGACGCTTACGTGGATCCTTCGTTGCCGATTTACGTCGTGGGAGCTACGTCGTCTCGAGCGTTGGAGAGGAAACTCGGGAAAGAGTTGTGGTTGTGGTTCATAGATGCCCTCGGGGTGTCTAAAGCGAGCGCCGGGCGGGCGCACATATCGCAGTTGTTGAGTCATCCCGATACGAAGCGGTCGATAGACGAGATGTTTGACGAGTTGGCGCGACGATACCCGACCAACAACCGACGAAAAGGCGGCGGCGACGGCGACGGCGACGGTGGCCAGTCTTCGTCTTCGCCGACATTGAGCGCAGAGGGACTGGTAGCATTTAGCGATGGTATACGCGGCTCGATACGCGGAATTTTAGAGAATCATAGACGCGCGGTGGAGATTGGAAGCGCGAGCGAGAGCGAACACGCGTTTCTCAGAGACAATTTCGAGCTCTTGTTTCCAGAGGAAGATCCGTTGGACAGGGAGGCATTTCACGCCCTGGCCAAACTCATCATGGTTCGGAGAATCATAAAAGCTCTCGTGCGAGACTTTGGTGGTCTGACGGCGATTCAGCGCGGTCTCTCGCAGCCGCTGGTGGTGGACGTCGTCGTCGTCCTCGATGGAGACGTCGTTTTTCGCGTCCACACCGTCGCGCCAAGGAGTGCCGCAGCCGCCGTTTCTGGTCAGCGTTTGGGAATCATCGCCGAAGATAAGTAAATAGTAGATAGTAATACCTTGACATCAGACCGCTTCAGCGCTCGTGCTTGTACAGTTGTGAAGACTTTTGAGCGTTTCCGCGTGAGATGTTTTCGAATGATGTGTACCGGTATGTACAAACAGTATAACAATATAGCCAACGACTTCAACCGTTTTTAGCGACTGAGTCGACGTCGTCGCGTCAGAGTCGAGACTCCCGACCGGTCTCGGGGTGCGGCTGGGCGACGCACGCAAACTCCCGCGCACGCACTCGCGACGGCGACGACAGCGACGGCGACGGCGACGGCGACGACAAGGTTTGCAAACGGAACGTAGTAGTCGGAACGGAACCGAACGCTGGGTGTTAAAAGGGGAGGAAAGTGGAACGCGCGGTGTGCGTCGTCGTATACGTCGTCGTAGAGTCGCGCGCGCCATGTCGCCGATGAAAGTTAAAACTAAACCAATGTCACGGTCTCGGAGTCTGGGAAACTTGAGCGGGAAGCCAAAGGTGGCGACGAACGTCACGGTGTTGGCGTTTACGAATCTCGGGTTGTTGTCGTTCTTTCTCGGCGGGGTGTATTTCGTCATCGAAGGGTGGGATCAGACGGCGATCTGCTGTGTGATTGGATACGTGTCGTGTGGAGTGGCGCTCGCCGTGCCGTCGTTGACGTTTGCGAGCAGCGAGGAGGATGAGGAAGTTTTCATGGAGCCGGCGACGCCGGAGCACGACCGCATGGTGAAGGATGAAAGGAGCAGGCATTGGTGGCGGGTCGGGGCTGGCATCCTGAACGTCATGGGGCTGTTGCTGGGGATTTTAGGCTCTCTGTTGTATTCTCCGGCGTTTATAGAGTTTTGGACGAATAGAAGTCAGAATGAGGAACAATTTGAACGCGTGACGGATCACGCCAACGTCATATGGGCAGTGTCGTTCATCCTCTTTCCGCTAGGCTCGGGACTGTTCCTACTCGATAGAAAGAAGACGTTGGACACTCGCGCAGAGTTGACAAACAGACCGAAACGGGGTTATTTTTCCCAAGAGTTGTATCTGTACACTTGGATTGAAATCGCCCTCACCATTTTTGCGGTTGGCGGACTGTTCTTCTGCTTTGATGACAATAGCGCATCGCTCGTGTTGGCGCTCGTGCTGTTCTTCATCGGTGGAGGAATCAAGGCGGGATTGATGTTTCACGAGCTCACGACGTTCTTTGGGGCGAGGTGCGACGAACCAAGGGACATGTATTCCCCGGATGAGAATTCGCGTCTAGTTGTGAGTTCAGATGCGTCGCCGCCCTTTGGAAGTGCCAGCGGTGATGACTTTACGTAAACTGATTACGCACAACTGATCACGCAAAACGATGTAGTAGCTTGTTAAATGTGTACGTTCTAGAATTAGGAAGAGCCACACGTGGCGCGTTGCTGTAATAAACAAGACACGCTTAGTAGTTCCTCTAAGATATGGTGTGCTGGAATTAAATGATGAATGGTCGGCTACTCTTCGTGCGCTCCGTCAGGACTTCGACACCGTCTGACGTGATCAGTAGTGTGTGCTCATACTGCGCGCTGCGGGCGCCGTTCGTCGTCACAGCCGTCCAGCCGTCGGGCCAATGTACCACTTTGTGCGACGACGACTCGTTGAACATGGGCTCGATTGTAAAAGTCATGCCCTCCTTCATGACACCCACCGCCTTGTTGCGAGCGTAGTGGGGCACATTCGGTGCGCAATGAAACAGCTGACCGATGCCGTGGCCACAAAAGTCCTTGACACTCGCGTAACCACCCCGCGAGGCTTCTTCGGCTATGATTTCGCCCAAATCTCTGAATCGACGACCCGGGCGGCAAAACGCGATCGCCTTCTCGAGCGCTTTACGCGTGCAATTCATGAGCTTTTCAGCTTCTACAGACTTTCCACTCTTCTTCCCGACGTAGTAGGTCTCGTTCAAATCCCCATGATATCCATTCAGACGAACAGTAATGTCAAGATTGATGACGTCGCCCTCGCGAAGCGGTCGAGCGTCTGGGATGCCGTGACACACAACCTCATTCACAGACGTGCACAACGATTTTGGGAACCCCATGTAATTCAGAGGCGATGGATACGCCCCGTTGCCGACCGTCACGGCGTGGCAAATGCGATCCAACTCCTCCGTGGTGACTCCCGGCTCTATCGCCCACGCGACTGTATCCATGACATGTCGCGCCAACGAGCACGCCTTGCGCATCGCATCTCGCGCCGCGTGCGTCTTTACCTCCACCGTGCTCTGATACCGAGAGTTGAATTCCTCGTCTGGCCAACCCGAAGTGGCGTAATCCGGCGGCGTCAACCCGCTAGGGTACGTTCGCTTTGGCGTCGTCTTGAAAGGTCGCAGAGAACCCGTCCAGGCGAAATTCGGCATCTTTTCCGATCTCGCGCTCCTCCTCGCCCCTGGATTTTGTACGTGATACGCCAACGTATCGTCAGCACTCGCCGTGCCTTTCCACCAATCCATCGTCTTCTCCACGTCTTTGAGAGACCTCCATTTACCAGTCGCCGCCGCGTTCGCTCTCGCCTCGGCTTCTGCTTTCTCCTCCTCTGCCCCACTCGACGCCGTAGTCATCGCTCCGACGCCCACCTCCCTCGATTCCTCGTCGTCCGATCCCCACGACTCATCCGATCCGTAGCCATCCAATCCATCCGACTCGGACGCTTCCTCAGATCCCTCATCCTCGTCGTCGTCCGAGCCGCCCAAGTCCTCCTCGCGAAACGCGTGCTCCAACTGTCCTCGCACCTCCACCGACCCGCCCTTCACCGAGAACCGCACGTCTTCGTCTTCGAACACGTGCACGAAGCACACGCTTTCGCACTCCCCCGGGATCAATCTCGCGATTTCAAACGCCGGTCCGCCGTCCACGCGCACGCGCACGACGACGCGTCTCGCGCCGTCATCCGCTCGCAATAAAGTGACACTGGTACACTCGAACGAGCTTTCACACGCGCCGCCGAAGGATGCGTGCCGAAAGTACCGCGGCGCGCCCGGCTCGATCTTGAGGGCGATTGACATGCTGTCGACTGTTAACGCTGACGCTGACGACTGCGGTTTGGCGAGATTCGCTGCGCGTCGGTGTCTTTGGCTTCGCTCCGCAGCGTCTCAGCCGTCGGTTTCGCGGCGTCAAATTTCAACGAAAGCGATGGGGACGACATCAACAAGATTGTACTCTTTTCTACATTTCTACATTCTCTACACATTCCCTACGCGTTCGCCGCCCCTTCACCGCCGTTTTGTTTCCACATGGCCCACCGACTCAAGTTGTACGCTTGCACGTTCGCGTTCGCCGTGTGACACGCCAACAAAATGTAATTCCTCGGTTGAACCCTCCACGCGAACCGCATGAACAACCCAGAGTACACCACGAGCGCCCCCGTCATCGGTCCGCTAATCATGTGTTCCGGTTTAGACGTGTCCGCCAATCCCTACGAAACGCGAAATGAACGCACGATCTTCTTCGTCAGTCGCGCGTTCGCTTCGCTTTGGATAAACTCGGACGGGTTTCGCGTTCGACGAGAAACTTCCTCTCGAAAGTCCACGCGCGGGGCGAACCATCGATACCACCGCCCGAGATTCCGTCGACGCGGCACCGCGATCGCACTCGAATTCCCTTCTCGTTCGCATCCGTCCTTCCGTTCGTCCTTCCGTTCGTCGGCGTCAGCCACCCGTCCTTCCACTCAACCCTCTCACCCGCAGACCCTCAATCAAAACCGACGCGCGCGTTGATCGACGGACGTACCGCGACCACGAACCCCCAATTCGCGACGGGACCCCAAAAGTGCGTCGTCTTCGGTCCCGTGGGTGAGTTTATGAACGCTCGGAGCGACATTCGGTGTTCGAGCGGCGTGCGTCTCGCAGTGCAGTTCGCGGATGCGAAGACGCAAACAACCAGAACCGAGATCGACGGTTCATGAACCATAAAAACACAGAGGGACTACCTCTGAGTCTTCACAATGCGTCGCGAACCATGCGACCGCGTCGTCGATGGAGCGATAGGATCCGGGGAACCCCGCACGGGCGAACGAACGGGTGCGAAGTCGTCGCCTGGAGCTCGAGCGGGGATCTCGCGTGCGTCGGTGCGCGCGGTGGGGTGAGAATCGTCGTCGCAAAGGTGCGTTTGGTGATTTGGTTGACAGTTGGTTGCGCTTTTTGATTTTGACTCTTCTCGGTCGCGCCGCCGCCGGCGCTGCTGCGGGCGTCGACGACGATGGATAGACCGACTGACTGACGTACGACTGTTTTGTTCGATTTCCAGGGCGATGGCGATGTAGACGGGACTAGGACGAGCGAAGAAGAAGAAGAAGACGCCGAGAAGGAACGCGCGCGCGTCGAGTGCGCAACGCTGACGCGTTTGACTCGAAGAGACGCTGAAACGTCGACTTGGGGCATTCACGCGCGCAGGCGGGCGAAGAAGAGCGTGCGCCGGGTACAAGACGCGAGAACGGAGGATTGGGGAGAGGATTCAGAGCTCTTGGAGCGGGAGATTCGGTGTTTGGATTGGTCAAAGCCAGGTGCTTGTCGCGCGGGCGAGCGGTGCGCGCTCGCCGCGTGCGCCACGGATGGCGGAGTGGAGGTGTTCGCGCCGCCAGATTCGCCGATGGATGATTGCGATTGGCGGAAAGTGGCTGATATCGGCGCGGTGTGGGCGGATCGGTGCGCGACGAACGAGTATGCGGATGTTTCGATGGATGTCGAGAAGTACGCCGCGGACGCACCGGCGGCCGAGCGATTGGCAGATCAAACGCGACGCGCGGTGGATTTTACGACGGCGGCGCAAACGTCGTTGACGGATCAAACGGCGAAAAGCGGACCTGGAGGAGCGAGCTCGGCGGTGAAGGATGAAATCAAGCTCATGGATACGATTGATGACGACGTGCCGGCGGTGTACGGCGCGCTCGCGAGAGGCGCTCGAGTTGAAGTGTCGCTCGGCGCCGACACCGACTCGGCGCGGCGAGTGGGCGTCGTGGCGTCGGCGAGCTTTAACGCCATCGTCCGCGCGCGAATCGAGTACGACGACGGTACACCAGGAGAGTTTGTCGTGTGGCCGAACGAGCCGTGCGTCGCAGCAGACGGTGGTTTGATTACTGAAATGTTTGTTCCGCCTGAATCGAGCCTCGCCGTGCGTGGCGTTCGTTCGACGCAACTCGAGTGTCGCGTTCGTCCGGCGGCACCACCGTCGACGTCGAGGGATGCGTTGCGTGACGTAAAGCCTGGGGATTTCATAGACATTTTGTGTGGAGGCACGGTTTGGCGACCTGGACGAGTGGTGAAGATGATTGATGATGGAAGCGATGTCATCGTCGTTAAAACGAGTCAGTCTGGAGGCGAACGATCCGTTGCCGTTGCCGACTGTCGTCGACGAAACGTGTGGCTAGGCATTCAAAGCGGTTGGGGTCCGTATACGAGCGATGGCGTTGAATTGCCGATTGAAGAACCGCGAGCCGTCGACGTGGATATCGAAATGGTACCGGCTGAGAACACGAAACCGACGGGTGAGGAGGACTCCAATGCGTCGGCGACGACGACCGACGCCGCGGCGCCGCAATCAAACGAAGAGGCGAATAACCGTAAACGTCTCGCGGTGGAGGAGTTCATCTCTAGACGACAACTGGACCGACTGTACGGACGTCGAGAGCACATGCACCCGGGCGACATTGCGTTATGTGAGGAAATATTTGATGAACACGGATTGATCGGCACCGAACGCGTCGACGCGCGCAACAACATTCGGCAGCTTTTACGCAGGAACGACGACGACGAAGGTGCGGTCCCGTCGTCGAAACGCAAGAAACCCAGCGAACGGCACAGAATCGATGCGTACGACGACGCACTTCTAAAGAGAGCGGACTTGTTACACTTCATGTCGTGCGCATGGTCCGACCGAAGCGCGCGTGTCCTCGCGTGCGGCACGAAGAGTGGACACGTCGTCCTGTTCTCCATCGGGGACGACGACAAAGTCGACGTTTTGCACGCGCAAAAGTTGTCCGACGACGCATGGGTCACGACCCTCGCCTGGTGTGAGGATGTACTCTTTGCCGGATTGAGCGACGGGTCCGTCGTGCGAGCGCTCGCGAGCGACGGCTCGTTGTCTGAATTCCAACGCATCCATCCCGCCGACGGCGCTGCCGTGACGTGCATGTCCACGCGAGCATCCGCTTTGATTGCCGGTAAAGCAAACGGAGACGTCTTTGCGTATCAAATCGGTGACGACGACGTCGCATCGTCGTGTATCCGTCGTGTATCCTTCGAACCCATTTCCGGCGCGTGTTGGATTCGCGCGTCGGTGTCGTCGGCACCCGACCAACCGCTATTGGCGTACGGGTTGAGCGGTGCCGGATACGTCCTCACCACGCTATTCCCGATTGCATCCGCCGATGCTCCGAATGCGAGCTTTTACGCCGCATCCACGACGAAGTCATCTTCCGACGAAATAAACACCGCCGCCGACGGTAAGGTTTCCGCGACTCGAACTGTCTGCGCATCTGTCGGTGCCGCCGTATGCCCCGCCGGCGACGTCGTCGTTCGATGCGACGCCTACGTCAGTCTCAACGCCCTTCAAAGCATGGATGGTTTCAAAGAGGCGAAATTCTGGCGAGGTGAGATTATCGCTGAATCCTTTGACGACGACGTCCGTTTAAATCGCAACCTAGCCTTTAGGAAGTAGTTAGTTAACTCGGCGACTCCGCGCTTCACACTCACCCATTTGCATCGCAGTGAATCAACACTTCAACCTGGCCTCTTGGAAAGTAGTTACAACTCGGCGACTCCGCGCTTCACTCACCCACCGCGTTGCATTTCGTTGAAGCCACACTTGACGACGACGACGACAAGAAAACCACCGACGAGTCCATGACGACTCGCGACGAGGATCACAACGACGACCACAGTTCTTCACGACGGTTCTTCGCCCCGGATAACTCCTTCTTACCGTCGACCGCGCTCGAAAATGCCGAGCGTGAAAAAGCGAAACTTCGAGAGAAGTGGAACGCGACGACGATAGCAGCAGAGCCGTCGTCGCAAAAGCGAGCGCCGACGACGCTGGTGATCGTCACCTCTGGGGGCACGACAGCGCCGTTGGAACGCGCGCAAGTGCGATGCGTGGATAATTTTAGTTCGGGCACGCGAGGGGCGAGGTTGGTAGAAGAGTTTTTGGACGACGAAGCGTGCGAGTGCGTCATGTTGCAGAGGGAAGGGTCGTGCGCGCCGCACGAACGCATGGTGGTGGAGAGCGTGGCGATGACGTCGTCATGTGATGGGTACGCGCGGGTCGGTCGCGCACCGAATGGTTTGGATGCGTTCGAGTTGGTGGAGACTGAAGGGTCTTCGGAACCGACGGTTCGGGAGGAGCAACGCGACGTCGTGGTCGAGGCGCTGAAACGACGACGGGAAGAGCGGGAAAGGTTGACGGTGATCAAATTTAAAACGTTATACGAGTATTTAGCGTTGCTCAAGGCGACGTGCGAGGCGGTCGGGGAAGAGGCGGAGAAACGCGGCGGTATCGCCGTCGTCGTGCTCGCCGCCGCCGTGAGCGATTTCTACGTCCCATGGCGCGATTTACCCGAACACAAGATCCAGAGCTCGGAACACAGCGCCAATGGGCTCGAGCTCAAGCTTTCACCGGTGCCGAAAATGCTCGGTATGATCAAGCGCGAGTGGTGCCCGAACGCCTTTGCCGTCGGGTTTAAATTGGAGACCGACGCCAATCTTCTCGCCGACAAGGCGCGTCGGTCCCTCCAAAAATACAACCTCGACGCCGTCGTCGCCAACGAGCTCACCACTCGGTACAAACAAGTCAAAGTCTTCACCTCTGACGGTCAATCTCGCGGTCTCTTTGCCCCGGATCCCCCTTCCCGCGGTCCCCCGGGTGGTCTCGGTTTCGGCCCCGACTCGCTCGACGGCCAAATCGTCCGCTCGCTTCTTCGCGTCGCTCGCGCGTCCGCGCATCCACCCCGGCATTCGTGAGGTGGTTAGGTAGAGAGAATTCATAGCATCATTGTATCATCACAATCGCATTCGTACCGTTACCCAAATTCGCGTCGTTTGTGACGAAACCATGACTGTGACGGTCAGAGCGTCGCGAGGGACTCAAACTCTGCAGAGGAGCGCTTTAAACCTCACTCGCTGACTTTTAAAAACCATGACGGCGATGGACGTCGACGCCCCGAAAGGGGAGGCGAAGGATGAGCAAACGACGACGACGACGACTGTGATCGTCGAGGACGTTCCGCACGCGGTAAGTATGCGTATACTTCCGACTTCGACGACGACGCGAATGGCTGGATGATCTCGTTCTAGTTTTGGATTAACGACCCGACGAAAACGAAAACGAACGACTGACGAACGGACGGATGACGACGATGACGCGATGCGTAGTTGGCGAGATGCGTGGTAAACGTGGAGAAGAGCGTGCGGGCCAAGGGTGAAGTGCGATTCGTGGCGCGAGCGTTGAGAGAGGTGCGTTTGATTTAATTTTGTTTTTGTCGACGGACGCGTTCCCCCGCGTTTTTTCTTTGGACAAAGGTGTATTTGCTCGATCGCGTGGGTCGGGTTGGTGGTGTGAAATGAACGATCGACTGACATTGAATTTTCTTTTGTTGATTGCCGTAGACGGCGGTGAGACGGCGGGAGTTTACCGGCGAGAGTTTAGCGGCTTTTGTGCGAGCGGTTTTGCCAGAGGAAAGCGAAGCGAGAGCGTCGCTGTTGAGCAGATGCGGTGCGAGCGCAAAGAGCGCCGGTGGGGAGACGGATGTGAGCGATATCAAATCATGTGCCCTTCCCGAGGCTGAGGTGTACGCGTACTTGGTGGTTTTGATGTTTTTGATTGATGCGGAACGCGGGGAGGAGGCGTGCGCGTGCGCGACAGAGGCGGTTGATAGAATCAGACAGTTTAACCGGCGAACGATGGATTCGCTCGCCGCAAGGGTTTACTTTTATTACTCGCTCTCGTTTGAGCGATTCGGTGCGCTGGAGAATGCGCGGGCGACGCTCTTGGCTTTGTACAGAACCTCGGCGTTGCGTTTCGACGAGATTGGTCAGGAAACCTTGGTCAACCTTTTGTTGCGCAACTACTTGCATTACAATCTGTACGACCAAGCGGAAAAGTTCCGCTCGCGGGTGACGCTGCCGCAATCGAGATCTATTCAGCAGCAGTGTAGGTACTCGTACTACCTCGGTCGCATCCGGGCCGTGCAGCTCGAGTACACCGAGGCGAAGGAGTGTTTGACGCAGGCGTACCAAAAGGCGCCGACTTCAGCCAAGGCGTTTCGTCTCGAGATTCTCAAGTGGATCACCATCGTGCGCATGCTCATTGGCGAGATTCCCGAACGCAAGGAACTCACGCAGCCGGAGATGCGAGTGCAGTTGGAGCCATACTTTGAGTTGGTGCAGGCGGTGCGCATGGGGGATTTGGCGGCGTTCGCATCCGCGACGGAGAAGCATAGCGTCGTCTTCGGCACCGATAAGCTAAAGAACTTGATAACGCGATTGAGAGCCAACGTCATCCGCACTGGTCTCACGCGCATCAACACGGCGTACTCCAAAATTGCGCTCTCCGACGTTGCGGAGAAGCTTGGTTTGCCCAGCGTCGAAGATGCCGAATCCGTCGTCGCCAAGGCGATTCGAGACGGCAACGTCGATGCCGTGATCGACCACGCGGCGGGTGTCATGTATAGCAAGGAAACAACGGACATTTACAGCACGCAGGAACCGCAGAACGCGTTCCACGTGCGCATCGCCTTCTGTCTGGATACACACAACGAAGCCGTGCGAGCGATGCGTTATCCTCCAAAGGACAAACCCAAGGCGGCGGATTCCATTTCGGGACCCCGAGGCGTGGAGAACGACGCTTCCGGATTGGATCTCGGCGATTTGATGGACGACGACGACGATGACTTCTTCTAGATTTACTAACAGTTTGATGACAACAACTTTTCGGTTCGATTACTTTTTCCTCCCCTTTTTACCCTTCGCCTTCTTCTCAGCCTTCTTCCCCGCCCCCGGCCCGGGTCCACCCGCCGCGCTCACCTGTTTCAAATACTCCTCAAACACCCGATGCTGCGTCATGTACTTTGGGTTCGTCCCCGGTTTCCCATCCTCTGTTCTATCGGGGTGTTTCTTCACAAACGCCGCGATGGCCTTTAAAACCTTTCCTCGCGAGTCGTACTCCTTCTTCACAAACGTCCCATCGGCGTTCTTCCAATCGATCCTCAACCGACCTCGACACCAAAAATCCCTCGAGTACGCCTTATCCTCAATCTCACACGGCAACCCGAGCCCGCGCTCGACGGCGTCGCGCAGTTCCAACACGTGCGGGTGCTCGACCGCATCAGCCTTGGCGATCCTTCGTCCCTGCGCCGTCGTTCGCGTCGAGTCGATGTACGGCGGGTAGACGATGATTCGTTCGTCGTGTTTCCATATCATGGGCGCCGACGCGCCGGGCGCGGAGCGCGGCGCCGTGAGAGGCGGCAACCCCTCGACCATTCTGCGTTGCGTCGATCAGTGCCGACGAAGTCGAGGTCTCGCGCATCTTATGCTTCATTCGTCGCCGGCGCCGACGCCGACGATGACGCCGACATGACGACGCCGACGAAGGGCGCCGACGGTGGTCGGCGCGACGCGAGGGATGACCTCGTCGCGGGCGTCATCGCGGGCGCGGCGTGTACGCTCGCGGGACATCCGTTTGATTCGATTAAAGTGTATCAACAAGTGATGCGAACACCGATGACGATGTTAGATGCGACGACGCGCGTGGTGCGCTCGAGAGGGGTTTTCGGCGGGCTGTACGCTGGCGTCGCGGCGCCCATGATCGGGGCGAGCTTGGAGACGGGGATGAATTACGCGTGTTATCACGCGGTGAGGGAGAGAGCGACGTCGGCGCTCGCGGGCGCGGGCGCGTCGACCTCGTACTCCGAAGGCGGCGTGTCGGCGTCGATGAGCGTTCGTTTAGGCGCGTCGGCGTTCGCGGGCGGCGTCGCGGGGGCGTTGATGACGACGGTGCTCACGCCGTTCGAGCTCGTCAAGTGTCGAGCGCAGGCGGGTCGCGGAGGGACGCTCGCCGCGGCGGCTGAGGTGTATCGAGAACGCGGCGTTCGAGGGTACTTTCGCGGGTTCACGCACACGCTCTTTCGCGAAGTCCCGTCCGGAATGGTATATTTCGTCTCGTACGAAACCTTACAAACGCTCGCGCGATCGGCGCGCGCATCACGCGTCGTCATCGACGGCGACGACTCCGACGGTGACTTTGCCGACGGATTTTCATCCTCCGACTCCTCCTCCGCCGCTTTAACCAAAGCCGCCACCGCCATCACCTGCGGAGGCATCGCCGGGGTCATCACCTGGTTCACCATCCTCCCTTTCGACGTCGTGAAAACCCTACACCAGTGCGCGCGCCCCGGCGCGTCCCACGACGCGTCTCCTTTCGTCCTCCTTCGACGAGTCGTCGCCGAACGCGGTTTCGGCGGTCTCTACCGCGGCGCCGCGCCTTTACTCGCCCGCGCGTTCCCGGCCAACGCCGCCCAGTGGCTCGCGTGGGAGTACGCGTCGAGCGCGCTCGGCGAGAGGCGTCGACGCCGTTCGATCGACGACGACGGGCGGTCTAGTCTAGTCGGTTAAGTTGTATTGTAATCCAAAAGACATTCCATATCCCAGTAGAGGTAGAAATCACCAATGTGACGAGTCATGAATCAAGAAATACCCCATCCTAGGGTTTAGGGTTTGGCCAAAACCGACGTCAGGGGAACGAGAACGAAACGAAACGTCACACCGACGACGACGACGATCACGACGACGATTACGACGACGACGACGACGACGATGACGCCGCGAACGCCTGAACCGCGACGAAGGGAAGAAGAGACGACGCCGCCGACTGTCGCGCCGGACGCGGATGATGAAGCGCGCACGCCGTCGCCGATGACGCACCGATGCGAAAACGACGCATCGGATGCGGACGCGCCGAACAGCGCGGAAGGCGCGTCGTCGTCGTCGCCGTCGACCGAGGAGGAGACGGAGGACGAGACGGAGACGCACTGGAGAGA
>Ga0255780_10000313_pt1 | contig 47405 bp, 37 predicted proteins | sample 071ome_32_FD_179978 | JGI IMG/M metagenome (GOLD analysis project Ga0255780, IMG submission 179978) | Coastal salt marsh microbial communities from the Groves Creek Marsh, Skidaway Island, Georgia - 071405AT metaG (version 2) | ecosystem: Environmental > Aquatic > Marine > Intertidal zone >... | reverse complement strand
GCCGCAGAACGGTGGTGGCGGTGCCTCACCCGCGCCGAATCCTGCGCCGAAAAAGAAAAAGGTCATCCTGTCAAAGAAGAACAAGGCGCCAACGTCCATGAACGTAGATTAGAGTTGTATTTTAGCGCATCGGTTGCCATTATGAGACTCTCGTGCGCGCGTCGTCATCACACGCCGGTTTGTCGCTCCGCGCGAGACGTGCGATGCCGCGCGGCGGCTCGTCACGTACAGCCACAAATGCCTTTTACCGCGATTTACAATCACGAGCGCGTCAAAGCTGCCATTCTCGTCACCGCGGTCGATCCCAGCGTTTCACTCTTGGTGAGCGGGCGTCGTGGAACAGCCAAGTCCATCCTTTGTCGCAGCGTTCGGGATCTCATGCCGTTCGACGCCGGGACGTTTTGTGAGGTCCCACTTGGTGTGAGTGATGACGCGCTCTTGGGTACGATCGATCTCGACGCAAGCATTCAAACGGGAGAGCCAGTGTGGGATCCCGGGATTCTCGCTCGCTCGCATCGAGGCGTGTGCTACATCGACGAGATAAATCTGTTGGAGGACGCGACTTTGTCTTTGATTTTGGCAACCCTATCGAGCTCGGTGGTACGGTGCGAAAGAGAAGGGTTGAGCGTGCAGGCGCCGTGTGAATGCCTGGCCATGGCGAGCTACAACGTCGCAGAGGGCGAACTCAGACCAAGCGTGGCTGACCGATTCTCGATGATTGTATCGACGGACGACGATGAAGCGACGTTTTCGATCCCACTGAATCGAATCGCAGCGACAGACGTCGCGATGCAATGGTCAGACTCGTCGATGCGCGTCTTAGAGGAATACGAGAGCGAGCAAGCGGAGCTTCGGGAACACATTGGGATTTCTCGGCGGTTGCTGCCAAACGTCCGAATCGACGAGTCTCAAATTCGAAGGATCCTTTCGGTGTGCGTCGCGTGCGGCGTTCAAGGACACCGCGCAGAACTGTTCGCAGTGCAGATTGCGCGAGCGTCGGCGGCGCTTCAGCACTCGATCGATGTGGATGATCAGGATGTCAACGTGGCGCTGTCGCTCGCAGTCTTGCCGAGAGCGACGCGCGAACCGACAGAGGACATTCTCAATCCGCCGCCTTCGGCGCAAACGCAGGGAACCCGGCAAGCCGAGAGAGAGCGAAACGATCAGAACGATGAAGAAAAGGATGAAATGCAAGAAGAGGAAGCCAATGCCGGAGAGATGGAACCTCAGACTATCGAGGCGGATGAATCAAAACTCAATGTCAAGCAGATGATGGATGTATATGAGAAAGCCATGCTCAGCAGTTTCGCGGAGAAGAAGCAATCATCAGGCGCGGCATCTGGAAAGACGAAACGAACGTCAACTATGAGCATGCAGCGAGGTCGATACGTCAAGCCCATTTTCCCTCCCGGTGGGAACATCAAATCAGGTCGCATCGCGATTGACGCCACGCTCCGAGCAGCGGCGCCATTCCAACTCGCTCGCCGAAAGCGAATGCAGCAGCAGCAAGCCAACAAGAAGAAGCTCGTCTACATTACTCAAGACGACATTCGTCTCAAGAAGCTGAGTCGTCGATCTTCCGCGCTCACCATTTTCCTCGTCGACGCGAGCGGCTCCATGGCGCTCAATCGAATGAGCGTCGCCAAAGCCGCCATTCTCAGATTGTTACAAATTTCGTACACAAAAAGAGACTCAGTCAGTCTCGTGGAAATGTCCGGCGACGCGGCCGTGGTACTACTACCGCCCACGCGATCGACGCTTTTGGTCTCCCGCAGACTCGCCGTGATGCCTTGCGGCGGGGGAACACCTTTAGCACACGGATTGAAAACGGCGAGCCGAGTCGCGTTGAACGCCCACAAAGTCCGAGGCGGCAAATCCGCCGGTCAAATTCGCCTCGTCGTCTTGACCGACGGTCGCCCGACCCGTTCTCTCGAATGGAGCGAAAATCCATCCTCTCGCGTCGATTCAAACGCACCGACGCGGCAAGAGCTCCAAGAAGAAATACTCACGCTCGTCCTTCGGCTTGATGATTTCCTGCATTTCCTACGGTGCAGGCTCGTCATCGATACCGACAGCGCCTTTGTCTCCGATAAGTTTTGTCTCTCCCTCGCCAATCGCATGCACGCCGCGTACTACGCCTTACCAAGGCTCGAGGAATCGTCTTTTGCAGATTTCATATCCACCGCGTCCTACTTGTAACGTCACACGCGCGTTCGACGCGTCGTCCAAATGTGAGGTTTTCCTAAATCTCCCTCTTCGTTGTGGATAAGAGGCTCGATGGATTGATCGACACTTGAACGCGCGCGACGTGCGCGTGACGAAACGAAACACACCATGCAAGCCTCTACGACGACGACCAGAACCATCGCGTTGCGATCCTCCTTCACCGGCGCGGCGTCCAAGCGCCGCGATGCCGCGGCGCTTCGCGCACCGTCGAATGGAACCAAGGTTTGCGCCTTTTTCAACAAGTTCCGTCAAGACTCCACGTCCGCCGGTATCGTCGGTTCGCAAGGTCGGGATGATTACGATGTCGATGATGTCGAACACTACTTCAACTACATGGGTTGCCTCGCAGTGGAAGGGACGTACGATCGCATGAATGCGTTGATTGAGAGCGGTTTGCACCCGGTGGATATCATCTTGCTGTTCGCGAGCGCCGAGGGCGACACGCCGAAGATTGAGGAAATCTTAGCTGCCGGGGCGAACAAGGATGTGAAGGATTTAGATGGTAACAGCGTGGCGGACTTGGCCGGTAAGGCGAACCCGGCCAAGCGCGACGCTGTCTTGGAGCTCTTGAAGTAAGCGAGCGAGAGGGGAGCGAGTTGACAGATTTTAATCAAAGTTGCAAGACGTGTTCATTACAATTACATATTACGTCGCTTTACGAGCGTCTTACTTTTCTCTTTGTGTTTTCGCTTGGCTCCATCCAATCAATCCCCGCTCGCACCGTCCTCGGAAGCGACGATGGGCGCGTGCGTCCTCCAGTATTTCACCGAAGCGTCGTACTTTTCTCTATCGAGCGGTACGCCCGAACCGCCCTCTTCGCGACCGAGCGCGTTGCGCATCATCGTGATTGGCTGCATCGGGGTTTCGTAATTCTCGTTTTGCGCCTTGACGCTGATGATTCCCCAGGGCGCGTCCGGAAGAGGCGGTCGCTCCGCTTTACTCGGCACGGCGGCGCGCTCGAGCTCGAGCTGTTCCCGCGAGTACAAAATAACATCCAAATGCGTCGCTTCCGGCGCCTCCACATCCGACGCTTGGAACCACCGCGTCAAGACAGCCAACTCGGCGTCCGATCTCGCCGAGTACCCGCTCTTGAGCAACCTCTCGTTCTCACTCGTGATTTCCACGTTGCCCACCTTCGCGCCGACAAAGTTTGGCACAAAGACGTGCTTACAAAACGGCGCGTACCCATCCACGAGCGGCGCCGCCCCGGAGACGTGCGCCTCGTGCACTCGTCGCACAAACTCCGCCTTGTCGAAATCAATCCTCGTCCCGGAGTACCGCTCGTCGTCCCACTGTCGCAACGCAAAGTCATCCAAAAAAAACACGCTCGTCACCAAGCCCATCGCGGACTTGTCGTCCGCGCCTCCCGCGGTCGCCATGTTTTTCCCCCTCGTCGTCGTCGCCGCCGTCGTGTTTCTCAACCGCGTCGACGTCGACGCGCTTCTTCGTCCGACCGCGCCCCCGCACGTCGTCAACAGCCGTCCGAGCATCAACCTCTGACGTCGATCCATCCATCCACCCATCCGTTCGAGCCCGCGATCGATCGATGAAATTTCCGTCATCGATGAAATCACCCATGGACTCACGCGTGGTGATCGATGAAACACCGGGTTCGATTTCATGAACGAGGTTTGAAGGTTCGGGTGCGCTTTTTCGGGATCGAAATTCGCACCCGGCGGCGGCACGGACGCCGCGCGCGAAACGCCGACGCGCGGACGGACGCCGACGGACGGACGCCGACGGACGGAGGCGGTCAGAGAGCGTGGGCACACTCGACCGGTTTCGCGTCGAAACGAACGGGCGGTGTCGGGCGCGCGCGACGAGCGACGATGGATGCGCGGGACCACAACGCGAGAGGCGACGCCGGCGGCTTCCTCGCCGGGGGTCTGGGGGAGTACCGGAAACTTCCCGTGAAGCGGTACTCGGCGACGACGATACGAGAGACGGCGGAAGGGAGGTACTGGAGAGAGTATAAATCGACGGTGCTGAGCGAACAGGTGAACGCGGTGACGTCGGTGTCGTACGGTGGAGTCGAGGGCGAGGGCGGAAGAGCGACGCTCGCGGCGACGGCTGGGGCGAGAGTGACGCTGTATGCGCCGAGTGGAGCGAGGAAACTGCGGACGTTTGCGAGGTTTAAGGATATCGCGTACTCTGGGGTGTTGAGAGACGACGGTAAGGCGCTCGCGGTGGGTGGACAGGCTGGGTTGGTGCAACTGTTTGACTGCGGGTCGAGAGCGGTGTTGAGAAAGTTTACGACGCACACGGCGGCGGTGAGATGCGTTCGATGGAGCGCGGATAAGCTGCATCTGGCGAGCGCGAGCGACGACGCGACGGTTAGGATTTGGGACATCTCCACGGGGAACTGCGTTAGACGTCACGACGGTCACACGGATTACGTGCGAGCGTTGGAGAGGTGTCCGGCGTCGACTGAGATGTGGGCGAGCGGATCTTACGACCACACGGTTAAGATTTGGGACGCGCGGGAAGGGAGAGAGGCGGTGATGACGCTCAACCACGGATCGCCAGTCGAAGACGTGGCGTGGTACCCGAACGGAAACCTTCTCGTCTCCGTCGGTGGAGAGGATATTTGCGTGTGGGACACGCTGAGCGGCGGTCGGTTGCTTCAACGCTTGCGCAGTCATCAAAAGACAATCACGACGGTTGACGTGCACGCCGACGCGGGACCTCCGTCCTTCGCTTCTGGATACGAAACTGGTGATGAGAGCGGGTTCGCTTCCAAGGCGCCGCGTCTCATCACCGGATCGCTCGATGGTTTCGTCAAGGTGCACGAGTTGGACACGTTCAAGGTGACGCACTCCATCAAGTACCCGGGCCCGGTGCTGTCGTGTTCGCTTTCCCCGGATGCGAACTGCCTCGCCACGGGCTTGGCGAACAAGGTGTTGAGCGTGCGACGACGCACCAAGGCGCGCAACGGAGACGATGATTCGTACCAGGGTGTGAGAAGCAAGAAGAAGGGGTTCACGGTGAAGAAGCCGAGACGATTAGACGCTGGCCATTGGAGATACTTTATCCGCGGTCAAAATTCCAAGGCGGCGGCGGACGCCACCAAGGTTCTTCGTCAGCGACGCGTGCACCTAGCCGCACACGATCGAATGTTGAAGCAGTTCAGGTATGGGGACGCGCTCGACGCCGCGCTTCACGTCGGACGCACTGAAGTCGTCGCGGCGGTGATTGAAGAAGTCGGCAGACGAGGCGGATTGCAAAAAGCCTTGGCCAATCGCGACGATGCTTCGTTACTCCCTGTTCTCGAGTACGTCGAAAAGAACATCTCGAAACCGCGTCACACGGCGCAAATGGTCAACATTTCAAACCGTATCATCGATCTCTACGGTGGAGACATTGGCGCGAGCGCCGCGGTGGACAAGGCGCTCGGACGCATCAAGGAGAAGATTAAGACTCAACTGCGCCTCCACGACGCGCTGACGCAACTTCAAGGCATGGCGCTGATGATCACCGGCAACTAAACACTCTAGGCTACTTACATTTTAACTAATACTATTAGACTGTTAACCAACGCACCCGAACGGCAAGACATCCTTCGTCAACGCGCCTCGAAGCGCCAGCGCGAGCTTGTGCTCTTCGCTCACGAACCACGCCTCGTTCAATGTGACTTCCAACCCGCATAAATCATCCGTCAAGCCCTGCGCCAATTTCCTAACCGTCGCCCTGTCGTGTCCAGTTTCCGTGGGTTTCACCAAGCGCGCGAGCGTGGTGTGCAAGATGTAATTATCGCTCACCAACTGTTTCTTTGGCGCGTTTGGAAGCGCCGCTCTGAGCGCGGAGCGCAATTCGCTCGGCTCTCCGAGAGAAGATTTTTCCACATTCCATCCCGCCAAAACCACCCCACCCGTGGTGACGACGACGCGTTCGAGCACCGCCTTGATTGGACAAAACCTATCGGTAACCTTGGAAATGCTCCGTCGCTCCTCTTCTCGCTCGTCTGGCGTCACCGCTCGCTCTTCTAGATGGTGGGAGGCATGGAACATGCTGAAATGGAACATTTCTGGACTCTGCAAATACGCGTGCACGTCGCCGCGATACCCCAGCGCATTCAAATGTTTCACCGTGCTCTCGTGCATCATAGCGCTCACCGCCCCCACGGGCATAGGAATGACGACCGCACGCACGGGCACCTCGAGCGCCGTCAATTTCGGCTCGATGAAACCGTTCGCATCAAACGTAAACATTTCCTCCACGCCCAATCCTTGCGTCATCTTTGACGCCTTTCGAAATACCTCCAACCCGCGAAGCTTTGCCGCCGCAATCATCTTTGCGTACGTCACCGACCTCGACCTCGTCGCGCTCGAAACCGTCGGGATCGCCCCGGCGAGGCGTCGTTTGCATTGCAACGGCATGTCTCTCCACTCGGGCGCAAATGCTTTGCTCGTCGAAAACGGAATTGCAAACGCCCTGTGCGTGCTCTTGATAAACGTCACGACCGCCGTGGCGACGACAGTGACGACGGAGAAAAACACACACGCGCGTTTGAATGCGCGGCGGCGTCTGACAGTTCGCACGGCGCGACTCGGGGCGCGCCTGTTGCCCCACGGTGCCATCGTGATGAGTCCAGGACGGTTGGATTAGTCAAGCCACGACGAGGGAGACGAATCCAACCGTCGGATCGGCGTGTGACGTCGACGGAGGAATGCGGAACGTATTCTCAGACGCTGCGTATTTTGGATGACGACGACGACGGACGAAGCGCGCGCGACGTTGTGAAGAGGCAAGTCTTTTTATTCAAAACGTTGTGGTAAAAACTGTTACAAATTTCTTTAAGCAAAGCAAACTGTTCTCTCGAAGGTCTAAGATTCTAGGTTGCGTCGTGATTGACTTTTAATTTGTGGCTGACTTCGTCCTCTTTCCACCGGGCCCCCTCGTCGCCCTCGCCGACGTCGATGTGAAGAGGTTCGTGCGGACGGATTTCGCTCTCGGGACCTTCGCAGTCGCTCCCACCGAGATCTAAATCGTAGTAGCACTGACTCGCTGGACGAGCCAACGCGTCGAAGGATTGCGGTTCTGGCTCGCACCAGTTGGATTCTGGCTTCAGTTTGACGAACGCAGCGAGGTTGTTGTGACGCACGTCGTCTGCTTCGATGAATTGCGGATAGTTTGGCGCGCTGAAGACGGTGCAAAGTTTACCGGCGTCGCCGCAATCGTGATCGACGCAAAAGCCGCTCATGATGGACGGCATCTCCGGTCTGTCGTGTCTCGCGTCCGGACCTTCGTGTGAACGCAAGATGAGTTTGAGGTTTTCCTTTTCCAAAAACTCTCGCGTCTGCGACGGACCGAATTGAATGCCTATGCCTCTGGCATCGTTGTGATGCAAACCGTCTTCGGCGATTGGATCGCTCCACAAGACGTCTCCCGCAATCATCGATCTTCCCTCACCGAGAGGATCCGCGCCTCCTTTGGAAGCTTTTTCTAGTTCTGCTAAAGATCCCAACCTAGGAGACGTCGTCGCCTCGCGTTTCGACAGCGCAGACGACCGAAAGAGGCCGCCGTGCAACACGAGCGTTTTTTCCGCGACGACGCACGCCAACGGCATCGCCGCGCACATCTCTAAAAACAAAGGATACAACTTTTTCCCCGCCGTTCTACCGTACTTGACGCTCAGTTCCCTCTCAAACCCGTAGCACTCGGTGCAAAACTCCGTCTCGTGGTTTCCTCTGAGCAAATACACCCGATCCGGCGCTCTCACCTTGTGCGCCAACAGCAACAACAGCACCTCCACGCCCCACGCCCCTCTGTCCACGAAATCACCGTTAAACACGTACGTTCGCTCATCACTCGGCAAACCCGCGATCGAGAGCAACCTCAACACGTCGTGGTACTGTCCGTGCGTGTCCCCGACGACGACAACCTCCCGCGCGCTCTTCCCCGGCGACAGCCTCACCAAGGTTTTCTCCTTTTTCAACTCTCTCGTCGCCGCCACGAAGAGTTTCCCAACCTCGTTCGCCGCGAGAATTTTCGAAATCATCCTCGGCACCCTTCCGTGCGTGTTCTTCTCCATCGCGCACGCCAACTCATCGACCCACGCGTCGTCGAGCGGCAGAGACACCTCCATGTTTTCGCGCGCCAAATTGAGTGAGGCGAATTCGCCGTCGCGTTCGAGCCGCGCCTCCTTCACACGACGACGCCTCCCTCGCGACGCGACCGAACGAACCGGGGAGAAATCCGACGAAGCGAACGCGTCGCGCGTGTCCCACCGCGCGGTACCGAATCGACGACTTCCGTCGGTGCGGCGCGTCGAGCAGTCGCGCGAACGCGCGAAACTCGCTCCTTCCAACGAACACTGACGACGCGAACGATGCGAAGGATGCGACGGCTCGTCGTCGCGCTCGTCGTCGTCGTCGTCGCGTGGACGATCACCGCGAGCGCGAGCGCGTCGGGGACGTGTCACGCGTCGCCGACGACGGCGTCGGACCGACGAACGGACCCGACGAGCGCGAGACTCGTCGTGGGTGCCTGGAACGCGGAGTGGCTTTTTGACGGACAAAACGACGTCGCCGCGTCGCCGTACAGCGGTGGGAACGTCGCCGGGGCGGACGCGCACGTGAGTGACGTCGCGAACGTTGTCGCGGCGCTGGATGCGGACGTGTTGGTGCTGGTGGAGGCGGAATCGTGCGAGATGTTGGAGAGAGCGGCGGGGTCGGGAAACGCGACGACGTACGCGGCGCACATGGTTCAAGGAACGGATACGTTTACGATGCAAAACGTCGGGTTGTTGACAAAGGTGGACGTCGTCAGCGCGTTATCTCGGGTGGAGGATCGCGGGGATTACGATTCGTCGACGTCGACGTGCGCGTGGAGCGGGGTAAAGGACTCGGGGGTGTCGAAACACTTCTTGGCGAGAGTGCGGGTGAACGACAGATACGTATCCATCATCGGCGCGCATTTGAAGGCGTTTCCGACGGATGCGAGCAGTTGCGCGCAGAGAGAGGCGCAGGTGGAGGTTTTGAGGGCGTTGGCGCGAGCTCGGTACGAGGCGGGCGACGCCGTGGTGGTTGCGGGTGACTTGAACGATTTCAGCGAGCTGCACGTCGATAGCGACGGCAACTCTCCGACGAGTCGCGTGCTGGCCAAACTGCGGGATTTCGACGGCGACGGCGTGGACGAGCTCGAAGAAGCGGTGGGAAGTAGGGTTTCCCAAAGCGATAGATACACTTGGTCGTCGAGCACGGGGTCATCGCGGTCCAAGCTGGATTACATTTTGACTTCGTCCGGCGACGTACGCGTCGTGAGCGCTTCGATTAGACACGACTTGGTCACCAACGCGATAAGCGATCACTACCCGCTCGTCGCGACGATTGAAGTTTTAGCGACGCGAGACGAAGCGTCCGCCAATGCCAAAGGCGTCGTCGGACCGGTGTTGTACGTCATAGCGGCTCTCGCGCTCGTCGTCGGCGTTGGATTGGCTAGGAAATTCGGCGCTTGTAAAACCAAGCTCGAGACGAAGTGAAAACTCTCTCCGTGTAACGTGATTTGATTAAAACTTTGCTTTTACTGTTGCGCGCATCCGTTCGGTTCGGCTTCCTTTGGCGCCTCGTTCGGGGTCTCCACCGGAGTCGGCTTCAACTTTTTCGCTTCGGGTTGCGCCGGCGCCGCCGGCGCCGTCTGTTGGGGATCGGCGCGCTTGACGGGCGCTTCGCGCAGCGGCGCCACTTCCACCTTGCGCACCGGCGCGGGAACAACCTTGCGCACCGGAGCAGCCTGCACGGGAAGGCTCGACTGCAGCTTGGGGGCGGCGAATCCGGTGCTCTCTTCCGGAGCGCTCGCCGGTTCCGGAGCGGCGCCGCCGATAGCCTTGAAGGCGGCTCTGAGCGCCTCTCGCGTAGAGTTGTCGGCGCTCACGAGTTCTTTGAGTTCCTCCTCGCGCTCCTTCAAATCAGAGGCGACAGCCATGATTTCTTCCAGCTCAGCAATGGTTGCCTCCGGGGAGAGCGGTTGACCGGCGTTTTCGCGCGCGCCTTTGCTCACGAGCGCGGTGCCAGCCTTCAATTCGGCGGCGCGCGCCTCGCAAATTCGCACCGCTCGCGACGTCGCGGCGAGCGCGGCGTCGTTCGCCTCCAACATTTGATGCGCCATCGACATCGAGTACAGTGCGCTCGCCAATCGACGATCCGTCGCGTCCAAGTTGGCTTCCAAGAGCGCAAACGCCGAACCGTAATCCTTCACCGCGGCGTCGAATTGAGACTGTTCCATGTTCAGTTCGCCCACCGTCTCCAAGACGTCCGCGAGCTCCAACGGCGCCGACCCGAGTTCTTCGTACATCACGCGCGCAATCTCGAGCATCTTCCACGCCAACTCCATGTCCGATTCCTCTTCCTCTTCTTCTTCCCCTTCCCCGTCTTCGTCTTCGTCGTCGTTCACGGGTTCCTTACCTTTGCCCGCTTCCTCTTCCTCCTCCTCTTCCTCGACGTCTTCCTCCTCCGCGTCCGCGTCCTCCAACCTCGTCCCGCTCGCCTCGGCGTTCTCCCTCACTTTCTCCCCGAACACCGTGTTCGTCGCCTGCGCGCCCCGAAACAACGCCTCCCCGTACGTCGCGTGCGCCCTCGCCGCGTCCACCGACGCCCGCGCATCATCGTTCGACGCCATGATCTCCTCCAACGCCATTCCCGCTTTTTCGATCGCTGATTCGTGTTCCCCTCGTCCCATCGCCCGTCGCGCCTCCTCCATCATCACCGCCGCCGTCGAGCCGCCTTCACCGTCCGCCATCGTGCGTCGTCCGTCCGTCGTTCGTCCGTTCGTCGCGTCGGACTCTGTCGCGCCATTCAAATTTCATTCAAATTTTTGACATTCATTCATTCAAACGCAGCTGTACCACCACACGCGGGTGTTTTCTAAACCCTAAAGAGAAGAACGTCTTGATCGACACATTCGTTAATACTCATACAGAGTATGTACCATGTGTTCGTATTGAGATCCAATTAATGAGATAAATGACTCTCATTTATGGAACCCACCGAGAAGGAACGCGCGCGAATTCGGCGACCGGGACGACAGAGACGACAGAGACGGACGACGACGCCGACGACCGCGGGACGGAGACGGAACGAGCGATCGCGCGATTCGATTCGTAAAGCGCGTTCGGTGATTCGTACCGGTGCGTCGATCGGTGCGTTGGCGAGCGAACGATCGATCGATCGCGAAGAGCGCGATTCGAGTCGTTCGGTTTGAGTGACGACGACGATGACGATGACGATGACCATGGCGACGACGACCCGGGACGTCGGTGACCGCGGAACGGTCGCGCGACGTCGTTCTCGCGGTCTTCGGGGCGGTCGCGGACGAGGGCGACCGACGGGACCGCGGTGCGACGCGATCGGACGCGGACGAAACGGACCGACGCGGACGGGACGCGGCGGAGACTGGGTCGCGTTCGGGGACTCTTCTTCCGAGGGTTCACCGGCGGTAGATGGGGCGGGGACGCGGACGCGGGCGATGAGTGGGATGGGGTCGAGTTCGAGCGGGGCGTCGAGCGGATCGGCACCGGTGGCGTGGACGACGTCGGCGTCGGTTGGACGGGTGGCGCTCGCCGCGGCGTTGGCGACGCGAATGAGAAAGACGAGCGGAAACGCCGCGTGGAAGGCGTCGTCGGCGCGGGTTTCTTCGTCCGTGGGCGTGACGGTGCGCGCGGTTAGTGATTCGGAGGATTCTCGCTCGTCGTCGTCGTCGACGACGTCGTCGTCGTCGTCGACGTCGTCGAACGCGTGGTTGTACGAGGACGAAAAGAAGCTCGGGTCGCCCGGGGGGGCTTTGGACGGCGTCGCGAGTCGAAACGGAGGTGGGGATTCGTCCGCGACGACGACGGCGGCGGATGGGTCGGACGCCGCGACGCGAGTGCGCGAAGGGAGTTCGAGACACGAGCGACACGCCGGTCATTATTTAAGCAAACCCTACGCCGTCTATCGCATCGACGCCAAGGGACAACGGGTGCCTTACAAGCAAATTATGACGCGGCGACAGCTGTTGAGAGATACGGATTTGTCCCCTCGTGATTTGCGCCGGATCGATCCGACGCTCGGTCAGACGACGAACACGCCCGCTGTGATTGTTCGCGAGGATTCCGTCCTGGTCAATCTCGGGGTGCGCATCATCATTTGCGCCGATCACGCGTTGTTGCTCGAACCGGATACGATGATGTCTGTCAACTTTCTCGAGTCGTGGACGTCGCGCTCGAGCGCGGCGCCCGAGGGTTCGTCGTCCGAGGGCATGGAAGTGCTTCCGTTCGAGCTCACCATGGTTGAAGCGGCGTTGCAAGAAACGTGCGCGCAGTTGGAGAATAGATTGGAGCACTGCACGCGAAGGTACCGAGCGCTCGAGCGCAAGCTGCAGACGGGAATCGAAAAGACGACGTTTGACGAGTTGAGATTTATGAAGCAGGCGCTCGTGCAGCTCGAATCCCGCGCCTCTGCGGTGCGAGACGAGCTGTTGGAAACCTTGGATGACGAGGATGACATTGAGCGCATGACGCTCTCGTCCGCAGCCACGGGAGAGGCTAAGGAGGAGGAACAAGAAGAGGTGGAAAACTTGCTCGAGTACTATGTGCAACAAACCGAGGCGGTGCACAGCGCCACCGAGGCGTTGTTGGAAAACACGAGAGATTTAGACGAGAGCATCTCCGTCACCCTCTCTGCCCGCCGTCTCGAGGTGAGCAAGATTGAATTAATGCTCTCCATCGCCTCTTTCGCCGCCGCCATCGGTGCCGTCGTCACCGGCATCTTTGGTATGAACTTGACGTCCACCCTCGAGTCGAGCGTCGCCGCTTTTTACCTGTGCACGAGTCTCTTGCTTTCCTCGTGCATCGGCATGTCCGCCTGGCTCTACCGCTTTTGCAAAAAGAGAAACATTCTCTAAAGACCACGAGAACGAGAAGAAGAAGTGGTTGTAAAAGACGGGAGAGGCGGCGGCCAAAAAGTACAAAACTTTCTCTCGCAGTTCGCATTCCGACGAATAAAAATTGTTGAAATTAATTTAATCATCATCACGCCAACCTACAAAGACTACTACTACGCGCTACGCCTACGCCTACGACCAGACTAAGACATCCGACGCCTCTCCGCCCATTTTTCCTTCGCCCTGTCCGCGTCCGTCTCCCCCCTCAAAACCTCCCCTTCCGTCACGTCCTTGTGCGGCCTCGGCCACTTCATGATCGGCCCCGGCCACACGACGCGCACGACGCGGTCGAGATCGGTTTCCGTCGCCCCGTGTTTCCGAAGCATCGCTCGAATCGTCGACGTGCGCATCGCGCGCATCGCGTTCGACGCCATCGTCGTCACGCGCGTCATCGTCATCGTCGTCGTCGTCGTCGTCGGTGAGTGCGGTCGGGCGCGCAAGCCGTTACGAATGTGATTGAATTTCCAGTTGGATCGCGCGCCGTCCCCCGCACTGCGCGACGCCGCCGAACGACGGAGGACGACGGGTATTTACTTATACACGCGCGGATGGGGTTGCGAAGCAGGGACGCGCTGGCGCGGGCGAATTCCGTCGTGAACGAGCGAAACGCGCGCGCCGGGAGAGTGCGTCGGAACGCGTCCGCACCGACATCGAAAGCGTCGGGTAACAAGACGACGACGACGGAGACGACGACGACGACGGGGAAACGACGGGATGAAACGCGTGGGGGATTATTCAGTCAAGGGAGGCGGAAGAAGATCCGATGGCCGGATATGGAAAACTCGACGAGGGAAGTGACGGCGAGCGGACGCGAGGTGGTCGTCGAGCTGGACGTCAAAGACGAGGACGGAGACGGTCCGGCGTCGTCGTCTTCGATCGCGAACGACGGAGCAGGAAAAGGAGGAGAAACGAAACCGCGTTTACGTCAATCACTCGAGACGACGATCGAGTACACCCCGAGCGCGAGCGAAGATTCCATGCACGGCGACGCGTTCAACCGTCTCCCATCCGTCGGCGCCGGCGCCTACGTCCGAGGCTACGACGATTCGGACGAGGATAGCGCATCCGACGAACACGATCGCGCCATGCGTCGGGCGGTTCGTGAGCTCGAGTTTGCGAATCAGGGTGATTCGTGTTCGTGTTGCGTCGTCATGTAATCTAAACGGTTAGCGATTTGTAGTAGGTACGTCAAACGTGTTGGGCGCTCGCGTCGCTTTTGGACTTCACAACGACACGCATGCACACCACATCCAAGACCACCGTCAACGGCGCGTCGTCGTCGTCGTCGTTTGGTACAAAGTGTCGTCGCACTCGTCGATCCGCCGTCGTTCCCCGCGCTGCGTCGAACGAAAACGAAAACGAAAATGATGGTCAAGTTATCGGCATCAACTTTGGCATTGGACGAGGTTCACGAGCGATGTACGACGACGTGAACGGCGGACCGACGACGTACGTCGACGGACCACTGGATAGGCTTGCGATTTCACTCTTTAACGCCAAACTCGCGGCGGTGGTGAACGCGAAAGATTCCGAAGACGACGATTTGGATAGCAACGCGGCGGGGTTCGATCGATTGGTCGCGTTGGCGGATCGCGTGGGCGAAGGACGAAGCGTAGAGGAACAGCGAACGGCGGTGACGGATGCGTTGCTGAGTATCATACCCGCCCCGGTGCGGTATTTATTTAAAAAGCTCATCAAACCGTCGAATTGGGTGGATGAGATGAACGCGGTGGTGACTCGAGAGGCGTTCGCGTGGTTGGTGGGTCCGTGCGAGATTATCCCGAGAGAATCGGACGGCGTCATGGCGTCGGTGCGTTTGAGAAAGTGTCGGTACTTGGAACAGTGTGGATGCACGGCGTCGTGTACAAACTTTTGTAAGGTTCCGACGCAGAGGTTTTTTAAAGAGGCGTTTGGGGTAGACGCGACGTTGGCGCCCAATCACGAGGACGGGTCGTGCGTCATGACGTTTGGCGTCGCACCGGATGCGAAAGATCCGGCGTTTAGCGCCCCGTGTTACGCGACGTGTAAAAAGGCGAGCGCGACCTCGTGCGAGTCGGGCCAGCCTTGTCACAGGTTGGGTGAACAACCTCGAGGGTATTAGAGTTAGTTTGTGTACTAGTAATCGGATGGCGATGCGCGTCTCGCTCCTCCACCGTGATTGTTTGCCTCTTTCCGTAGGAAAGGCATATGAGATCTGTATGATTATTGTGATTAAAATGGATGGAATGGAGTAGAGTTTCGTGCGTTTGTTTCCTTCTTTCTTTACCACGGAATTTGCAACCCGTCTTCGCAATTGATGAAGAGCCCGTTGTACTCGGGAGTCATCAAACCAATCTCGTGCATGACGCGCTTCGCGCCGACAGAGGCGTCGACGGCGCCTTCAATCTCCCAAATTTTCGCATACTTGGCCGTCATATCCGTCTTGTTGAAACCCGGGTGAAGGATTTGCACCATGACGCCCTCGTGCTTGAGCTCTTGCGCCAACAATTTCGCGCCCATGTTTGCCGCCGACTTGGACATGTGGTGTCCGTAGTCGCCGCCGCTCGGATTTTGCACCTCGCGCCACGTCACGGACCCACCTTGCGAAGTCACCATGGCAATCTTTGACCCTTTAGGAATCTTCCCGGCGCGGTAGAGCGCGTAAGACACGCGAAGCGGACCGACGGCGCAAATGTCAATCATCTTCAACTCTTCGTCAAACGCCATGGAACCATCCGTCACTTTTTCCACCGGTTCGTAAAAGTACCCCGCGTTGTTAATCACCACATCCAGAGGTTCACCCACCGCTTGCGCCATCTTTTCACAGCTCGCCGTATCCGTCACATCCACCCCCTCGATGATTTGTTCCGGTTTCAACGCGTTCAACTCTTCGCTCGTCCTTCGGCACGTAGCCACCACGCGCGCCCCTTTATCCGTCAACTCTCTGCACAACGCCAACCCAATCCCTCGGTTCGCCCCCGTCACGAGCACGCGTTGGCCTCTCAAAAACGCCCCGTCGTACACGCTATCGATATCCATCACCCTCGGCGTGTTTGCCGCCTTTGCCGCCGCGAATCGGTTCACTTGGTTCGCCAGCGTGAACCCATCCGGTGGGACGTCAGAGGTGAAGACGCGCTGTGCGTCGTCACCGCTCATGGCTTTCGTCGCGTGCGCGCGCGCCCGTCGAACGGCGAACGAACGGCTTCGGTGGTTACGATGATGCGAACCGCGTCCTCCGAACGCGCGCAGTGCGGTGAACGTGACGGTCGAACGGGCGGCGACGGCGTGAACCATTCGTACGATCCGTCGTCGTGTGACGTCTGACGCGCTCGATCGATCATCTTTCGAGATGATTGATGGACGTGCGTCAGTGAACGACGCGCGCGCGCGCGCGATGTGGCGAACGGTGCGACGGTTGGATGCGTACACGCCCGCGGCGAAACACCTGACGACGCGAACGAACGCCGGGGCGTACATTTCGCTCGTGGGTGTCGCGCTCATGGTGCTGCTGGGTGCGTCCGAGTTGATTGATTTCTTAACCCCGACGCACGCGAAAACGATGAGCGTGGACGCGACGGTGAGCACGGAAGGAATGATGGTTGATTTAGACGTGACGTTTCCGCGAGCGCCGTGTCAGGTGTTGTACGTGGATGCGTACGACGCGAGCGGGAAACACGAGGTGGACGTGCGAGGACGGTTGATAAAGACGCGTTTGGACGCGGCGGGACGATCGAAAGGGGATTACGAGAGCGCCGGTGGTGTCGATCTCGGTGGTTTAGTGTTGTTTCAGCGAAGGCCTGATCATGGGAACGAACTTAAGCACGCAAAGATGGATATGGAGGGATGTAGGATTCACGGGAAAGTGCGGGTGCAGCGCGTCGCGGGGAGTCTCAGGATATCGACGGGACCGGAGAGTTACGGAATGTTGCGCGAAGTCTTCAAGGATCCGTGGGAAGTGGATGTGAGACATCGAGTGGATCAGTTTGCTTTCGGTGAATCTTTTCCGGGATCGGTCAATCCGTTGAACGGCGTGCGAAGACGAGAAGAGAAGAGCGGCGTGTACAAGTACTTTATGAAGGTGGTGCCGACGACGTACTCCACGTCGAGAGTGTTGTTGGGTCTCCTACCGTGGACGTCGGTGTTGCGTACGAATCAGTACAGCGTCACCGAACACTACGTCCCGAGCGAAAGCTGGGTGCAGATGCCGCAGGTGTTCTTCATTTACGACTTGTCCGCCATCACGGTGAACATTGTCGTTCAGGCGAAGAGTTGGTTATACTTTCTCACAAAAACTCTCGCAACTTTGGGCGGCGTGTTCGCGCTCACCCAGATGGTCGATCGATACTTTGCGGTGGTGTTGCGCATGCAACAAGAAGGGGCGAAGAAGCGTGCGAGCGCGCCTTACTAGCTACAGTAGAAAATTTACATGTTACATCACGATAACTAGCCAGAGTTCTCGGGTTTCTCATCCTATAATCAATACGTGCGACAGCCAGTTTTGCTTGGACGCGTCCGTGGCGACGGGACGAAATCCGATGAGACTCTCGTCGTCACAGCTGTACACTTTACGGAAGGCGACGTTCAAGTCGTAATCAAAATCAACATTTTCCGCTTCGCGGCCCATGCACACGTTGTCGCGAACCGGAACGACGACGAAATCGCTCTCATCGCCTTGGCGCGAGGAATCTAAATAGCGCGACCGCAACTGCACGCGTTGATCGGGATCCGCTCCGAATTGGGCGATTTTACCTTTTGTGCACTTTGCGCAGACACCTTCTACGAATGGAGCGCACGGCTTGATTGCCGAAAGCGAGCTGCGCTCATCCTTGCCGCCCGTGCTCTCCTGTTTGCTCGCAGTGTTTCCCTGCGACAGAGCTCTCTGAGTCGTTTGGATGGCTTGGTTGAGCCATTCTTCTTCGTCATCTTCGTCTTCCCATTCTATGCCATCCATGATTTGCTCGATTGCAATCTCTTCGCTGGGTTCTTTAGGAGAATTCTCCACATTTGCAGCGATGCCTCCTTCGTACCGCTGGGCGATTTGCTCCAAGTCGGCGGTATCAAAATCGTCATCCATCAGCTCGGGAGCGGCGTAATCGACTTTCATTGGCGATGGCACCTTTTGGAAAAAGTTCGTAATCGGCACGCTTCGCACCACCTTTCGGGGAGATGCGCCGATGGAGACGCGCTTTCTCTTTGATTTCACCTCAACAGAGTTCACTTTACTCGCTGGTTCGTCTTCTCCCGGCGGATTCTCCGCATGGCACGCAAAAAACTGTCGCAGACTCTCCAGTTGTTCACCGAAATGAGACTTTGGCTTACTCATCGCCGGCTGCAACCACTTTGGAAGTGAAGAAATGTTCTGGCGATTGAAGCGTTCGTCGACGAGCATGATGGCGCCGTGATCAAAACGATGTCGCAGGCAGCGCCCGACAGCTTGATTCAACGCTCTAAATGCCTGCTGATCGTACCATCTCGCACCACTCAGAAGTCCGCGACTACGTCCCTCGTCGTTGTAGCTTCTCTTTTGCAAGACGAGCGGATCTTTCGTGTTTGGATACGGAATGCCGACGCAGATGACGGCGCGCGCGTTGGCGTCGGCGAAATCGATGCCTTCGCTCACCTTTCCTCTGCACACGGCGAGAAAGATCGCGCCGCGGGTACGGACTGATGGAGGTGCAGGCGCGTAGGGATGCTTTGCTGCCGCAACACTCTGGCGAACCGCCGCGTAGTACTTTTTCAGTACGTTGTCGAGAGTGACTGGCTTTTTGCCGTTCGTCGTCATTTTGCCCGGCTCTTGGAAAATCGTCTTTCCAGTCTGCGATTCAATCGCTTTCCAAGCCCCGGTTTCCTTCCATCTACGTGTGATTGTTTCCATCATGCTGTACGAGGGAAAGAAGACGAGCATTCCGTGTGGCGTGACTGTCGCCCACTCTTTCAGGCTGGCGGCGAGCTCGTCTTGAAACACATGGTTTCCTCGCGATTTGTAATCCGCCTTGAGTGGTTTATCGGTCGGGCCCATGGCTACGATGCGTCCCCACACCTGGCGGTCCATATCCACGCAGTGTTCCGCTTCCATGCTGACGGGGAATTCAACACCGAGCTCGCTCGCGAACGAGCTGAGCGGCGAGAGCGTACCGGAAGTGAGGACCACAGATCTCGCGCCGCGTCTTCCGGTGAGCTCGCGGAACGCCAAGGCTGGATTCAGCGCGCGGAAATCAATTTTGACGATGTGTTCATTCGGTAACCGATCCAGAGAAGACTTTGCGCGCTGTGTCGACACTGGTCGCTCGCCCTCGATAGTCTTGGTGAGTGTGATTCGGTAATCTCTAGCCGAATGTTCGCCGTTGGACAACAAGAACTTGATCGGGTGAAGTAATTTCTCACACGTCACGAAAACACCACCGGGAAATCTCTCCTTTGACTCTTTGATATCCTGGTTGTATTTCGTAATCGTCGAGAGAGCGCGCATGAGGCTCGCGATGTTTTCCTGTGTGAGGTGCTCACAATTTATCGATCGCATCAACCTTTCTCCTCGAATCATCGCGCTCCAAGCGTTCGTCGTCTGGGGAACTTGCTCGAGGCTGTATTCATCTTTTGACGGATCTGAAATGTTCAACATCCATGAATAAAGAGCCTTGATGGATTGGAAAACCATTTCGCACTCGTCAGAGTTGGCGGTGATCCGCTTGCGCATTTCGTCGAGACTATCCAACGCGTTGGCGACATCCTCCAACGCCACCTCCCCGCCCGCAGCTTCTCGCGCCACGTCTTCAATGTTGTGCGCCTCGTCAAAGATTATCAAAGATCCTTCTATGTCAATGTCCATCGCCGCGCGCGTCCTCGGATCCATGATGTAATTGTACGGTGCGAAAATCAACTCGGCGTTGCTGTCGGCGGCTAAAATTTTCGACGCAAAGTACGGACATCCCTTTTTACTTTTTCCCATGTCCACTAAATCCTCGATATCCAAAGGCACCGGCGAGCTCTTCGCCAACGACGCCAACTTGCTCGCGTTCTGGCCCGCGTAATAACACCCGCTTTTTCCTTCCCCGGACTCATCCATCATTCGTCGACACTCCTCGTTGACGTTACCGCTCCTCTTCACCTTTGCGTTGACGCAGTAATTTTCTCTCGATCCCAACACGACGGATTGCGGTCTGTACGACGTCCTTTTCAACTCTTTCACCACCTGCTCTATTTGCGAGTGCGTTCGCGTGCAATAGAAAACCTTGGGTTTCGGTTTACGCCCTCGTCTCTTCGTCCGCTTTTTCAATCCGTCCGATCCATCCGAAGCCTCTTCGCTCGCGTCGTCCCGCTCGTCCTCCGCGTCCGCCTCGTTCGCGTCCGCGTCCGCCTCACCCTCACCCTCCCCACCCATCAACTCCGCCTCCAACCACGCCAACCCGGCGCACAACAGCGCGAGTGACTTCCCGCTCCCCGTCGGGCTCTCTATCAGCGCGTGCGCCCCTTTCGTCGCCGCTCGAACGACGTTGGACATGACCGCGATCTGTGACCGGTACGGCGTCGGCAACGGAAATCGCACCTCGACCCCGCACATCGTTCGTTTCCATCCCGCGGGCGTTCGCCGCGACGGCGTCGTCGTCGTCGTCGTCGACGGGGTCGTCGCCGTTTGCGTCGACGTCGACGGTCGGTGCGGTCGCGGCGGCGTCGCCGCGCCGGCGTCGGCGTCGGTCGGCATCGTCGCCGTCCAGCGAGCGCGCAGTGGAGACGCGACGGGACGGGACGCGACGCCGAGGGGGACAAGGTGCCTAGTTTTTACGGAATAGGGTGCCTAGTTTTGTACCTGCCGCGATCCCTCGACGCGCGCGACTACGCGGCGAGCTCTGTGACTTTTTATCAAGTATCATGATGAACATGTGCGAGCAAAATGTGGAATAGCGTGCCTATGGAAGGCAAGTTTTGTAATAAAATCAGTGCTTCGTACAGGATTGTTGTTTGTTTTTACAACATTATCGTCTTTTTCGTCACTTGATGCGACACACCACACCTTTCTCAGTGCGATGCCGGCGCGAACCGCGCGTCGGAGACGGCTTCCGGCTCGGAGGGCGAGGAGGAGGAGGAGTCCATGTCGGCGATGGCAATGGACATGTCTCGCTCGATGGTGGCGCACAGCGGGGTGAGCGGTAGCGTCGCAAAGGGTTCCTCGATTTGAATCCCAATCTCATCGATGCCTAGAACGAGGTAGGCGAGCGTGAAGATGCACGGCACGGAGAGCCAACCCATCATCGGTACGAGCACAAACGGCAGCGTGAGCAGCCAAATGACGAGCGACCGGGCGGTATGTCTAGAAAAGCTGAGCGGAATGGGCGTCGCGACGATGCGTTCACACACTCCACCGGCTAACCCCATGCCGCTGACGGCGTCCTCTATGTTACGGTGGATCTCGCTCGGCGTGCCTGCTTCGAGACTGGCTTTGAGCGTCTTGGAAATTGTCATCAAAGTGAACAGACAACGATTTCCCGTCGATGCCGAGGCTAAAATTGTCTCCGCGAGGACGGGATCCGTCACGCATCGTCGCACCGATTCATCTGGGATATCTTTAAAAGCCGTGGGATCCGTCGGGTCGGATCTCGTGCGACCGCTTCTCAGTCTCGTCTTGAGCACGTACGCGTACGCGGCGCATAATTCGCACAATCGTCTGCGCAATTTGTCATCCGGGACGTACACGGACAATCGCGCCACGTCGCGCGCGTGCCTGATGAGAGATCCCCACGCCGTACGACCTTCGACGAACCTACCGTAGCTAGAGTTCGTTCTAAACACCAAAACTAAACCGCACAGCGTACCGAGCAAAGAGTGCGCCGAAGCCGGCAGCGTCAATGTCGACATTGCAAAGTTGGCAAACGGGTTCATCAGTTTGAAATGGGCGCACAGCTGATTCACCGTATTCGGTAACACGACCAAAATCGCCGTGTACACCGCCAACACCGAGCACGGCTTGAGCAACCTCAAAAAGACGGTGCTCTGCGGAATGGATAACAGATCAACTATGAAACGGTCCACCATGCGATGGCGCTCCCACTTGTCCTGATCGAACAACTGCGAAATGCTCGTTCCAGAAGAGATTAGCGTCTGATTTAATCCCGGATCCCGGCTCAGAAGCAACTCCCGAACCGTCTGCTTGCGCTTTGCGTCCGCGTCGTCTCCCGTTCCAAGGGGCGTGCTTTTCGCCGTGTTAAACTCGTACTTCCCGTGCCAACCTTCCACGCCACCGGGGCCCGCCTCGAAATCCAAGTCATCCTCATCCTGGTCATCCTCTGAGAGTTTCCCTCGCGTCGCCACGTCTCGTCGTTCCGTCGTCCCAGTGACCTCGACGCCGCGAAGCGTCAGAGGCCTCCTCCACTCTCGAGCCTCCCTCGTCGTCGCTCTCGTCGTCGCTCTCGTCGTCGCCGTCGCCCTTTTCGCCGTCGTCGTCAACCTCGGCGACGCCCGGCGTCCCCATCTCACTTTCACCGCCGTCGGCGGCGCGGTGATCGTCATCGAACGCATCGGGTCGGGCGCGAGGCCACGAGTGACGCGTCAAGTGACGTTTCGCAACTCGGTCGCCGTCCAAGTGCCGCCACACGTCGCCGTCGTCGTCGAAGGCGGACGACCGCGCGCGGCGGGCGCCGGGGACGAAGAAGGAAAAGCAGACGACGACGCGGAGGAGGATGATGTCGGCGACGCGGGTATCAGCGCTGGCGTCGCGAGAGACTTCGGGTTTGCATCTTGTTCGTCGTCAACAGCGACGACAACGACTTCGAGGTGAACGCGGCGCGCGCGTCGCGCAGTCGGCGAGACGCGATCGACGCGGCAAGGACGACGATGGAGGCACGTTTCGCGTCGGTACCGACGCTGAAGACGACGCGTCGGGGACTTCGAACGCCTTCGCGTCGCTCGCCGGTTTGAAGTCGTCTCTGCCGTCCGCGCGAACGGAACCGAGGCGACCCGAATCCAGCGCCGAGGAGACGAAGACGAAGAAGAACGACGACGACGAAGACGACGAGTCCAATCAACTCCGTCTTCCCGTTCGCGTATCCTCCTCTCGCGCCGGTCGTCGCGGTAAAACGGTCACCGTCGTCCGCGGCGCCTTTCCCGGCGACGCCGACGCGCGTCGAACGCTCTTGCGCGCGCTCAAATCCGCCCTCGGCGTCGGCGGAGCTTTCGGCGCGGGCGACGACACCGCCGAGATCATTCTCCAGGGCGACGTCGTCGATGTCGCCGTCGACGCCCTTCGCGCGCGGGGTCACGTCGACGTCAAACGCGCCGGCTGAAGCGAGCGCTCCAGAGGCGATACAAAGAGGCATTTTCGCCCCATCAAAGGTGGAACCAAAGGGGCACCCACCCGATCGCGGGTGACAATTCATTCATCCATCCAGCCCCGTGCGTGTCGACGGCAGTTCACGACGTCGCCCAGCCATGGCTCGTACGAAGCAAACCGCGCGTAAATCCACCGGCGGCAAGGCGCCGAGAAAGCAACTCGCCACCAAGGCGGCGCGCAAGTCCGCGCCGACGACGGGAGGTACGCGCCCGAGCGAGGGATGAAACTCCCGCGAGGGGGACGCGGCGCGAGCGCGAGAATTCACGTGCCGACACGCCGCGTCGCGAACCGCGGGAGGGTTCGATCGACGCGCGCGATGCGCGAGAGCGAGGAAAGACGACGCGAGAGAATGCGCGGAAAATTGACCCACGTTTCGTTTCGAATCGCAGGCGTTAAGAAGCCGCACCGCTACCGCCCGGGTACCGTCGCGCTTCGTGAGATTCGGTACGTGTGTCGTCGTAGGGTTACGCGAATGCGCGTTGTCTGTGTAAACAGTGAGGGTGCCAGATTTAGAACACTAGAGAGAGAGCGTTGACTAACCTCTGGCACGTCTGTGACGCGTCTGTCCGAGCGCAGCAAGTACCAAAAGTCCACCGAACTTTTGATCCGCAAGCTTCCGTTCCAACGTCTCGTTCGCGAAATCGCGCAAGACTTCAAGACGGACTTGCGTTTCCAATCCACGGCGGTGCTCGCGCTCCAAGAAGCGTCCGAAGCGTACCTCGTCGGTCTCTTTGAAGACACCAACTTGTGCGCCATCCACGCCAAGCGTGTCACCATCATGCCGAAGGACATCCAACTCGCCCGACGCATCCGCGGTGAGCGTGCTTAAGCACTAGAATCGCAAAATTTGATGGCGCAAACTCGCCGCGCTTCAAGCGCTGTGATACGAGCGAGTCGCGCGCCTTCAAAAGAATAATGGTTTCCTGTAGTCTGGATGACGGCGAATGAATTGTTTTACCCTTGTAACGAATACTTACTTTACTACCGCAACTCTTCTTGTGTGCTATGTACGTTGAGTCGAATGAGTGTTAAATGGAAAAGCGCGAAACTACTAGACAAACTTGGCGCCGAGCTCGGTCAACCTAAGATAGGCGTCGACGAAATCAGCAAAGAACGCATCTTGATCGTTCGCGTACTTTTGAATCCAGCGCATGTTCTCTTCATCTTCTCGCATAAACTTGTCGCTCGGCAATCCGATGTGCTCAGCCATTTCAGCCTCGTCCTTGGTCATGTCTGGCTTGTGCCAAGGATCCGCGACGAGCGTGGCGTAGTACGCGTTGTCAAACGTGTACGCATCCCCAAAGCCCTTGCCACCGATCGTGTGCGCCCCCGCGAGTGCGACCATATCCTTTGTAGTGATTCCACTGCGAGCGAAATGTTCACGCATGTCTCGTCCGTTCAAGGTTTGCTCCGGCATTCTATTCTCCGGATCCGCCTCTGAGACGTCGACGCGGCCGAGTCTGACGCGTTCCAGAAATGTGGGGCCACCCGTGAATTCGACGGCGTACGCCCCGGCGCACGCAATCATGTCAGAAAATGACACTTTCCCTTCCGCCGCAGTCCCCTCCAACGCGTCGTACGCGTTCTTCACGACGCTCAATCCCCGCTTGAGACCGAAGGACTCTGGGCGGTTGAGCTCGTACCGCACGCTGGCGTTCATCCCACCGTCGTTCGCGCTCTCCAGGTAGGTTCCAGCGTCGTGAAACACGAGTCGAAGCACTGCGGGGCACTTCGTTTTCGGCACGCTCGCCGCGAGAGCCTGTCGGATAGCCTTTCTCACGTCTTCATCCGCGTCGCTGCGTTTTGGGTTAAGATGCCGTCGCCGCGTCAGTCCACGCAATCCTCTTTCGTTTCGCGAGCGCGTCGAGGGGGCGCGCCTCAGCACGTCTCGCGTCTTGATACGGTTTCGTAACGCGCGTAGCCACGTCGTCGTCGTCGTCGTCGTCGTCGTCGCGTACCTCTCATTCGCCATCGCGACGCGAGGCTTGGCGCTCAGGAGCCCACCCAGCGCGATGGTCCAAGCGAGAGATTCTCTCCGTCCGACCGCGCTCGGTACCCTCGTCGTCGCCCGTCTAGATCGCGTCACGGACGACACAGAGGTCGTCGCCGCCGACGCCGACGCCGACGCCGCTCGAGCGTTCATCGTTGCCATCGCGTTCGTCGAGTTATGAGGCGTTGCCGCGCGCTCGAGAAGAAGAAAAGCTACTGTTGTTTACAAACTGTCCGACGCGACGCGACGCGCGAGTCTCAAAATTTGATCGGTTTCAGCGGCGGAGCTCTAATCTCCGACAAATCTAACTCCCCGTCTAACTCTTCGTCCACCGGCCCGACGACGGCGCTGTCGTGAAGCGAAACGAATGAAAACAGTCAGTCTCCCGGGCGGCGGACGCGGGCGAAACGCGAGCGCGTGAATCCAAGAAAAACCGCGTCGAAAACGCCATCGCCAACGTCACCGCACGCACACGTTATCCCCTCTAATCACATACAACCCCAGCGGTGCCTCTTCCACCCCGCTCTCGCTCGAGTACACCCGCTCGCGGCAGTCCTCCAGGATCACATTCACCACCTGGTCGAACCCTCTCAGCGTTCCCACGACGTGTCTCCCGTCGTTCGTGATGACGTGCACCCGCCGGTCCACCATCCCCGCGAGCGCCCCGCCTCGTCCCACCGTCGTCGACATCGTTCCCGCCCTCGCGAAACCGACCGACCCCGCGAGACCGACACTCGTCCCGCGTTCCCGATTGATTCCCCGTCGCGCTCTCCCGCCCCACTCGAAACACCGACTCACTCAACGACTCGACGACTCGACGACTCGACGACTCGGGTTCGGGTCGATCGCGGGTGCCCGCCGGTCGGTCGGTCGGTCGCGTCGAACGGTCGAACGGTCGGTCGAACGCGTCGGTCGGTTTTTCTCTTCTTTCGTTTCGTTTTGAACTATGACGACGGACGAGTCGTGACTCGTAAACAACGAGACCGGTGGGACCGACGATCGATCGATCGCCCGTCTCGCCCCACTCGGCGACTCGAAGGGCGGAAGACGCACGCCCTCGTCGGTGGCCGGGACACAACACACCTCTCTTCGCCGGCGTGACGCGAGAAGGGTTTCTTCGTCTCCGATCGGCGCGGGTCTCCGGGCGCGGATCTCGCGAGCGCGTTCGTGTTCGCGTCGCGTCGCGCGCATTGTCCGCCCGCGCGCGCACGCCGCATTTTTCACGCGCCTTCGCGGGGCATCTTTCAGAGCGCGCGCGCGAGGCGAGGGCGACGCGACGAAGGGCGAGGCGAGTGAAACGCGCGCGAGGGTTAGAGAGGGTTTTTGTTCGCTCGTTCACCGGCGAAACGCGCGTCGAGAGGGCTCGCGCGCGAGGCGAAAGGGGAGAATCGTCCGTGGGCGGGGTTCAGTGGTTCCGAGGGGGTCCTTCTTGAGTTTTGACTCGACAAAATCGTGGTGAACACGAAAAACAAAATCACACGGCACGCGAGAAACCAGCGAATTTAGAGTCCGGACGTTCAGAAACGAGACGTCGGGCCGAGTACTGAGGCTGAGGATGTGTTGTTAGTGGTCGAGAGGGGGGTTTCAGTGTCAGAGGTCAGCTCACTCGGTCGTTTACGCGCGTTTGAAGTGCGTCGCGGTGAGATCTTCCAGTCGAATCGAGGGCGCTTTCGTCATGGCGGACGACGACGACGAGAAGAGAGAAACAGCGGAGCAGGAGTCAACGCATCAAGCCGCGATGCGAGATGAAGAGATTCAGGTGAACGACGTGGAAGAGCAAGAGAGAGAGAGTTCGCCTCCGCGGCCGCAAGAGACGGCGAAAGAAGAAGACGCGCCGGCGGCGGCGGAGACAACGGAAGAAGTCAACGCCGAGCCTGAGGAGGAGGTTGAGGAGACTACAAAGTTTGTCGAGTGGGATCCGACCGGTAGATTTGGAAGGACGACCGAGCTTCTCGGTCGCGGGACGTACAAGAATGTGTACAAGGCGTTCGACGAAGAGGAGGGGATGGACGTCGCGTGGAACCAGGTCAAAGTGCACGGGTTGCCCTCTGCGGAGAAGGCGCGCTTGCTGAGCGAGGTTGAGATTTTGAAGAGATTGGATCACAAGAATGTGCTCAAGTTTTATCATTCGTGGAACACAACCTCGGAGAAGACTGGAGAGGTGAGCGTCAACTTCATCACCGAGGCGTGCGCCGGGACGCTGAACAAGTACGCCGCCCGCTTCAAGAACAACTTGGATATGCGAGCGGTGAAGAGTTGGTCTCGTCAAATTCTGAGAGGTTTGGAGTATTTGCACTCGCATGACCCTCCGATCGTGCACCGCGATCTCAAGTGCGATAACATCTTTGTGAATGGTAACGCAGGCGAGATCAAAATCGGTGACTTGGGTCTGGCGGCGATGCTTGATCATCAACGCACGCACAGCGTCATCGGCACGCCAGAATTCATGGCGCCGGAACTCTACGAGGAAGATTACGATGAGCGCGTGGACATTTACTCTTTCGGTATGTGTCTGATGGAGCTCGTCACTTTTGAGTGTCCGTACAACGAGTGCAAGAACCCAGCTCAAATCTACAAGCGCGTGTCAAGTGGCATCCCGCCAGCAGCATTGGAGAAGATCAAGGAAAAGGGTGATGATATTTACGAATTCATCTCTTTAGCCATCGCTCCGGTAGAGCAACGACCTAGCGCGAAGGAGCTCTTGGAACACATCTGGTTGAAGAAGAAGGAGAAGAAGACGATGGTACCGCGCCCCGTCGTGGAGGAGGAGCCTGAGGTTCCCCGGCCCATCATCAAGGAAGAAGAAGAGCCCGTTGAAGCTACGACCAAGTCAAACGGACGGCAAATCGTGCGGGTTGATTCTGAAGCAGATGCAACCGAGACGAGTGCCCATCGGCGTGGTCAGTCGCTTGACGTTCGCGTCAAGGGCCACTTCCTTGAAGATAACTCACTTCGTTTGCGGTTGCGCATTGCAGATTCTTCCGGCCAGAACAGAACTGTCGAGTTTCCTTTCATCACAGACACGGATAGCGCGCGTTCGGTCGCTGCCGAAATGGTCCAAGAGCTTGGGCTTGAGACCTCTGCGATTGATACGATTGAACGAGAGATAGAGAAGGAAGTCAAGTACTTGTGGGATGAGAAGCAAGGATTCTGCGTGAGAGACGACGGTAGCAGACGGCATAGTGCGGAGAACAGCGGTGGTTCGAGCCCAGAGTCGAAACAAGTTCGTCCGACTGTTGATGAGACGACAGCCAAGCAAAGTAGTCTTTCGGTGAGTGAGCGTGGTAGCCAGGATCAATTGCCGCTTTCACCTTCGTTGGAGTCCTTGAGTGAGCGTCCACGTCTTGCGGAAGAGATGTTCCAGGCGCAAGCTCCGGTGCACCATCCGCATGAAGACCACGTGATGATACGACCAAAGAGTGCCTTTGATGCGCTGAGGAGTCAGTATCACGAGAACCCCAACACGTTGACTCGCTCTGCGAGCGGCGGGTCCACTCCAGGAGATGCTTCTCCGACGCACGGTGTGGCGACGGCGTCGCCGGTTCGACCGATGTCCGTTCCACCGGCGCCCTTGGAGGCGGTGGTGAAGCATCTCGAGCAATTCGATGCGAGCCAAAAGCCTCCGAGACCAGTGCCGAGTTCTACTGCGCAGCCGCATTACTCTGAGAACGTCATGCAAGAAGTTCATCGCGTGTTCGATGAAAGCTCTGGCCACAGCGAGCGTAGTTCGGACGCCGGCTCTTACATGAATGAAGATGAAGAAGAGGAGATGGAGGAACTTCGTCTGTTGGAGGAGCTCGAACTTCAACAGCAACAGGAAGAAGCTGAAATGAGGCAGAGACACACGACTGAGAGACAGCAAAAGCTCCGCTCGCTTCAGAAGAAACGTTTAGAACGCACGGCGAGCAAGATGGCTCTTTTAGCGCAATCTGAAACTGGCTCTGAATCTGGATCTGCCATGCGCAACGTGAGTGCGCAACCGCTGCAACATGCGACTGCACCGTCTACGCATCCGTCTGCGACGCGTTTGAGCAACGTTCACAGCGCCAGCAATCTGAACCCGAGTGCGCCGGCTCAAGCGGTCCAGCACTCCACATCTGTGGCTCAAGCTCCACCTGTGCCTGCGCAGCAGCAGCCAGTCCAGGCGCCACCTTCGATGCAGCATCCGGCACAGTACTCGCACGCCGCGACTTCTGTTCCGCAGCAGCAGCAACAACCGTACGCTCAAACCGCTCCTCCGATGCAACAACAACTTGCTCCGGTCCAGTCACAAGCGCCAGTTATGCAGCAAGCGCCTCTTATACAAGAGCAGCAGAATGCGCCAGGGCAGCTGCAGCACCAAGCGCACGCTCAGCAACCGCACATGGCACAGATGCACGCACAGATGCAATCTGCGCAACAGCCGATGGGCGCCGAGGTACCGGCGCTCCAAGCTGCGCAAGTGGCGCAATTGCAAGCTGATCATCTCACCATCAGTAGAACTGCATCACAGCGATCGATGCAGAGCGATAGTGGTGTCTACGAATCAGACGTTCCGCCTGAAGAACAAGCCCGCCTCGTCAAGGAGAAGAAGCGCATTGAAGCTTTGGCAAAAATGCAGATGATGGAGGAGACTTCTTTGCTGTCACTCGACAGCAAGCCGAAGGGTAACAAAGGTTCCATGATGAGCTTGAGTTCTCAGGCGAAGAAGTCGGACTCAGCCGATGAAATAGATACGCAAAATTAGTCTCGCGATTCTTCGAATACATTGTCGGTGCCGCTGGCGCGCGAAAAAAAAATTAGAAATTATAGCACGAGAATTGTCATACGCATTCGAATACTTTGCCGCAGATATTGAACCAATTTTAAATTCAGAATTACAATTGCGTTTGTGCGCATGCGTTTCGTGCACGACTAAAAATTTTCTTTATCCAACCGAGCCCTCGAGCTTGAGGGACATGAGCTGGTTGACTTCAGCTGCAAATTCGAGCGGGAGCTCGTTGAAAACTTCTCTACAGAAACCCGAGATGATGACTCCGACGGCTTCCTCCGGGTCGATACCACGCTGCTGGAAGTAGAAGAGCTGGTCCTCACCAATCTTGGACGTACTCGCTTCGTGCTCCACTCTCGAGCTCGGCTCCTTGACCTGAATGTAAGGGTACGTGTTCGCCCCAGCCTTGTCCCCGATCAACATCGAGTCGCACTGGGAGTAGTTTCGCGCACCCACAGCGTTGGGCCCAACTTGCACCAACCCTCTGTACACATTCTTACTCTTGCCAGCACTGATCCCCTTGCTCACAATGCGGCTACGAGTGTTCTTGCCAATGTGAATCATCTTGGTCCCCGTGTCCGCTTGTTGCGCGTTGTTCGTGAGGGCAACCGAGTAAAACTCACCAATCGAGTTGTCACCTGCGAGGACAACCGACGGATACTTCCAAGTGATGGATGAGCCCGTTTCTACCTGTGTCCACGAAATCTTAGAGTTGTCACCCTTGCACAACCCACGCTTCGTCACAAAGTTGTAAATCCCACCCTTTCCATTCTCGTCACCCGCGTACCAATTTTGCACCGTCGAGTACTTGACCTCGGCATTCTTACCGGCACTAATCTCGACGACAGCAGCGTGAAGCTGGTTATCGTCGTACGCGGGCGCTGTGCAACCTTCAAGATAGCTCACGTAAGAGTCGTCTTCTGCGACAATCAAGGTGCGCTCAAACTGGCCAGCCGCTTCGGCGTTGATGCGGAAGTACGTTGAGAGCTCCATCGGAGATACGACACCCTTGGGAATGTATACGAAAGATCCGTCGCTGAAAACAGCGCTGTTGAGCGCGGTAAAATAGTTATCCGCGACTGGCACGACAGATCCCAAATGCTCCTTAACCAGTTCCGGGTAATCGTGCACGGCTTCAGAAATGGAGCAAAAGATGACGCCCGCCTTGAGCAAGTCCTCCTTGAACGTCGTACCGATGGACACAGAGTCAAAGACGGCATCAACGGCAACGTTCGTGAGACGCTTTTGCTCGTTCAAAGGAATTCCAAGTTTATCGAACGTCGCAAGAAGCTCCGGATCAACCTCATCGAGGCTCTTCTTCTTGTCCATCGACTTTGGAGCGCTGTAGTAAGACACGCCTTGGTAATCTATCTGAGGATAGCGGTTATCGCTCCAGTCTGGTTCCTCCATCGTCAACCATTTTCGGTACGCCTTCAGGCGGAATTCCAACATCCACTCCGGCTCGTTCTTTTTCGCCGAGATCAGCCGCACGACATCCTCGGAAAGCCCGGCGGGAATGGTCTCCGTGTCCACGTCCGTGGAAAATCCCCACTTGTAGGGCTTGGACAGCATTGACTGAATCTTATCGACCTCCTCCGCCTTGGCATCCTTGACCTCGACCCCATCGTCGGAGACGGCGCGCACGCGAGTCGCGTCGCGTCGCGCGGTGCGCCTCTCACCGACCGCGGACACGCGCGGCGGCGCCGTCGCCCCGCGAACGACGGAATTGGAAGAAGACGCCGGCGTACGTCTGGAAGACGCCGACGACGCGGAGGAGGACGCGGTGACGCGCCCGCGAAGCGCGGAAGGCGCGCGCGTGGATGCGGCGGCGACGCTCATGGATGCGGCGACGGCGATCTTCGAACGCTCGAGCGTCGCGGACTGCGGCACAGGCGAGGGTGAGGCAAATGACGACGTCACTCGAACGGGGGGGGTATCCGCCACTCAGAACCAGCCGGTTCTCGGGTGGAAGGTGGTCGGATTGACGGTTCGTGAACCGTGAGAATGTTGGACTGCGAAATCGCAAACGCGAGACTCGCCTGGCGAAAACTCGGACGCTTTCGATGGACGAGCGGACGGCGACGATCGCTGATCGCAGAGGGAGATGTGTTTTAAAACGCTATCGTTAATGCGAGAGTGAAACTAATCGTCAAGCTATGACGCCATCCTCGCTTGGATTGGACCGCTTCTTTTCGAGCGCCGCTCTACCGCGTTCGGCGAGCTTTTCGCGCTTCTCCTTGGCCGCTTCGTCCTCGTGATCGACGGAAATCTTTGATTTCTCGAGCTTGGCGCGCACGGCTGTGTCTGCAGCGCCACTGGCGCTCGGTGTGGGGTTTCGAGGAGTCGAAGACGGCGCAGACTCGACGTCTGATGTCGCGTCGCGACGACGCGCCGCTGCGATGCGCGTCGCCGCCGCTCGCATGGGAGCAGAAACTCGGGCAATGACGGGTCGAGCCGCTGGTGGGAAGAGTGCTGCGAATGCGAAATCTGGTGAATCGTCGCCTCGTAAACCGGAACCGTGAGGCTGGAAGAACCTCAGGTATAACCACGCGGAGTAAGCGCCCCAAACATCAAAGAGGTACAAGCCGATGTGATGATGCCTACCTCCGCTCATGAATGCATAGAGCGCCGTAAAGCACAAGTATGTGCCAATCAAATGCTTGTTCCTGATCGACCTCAACGACGCCATGGCTCGAGAAGACGATATGCTAGAGCTTTCGCCCGCGAAGACAGGTTCTTCGGGTAAAACTTGTCTCAACGCGAGCAACAACGCCGCCAAGACTCCGTGAAAGCCGGAAAATTTGGCAAAGAGATAAAACTCGTCAAATCCGCTCAGAATGTACAGAGCAAACATCGATAGCCATGAAAACGTGGCGACGGCTACGTTGACACCGATCACGAAGCGTGTGAGCTCCTTCGATCCCCAGATGGGCTCGAGGGCTCTTCCAATGTACAGCAAGCCGGTCGCATCCACCAAGAGGGCGGCGAGCGACATTTCATAATAACCGCTCGTCACCAGCGTCCACGGTTGGGTCATGACGGCATACGGTTTCAAGGCTAAATATTCATCCAGGCTTTTCCCAAACAGTGCAAATCTACCAAACCAACCGCACGCCAACGCGGCACACGTCACGCGCGTCGCCTTGCTCGACGCCGCGTAAGATGCGCTCAACTCGGCGCGCACGTTTCGAGCTGTTCAACGTAAACGAACCACGACGCAACTCTCGCGGCACGCACTCGTCAGTCCCCGATCGCGAGCGCACGTCCTCCGAATCGTCGTCACCGTCGTCGTCGTCGTCGTCGTCGTCGTCGTCTACCCTTCGCGAGCGCACAACGGAAAGAAGAAAGAAGACGAGATACAAAAAACGTTAAAGCCGACGTGTGTGCCACGCAACCAACGCACCTACGCTCCTCGCGACGACTTCGAACCCGTCCTCGCGTCCCTCCGCCTGATCATCCAACGTCGACGTCGACGTCGACTCCGACGCGTTCGATCCTTCTCCCATCGCCCCGCGCATCCGTTACCCCGCGCTCTCCTCCACGACGTTCCAACAGTCAGTCAGTCAGTCAGTCAGTCAGTCGCGCGCCAACGCCGTGTTTTCGGTGTTGCCGACGCGCATCGAATTCTTTTTACATTGGTAGCGTCCCGTTTGCTCTCGCTATTTTTTTTACCCCAAGGCGAAGCGCGAGTGAGTGGTCGAGTCAGAGCCCATCGAATCAGTCAAATAAATCAATCAATCAATCAGTCGCGCCGGGTCGACGACGACGCGACACAGCGTGACGACACGGCGCGGCGATACGGATACGAAATGATTGCGACTTGCTCGACGTCCCTGTGCGGACGCCCGACGACGCGTGGGAAGGCGGCGAAGAAGGATGGACGCGTGAGCGTGCGCGCATCTGCGTCGTGCGACCCATCGGCGCAGCGATCGGCAGCCAAGTTTGCCCCGCGTGAGATTGCGCAGGTGAGCGCGAAGAAGGCTGCGGTGGTGGAAACGCCGAAACCTGTCGTGCCGACCCCGGTGGTTGCGGGCGCTGCGGTCGCGGCGGCGGCGGCGGCGGTGGTCGCGATCAAGTCCAAGAAGTCCGCCCCTAAGAAGCAGAGACGCATCGTCATCGCCGGAGCGCCGGCGTCCGGTAAGGGCACGCAGTGCGAACTCATCGTCAAGAAGTTTGGGCTCACCCACATCTCTGCGGGTGATTTGCTCCGCGCCGCCGTCGCCGAGGGCACGCCGGCTGGTTTGAAGGCGAAGGAGTACATGGACCGCGGCGACCTCGTGCCGAACGAGGTTGTGGTGACCATGGTCAAGGATCGACTCGCGCAACCGGATTGCACGAAGGGTTGGTTGTTGGACGGTTACCCGCGCAGCGAAGAGCAAGCCGAGGCGCTCATCGAGAGCGGCATTCAACCGGATCTCTTCCTCTTGCTCGACGTTCCGGATGAGATTTTGATTGACCGAGTGGTCGGAAGAAGACTCGATCCCGTCGACGGCACCATTTACCACATGACCTTTTTCCCGCCGCCGAACGCCGAAGTCGCGGCGCGCCTGACGCAAAGAAGCGACGATACGGAAGAGAAGGCGGCGAACAGATTGGCTGTTCACCACCGCAACGTTGATGCCGTCGTTGGAAAGTACGAGAAGATTATGAAGACCGTTGACGGCAACCGAGCCAAGACGGATGTGTTCGCCGATATTGAACGAATCATCAAGGCGATGTAAAAAGCTTGGTTATATTGCAAAGTTTCGTGATTAACGGGTCGTAGAGCGAGCAAAGTTGATTCCTTTTTTAATACTAGCTTCCAGTTCTGGCAACATTTTCTCCAATGCCTCCTTCTCAAAGGAAGATATGACACCGACGTCTGACACGCGCTCCACCCCTCTCTTTCCCAGCAACACCTTTGTCGCGAAGAATGGCAATCGAGTGGCGTTACTTTCGACGAACGCGCACACCCATATGCCCGATTCCCCGCTGAGCCCGCGAAGACACGCGTCTGCGAACTCTGCCGCGGCCGCAGCCATTGAAAGCGTCGCGCTGCCAGCCCCTCCTTTGGCTTCGACGACTTCCGTGCCTCCATTCTGAATGCGCCCAGTCAATCTCTCAACCTCTTCCCGCGTGAAGCTACATCTGGGCGTCGTCTGCGACAACAGTGGGAGAATTGTCGCCCCGGCGTGGCCTCCGATCACCGGAACGTCCACCGTCACGGGATCTGAGAACCCTTTGGCCTCCGAGACAAACGTCTTTGCTCTCATGACGTCGAGGTATGTAACGCCCATCAATTTTCGTTTATCGTAGCATCCGTGACGCTTGAAAACCTCCGCCGCGATTGGAACGGTTGAATTGACGGGATTAGATATGATATTCACGAGCGCCGCCGGGCAGCACCTCGCGATCGCCTCGCAGAGCTTGTGCACTATGCCAGCGTTGACGCCAAACAAGTCGTCTCTGGACATTCCGGGCTTTCGCGGCACCCCGGCCGGAATTACGACGAGATCACAACCTCGCAAGCAATTGTCTAATTCATCGTCACCGACGAAACCGCTCACGCGAGCTCTCGTGTTGACGTGCGATACGTCAACGGCGACCCCGCGCACGACTGGCGCGACGTCGTACAACCGCAACTCCTCCACGAGTGGATTCGCCTTGACGAACGCCGAAAGACTCTGACCGATTCCACCTGCCGCCCCTAAAATTGCAACTTTGAATCCAGGGCGTTTACCTCCCACAGCGGAAGCGCCGAAAAACCAGTCGACGAGACCGACGCGTTGCGCATTCGTAGACGGATTGTTGTCGCTGGCTGACGGGCTGACGTGACCGCGAACGGCAGCCACGCGACGATTTGCAGCCTCGGCACCGGACATGCGTCCTTCCAGACCTTACGAGACGAGACCTTTTCAACCCCTGTGCGGGTTTGTGCGACGCGGTCGAACGCTACGCGGTGTGACGACGCGTAATTCTAAGTTACCACTGCGCGAGGTAGTTACTTCGGAGCCAGCTGTTTGGCGCAAAGCGTGTCTTCTCATTAAATTATCAATGCCAGTGTATATATTACAAGAAAATGCTCATTTCGAGAAGCGTCTACTAGCACAGGAGAACTTGGTTCGTCGGCACCCAATTCTGCGGTTCGTTCGCGGCGCTTCTAAACACCTTGAGACGCATCTCCGCAAAGCCTAAAAAGTCAAAGTCGATGGCGCTGTACTTGGCTTGAATCACCGCCCATAGCGCCCAGAACGCGTGCGTGACTGGGGTCCAAGCCGCAACCTCGGCTTCAAGAGCATCAATTTCCATCGTCGTAGCGTCCGACGGAAGATAGGCGGCGTAGAACTCGCGACGGAGAGCCGCCGTAGGAAATTGGTCGTAGTTGCATTCGAAACCTGCGAATTCGCAAAACAGATTCGCCATATCGAACGCGCGCGGACCAAAGTCGGCGTACTCGTAGTCTATCAGAGTCAAGTTGTCCGTCTTTCGATCGAGTAAAAAGTTCCCCGCGTGAATGTCGTTGTGACAGTAGACAGTCTGACTATTCACGGCGTCGCACCTCGAACGCACAACTTCGAATAGCAGAGATCTCGCGCTGGCGTCAATCTTCAGGCTGTCCAAGAGGGAACGCTTGGCGGAATCATTCCTAAACATGCTCGGGTCGTTAGCGACGCCGTATGCTAGGTCGAACCACAGCTGAAGCGTGTCCCAGATGGCGTTGGCGCGGCTGCGCTGGACGTCCGCCGAGTTCAGTTGTGGAATCAACTCGGGGCTCACCTCCTTGTGGAGTCGTCGCATCTGGCCCGCAACCCGTCGCAAGAGCTTTCCACCGCTCGCCAACTCTTCTGGTGCCACGCTCTCCGCCTTGATGAACTCTTCCACGAGCCCATTGGCGAAAACTCCCAGTATCTTGGCGCCAAAGCCGCGTTCATTTAACGCGTACGAGGTCTCGCCTTGGACCGCCCGGTGCGTGATGAACACATCGGTCCCCTTACCGAAAACGCGCACGACGACGGCGTCTCTGGGGACGAAACCGTGCCCCATGCTCTGCGCTTCACCTTCATCGTCATCGTCATCGTTCGCATACGTCACCTTGAAGAGCGCGTTGGTGATTCCCCCGGACACTTTCGAGCAAGACATTCGAGAAAAATCGCTCCAGCCCTCCACGAGGCTGGCGCACAACGCTCGCACGCCCCCGTATCCCGTCTTCACCTCGTATTCCGCGTCCAGGGTCACCTTATCCAACCTCGGTACCGGCGTTCCCGACCTTTCCGGGGCGTCCACGACGTCGTCAGCGCCGATCCCGTGCGGCGCCCCACCACCGCCAACGTTCCCCGCGGCGGTGCCTTGCCCTGCGGCGCCCAGTCGCCCCTCCACGACGTACGACGTCAACTCGTCCGACGCTTCGCTCGTTCCCCGTCTCTTGCGCGAGGGAGACGGGGGAACGACCCCTTTCGTCGCTCCGTTCGCCGTCGTCAGCGTTCCCGAAGAGTCGTCGCTCGACATCTCGTCCGTCGTCGTCGTCGTCCGCGGTGTTTTCAAAATCGATATCGAAATCTCGCGAGCCCCGCGAGCACCGCCGCGCACTGCGGACGCCACGCTGTGACCGCGAGCGGCGGCGAGACCGGGGAGACCCGGGTGTGCGCTTGTGTGTGTGTGTGCGATATCGACGGTACACGACCCGTCGTCGTCGGACCGACGCGTACGCGCAAACCCTAGATTTCGACGCGTTTTTCGTTTCGTTTCGCGGGTTTTTTTTTATGAGACTCGATGAGGGGTATTTTCAACGGTCGTGAACGGTCGTTTCGTTCAAAACCGGTCCGATGGTCCGGTCCGGGTTCGTCGTGTGGTTCACAAGTGAACGACGTCATCCATCCACCGTCATCCACACGCACATCCGTCCGATGGTTCATCCGTCCGATGGTTCGTTCGTCCGTCCGTGAGGTGAGGTGAGGGGTCGCCCGAACGGGTGACGATGCGATGATTGATTGCGTGGGTGACGCGCGCGCACAACGACGCGCGCGCACAACGACGACGACGACGACGAGGATGGCGACGAGGATGGCGACGAGGGCGGCGACGACGACGGCGGCGACGGCGGCGACGGCGCGTCGGTGTGGACGACGACGCGCGCGCGCGCATCGTCGTCGGCGTGATTTCGTCCCCACCGATGGCGAAGAGGGCTCGGAACGCGCGAGGACGTCGACGCGAGCGGTGGCGGATGCGATCGCGGATGCGGAGACGAGGACGGGGACGTACGATGGAAGCGTGGTGTTTCACGTGTACGACAGTTTGGAGGCGCCCAAGCCGATATTCAACACCTTTCTCGAGGGCGCGTTGCACGTCGTGGAGGTTTCGAGGTTCCACCCGAGCTTTACGAGCGCGCACTTTCACTACGCTCTGAGCGAAGGGGAGCGAAAGATTGATTCCAGCGAACCGAACGCGTGCTTTAATTGCACCTTGTTCGATGGCGCCGCCCCGGAGACGGTGTTCGGGGAGTTTTCCGATCTCGTCGACTCGATAGAGATGGGTCACCTGAACCAGAGGGAGCACGCGTTGGCGTGCAGAGAGGCGGCTTGGTACACCCCGAGCGACGACTCTGGGTCGTCTCCGCTCGCTCGAGTCCAGATGAAGAGACGCGAGATTGTGAGCGCGGGAGGGGAAGCCCCAGTGTTTGGTTTTGACGAATCGAACGTTGCCGTCTTTGTCGGTGTGAAGGCGACGACGCGAGACGCCTTTGCCTTTGACTCGTGGGCGAGCGCCTTTGGTATCGTCGATGCCGAAGCCGTCGTGGGCGCGGACAAGTTTCAAGACGCCGCGCTCTTCGAAGTCGTCGCGTGTTCTAAGGCGGACGAGATGGAACACCGATTCTCTCACATTGCTCGCGTGAGCCTCGGCCCCGTCGGTGAAGACGCGGATGTCGTCGCTCGCGCCGAAGCGGCGCTTCGAGAGGCGGCGGCAAAGATTGATCCCGACGCCTTTGTCGCCTCATACGCGTGCGTGTACAACATTGGTAAGACGGGAACCCCTCCCGGGGCGCTTCCGGCGATGCGAGAAATCGCGAAGAAGAAGAAGGAGAACGATTTGGCTGTGGCGAACGGAACGGGTACCGCGGCGACGGCAAAGGCGTAGTCATATTTGCTAACAACATCATGTAAAAACAAAACAGATTCTTTTGACTTTGAACGAAGAAGACAATTTTATTAACACAGATTGATTCTAGCCCCTAGCCGCGTAACGCACACGATCCCATTCGATTGAAGTCGCAGCTAGGATGAGGCAGACGACGGATACGATGACGAGTATGGCGACGAGCGCCACCGGTCCCACAACATCGTCGTAGCGCGTGCTCGCCTCGCGCCGAGCGATGCGCCGAGCTCGCACGATGTAGGTCCATAGAGCGTAAAGCATGAAGAGAATCGAAATCGGTGTCAACACGATGCCGCAGATAGCTCCGGCGAACGGATTGCCGACGGCGCTTCCAGACGATTGCGATCCGGGAGCGTTGCCAAACGGCACGGCGCTCGTCGATGCAGCGGACGATTCGATCGATAGCAAGCCAAGTCCAAGGAAGAGTAAGAGGATGGACATCGATAGCCACTGCAAGAGCGTTCGCTCGTTTGCGAAGAATGTCTTCGGTTCCACTTTGACTGGTACGTAACGGCGACGCGCAGACATTGACGCAGCTTCGATGTCGTTGTCAGTTTCGCCGTCGCCATTCATCGGACTGGATTTGCGCTCGATCTTGCGAAATTTGAGCGTTGCGACGGCTGCACGTAGAAGCTCTGTGAATGACCCCGAAGATTCTGTGCGCTCGAAATCCATCGCATCGTCGCTCGCGTGGAATCCATTCAGCGGCATGGCGTCCATATACTGAGGCTCTGGAGATGAAGATTTTGACGTCGGATTAGGAGCTTCGAGTTTGAGCGACGGATCGAACCAGTGAGGCAGTCTGTGCAAAGAATCTGCTGGGTATAAGATTGCACACCCGTGCAAAAATTTGCTGAATTTATACACTTCGACGATGTCGAAAGAGTGCACCACCTCCTCGATCCAATCTGGCGCACCTTCTTTGCCGCTGGCGAGCTTCACCTCGAGGATGGCATGCATGAAATCAGTCGCGAGTTCATCGGCTGGTGGAGATGATATTACGTCATCACACGAGCCAGAGACTTTACACCATCGCAAACCGGAATCGAGAGAAATCCGAATGTGGTTGTTGTCCGAATGCTGAAACGCTGTACGGCGATAGCGAGTCATCAACACCGGCGACGCCTTTTTGAATTTTATCTCGCGCTCAAACACTTCACGGGCGAGGCTGTGCTTTCTCAAGGCATTTTGTAGCGATTCGTCTTTTTCTTTACCGTCAAACAAAGCGATGAGATCCTCACGAGAGATTTTGCATCGCTCTTTGACGCTCGATTGTCCCGACCAAGATTCATGATGCGTCTTCCTCTCCACAAACACCGTCTCATCCGGGGTCAAGCTGCCGTACCAGCGGCATCGCACCAAGCTCGCGCCCTGTTCTCGAAGTAAGCGCGTATGGTACGCGTCGAAGGATGAGTTGTCCAGATAGACGGACGTTATGAGCGACATGTCTCTCGCGTTCTTCTCGCTCGCGTCCGAACCATCGGATCCTTCGTCAAATTCAAGAATCGGCAGTCGTTTCATGATTTCGAGCTGAAGCGGCACGACATCGCGCGGGTGCACCCAGTACTTGATTGTTCTGCGCTCAAATGTGCTCGGTGGCGCCCACTTTTTACCCTCACCGTTATCCTCGCCTCGAGCGCGCGAGTAACGCGCGCTCATCCGACGCAGCACGGATTCAAAGGCGTCGCGCACCGTCGCGCAGCTCGTCAACCGGGCGTTTCGACCGAACGCCTCGCGCCGAGACGCATAGTATCTCCACAAATCCCCCACTCGACGCGACTTTTCTTCCAAATCTTCCCTCAGCGCGCCTTGCGTCAATTCCAACTCCAAGGCTTTGAGGACGAACGCGTCCAGCTCCTCCTCTGTCCTCGCGCCGTCCATCCGCGAAGCCACCGGCGGCGACCCCAGCATCCCGTACGCGCTCGCCACGGCTCCAAACTCCCGCACGAGCTCGCGTCGTCCATCCGTCGTCGTCGTCGTTCCCGCCATCTCCGTCGTCCTCCCGCGTGGGTCGGATTCCACCGACCGCGTGCGTCACACAACGAGGATACGAATCGTTCCTTTCACAGAAATCGTCGAAATCGACGTTCAAACCGTCACACGAAACCGTCACACGGAACGAACGACGACGCGTTCGAAGCGTCCGACCGACCCCGAGAGGGCGTCGCGCGCTTCGGTGAGCGCGCGCGCAAATCTCCGCGTCCCGTCCCGCGGGCGCGAGAGTCGATGAATCGCCTCGGCGTCGGCGCCCGCGCGCCGTCTCAGTCGTGGTGTCCGAACTCCAAACTGCGAGACAAGAGGCGGCTGTCGACGCCGCCGACGACGCCGCCGACGACGCACCGGCCGGGACGCGCGCTGTCGCCGGGGCGCGCGGGGGAGAGCGGGGAAGGATCGTTCATCGACGTCACGTTCGTGGACGCGTGGACCGGGGAGTCACGAACGACGCGGTGCGACGTCGGGGAGAATTTGTTATCAGCGGCTACGCGGTGCGGAGCGGTTAAACTGGACGACGAGTATTGCTTGGAGGGGCGATGCGGAAGCTGCGCCATGGAGGCTGCGCCCTCCGACGATGAAGGCGACGGTGTAGACCTAATTTTGGGCTGTCGCACCACCGTTGAAGGGAGTTGGAGTTCGAATCGAAAGTTTCTCGTCGGTTGCGCGAGCGGGCCTCGATTCGGCGACGACACGACGTGGGTGCGAGGGTGAGGATGCGATGCATTTCTTTCATCTAACAAGGTCCGAAAGCCGCTACGTTGAGGCAGTCGGTCAAAGTGACCACGTCGTACTTCTTTTCCGTCGTCGATGGCGTCGTCGGTGAACAGTCCAGGTACACGCGCCGTTTGTTTTCATCGCGAAACGCTTCGAAATCAAACTTTGAATCGAGATCGAGCACGGTCACATCAGGTTTTGTTTTGCTCCTGCTCCCGCCCGCGATCGCATCAATTCGAGGATTTCGGCGTTTCTCTTCGAGATAAGACCTGAACGCGCGCGTTTTTTCAAAGAAGGCTGATTCCCCGGCTGATTCTCCGCCGGAAAGCGCGCCCGCAGAGTAACCTCTGAATGAAGCGCCATGGCAACACGCCACGAATTCGGCCACCGGCAGTGCGAGCGCGCTCCAGTGCTCATGTGTGAGCATTCTCAAATCTCCGTAAGTCAAGTCGGTGATGACGCGACCGAGTTTGTCGAGGACGGCGGCGCCAGAAACTTGTTTTTCGTGCATGAGTCTGAAAACCTCAATCGTGAGTCGAGTGACTGGAACGCTCACGAATCGGTCGACGCGCTCTGCGCTGCCGAAACCTAGTTGTCGCCACGTGTAAGACTCTAACGTCTGTGGTAGATTTCTATCGTGCTGCGCGAGCCAGTGGAAAACGTCTGTTTGGGAAATGATTCGGTTCAGCGCGCCGTGGGCATCAAACAGAGCGACACGGTGTCGGAGCGAACTCGATGAAACTCGAAACCCGTTTACGACGAGGTCGTACACAGATGTGGCCCTCGCGTTTGGTGTGTACATCAATTCTGCGTCGTAGCCAAGCACGGTGATGAGTTTTCTCGCCGCGATTTCCTCCTCAACTGCCGAGATTTGCGTCATCCAGTACAGAAAACTCCGATTGTTCGTCTCGTCAATCTCGCTCGGTATCGCTTGAACAAAAGCTCGAACCGCGTCGTGTACGTCAAAGAAACCAATGAGAGTCTCCACCAGCTCGCGATTTGCACCGTCGTCGAAAAAATCGTCCGGAACGTGCGTATCGAGTGGGTCTGACGCGATGACAACCGGCGCTGAGAGAATGTGCTCAGACGAGAGAGTGTGAAGCGCGTCCGCAACGTTTGTATCGTGGTGCAGCCTCACGACGCCGCGTCCATGATATTCTTCGCGCATGAGATCGGAAACTTTCGTCGTCTTCATCAAGAGCACACGGCCGCATAAACCGCCGCGCTCTTCGCGTTTCAGTGACATACTTGCAGACATGACACACTTCCGCGACGAGAAATGAAGTGTGTTTCGTTCGTATCGCATACGTGCTGGTTTGAAACGTTAAATACATTAATATCAAAACTTGAGATTGAATGAACGCATTCGAATACGCACTCTTCATCTCTGGATACCGACGGAACGGACTATTTCTTGTCGCGCAACTACAAAGTTTATTCAATGTTGTAGTTGCGCGTCGCGCGGGCGCTCTTCCGCCTGGTACTTTGTTATTTGTTTTATTCATCATCCGTGGACGCCGACGGACCGCTCCGCCCGAAAGCTACGAGCTTAAGTGGTAAAGTCAAAGAGCCTTGATCCGCTGGCAATGACGGATGCGTGTGCACCAGCATCGACCAATGTTACTTGTGGGCGGGTTGCATTTGCACGATGACGGGCGATTGCATCTGACCGGCGGCCATCATGCGTTGCTGTTGCTGGTTCGCCATCGCTTGCAACATCATGGCGTTCTGCTTCTTGAAGCACCAACACTTGAAGATCCAGGCGGCGGAGAAGAGTGCACCGACGAAGGCGAAGAAGCATCCCATGGTCAAAGCGGCGATGGCGCCTGCCTTTGGGTCGCAGCAGTCGAACCAAGAGTCGGCGATGCAAAAGCCTTCGCACCAGAGTTCAGTTTCTTCGCCGAAAGCGCCGCAGTCGCCGATGTACAAATCATCGTACTGAGCGTGTGCGGCGTCGAGCCAGCATTCTGCGGGAAGCTCCCGAAGAGACCCTTGCTCAAAGTCATTCTCCCAGTTGGTGTTGTCATAGGCGTTCGTGTTACCGGTATCGCACTGCTCGCCGCTGCCGGATCCTGGGCAAGCGCCGTAGTCGAACGTGTTCCAACTCCAGCAACCAGAACATCCAGAGCATATTTGCTTTTCAAAGCTTTGGTACGTGTTGTCATCATAGTAGTAAGATCTGGTACAGTATTCGCCTTGATCGCAGTCGCCGTGCGCCATGCACGCCGTGCACGGGTTGGTTCCATCAACAGAATCAAAGGTTGCGAACGCGGCGCAGCTTCGACACGAGTAGCCTTCTTGAATAGAGCAGTATGATCCTCCATCGCACTCATCGTGTTTCCAGCAATCCTTCGTGCAATAGCCCCAAGATTGTCGTTGGCCGTTGCCGTTGGTCCAAGATCCTTCCTCTTCGCAGATTGCGCCATTGCCACAGTGGGCGTCGATTTCGCAGTACTCACCGATGTTCGTCAAACGACGGCTCGCATCTCGGCGGGAGCCATCTGCGTGCGCCTTGCCTCGCCTCTCGGCGAGTACGTCGCGGAATTCCTCTCTCGAGTGCGTCTCGACGTATTTTCTTGCGCTCAAAATTTTTCCGTGCGCTGGCGTGATCATCCCTTGGGAGGAAAGCGCTACGAGTGCGATCAGCGCGAGAGAGCTCGCGTGGCGTCCGGTCATATCGATGATGGTGACGATGTCGTTCGTTTGGTTTCTTTTCGCGCGAAAGCGTTCGAAGGACGAGTCTGCGTGCGTTCGTCGTCGAGTCGACGTGTGCCGACCGACCGCGAGTCGCGTGTCCAAATTAAAAAAAAAGTATCTGCACACGTGTGCACATTTTTCACATCTCCTGCTAAAAACTCGAGTCATGAACTGTCACTTGAAAATAATCCTCCGCGGCCCGAATGAGATTCGGACGGTCGGTCGGTCGGCACGCCGGAAGCCCGAGGGGTTCGAAGAAGGCACACACGGACAGCATAGTAAAGGAAAAACAACGCAGAAGGTACATCGAACGAACAACGGAGGAAGTGAAGTGAAGGAAAAGGAAAGGGAACAGGCGTTTTCGGAACACACACAAAAGGCGTTTTCGGCACTTCGTGACGCGCGGGGCGTTGGTGTCGCGGGCGTCGGGGTCGCGTGTCGCGCGTGGTTAGGGGTGGGTCTCGTAGTCGTCGTCGCGATGTCGTTTTCCGTATTCACTGAACACGCAGGTTGATTGGTTGATTGGTTGGTGTGTTGGTTGGTTTCAGTCCTGGCCGTGTGTACGCTTCACATTACAACAGGACTTACCAATATTCTTAAAACAAAACTTCAACAAAAACTTCAACAAAAACTTCAACAAAAATCTCAACAAAAACTTCAATAAAAACACACACAAAAATGCGCCGTCGGTGAGGCGGCTGTTGTAGAAATAGCTTCGGTGTAAAGTTCCAACACACTTGTGTCGTACACTTCGTTACACAAAAACTTGACGCATAAATTATTTTGCTTTTCTCGCACTTCTCACTTTGCTTGCGCCCGCGCCAAGGCTTGAGCGATTTGCGCTCGCTGAGCGTTCCCAGCGTTCCCAGCGTTCGCCACCACGTGCTGAGGCTGTTGAATGGCTACCGCTTGGGGAGCCATGGCGTACTGAGGCTGTTGGCCCATGGCGTACTGAGGCTGTTGGCCCATGATGAATTGAGGCTGTTGGCCCATGATGAAACGGGGCTGCGCTCGCATGATGCGAGGGCGCATGCGCTTATTGAAGCAACAGCAGCCACACCGCCACAATATCAGGAGGAGGATGCCGGTGAGACCCGCTACGCACGCGAAGAGGACACCCGCAATCAACGCACTCGACACGCCAGATCGAGTGGTGTTCGCCGGAGGAGGCACGAAATCAAAAGGAGATGGGGGACTCCCGCCGCCTGATGAGCTCGGTGCCTGGCATGTGGCGGCGCTGAGTACGCCAGAGACGCACATGGTCGGTCCGCCTTGTAATTCGTAGTCGCCGTTACAAACCGGCACGCAAGACTCGCCGTTGTTGAGTTGCGTTGTACAAGTGCCCAACGCGCCGTTCGTGGGTGCTACGATGCCGTCGCATGGAGGTACAGACACCGTCACGCCACTCACGCCCGCGGTCGTCGCAGCTGTGTTGACAGAGGTGGTAAACGACGAGGACATAACAGTCGATTGTACAGTCGACACCGCACTCGACGGCACGGTGTACGTGACTGCGAACGCCAACGTAGTCGTGGGCGTCGCAGGCGTTCCTGTTGCACCACCTACGGTGATAGCCGCAGCTGCCGCGGTATTTACCGAATTGGCGGTGGCTCGATTCGTGGTTGAGACGTCGTATGTAACGACGTTGCTTAACAGACGCCGACGTGCCGCCGTTTGTGAAAAGTTGATAATGTCAGATACAATGACACTCAACGAGCTCGCGGCGGCAGTTTTGAATGCAGTTTCATCCACTGCGGCGGTAAATGTCTGCTGTGCCGAAATTTTGTACGTGATCGCGACTTCGCTAGCAGTTGCGTCAAACCCATCGCTACCTTCGATACCCGATGTGAGAGAGTCGATAAGTTTCTGCTCGAGCGTCGTGTCAATGGCTCCCGTGATGCCTGCGAAATCCATTTTCACATCAATTGAGACTTGCTTGATGCACACGCCATCAACGAGCGAATATTCTTCGTCGCAGTCACACTGGCTGTTTCCGTCATCGATGTCGTCGCCGGCGTCGTTTTGTGAGTTTGCTCCGCAAGCGACGCACGTGCCATCGCTCACGTGATAGTTTGCACTACACGTTGACCCTTCACTGGCCGACGTACACGTGTCATACCCAGTTGCGCAGTCTTCGCACGTGTACGAGTCTGTTGAGAGATATTTACCACTTCCGCAACTGATTGTTACGCAGTTACCATCAACGTCGGGGTACTCGTCTCTTTCACACCCACCGCAAGAGTTGTTCGAATCGTAATACTCACCCGTCGTGCACAAACACCGACCAAGGGTCCAATTGCTGCCATACGGACACGTGCACGATGTTTCGCCATCGACGAGCCAACTGTCGTCGCCGGCAGGACGACGCGTCGATCCTCTCGGGCACGCCGCGCACCAAAATTGCGCCCAGACAAACTCGTCCTCGCCGCAATACCGCGTTGCTTCAACGGCGTAACATCGATCATCATTTTCATCAGCGCTGTACAAAGAAGACATGTCCTGTAGACGATCGAGACCGTCTTGAGTCACCTCAGGATTGCGCAAGAAGAACGTTTCTCGCTTACTTTTCGCCGCCGCGACATTTGAAGTGGGATAGTATGTCGAGCTAGGCTCATACGTATTCGCCGCCCTGTTTTGAATGTTGCCCAACGCAATCGTGGCTCTGGTTTTTGATCCTTTAGCACCGT